>Ga0180434_10007364_pt1 | contig 12406 bp, 9 predicted proteins | sample SS_ome_7_FD_132453 | JGI IMG/M metagenome (GOLD analysis project Ga0180434, IMG submission 132453) | Hypersaline lake sediment archaeal communities from the Salton Sea, California, USA - SS_1_D_2 metaG | ecosystem: Environmental > Aquatic > Non-marine Saline and Alkaline > Hypersaline > Sediment... | reverse complement strand
TGTTCGCGACTCCGTTGCTCTGGCTGTTCGCCACGTCGCTGAAAACCGACGAGCAGATCGTTGACGTGTCGTCGATGGTGAGGATGCTCGTCCCGCACCCGATAAAATGGAGCAACTACCCGGAAGCGTTACGATTCATAAACTATTTTCGGGCGCTGCTCAATACGGTAGTCGTAACGGCTCTGTCGGTGGTTGGTGTAGCCCTGTCGTGTTCGCTGGCAGCGTTCGCGTTCGCGCGGTTGTCCTGGCCGGGACGGAATGTGAGCTTCCTGTTGCTGCTGAGCACCATGATGTTGCCGTATCAGGTGACAATGATCCCGGTGTTTCTCATTTTCACGCGTATCGGCTGGGTGAACACTTTGAGACCGCTCTGGATCGCTGCCTTTTTTGCACCGCCGTTCTATGTGTTCCTGCTGCGCCAGTTCTTTCTCACTATTCCAAAGGACCTTGAAGACGCGGCGAAGATCGACGGATGCAGCTATCTCGGTATTTACGCTCGCGTGATGCTGCCGCTTATAAAGCCGGCAATCAGCTCGGTCGTCATATTCCAGTTCATGGCTGCCTGGAACGACTTTATCGGGCCGCTTATTTATATTCAGGATAGAGAACTCGCCACGCTGTCGCTGGCGCTTCAGGCGTTCCAGTCGGCGCACGAAGCCGAGTGGAGCTTGCTCATGGCGGCGTGTACGATGATGATCCTGCCGGTTATGGTGTTGTTTTTTGCGGCGCAGCGGTACTTCGTCCAGGGCGTGACCTTGACCGGGCTGAAAGCTTGATCAGGGTAGGCAACTGCGGCGAGCAGAACCCCGGATCGGCTGGGGAGGGGCACTCGCCACTATGAGGCGGCGGTTTCGTTCAGGTCTATCACGAGCTCGCCCCAGTCGGCCAGCCGTCGGTCGTGCGTGAACAGTACGATCTGCTGGTGAGCACTCGTTGATTCGAGGAGCTGACGCACGGCGGCAAGCCTGTGTTCATCGAAGCTGCCAAACGGATCGTCCAAGATCAAGGGCAAGGTCTCGCTTCCGGACATCTGTCTGGCAAACGCCACCCTCATGGCGAAGTAAAGCTGGTCGCGTGCGCCGACGCTGAGTTCGGCAGGCGTTATCTCGGCCCGGTCGGGACCATCGAGGCGCGGTTCGAGGCTCTTGTCGAAATGTATCCTGCTGTATCTGTTGCCGACGATCGCCGCGAACTGGTCGGCGATTTCCCTCTCTAACCGGGGCAGGTAGTCCTTGCGGTACTCGGTGATCGCCTCAGCCATGACGTCGACGGCACACTTGAGCGCGTCGCGTCTCAGGGCGAGCTGGTCGAGTTCGCGCTGTATCTCTTCACACTGTTCTTCGAGGCTCGCGCGATTCTGTATACCTGCCGCGCTCTGGCTTGCGATTGCCACGTCCAGCTCATTGAGACGTTGCTCAGCAGCCTCGAGATCAGCCGCACTTTTCTCGAGGGTGCCGCGAAGCCGCGTCTCGCATGCGAGCGCTTCGTGCGAGTCCTCGGCGAGTTGGCGCAACGACGGCGAGTTTGCCAGGAGCTGCTCGATCTGTGTCTGAACGACAGCAAGCTCTTGTAAGACCTCGTGCTTTTGCGGCTGCACTTCGTCTTCGGGACGGGCCCGTTCGACGTCCTGCTCTGCTTTCTGGAGCTGGGTCTTGAGCGCCCGGTACTCTTCAAACTGGCCGCTGATGGCGGCTATGTCGCTGGTACCGCACAGGGCGACGATCTCGTTGACAACCTGAGCCCTCCGTTCTTGGATCTCGTCGAGCTGTTCCTTGAGCATCGCGACGCGGGCTCGACCTATCGCGGATCTCGCTCCAGGCACGTACGGAACCAGTCGGGACAGAAGATAGCCGAGTGCAGCGCCGACCAGCAAACCTGCCAGACATCCTGCGATCTCCCCCACGAGAAGGCCGACCACCGCGAGGATGACTGCCAGCGCTGTCGAGAGGATGATCGCCGCCACTCGTCGCTCGTTCCGTTGCGCGGCGTCGAGACGGTTCCGCTCAATACTGAGGGCCTGTTCGCGCCGTCGTGCTTCGTCCTCGAGCTCACTGGACAGCGCGAGCTTCTGTTGAAACGGCATGCCCGCGCTGTCGAAGTCCGGGTACTTCTCGTTAAGCTCTCGTTCTATGTTGACTATTCTTTCCTTGGTATTCTGCACATTCTCGATCTCTCGTCGCAGGGAGACCTCGGTTTCGCTCAACCGGCTACGTTCTTCCTTGAGCTGGTTAAGACGCGCCACCCCGTCGAGAGCCTGTTTGGTTTCGTCGATCTCGCGTTTAAGCGTTCCAATCGATTCCTCACACTGCCGGCGCTGACCGATGAGCTCGTCGAGGCGCTGCTCGGCGTCACGCTGGTCGTCCAGCTTCTGTTTGATGTCGTTCCGCTGCGATTCGAGAGTTTCGATCTGGCGCGGATTCTGTTTATCTCTCGAACTCCACGGGTTGTTCTTTGTAAGCAGGAAAAACCGCTCCTGCAAGGCGTTGAGCGACCGCTCGTAGTCGGTACCTCCTGAGCCTGATACAACACGGCGGATTCCTTCGCCGAGCTCTGTGGCAAGCTGTTCCTGGCGGACAAAGACTGATGAGTCGAACAACGAAGCTTCCGCCAGGTTTAGACGTTCGTGAAGGAGATCCGCGTAATGTTTCGCCTCGGATAACCTGCTGCGCGGACTGGCCTTGCCCGAAAAGATAGTGGTTATCTCGTCGCCCCTGGCCTCTCTGACACGGACGTCCTGGGTCTGGAAGTTGCGGCCTATTTCGAGAAGGGACGAATCGTCCATGCGCAGCGCAACCGCGCACGAGTACAGGTCGTGTTCGGCCCACGGCCGGCGGGCGTCTTCGTCCCGGGCGTTTGCGAAGCCGAAAATGGTAGCGACGATCGCCTCCATGAGGGTGCTCTTGCCGGATTCGTTATCGCCGCGAACGACGATGAACGGTGCGCTACCGAAATCAAGGGAGATCCCGCGGTTGAACAGACCAAATGCGCCAACGACGAGCCGCTCAATCCGCATCGTTTCCTGCAAGCTCCATCAATCCGTATTTCAACGCCACGTCAAACTTTTTTCTTTCCCGTTCGGACCCGGCACGTCCGATCTTCTCCGACATTTTCCGAACGAAAACACCTCTCACCGTCGGTTCAGACTTGAACTGCTCGACCCACCGAGCGTTGTATAAGCGCGTCTCGTCGATGAGCTCGAGGTAGAAGAACCTGTCGGAGAGCATCGCGCGGGCCACAGCGGTGTCGAGTGAGAACTCGGCGTTACCGGTGATGGTGAGCCTCAAGATCGTGTCATCATCCGCCATCTGTCCTATTCTATCGCACAGCTCTGCCTGGTCGCTGCACGGGGTCGTATCGAGATCTATCGTTTCCTGACGCACCGTGCGCGCGTTAAAGGGGGTTTTCTCAACAACCGGTCCGTGTGAAGTGAAAGTCGTTGTGACGAGGTACCGTTCGCCCGTTTCGTCAAACGATCGGCCTTCCAGCGTGCCGGGGTAGACTGCGGTAACACCGTTGGCGGAGTACTGGTTGAAGTCGTGATAGTGACCCAGAGCGATGTAATCGAGCTGCGTCCCGGCCAGCGCCGGCAGGGTGACAACCAGCTCGGAGTCCGCAAACTCGATGCCCGATTCCGGCTGGATCGCGGCATGTAATACCCCGATATGTATCCCGTCCTGCGCCGTTCGTGTTAGCTTGTCTATCGGGACCGTCCTGCAGGTCGGCCCTCTGACGACAGTGTAGATGAAGATAGGCTGGCCGTCGACCTCGAGCGCGAAAGGCTCCTCGCTGGTATCCAGGGTTATCAATGCGTCACCGAAATCTTCCGTCCGGTACACACTGTTGGTGTACGAAGCCGTGTCGTGCGTTCCCGGCACGACCACGACGTGCACACCTGCCGCGCTGAGCGTCGCAAACCCTCGTTTCACGAGCTGGACGAGTCGTGCTTCAGGCCTGTGTGAATCGAAGAGATCACCCGCAATGACGACGAGCTTGATGTCGTTCTCGGGTTCGCGTGCGAACGCCATCGCGCGCTCGAACGCGCGCTCAAAATCTTTCGCCCTCTCGCCTGCCTTGTCCTTCAGGAATGCGCATGCCGCGCCCAGATGAAGATCGGCAAGGTGAAGAAGACGGAATGTATTCGAGGAAGTCATACTTCAAGCCAGCCTGAAACGCGCGCCGCCATAACCACGGAAACCGAGACGGAAGAGGAGGACCGCAGCACGCACACTGTTCTGTTCATGGCCGAGCGCATTGATTCTCAGTGGTGCGGATGCACCGCAGATCGCTGCCGGTCATACCAGTGAGTCCACCCGCTTATCGCTTATCCACACCTTCAAGGCATTGGCGGCGATCGAGTCGAATTTCTCGAGCTGTTCAACCGTCACGTCATTATCGCCACGTGCTCCCGTGAGCCAATCCCTGAAGAGCACCACCTCATCGCGCGCCAGTCCGCTGATATCGAACGCGAAGTTCGTTCTTTTTCCCAGAAACTCGCTGCGACCGGTGTTGGCGACGGTGTGCACCCAGGACAGATCGAGGAACTGGAGCACATCTATACAGTCGAGTTCGAGCAGGCGTTTCACTGCGGCTTTCCTGGAGAGCGTTCTATCGCGCAGCCCGTCGAAAATCTCGTCTGTGGGCAGACGCTCGAGCGCAGGTGTTCTCTCCAGGAGCGTCGAGCTGCTACGGGTTCGTTGACTCTTCTGTTGTGGCCGTTTCTTCGGCATCGTTTCCCTGTTCCGGTTCGGCTGCTTCCGTGCTCTGTCCCTGCCATGGGTCGGGCCTTTGTCCGCGAGGGAACGCGGTGCGATAGTACTTCAACCCTTGCCCTGCTTCTTCACCCGGTACAGGATACGTGTTGTAGAGGGCGCTCTGGCACCCTCCAGCACAGACGAGAATACACAGAACTATCAAGCGACGCCGCCAGGTGCGTTCACGCGTAAACCGCTTCATTGCAACCACTTACCCTCCGTCGTCCTCCGTTTTTTCAGACAGATAAAGCTCATCCCCGACGATCAGGCCGCCATCAACCTTGCTCGCAAGTTCGTTTTCGTCCAGCGCATACAGAGGACTTATCTCTATGGCGGCCGTCACGTCGCCCGAATCGTGCCGAGGAACCTCGATACCGGCCGACTCGAGCCATTCACCGTAGAGGTTGCTCATGCGCTGCTTTGCCGCGGCCGGTGATTCAGGTCCCGTGCTCGTCTTGATGGGAGTATACTCCCTTTCACGAACAATTTCCATATGGACGACATTCTTCGCATAGGGAAGCGCGTCAAATACGAAGCTTTCGAACTTTATCCCGTTCTCTTTTTCAGGTGTGACGCGATCGCCCTGCTCGTTTACGTAGGGAACTTTCTTCCTGGCCTTGTGGAACGGCATCGTGTCAACGATGTCCCGCATGCGTTCGACGAAGCTCACGTCGTATACGTGCTGGGCAATGCTCCCGGCCCAGAAGCGCAGCCGTCCGTCGGATGTGCGTTCGTTGGCGGTCTCGTCATCGAGGTCACTGTACTCGATAACGACGTTCTTCCCGTCCCGTATGCATGCGACTCCCACCCGCTCCCGTGGGAATGCCTTGTCCACCACCTTGCAGGACATCTCTGCGTCGTGCAGGGTATGGTAGCCGATAAAAACAGGGTCGGCTATCACCAAAAGCGGGTTGTCAACCTGGAAGTGGAATATATACTCGATACCGCGTGATTGCATATCGTCTATAGCACCGCGGTCATACAGGGTCCACATTGCTGCACCATGGCCGGTCGGGCTCATGAAAATGTGATGCTTACGCTCCATGATGATCTTGCCGGAAAAATCCACCGCGGGGAGCATATCCTGCACGACGCACCGGACATCGTCGGCAGCGAGACCGAAATGGTCGTGCTCGCGCAAGAATCGTTTCGTCGGCTCGTCGTTCGTCTCGCTCGTCATGATATACCAGGGGATGCGGCCACCGTACCGTCTGCTTGTTGCCAGGATCTTTTCGGCATGAAGCTGGAACAGGCTCTTGCCGGTCACGGGTCCGACGGGGACTGTGCCTTTCGGTCCGGGATACCCCATCCTGGTAGCTTGACCGCCCGCCACAACAAACGCGCACACCTTGCCCTCTCGCAGCAGTTTTTCACCGCGCTCTTTAGCACATTTCGCTGCGCGCTTTTCCTCTTCGGTTTGTGGAACACGGATGACCGGCGCAGGTTCCAGCGCGCCCTCTTCCTCCGAGGACGATTCCTCGTCCAGCAGCGAGGTGATGAGACGTTCGAGGCGCTTGAAGTCTATCGACTTGAGTTGTGCCGATAGCGCTTCTTTCTTATCGTCGTCCAGCTCGTCCCACCACCGAAACACGTGTTCCTGGCCGAAACGTTCAGCGGTTTCGCGAAGTTGGCGTTCTGCGTCAGTGTCGGCTTCCATGCTTATGGTGACCCGTTTCTGTGCCCGTGTACCCGCCACTACCGTCTCGTGCAGCATTATAAGGAAGCCGCGGTGTTTGTCAAGGCGCCAGCTGCGGGACGGTCGGACTCGTGCCGCGCCCGGCGGGAGGCTGCCGGTTGCAATAGGATCGAAGCTTGTTGTAAGCTTTGCAGGCTGTTTGGGGTTAGACTCTGTTCTCGTTGCTCCTAACGCAGGTTGGACGCAGATTGGGCTGAAACATGAGCTGTGGAGGATTGAACGGATGACATGTTTTCCGGTAGACATCACACGAATAGAGAACGCCCGCACGAAGCGGGTCTCAAGCTGGGATAGGACCGGCAGAAATCTCGACTGTATCCGTGTCGATCCGGGCGAAACTAAGGTGCTTGCAGATATCGCCGGCGCGGGCCGGATCAACCATATCTACTTCACCATGATCGGTCCGGACATATTCGATTTCCGTGAGAGCGTGCTCCGGATGTTCTGGGACGGCGAGACTGAGCCGAGCGTCGAGGTACCGTTCGGCGACTTTTTCTGTGTCGGGAACTGTATCGTTCGTCGGTTCACCTCGTTGATGGTGACGGTGAATGCCGGTGCCGGAGATAATGTCGCCGCCAATAACGGGTTTAACTGCTATTTCCCGATGCCGTTTGCCACGGGCGCGCGCATAGAAATCGAGAACCAGAGTCGGCGCGTTCTGGGAGGGCTGTGCCATATGCTCTGGTACCATATCGATTACGAGGAGCACGATTCACCGCCTCCCGATGATGTCGGCAGGTTCCACGCGCAGTGGCGGCGCGAGAATCTGACCACCTCCGTTACGGAAGAGCATAAGAACAGCCCGCAATGGAACGGCGTCAACCTCGATGGCAAGGAGAATTACGTCATTCTCGACGCGGAGGGTCAGGGTCATCTTGTCGGCGTGTTTCTGAACGTTGACAACGTAGCGGGCGGCTGGTACGGCGAAGGAGACGACATGATCTTCGTCGACGATGACACGTGGCCGCCGTCACTTCACGGTACGGGGTCCGAGGAGATCTTCGGGGGAGGAGCAGGACCCGACAGGGAATATGCAGGGCCGTACACCGGATTCCTGCTCGTGGAGAACCTGGACGGGAAGACGTATTCGGGCAAGAACGCCATGTACCGATGGTACATTTGGGATCCGATACGATTTTCGCGATCAATTCGAGTCACTATCGAACACGGACACGCGAACAATTACGAGAACGACTATTCGAGCGTTGCATACTGGTATCAGAAGGAACCGCACAAGATCTTTGAACCGTTACTGCCAGCAGCTGAGCGAATCCCCGTCTTCCCGCCGCAATTTCTGGAAGCGCACGCCAAGGGGGACGTCATTGCGAACGCCCTCATACGGCTTCACGAGCGGCCTGACGCCAAGGAGACAATCCGTGCCGAAGTGCACGAGCTCATACCGCAGAAGCTGAACGAGAAGGATGCAGCATTCGAACAACGCGACTATGCGCGCATGAATCAGCTCTATGACGAGCTGCTGAAGATACTTCGGAAACATGCACCGGGCCAGCTCGAAGAGTGACTGATCGCGGTGCATACACATGAGGTCGATGACGACGAACGCGTTGGGCCGGACCCATCATCTGCGCAGCTTCATCGCGCCCGGAGCGCCCGCTACACGGGCGCCGTGCGACGGCACCGAGTCGGAGATGCGGGTCGAGTTCGGGTTCACACCGCGCTGGTATCGTGAGCGCTGCGGTATTGATTTTTCCGAACGGTGGCACCTTGACCCGCTGTACCGCCGTGAAACCGTCGTAATCATGCGGGAGGAGCTCAACCGGCGGTTTCCCTCACTTCGTCTTGGCGGTGAGAATCCTGAAGAAGCACCTGCGACGCTCGACGGCATCCATGGCGCGCTAACCGTCGCCATGCTATTTGGCGTTCTCGGGGAGTACTATCCGGACAACTGGCCTGCCGCCCTGCACCAGTTTCTCAGCGAGAAGCAGGTCGCGGCACTCGATGTGCCGAACCTGCCGGACGTGCCGCTTTTCGCGCAACTGCTCGACCAGATGGACTTGATCGAGCGTGAGTTCGGGCGGATCGAGGGATACATCAACTGGCAGGGCGTACTCAACAACGCGTTTCGTCTTCGCGGTGAGGACATTTTCGTTGACATGGTGGCAAACCCGTCTCTCGCGCATCACCTTTTCGAGGTGATCGCACGGACCATGATCGCAGGTATGCGGCACGTGTATGGGCGACAGCGTGATACCGGTGTGGTCGTCCGGCACGCAACAGTCAGCAATTGCATGGTGAACATGGTTTCAGCGGACCAGTACCGGGACCATCTCATGCCGTACGACCAGATGATCTCCGACGCGTTCGAGCATTTCGGCATCCACAATTGCGCGTGGAACGTAGACCCGTATATCGAGGACTACGCGCGAATCCGCACGCTGGGATACATCGATATGGGGCTCCAGTCCGATCTCGCTCGTGTGAAAACGTTGTGTCCTGACACACGTCGTGCAGTCATGTACACCCCAACGGGTCTGGCTGACAAGACGCTGGACGAGATACGTGCCGACCTCGTCCGGGTACGCCGCGAACTCAGCCCGTGCGACATCGTCATGGCCGACAACGATCACGACACACCTGACGAGCGGGTCATTGCCTTTGCCAAACTCGCCGAGGAGAGTCTGCGAATCTCGCCGGAAGAGACCTAGAACATTTTTTTGCTGGTTTACCTGCGTGTTCCGGTCGGAATAATGGAGTCCCGATCCCCGCCTCGTTTTTGGTGGAGAGGCTACGGGTAGGAGAAAGGCTGCCTCTTGGCGCCGGACGTCTCGTCAGGGTGGAAACTGATCGTGGGCATTCGCGCAGGTATTCTAGTTCGCGCTGACCGTGAAGCGCAGTTCCGCCTCGCCTGTGAGTTGGGGCTCTATCATCAACGCTGCGGTTGTGTCACCCGTCGCACGTAACGCGGTAGGTGATCGTTCCCTGATAGTGCCGATGGCTGTCTTGAGCCGGATGGCACCCTCGTCCGCCAGCTCCACGGATTCTACTCCGGCGTATTTCATCCGTATATTTCCGATATCGCCGTCCGGTCCGACGACGAACGTTCTCGTCAGCTCGCCTTTCTCCCCCGAAAAGATGAGGTCGATTCCCGGGTACAGATCGTGGTAAACGACCTCGGCGAATGTGCGGATGTCCGTATACCATTTCGCCGGATCGTTCCGGCGAAGGATATTGACCTTGCCCGGGAGTTCACGTTTTCCTTCAACGATCACTTCGTCATTCGCACCGGGAAAGCTCACACGAACAACCACGGTACGCCGCCCGCGGGGCACGTCCGGTGCACCTTGATCCGGGGTGCCTTGTTCCGTCTCGGGTGCCGTACGCTCGAGCACTTCGAATACGACCTCGGTGGGCGTGAAGAAGACGCTGCCGCGCGGGCCGCGCAGCACATACTTCACCGCCGGGTCGAGCTGTCCCCTGTTCTCGACGAACGACAGCGGCAGCTTGGTCTGCGCCAGGTCGGCTGTCCTATCGGGGGTGGTCCTGGTTGGCGCGACCGGTTCCGACGGGGGCCGGTGGTCGGCCAGCCGCTCTTCGTCTGCCGATCTGCCTCCGCAGCCAGTAGCGCAGCAACATGCAAGCGCGCACAGGACAATTGCGGTCGTCAAGATCCGCCGCTGGACCATCGTCTCGATTTCCCTGTACAAGCAGTCGTCCTTCGGCATTTCATCCACGAACTGAGTTGCTCGTAACCGAACGTGAGACCGAACCGATGTTACTGTGACGATTATATATGGTAGCTTGCAGCGGCATCAACAGGATTCCGGCAACGGGCACGCAGTATGCCGCGTGGGCACGCGCAAAGCGGCGGTGGCGAATCGAACAAATGTTGGAGAGGTTGCTTACCCGGACGGTTCCTCTACCGGAGCAGTCTCCTGTCCCGGCTTCTCTTCCGGTTTGAGGAGATCTTCCGGTTCCGGCAGACTCTTATCCAGTATATCGCCAAGCTCGCGCTTGATATCATCGAGTACGCTACCTTGGATTAGGTAGACCCCGGGCTTTTCGGCGGTCATCACGTAGATATTACCGTCTTTGGCGTTGCCGAGGAGGAATGGCCCGATGCTCTTCTCGTCAGTCAGCACAACGCTAAACTCAGCTCGCGGTTTGTCGAGTCCGTATGCGCTGAGATCCTCAGGTTTTTCCCCTTCGACGATCTCCTCCATTTTCAGATAGTTTATCGCCCATACCAAGCTGTCAACATCGCCCTGGTTGCCTATCGTGAACCGTTCCGGTTTCTCGGCACGCCACGTCTCGTCCTGTTGCGCAACGAAGAGCTCATCGTCGCCGTACCGTACGCTGAGCTTTTGGACGTCGCGTTTATCGAACGTCACGAGCACCTTATCACGAAAGTCGAATAACGATTTTCTTGCTTTATCCAGGTCGCTCGCCTCTATCGTGACAGGGGTGCCGTCCATATTCCGTGCATAGATGAGGTCGCCCGCTTCGTTCTTCGCGCCTATCGCCACCGTGATGGGTTGCTCGACATCCTTCTTCCATAGCTTGACGGCGACTTGCGGATCCGCCAGCCCGAACTCCTTCTTGTCTTCGTCGAGAAACTCGGTAGCCTTGATATCTGCCAGGTCGGCAATAAGATCGTTTGTCTCCATATTATCGGCCGGTTCCTCCATCGGCTCCAGCAGTTCCCAGTTGCGATCCTCATTCCTCGCCAGCACAACCTTCTGGCCGTCGGCCGTGTATTCCATCTTCTCGACATCGCTTGCGCTCACCGTAACCAGGCTGTGGTCGCGCCAGGTGTCGGCCGTTTCCGGTACGGGTTCGAGAAAATTCTCCTCCAGAAGGAACACGTTTTTCTGTTCGACCCGCTTCGCATAATACCCGTTCTCGTCCTCGTTCTTTCTGCCGATGAGCAGCCCTTTGCTTGCCTTATCTTCACCGATAACCATGGTGAGTTTGATATCCGGCTCGTCGAGCCCGTATTGGGCGAGGTCTTGCGGGTCTTCGTTGATGAACTCTTTGATTCGTGCCGAGTTTATTTTGTTTATGAGCTTTTCTATTTCAGTTTTGTCACCTCTCGTTTTCAACGGCGACGTGAGCATCCACGTCTCGCCGTCTTGTTTCTCGGCCTCGAGGGTTAGTTCGCCCCGGGCAAGCTGCAGCGCCTGGACCTCGTCTTTCTTGACGTCCGCAACCTTCTTGTTTCTGAGATCGTAGAGTTTCTTGTCCATACTGGTCTTGACGTATCGCTGCACCAGAAATACCGGCTGCTCCGCCTCCGTCTTGGCGTAAAAGGCGGTGTTTGTCGGGTTTTCCTTCCCAAAAAGCAGCGTTGGTGTCTTCCCCTCGTCCTTAAGTGTGGCGGCGAGTTTCAGGGCCGGTTCGTCCAAGCCGTACAGCGCGAGATCCTCCGGTTCCTCCTCGACGGTACGCGTTCGTTTCGCGTCAGCGAACTCGCTCACTACTCTGTTGACGGCATCCTGATCAGCATCAGCTTCAACCGGCTGGTCAATACGCCACGTCTCCTCGGTCCTACTGCAGACGATGGCTTCCTCGTCGGCTCGCGTTAGCCTGAACTCGATAACGTTTTCCTTGTCGAGTTGGAACACCTTCTTGGCTTCTTCCTCGGCTTCCTCGCGTTCCTTACCACCCTTGACTTCGTAGAAGTAGAAATACAACCCCAGCCCGACCAGAAGGAGTATCAGCACGCCGGTTCTGATAAGGATCTGCTTCAGGTTCATCTATACTTCCTCCTGTTCCAATACACCAATCCGCCGGCGAGCACCACACTTCCCGGCATGATGAGGAGAGGAACAATAATCAGCACTCGCTGCTCGGATTTGGACAGTAACAGTGGCGAACTCTTCCTGCGCTTCGGGAGTATTGAGACCAAATCTTCTTCTTCCACGAGCCACGAGACGGCGTTGAGCAAGAAATTCTTGTTTTCGGGTCGCAAGAACCGGTCGGCACCCATATCGGAATCGCC
>Ga0180434_10007361_pt1 | contig 12408 bp, 11 predicted proteins | sample SS_ome_7_FD_132453 | JGI IMG/M metagenome (GOLD analysis project Ga0180434, IMG submission 132453) | Hypersaline lake sediment archaeal communities from the Salton Sea, California, USA - SS_1_D_2 metaG | ecosystem: Environmental > Aquatic > Non-marine Saline and Alkaline > Hypersaline >... | reverse complement strand
TGGGGCGCCGATCTTCTGCTGACACCCGAACTCGGTCTGACCGGTTACCTGCTCCGGGACCTGGTGGCCGAAGTGGCCCTGGAACGAACGTCCCCCCGGCTCGCACCCGTGGCCGAACTCTCCCGCCGCCTCCCGCTCACCCTCGGGTTCGTCGAACGGGCCGGGGATGGACAGCTCTACAACGCCTGCGGGTACTTCGAAGACGGAGAGCTCCGGCACGTGCACCGCAAGGTGTACCTGCCCACCTACGGGATGTTCGAGGAGGGCCGCTTCTTCGCCCGGGGTGACCGGGTCGAGACCTTCGATACCGCCTTCGGGCGGCTGGTCATGCTCAATTGCGAGGATATCTGGCACCCCTCGAACGCCATGCTGGCCCAGCTTGATGGCGCGGAAGGGCTCATCCTGATGAGTGCCGCTCCGGGACGGGGAGTGAGCGGAGCCACCCCGGTGCTCGGTTCCCGGGCGGCCTGGCACGATATCCTGCGCACGTTCTCGCGCCTGCTGCTCTGCTGGGCGGCGTGGAGCAATCGGGTCGGTTTCGAAGACGGCGTTCTCTTCTCCGGCGGAAGCACGATCTATGCCCCCTACCGCGAAACCCCTCTCGTCGAAGCCCCGATGCTGGCTGCGGGAGTGACGACGGCCGAGGTCGATCGAGAGGCCACGAGCCGCCTGCGGGCCGGGAGCGGCCAGCTCCGGGAGGAGAATCCCGAGGTCGTCCGGGAGCGGTTCGCCACCCTCTTCGCAGACCGGTTGCCGGAGGGAGAGAGAACGCCATGACCGATCACTACCGGTCCGAACTCACGCTTGACCCCGATCTCGTCATCCCGATCCTCGAGGAGTTCCTGCGCGTCGAGATCGGCCGCACCGGTTTGCATCATGCCGTCCTGGGCCTTTCGGGGGGGATCGACTCCTCGGTTGCCGCGGCCCTGACCGTGCGGGCTCTCGGGGCCGGGAACACGACCCTGGTGCTGATGCCGCACGAAGTGTCGAGTCCCGCCAGCAGCGCTGATGCCCGGGCGGTGGCCGAATACCTCGGCGTGGAACCGCTCATCGTCGACATAACCCCCATGACCGCCGGGTATCCGGGTTTCACGCAACTCGACCGCAACCGGGGGGGCAATATCATGGCCCGGCTGCGGATGATCGTGCTCTATGACCTGAGCGCCGAACGGGGCGGGCTGGTTGTGGGCACGAGCAACAAGACCGAGTTGCTGCTGGGTTACGGCACCCTGCACGGCGACATGGCCAGCGCAGTCAATCCCCTTGGTGATCTCTACAAGACCCAGGTCCGTCAGCTCGGAGCCGCCCTCGGATTGCCGGAGAGAGTAGTGTCCAAGACCCCCTCGGCCGACCTCTATGCCGGCCAGACCGATGAGGAAGAACTCGGACTGACCTATGAAACAGCCGATGCCGTACTCTACCGGCTGGTCGACGAGCGGGAGCCGGTCGATGAGATCGTCGCCTCGGGCTTTGAGCGCGACGTGGTCGAGAGAGTCCGCGAGATGGTCCGACGGTCGGAATTCAAGCGCCACCTTCCCGTCATCTGCAAGCTGAGCCGCCGGACGGTGGGGGTGGACTGGCTCTATCCGCGGGACTGGGGCACGTGAGTTCCCCACACCCGCAGGCTCCGAAAGAGGATGGCCCGCACCGGAAGGAATCCGGACAGGCCGCTGCCGGAGGCGGAGCCGAAACCGGGAGCGCGGCGGGTCGCTACGACCCCGACTGGCAGAGCGAACTCACCGCTCAACTCACCGGCGGCACCCTCTATCTGGTCGCTACGCCGATCGGCCATCTCGGTGATCTGAGTCCGCGGGCCCTGGCGGTCGTGGCCGCAGCCGACACCGTGGTCGCCGAGGATACCCGTCATACCGGTCGGATGCTGGCCCGCTGCGGTCTGCGGCGACGTCTGACGAGTTTCCACGAGAAGAACAAATCGGTTGTAACCCCGAAGCTGCTGGCCGAACTCGAATCCGGCCGGAGCGTGGCCCTGGTTACCGATGCCGGCACCCCCGGGCTCTCCGATCCCGGTTTCGTGCTGGTCAGGGCGGCGGTGGCAGCCGGAGTGCCGGTTTCCGCCGTGCCGGGGCCGACCGCCCTGGCCGCTGCCCTGGTCATCTCGGGCCTGCCGACCGACGCCTTCACATTCACGGGGTTTCTCCCCGCCAGAGGAGGACGGCGACGCACCGCCCTGCAGAAGCTCGCCGACCTGCCGCACACCCTCGTCTTTTACGAGAGTCCGCACCGGATCAGCACTTCCCTGAAAGATATGGCCGACGTCTTCGGTCCGCGGGAGGCGGCCGTATGCCGCGAACTCACCAAGGCTTTCGAGGACGTGCGCCGCGGAACCCTGCCTGAACTGGCGGCATTCTTCGAAACTTCACGGGCCCGGGGAGAGTTTACAGTGGTGGTGGCCGGCCGGTCCCGGAAGTGAGGACTACAGCAAACCCGTTCTTTTCCGTATCTTGTTGAGCTGTGAACCGGTCAACGCACAGACTTCCCGGCTCGTTCATCACCCTGGAAGGGGTGGACGGTTCGGGCAAGACAACCCAGGCCGGCCGTCTGGCCGAATCGCTGCGGGATGCAGGCCACACCGTGGTCGTGACCCGCGAACCGGGCGGAACCCCGGTGGCGGAACGGATCAGGGACATCCTGCTCGATCCCGCGAGTGGGAATATGGCCTGGTCGACCGAGGTCCTGCTCTATCTGGCCAGCCGTGCCGAGCACGTTGCCCGGGTGGTCGGGCCGGCCCTGGAGCGGGGCGAGGTGGTCATCTGCGACCGCTTCCTCGATTCGACCCTCGCCTACCAGGCCTTCGGGCGCGAGGGCGGGGGGAAGAATCCCGAGGCTGCCTGTACGGCCATCCGCCGGGCCAATGACCTGGCTACCGGCGGTCTGGGACCGGAACTGACGTTTCTGCTGGATCTCGATCCGGCCGAAGGACTGCTCCGGGCGACCCGTGACGGATCGCCGCTCGACCGGCTCGAGGGCGAAGGCCGCACCTTCCTCGAACGGGTCAGGGAGGGATTCCTGGCTCTGGCCGGAGAGGAACCGGACCGGTTTCACGTCGTTGACGGCAGCGCCCCGGCTGACGAGATCGCAGCCGGAATCAGCGCCATTACTCTGAACCATCTGGGGCGGAAGTGACGCTTATGAAACGCTGGTCGAACTACCTGCTGATAATCCTCGTCGCTGCGGGCGGAATCGGGCTCTTCTCGGGGCTCGGCCTCCGTAAAGCCGACGCTGTTGATGAGTACCTGCCGCGGACCGAGGCGGCCGGGGATCAGAGTCAGCAGATCCTGGAAGATTACCGGCTGATGCGCTTCATTCTCGAGCAGGTCGGCCGGAATTACTACGAAGAGGTCGATGTCCACGATATCGCCATCGCGGGGCTCAAGGGCATGATGAGCGTCCTCGATCCGTACTCCGACTTCTTCGTCGAGGAGCAGGACCAGGGCGTCGTGGCAGACCTGGAGATCACCACCACCGGCACCTACAGCGGGATCGGGGCCACCATCGGCTACACCGGCGGTCAGCTCTCTATCGTCGCCCCGATGAAAGGCTCGCCCGCCCTCAACGCCGGCCTGCAGCCCGGAGACGTGATCGCCGCCATCGACGGCACCCCCAGCCGCACCTTCTCGACTGCTCGCGCCGCCTCCCTCATCAAGGGCCCGGAGGGGACCGAGGTGACCCTGCTCATCGATCGGGAGGGGATCCCCGAACTCATGGAGTTCACCATCACCCGGGCCGAGATCGAGGTCAATGACGTCTCAGCCGCCATTTTCGCCGAGCCGGGCATCGCCTACGTCGAGATCGCGCGTTTCTCTGCCTATACAGGACAGTTCCTCGAAGAGGCTCTCTCCGAGCTCGCTACCGAACAGCCGATCGAGGGCCTGATCCTCGATCTGCGCGGCAACCCCGGCGGATTGCTCGATCAGGCCCTGGCCGTGGCTGAACCCTTCCTGCCGCCCGGCGAGGTCATCGTTTCGACCCGGGGGCGGATCGATGGCATGAACGCTGAATTCCGCAGCCGGAACGACCAGCTCTACGACGGCCGCATGGCGGTCCTGGTCAACGTCGGCTCCGCGTCGGCTTCCGAGATCGTGGCCGGGGCGGTCCAGGATCTGGATCGCGGGATCATCGTGGGCGAGAACACCTGGGGCAAGGGACTGGTGCAGTCGGTGGCTGAGATCATCCCCGATCACGTCATCCGCCTGACCACGGGACAGTACTTCACGCCCAGCGGCCGCAACATCCAGCGGCCCTTCGTGCGCGATGCCTCCGGCAACCTGGTTCCCCGCAACCCGAACGCGCCCGACACGACCGATCACCCGACGTTCGCATCCCGCAACGGCCGCCTGGTAACCGGCGGCGGCGGGATCGTCCCCGATATCGAAGCCGAGGGCATCACCGGGAACCTCATGCTCTACGCCCTGAAATTCCGGCAGTCGATGTTCCTGCGTTATGTGAACAACTACGTCAACACGCATAACATCGCCGAAGGCACCCCGATCACCGTGACCGACGCCATCCTCGACGATTTCCGGGAGTGGTCGATCGACTCGGGCTTCACCTACGAGAGCCCGACCGAGATGGTCCTCAACCAGTTGCTCGAGACCGCCGAAGCAGAGAACATGGCTGAAGCCCTGGCCGACGAGATCGAGAATCTGCGCCGGGCGATCGACCGTGAGGAAGCAGCCCTCTGGGCCGAAAGCCGGGAGGGGATCGCCTTGGAACTGCGCCGCGAGTTCGCCACCAAGCAGTTCGGCTACGAACAGGGCCAGCTCGTCTACATGCAGGATGATGACCAGTTCCAGGCCGCCCTCGAGATCCTGCGTGATTCCGGCCGCTATGCCGGGATGCTCTCGGGACCTCAGGGCAGCGGCGCCGATACCGGCGGGGGGCACTGAGCACATCGCTCCGCAGTGACGGAACGGCCTGCCGGCGAGTGGATTTCCCGCGGATCCGGGATCGTTCTCAGGACTTGACCTGAGCAGGTCCAGACTGCACCTTAGCGCTCTGCCGGGCGTCATCGTCCGGCACGTATTCCGGCGTAGCTCAGCTGGTAGAGCAGTGGACTGTTAATCCATTTGTCGCAGGTTCGAGTCCTGCCGCCGGAGCCAAATATTATCCAGGGCGGACCGATGCCCGGGTTGTTGTACAGAAAGCCCCGCGGGAACGCCTGTCGGGGCTTTCGTCCATGAAAAGGAGATGCCCGATGGAGATCCTGGAGTGTATCAGGTCGCGACGGACGATCCGGCAGTTCACATCCGATCCCATACCCCAGCCGGTCCTGGACGAAATATTCGAGGCAGCCATGTGGGCTCCTTCCCCGGCTAACGCGCAGCCGTGGGACTTTTTCGTCGTGGGACCGCAGGCCCGGGGCAAGATCCTGACGCTTTTTCAGGCCAAGGCGGCCGAGCTGCTGGCGACCCCCGACCTTCCCGAACCCAAACGCCGGGCCGTGGAAGCGCTGATGGAGGACTTCGGTGGCGCCCCGTACATGGTGGCTGTCGTCAGTCGCCCCGGGTCCGACCCCATGCAGCAGATCGAGTACCCTCCGAGCGCTGCCACAGCCGTTCAGAACCTCTGCCTCGCAGCCTGGGCGCACGACGTCGGCTCCATCTGGCTCTCGGTCGGGGCAGCGCCGCCCGTCAGGCCGATCCTGGGCCTTGAGGAGGGAGCCTCGGTGGTGGCTCTCCTGGCTCTCGGCTACCCGGAGGTCGTCCCTCCCGCTCCACCCCGGGAGGACTACCGGACGCACGTCAAAGAGATCCCGTAGCACGGGGCAGGTACAGGTCTGTGAGCGGCCCCGCTTGATGCGGAGCGAGGCCGCTCTGGATTCAACGAGCATGAATCATCAGTACCCGCATGGTATTATGGGGTATGAACGTGATCGTGCGATTCGGCAGCCGCTTAATATGGTTTTATATTCTGGTCGGTTGTGCGAATTGGCCGCCTGCATACTATTCCCGCAACGAGACATTCACGGTTGTGGAACAATCGACGGAGGAGGCTGCGATAAGGGAAGCAGTCCTCTGGTACTACCTGAAGCCTCCCGGCCAGGAAGACTATTCCTCGTACGGCTTTGTGTGTGTCTCAATCGATACAAGTCGTTCCTCAGAAGCAGTGAAAGCTGCAGTTGCGGAACCAGATTCTCTGTTCCTGAAACGATTCTCAGATTACCCATTCCCTCTTCTGACTCCATCCTGCAGTTCTCTTCGTCTGCGAAACGGGCGATCGGCAAAGGGGCGCCTGTACGGTTTATACGATGATGTTCATGGTGGACCGGGAGCACGGGTGCATATTGGGGAAATCGTCTGGCAGAGCACGTTTTTGGTCACTGTGGATACTTACCTCTATTGGGGACCGCTGGCGGCTACTGGATTCAGAATGACTCTGGAGAAACAGGAAACCAGGTGGGTGATAAGAGGAGTCACAATAACCTGGATCTCCTGATTCAGGTTTCGCGCCGTTCTTCCTTTCCTGTCGAATGACTGAATCCTTTCCAACTTTTCCGGCTCTGTTTATCTGACAACGACGAACTTCGCTCAGAGCCCGGCTCCGGGCGGCAACGCAAAGGACATTCAGCGACATGGCGATGATGGACGAGAAGACGCAGAGCGAAGCCCGGGGGATGCTGGAGGGGATGGAGGAAGAGGTTTCCCTGATTCTGTTCACCACCACCGGGCAGTGCGAATTCTGCGAGCAGACGAAAGAACTGGTCAGTGAAGTGGCTGACCTGAGCGAGAAGCTCACGGTCGAATTCCGCGATCTGGAGGCTGACCGGGAAGTGGCCGAGCATTTCGGCGTGACGAAGGCTCCGGGGCTGGTGGTGATGGCCGGCGAGGACCGCGGGATCCGTTTCTACGGCATTCCGGCCGGTTTCGAGTTCGGTACCCTGCTCGAGACGATCCTCATGGTCAGCATCGGCGATCACGGACTGAGCGAGGAAATGGTCACCCGGCTCGACAGTCTCGAGGAACCGGTGCACCTGCAGGTCTTCATCACCCCGACCTGTCCCTACTGTGCTCCCTCGGTCCTGGCCGCTCACAAACTGGCGATGGCCAGCGACAGGGTCCGCTCCGAGATGGTCGAGGCGATGGAGTTCCCCGAACTCTCGCAGAAGCACAGTGTCATGGCCGTGCCGCGCACGATCCTCAACGACGAACAGGGCATCGACGGCGCCATGCCCGAGGCCCAGCTGCTCGACTGGATCGTGGCCGAGAGTACGAACGCAACGAGCTGAAGAAGGTCGTGCGACGGGAGGTGCGGGCAGGGAGTGGAGAAGGAGATGGCTGCTGTTGGGGGTTGATGGGGGAGGGTAGCTGCGGCATCATCCGGCCATGCCGACCTTCTCCGCACCGACCCTGCCCGATGAAGTCCCCGTCGATCCCCGGGATCTGAAGCAGGCACAAAAGGGTGACCCGGATGCCTTTACCCGGGTGATCGAAGGGCTGATCGACCGGCTCGATGGTTTCACCAGATACATGTGTACGAACCGGGAAGATGCGGAAGACACCCTCCAGGAGACTCTGCTGACCGCCTTCCGTAAACTGCCCGAGTACCGGGGCGAGGGACCGTTGCGGAGCTGGCTCTTCCGGATCATCTCGACCCACTGCCAGAAGAAAAGGCGTCGCCGGGTCGGGGAACCGGAACGGCACGTCTCCCTGGACGAACTCACCCCCGAGGCTCTCCGGCCGGTCCGCGAGGGAGCCTCGCTGGCGACGATCGCCACGCTCCCCCTCGACGAGGTCGTGCAGGGTGAGTTGTTGGGCCGCATAGAGACGGCGATCGCATCCCTGCCGGAGGAGTACCGCCTGGTCCTGGCTCTGCGTGATGTAGAGGGTTTCAGTACGGCCGAAACGGCGGCGATGACCGGGTTGTCGGAAGCGGCGGTCAAATCCCGCCTGCACCGGGCCCGGATCGAGGTTCGCCTGCAGCTCCAGACCTATCTCGAGGAGGCCGCCGGTGAGTGATCACGAACATGGTTCGTGCCGCGAGATCCTGCAGAACCTCTCCGCCTTCATCGAGAACGATCTCGAAGGAGCTCTGCGCACGCAGGTGGAGTCCCACCTCGCCGATTGTGACGATTGCCGGCACTGCGCCGAGGAACTCCGCTCAACGATCCTCCTGCTCGGTGATGCCGGCTCCCGCCCATCCGAGCCGGGTCGTCACGACCGCCTGATGGAGGGGTTGCGGAGAGCTCTCTCTGAACTCGATTGAAGGATCTTTCCTGACCGGCCCCTTCGCCGGCTTGCGACGGTTTCAATGCACCCGGGCGGAGTAGAAGACGCCCTCGCCGTTCGGACCGTCGTCAGCACGCAGCAAGGCGGTGCCGTCGGCGGCGAAGGCCAGGGGGAGCATCGGGGCCTCGAAACTGCCCAGATAGAGATGCTCGGCATCGAAGAGATCGACCCGGTTGCGCTCGATGTCGCCGGTGTGCGCCAGCACCCAGATGCGGCCGAGGGGATCGATCCGGATGCGGCCGATCGCCTGACGCTGTTCGGCGAATCGCCACTTGCGGCGGATTTCCTCCTCTGAGATAGACGAACCGTCGCCCGTTCCGAAGGCGGAGTGCGCAAAGAAATAGTCCCGATCCTGCTCGGACACTGACAGATCGGGAGTCGGGGCCAGAGTGCGGCGCACAATGCGGCCGGAACAATCACGTTCCTCGAAGATATATTCCTCGCCGGTCACGGTAACGAGCCGCTCCGTTCCATCGAATGACCAGTGGAGTTCGGCCGCGAAGGAAGGGCGGGTGTCGAAAGGCACCACCCTGCCGTCGGAGCGGTGCAGTTCGATGATGATGGGAGGCATGCTCCGGCACCTGGCCAGGGTGTCAGCGGTGGCAGTCTGCAGGTTCCAGGCGAGGAGAGAGAAGACGCCGTCGAGATCGTCGAGGGCGTTGAGTATCCGGCCGTCAGGCAGAATGGCACAGCGATTCTGATCGGGGGCGAGGCGGGCCTGGCTGGGGACGGTACGCCGGAAGGAACCGTCGCGATCGAAGATCGAGAACCGCATCGGCATGATGTCGCCGACCCAGACCTCGTCTGCCACGATATTCAGGAATCGGGGGTAGCCGAACTCCCCCGGTCCCTCTCCCCGTTGGCCGAACACGTTTCGTACCCGACCTCTCAGATCGGTCTCGACGACCTGCCGGTTGCCCGAATCGAGAACATAGAATCCGTCTTCGAAGCCGACCACTGCCGTCAGGCGGCTGAAGAGGTAGCCGGCTTCACCGCTCCAGACATCCCAGACCGCCACGGTATCGACCGCGAGCGGGTGCAGAGGCAGTTCGGCGTAGGTGGTTTCAATTACTCCTGAAGGCAGAATTGCGGTCGTCATCGGGACGTTCTCCTGCCGGCCGCAGCCGGCCAGGGAGAGAAACAGGAGGAGCATCAGGGAGTATACGTGTTCCTGACGGACAGACGATCGATCGGGCATGACAACGAACTCCGGTGAGTGGTGGAAGGCGGTGGTTCCCCGGTCATGTGCTTTCAACGCCGGGCTGGAGGAGATGGTTGATCTCATCGTGTACCCGCGGGTCACCGATCCTGTACACTGGAACGGTCGGTCAGCCCGATGAGCACCGATGACGGATACCGATCGCGTGCAAAGGAACTCCTCCATGTCCTCTCCCGGCCGATTTCCATCCCCTGCCTGTCTGCTCGTTCTGGCTGCCCTCTCTCTCTCGGCCGGGTGCGGCCGGGAACGGACGACCTGGTCGGTGATGCTCGAGAACCACCGCGATCTGCAGCGGGCGGAAATCCGCCTTGCTCATCAATACGTGGCCGACCTGCAGGCCTGGCGCGAGGCCCATCCAGGAGCTCCAGAGACCGGGCGGGCCGGGGTCGAGATGATCAGGATTATGGGTCAGCTCGGTGATATCGCCGGGGCTCAGCGGTGCTGGAGGGAGCTGAAGACGGCGGTGGAGGGTACTCCCGCGGCAACTGCCGCCGGACTCGAAATGGCTGAAGCGGCCCTGATGGGGGCCGACGCCGAAGCGGCCGGGCAGGTGATCGCGGACGTTCTCGCCGGGGCCTACGGGTATGCCCACGAAACCAGGCTGGTGCAGAACCTGGCCACCCTGCTGGCCCTGCGCGGGCAGCCCGGTGAAGCCATCGCAGCGTATGAAATGATCAGGGAGATGGAACTGTATGCGGAATACCCGGCCCGGTTCCGCTCCCTCGAGATCTTCCGCGATTACCTGGAGCGGGTCGGGGATGAGTTCCCGCACCTGATCGGGACAGCCTTCGACGGCACTCCCCTCGATACCCGTGCTTTCCGGGGTCGGCCGCTCTTCCTCCATTTCTGGCGCCGGCGGGGCAGTCTCAACCACGACATTGCTTTTCTGGAGAACCTGCAGAAACTACACCCCGCGCTGGCGGTGGTGAGCATCAATGTCGGGGATGAACCGGAGGCGGTCAGGCAGGCGCTATATCGACATGCCCCCCGCTGGCCCTTCTGGCATGACACGGACGGGTCGTTTGCGGATTCCCTCGGGATCACCTTCATGGGGCTCTACGTGCACGAGCCGAAAGGGATCCTCCTGGACCGGGCCGGACGGATCGCCGTCATGCCCGGCCGGGAGGGAGCCATCGCCATCGGGCTCGCGGCTCTCTCCGACCCGCCGGCCTCCAGCCGCCAGTCCCGCCCGCAGCAGGGGTACGCCGGCGACTCCGCCACCCTCGAGACACTCATGCGTGACCACATGCGGGCCCTGATCGCGGCTCGCGATGCCAGCCGGGTTTCTCTGCTCGAAGCACTGCGCGAGCATGCTGACCGCTCGACCGAGAACTCCGAGAAGGCACGGGCCTGCCTGGAGATGATGCGCACCGCAGCCGCGGCAGGAGCAATCGACCGGGCGGGGGAAGCCTGGTCGCTCTGGGGCGGGATCGGAGAGGCGCGGACGGGCGGTGAAAGTCCACCGGCACGGGAACGGTATGCCGGCGCCATGGCTTTCGCCCGGGCCCGGGCCATGCTGACCTGCGGCGATGCCGAACGGACCCGCAGTCTGGTCTATGAGGCCGTGGGGGAGAGGCGGGAGCGGGAAGACCTGTATCTGCTCTGTGATCTCGCCGCCGCTCTCTCGGTTCTGGGCGATGTCGCCGGAGCACGGCAGGCGTATCAGAAGATCATCGATATCACCGGCGGGGCTGGTGCGGCCGCCTGGGAGGGCTACATAGCTGCTCTCGACCGGGTCGGGCAACCTCTCGAGACTTTCACTCTGCCCGGCTTGAACGGGGGCACGGTATCACCGGAGAGATTCGCCGGCCGCCTGCTGCTGATCGATTTCTGGGGTTCGTGGTGCCACGCCTGCATCCGGGAGATGCCGCACGTCTACGAGGCCTGGAACCGGTATCACGAGCACGGCTTCGAGGTGCTCGGGATCGTGGTGCGCGATACCCGGGAGAAGGCCCGGGCCTTCCTTGAGCGTACCGGGTACCCCTGGGATCAGGCTTTCGATGCCGACTCTTCGGTTGCCGCGCGGCAGGTGGTCGTCGGCTATCCAACCACTATCCTGGTCGACGGTTCGGGCCGCGTGCGCTGCACCCGCACCTTCGGAGGGGGACTCGAAATCGCCCTGCGCCTGCTTATGGGGCCCTGAGCCGGCGCAACCGGCGCCCGATCAGGCGGCCTCGCGGGCCCGGTCCGACCAGTCTTCGAGACAGCAGAAAAAAAGTTCTTCGTGGTCCGGTTCGAGATCGATGATCCGCATATGCGGTGAGTAATACAGGTATTGACCTCGGCCCGGAAAGGGATAATCTCAGATGGTTGAGGGCACACTCGTGCAGCGCTTCAGAAACACTGCCCGGCCGATCACGATCATCAGTTTCCAGGGGAGGTACCGGAGGTGGCCACGAACAAGGGGACGATTGCGATTCTCACCGGGGGCGGGGATGTTCCCGGCCTCAATCCCGCCATCCGCGCGGTCACGATCCGCGCTCTGCGCGAGGGTTATCGGGTACTCGGGATCAAGCGCGGCTGGGCCGGCCTGGTCGACCTGGTGCCCGAAAAGGACGCCGACAACAGCTGCTGCGTGCAGGTTCTCGAACAGGATGTCGTGAACCGTGCCGGGCGCACCGGCGGTACCTTCCTGCACACCTCCCGCACCCGGCCGAGCCACCTGCCGAAGGGGCTGGTCCCGCCGCACCTGCAGGACCGGTACACCGACGAGGTCAACGATCTCACCCCGACCGTACTCGAAAACCTCGAGTATCTCGGCATCGATTACCTGATCCCGATCGGCGGTGACGACACCCTGAGTTACGGGCACCGCCTCCACGGCGAAGGGGTCAAGGTCGTGGCCATCCCCAAGACGATGGATAACGACGTGCCCGGCACCGACTACTGCATCGGTTTCTCAACCTGCATCACCCGTACGATCGAGGCGACCCACAAGCTGCG
>Ga0180434_10007359_pt1 | contig 12410 bp, 9 predicted proteins | sample SS_ome_7_FD_132453 | JGI IMG/M metagenome (GOLD analysis project Ga0180434, IMG submission 132453) | Hypersaline lake sediment archaeal communities from the Salton Sea, California, USA - SS_1_D_2 metaG | ecosystem: Environmental > Aquatic > Non-marine Saline and Alkaline > Hypersaline > Sediment... | reverse complement strand
CTTCTTGTTTAAACCCAGGCCGCACAGCTGATCCCTGGTCGCCACCGCCGAGGTTGACACCGCCCGGAAATTCACATAAAATTCTCTCTTCGTGGGAGGAAACCATCATGGAACAAACCTACAGCGACCTTAAGAAAAAGACGGTGGCCGAATTGCGCGAGATCGCCTCCGGCCTGGATCACGAGGCGGTCAAAGGATACACCCAGCTCAACAAGGAGCACCTCCTGGACGCGCTCTGCGCGGCCCTGGGCATCGACAAACACGAACATCACGAGGTGGTGGGACTCGACAAGAAGAAGGTTAAAAAGCAGATCAAGTCGCTCAAGAAAAAGCGCGCAGAGGCCCTCACGGCTCACGATCACGCCCAGCTCAAGTTCCTGCGCCGGCACATCCGCGACATGAAGCGCAAGATCAAGAAGGCCAGCATCGTCCAGCACTGATCTCCCGGTTCGGCCTACAGGCAGGTGATCCGAAGCGGTGCACCGTCGGGCATCTCCGCATCGACCGGCTATTGCCTTTTCCAAACGAACTTGCTACCATATCCCTTACCACTTCCCGGGAGTCCAACATGAACCCAAAGAACGACGCAGCACGCCCCGGCGGAAAGAAGCAGGGCTTCTTCCGCAGATTCTCCGGCCAATTCTGGCTGGTGGTCATGTTCGAGTTCTTCGAACGCGGGTCCTACTACGGCATGATGAGCTTCCTGTCGGTCTATTTCACCGACATGCTCCACATCCCCATCGAAAAAGTCGGGGTGATCAAGGGGGTCATTCAACCCCTGCTCTACTTCCTGCCCATCATCTCGGGCGCCGTGGCCGACCGCTTCGGCTACCGCAAGGTGCTGATGGTGGCCTTCACACTCCTGGGCGGAGGCTACTTCCTGACGAGCCAGGCCGGTGAATACACGGCGGTGTTCGTGGCGCTGGTGGTCATGGGATTCGGGGCGGGCATCTTCAAGCCGATCGTCACCGGGACCATCGCCAAGGTGACCGATGAATCCAACAGCACCATGGGTTTCGGCATCTACTACTGGTCGATCAACCTGGGAGCCTTTCTGTTCCCGTTGATACTGGTTCCCTTCCTCAAGAGCATCAACCCGACCTATGTGATCATCGCCTCGGCCATCTGCACGGCCATCATGCTGATCCCGACGGCCCTGTTCTTCAGGGAACCGGTTTCTGAGAAGAAAGCGACGGCACGCGGCCAGACCAACATGATCCAAACCCTGGCCCACGCCTTTGAAATCATCTATTCGCCCATCGTGCTCCTGTTCAACCACCTCAAGAGGACACCGCTCCGCCGCCTGGTGATCCTCGTTCTTCTCGCCCTATTTCTGGTATACGCCGTGTCGCTGTATCTCGGACAGCCCGCCACCACCGAGAACTTTCCCGCCTTCGGCGTCGAGACCGGCGACACCACCCTGATCTTCAAGGTCAAGCGCAACATGCAGGCCAAGGAGGACTACCGTTTCACGCCCGGCGAAGGGAGCGGTTTCCCCACGCTCACGGTGTACAGGCCGCAGCGGATCGCGGAATTCATCACCCCCCTGCTGACCGAACTGCAAGACCATCCCGCCCTCAAGAACCTGACACGGGAGAACATCGAGACATTCATCGACCGGTCCGAGAAAAAGGTCGAGATTTCTCTCGCACTGGCAGGTTCTCTGGATGAAGACTTCCAGATCGAGCAGACCGGCCCACGCCAGGTGAAGATCCGGCTGAACCGCGAACGGTATCCGGCGTACCGCGATGAACTGGGACGGGCCCTGCAGGCGATCCCACTCCTGCGCGGCATCGAGGCGCGTGACTTCGAACGGCTGTTCTCCGAGGTCAACCAGCGGTCTTTTTTCCCACTGTTCGTGGTGTCCCTGATCCTTCTCGGCATGTTCATCACGGCGGTATCCCGGAAACCCGCCACCGGAACCCCCGGGGAGACGGCCGCCAACGGCGGACGGATCTGGTCCTTCACCGTACCGGTCTTCATCGTGGCCGTATGGCTGCTCCCCGGTTTGACCACGCTGGGACGCATCATCGCCTCGGTGATCTATTTCTCGATACTTTCGCTCTTCATGATCGACAAGGAGGATCACCGCAAATTCGTGGACCACGCCAAGTTCCTCCTGATGATCTTCCTCTACTCCGGGTTCTGGATCCTCTACTTCCAGATGTTCGACTCCGTGCTCTGGTACGTTCAAGCCTACGTGGACGCCACGTCGTTGAATCAGGCCATCAACGCCTTCCTGGGTCTCTTCGGGCTTCACATCAACTGGTTCTTCGACGTGGAGCACGTGACCGTGATCAACGCCGGGACCATCATCCTGTTGCAGCTGGTGGTATCCTCCATCGTCAAGAAGAAAAAGGCCCTGCCGACCATGATCTCCGGCATCGCCATCGGCACCGTGGGCATGGCCATCCTGGCCATATCGACCTCCATCTGGGTCTTCATGGCCGGGATCGTGCTCTTCTCCATCGGCGAGATGACCGCCCACCCGAAGTTCTACAGCTACATCGGTCTGGTCGCCCCCCCCGACCGCAAGGCCATGTACATGGGATACGTCTTCCTTTACGGCGTGTTCGGGAGTTCCATCGGCGGCATCGTGGGCGCCAAGCTCTACGCCCACTTCGTGTACCACCTGAACCAGCCCCGCGTGCTGTGGCTGATCTTCGCCAGCATCGGCGGGGTGACCATTCTCTGTCTGCTGCTCTACAACCGCTACCTGGCCCCCAAGAAGGACTGACGCGGAGTCCCTCCTCGGAGAGTGATGTGCACGAACTCCTGCCGCGAACCGTTCATCTCTGAAAAAAGGGTTTCCTTTTTCCATGCAATGCGCTAAAATAATATTTTCGTGTCACCCATCCGGACCCCCTCACCCTCCGGTTCTCAGGCACGAACCACAGGAGGCCCGCTTTGGCTGGAACCATTCCGGTCACGCCGGTGCGCAGGATCGTCACAGCGCTCCTGCTGTCGCTGCTGCTTTTTCAAGGCCCGGGATTCACCCATTCCGGCAAGGCCAGATATCACGTCGTCATCGACACCGACGGCGCCCTCGACGACCTGCGGGCGCTCTGCCTCTTCCTGGCTTCAGCCGACATCGAAATCCTGGCGATCATCACCTCGGACGGCATATTGGACCCTCGCGATTCGCAGGAGAGGATCGAGGCATTGCTCATGCGGTTGGGCCACGAAGGCATCCCGATCGGCCGGGGCGTCCCGTTCCTGAGACAGGCGCCACCGTGGCGTGAACTCAACCGGCCCATTCCCTGGATCAGAGAGGCGAACCCATCCAGCCCGCGGTCCGAATCCGCCAACGCATCAGCGCAACCCGACGCCATGGCCGTCATCCGCCAGGCGATCCGAAATGAACCGGCCCCGGTCATTTTCATCTGCATGGGTGCGCTGACCCACCTGGCCCGGCTTCTCAACGAATCACCCGACCTCTGCAATCGAATCGAAAAGGTGCTGTGGTACAACGACAGCCTGCGAGCGGCGACAGGCACCAACCACGCACTGGACCCGGAGGCCGCCCGGATCGTACTGGGATCCTCTCTTGTTCTGGAGGCCCTGTCCACTGGGAAGACCGATCAGGCCGTCCTGGATGAGGTGTTTTTGAACGACGTCGCCGCCATGGATTCCTCCTACGCAAGGATCATAACGGATTCCCACGGGGTTCCATCGGTTGCCTCGCTGTTGCAGCGCCGCCATCTGAGGTTCTGGGACGATCTCCTGCCGGTGCGTCTCCTCCACCCCGCTTGCTTCGCCTTTCAGCCAGATGATGAGGCGAACCGACGACGGGTGGTCCGCGTCCGTGACTGGGCCGCGGTGAAGCGGAAATACCTGCAGATACTGAGAGACCGGAACCGGGTCCGCAGCCGGGTGTTCGAAGGCTTCCCCGTCGCCGCGGATCTGTTCGCAGCCGACGTCCGGCCGTTCGTCGCGGAGATCATCCAAGCCCACGGACCGGAGGAGTGGCGTCTGGGGGTCTTGACCCATGAGCTCCACGGGCATCTCGGCATCTACGCCGTCATCGGCACCAAGATGGGGCTGCGGGCCCGCGAGTACTTCCATGTCGGCATCGACGACATCTCGGTCTTCTCCCACGCCGGGTCGACGCCTCCCTTGAGCTGCTTGAACGACGGCCTCCAGGTCAGCACCGGCGGTACCGTCGGGCACGGCCTTTTCCACGTGAAAAGCACTCCCCCCTTCTCACCCGAGGCCACCTTTGCCTTCAAGGGCATGCGGGTCCGTCTGAAGTTAAAGAATTCGTACGGGCTCAGGATCATGCAGGATATCAAGAACGGCGTCGATCGCTTCGGTGCGAACACGGAACCCTATTGGCGTTATATCCGCGAACGGGCCCTGCGCTGTTGGTTGGACTGGGATCGGAGAGAGATATTCGAGATCCGCCGCGGTCGGCCGGTAACAGTCGGCGCCCCTCCGGGCCACGCCCCATCGACGACAAGACCGACCCATGAAGAAGAAATCGATTCCGAATGACCCGGCCTATGCCCTGCGAAAACCTGCCGCCCCGGGCATCGCAGGTTGAGACAGGCCAATCCGTTTACCGGTTTTTTGGCAGAATCTTGTAACATTCCCGCTTTTCAGGCGTCTATTCATATGGATAGCCAGCGGTATCCAGAAGTTCCAGGGGGCCATCATGTGGATGAACCACCTTCGGGTTGCATTCAGAACCGTCAGGAAACACAAGGGGTACGGCATCATCAACGTGGCCGGATTGTCGATGGGCATGGCCTGTACCATACTCATTCTACTATGGATCCAGGATGAGCTGAGTTACGACAGGTTCCACACCAAAGCAGACCGGATATTCCGGATCGTCTTCTCGACCTCCGACGACGGCATGCCCACGAATGCGAACGGATCATTCGGAGTGGGGCCCGCTCTCAAACGGGACTTTCCAGAGGTGGTCGAAACGGCTCGTATCCGCAAAATGGGCCAGGGCGTGACGAGGTATGTCGGGTACGGAGAAAAGAAGTTTTACGAATCCCTCTTCTTCTTCGCCGAACCGACCCTTTTCTCGGTCTTCGACTTTCCCCTGATTCAAGGAGATCCTGCGAAAGCGCTCGCCGAGCCGAATACCGTCGTCATCACCGAGTCCATGGCGAGAAAATACTTCGGAAAGGAAAATCCGATCGGGAAAACCCTCGAAACCGACCCCTACAACGACGGCGAGCTCATGTTCTTCAGAGTCACCGGGATCGCCAAGGATCCTCCCCACCCATCGCATCTCCATTTTGATTTTCTCGCGTCCTACTGCAGCCAGAGAGAGGATACCGACCGTTTTTCCGGATTCTACCAGCATTTCACCTACGTACTCTTGAACAGAGGCCGATCGGCCCGCTCCCTCGAGAATAAGTTGCCGGAGTTTCTACACCGACGCTGGAGGGAGGATCCCTGGTACACCCTCCACCTCCAGCCGCTGCTCGACATCCATCTGCGTTCGGGGCTGAAATCGGAAATCGAGCCCAACGGAAATATTCTTTACGTTCATGTTTTTTTTGCGGTCGCGTTGCTTGTCCTGATCATCGCCTGCATCAACTTCATGAACCTGGCCACGGCCCGGGCGGCCAGACGGGCCCGGGAGGTGGGAATCCGCAAGGCGATGGGCGCGAAGAGGAAACAGCTGATAGGCCAATTCCTGGGGGAATCGATCCTGCTCGGCGTGTTGTCCGGAGCGGTCGCAGTGGCCGCAGTGACTTTTCTGCTGCCGGCCTTCAACTCTCTGACCGGCAAGGCCCTGTCACCCTCCCTGTTGACGACCCCCCTCTTTCTTATGGCCACGGCGGCCATCGCCCTCGCCGTCGGGATCCTGTCCGGCATCTACCCGGCCTTCTTCCTGTCCGCCTTTCATCCCATGGGCACCCTGAGGCAGGACACCACGCATACCGCCTCGGGTGCCGTACTTCGCAGGGCATTGGTTGTCTTTCAATTCGCTCTTTCGATTGCCATCATCGTCGCCACCCTGGTCGTTCACCACCAGATGGACCACATCCGCTCCAGACCCCTGGGATACGATAAAGAACAGATTATGGCCGTTCCGTTGAACAAGACGCTACGGCAGAATTTCGCCGCCTTCCGGGACGAGCTCATGAAGAATCCTGCGATTGAGAACATCACCACATCGTCCTTGGTGCCCACCCGAGGGAGCTACCACATGGCCCTCGACTTCGAGGGTTTGGACGAGAGGCTCAGCCAGGTCGTCTATCTGGTCGACCGGGAATTCCTCGACACCTACGGGCTGAAACTGCTGGCAGGAAAAAAGAAACAGCAGCCCATCGCCAAGGGGAAGTCCTTTGAATACCTCGTCAGCGAACGAACCCTCGACGAAGCCGGATACGCCTCACCGCAGGAAGCGATCGGCAAACTGGTGAATCTCGAGGGAGACAGGGGACACATCGTCGGTGTGGTCAAGGACATCAACATCTATTCGCTCCACCGTCCCTCCTACGCCATCTGCTATCTCGTGACCTCGATCGCCGATCACAACTATATCTCGATCCGCGTCAGACCCCGTGATCTATCCTCCACCCTGGATACGATTCGAAACACCTGGCAGAGGATGGTGCCCGACTACCCTCTGGACTACTTTTTCCTCGATGCCAGTTTTGCGCAACTGCACAGCGCCGAGCAAAAGATGAGCAAGGTTTTTTCAATTTTCTCCGTCCTGGCCATCGTGGTGGCCTGTTTGGGTCTCTTCGGACTGGCCGCCCACACGGCCGCCGATAAAACCAAGGAGATCGGTATCCGCAAGGTCCTGGGTGCGTCGGTCTCCAGCCTCTACCTGCTCCTTACCCGGGAGTTCCTTAGATGGGTCGCTCTGGCCACCCTGATCGCCTGGCCTGCCGCCTACATCGTGATGCAACGCTGGCTGCAGAACTTCTTTTATCGTATCACGATCGGATGGGAGGCGTTTGCGGCGGCAGCGGGTGTCGCTCTGGTGGTGTCTCTGCTGACGGTGTCCTATCAGTCCATCAAGGCGGCGATCGCCAACCCGGTCGACTCGCTCCGATATGAGTGAATCAGATCGAACCACCGGTCATCGATCCCGGCAGAACACCCGCCTTCCCTTGGGGTATGACCGTTCCAGATTCCAAACCCGATGCCCATCCTAGATCCCGGCCGGTTTGCGTTTGGCGCCGGGATCTGCTAGGATGCGACCGAGGGGAGGAATCATGAAAAAGAAACGAATGATCGGCTGGATCGGTATCGTCCTTCTGCTATGCGTCCTCGCATGGACGCCGAACGCCGTGACGGCCGAAGAAACACAGGAGCAGGCATGGCCCAAGGTGGGCGAGATCTATCGTTATTCAGGGGTGGACTGGACCGTCCGGGGCGTGGGCAAAAAACCCTTCGAATACACCGCCACGGGCGAAAGCCTGAGTCTGGTGGTGGAAGGCACGCCCAGCGCCATCGTTCTGGTGCCCAAGAAAGGGCAGGTGGTCCGCTGCGATTCCACCGTACCCATGATCTATGTGGACGCCGTGCCCGATCCCGACCTGAGTCGGAACGACTACTTCAAGCGAACGGCGAAGGACAAGGTCTTCCTGCTGCTGGAATTAAAGAGAAACTGACGCATCCCGTCACCCCGGCGCCCCCGTTGCACCGCCTGAGAGCCGGTCGGTGATACGGGTGCGCGAGTGCAGCCGGAACGGCTTGTTGAATATATCGATGATCCGGTTCACGGATCCTCACAGGACGACGGCGACGGAATGAGACGTCTCATGTCGGGTCTGAAGGCGACGACGACCGCCGCAACGATCAACAGGACCGTCATCACCATCATGGATCGCTCGTAGTGGTTGAATCCCAGGTCCGGAAGCATGTTGACCGATGTATGCAGCAGCAGTACCCCCATCATACGTCCCCCTGTTCGCAGGAAAATCCAGGTAAAGATCACGGTAAGCGGGATCGTCCAGATCAGTCTAAAGAATACGGCCGCGATCGGTGCCAGCAGCGCGCCACTGAGATCGATCGGCAGATGCCACAGGGCCCACACCCATCCCAAGACGATGCTCGCGGCCACGGGATTCTGCCTCTTTAGAAGGAGCGGCAGGACAAATCCCCGCCAGCCGAACTCCTCTCCCATGGAGCCTCCGAGCAAAAGGTTCTGTGCAAAGGCCAGCAACAGGAAGACAAGAGAGGAGCCAATACCACCCCGGAGCGAGACAATGCGGAAGGTTCCCCCGGCGGCGTTGACCGCCCACCATGAAATCAGGAAAAATAGCGGCAAAAGAAACAGCGAGGTCGTGACCCAGACTGCGTTTACCCGCTTCGCGCTTTCGTCGTCCCGTCCCAGTCTGCAGAGGACGCCTCGGCGATGAACTGCGATCAGAGCGATCGCCGCCAGCAGGACGAGAGACGTCGCAGCCGCGGTGTCGAACTCCGCCACGGAGGCGGGCCGGTGACGCTGGACCATGTATCCAACCAGGATGACCGCAGGAAAGATCGCCAGGATCACGCCGTTCTTCCTGCGGATCTCGGTATATCGCAGGCCCATCATGACCAGACCCACCACGCTGGGCGCGAAGACGCCGACCTGGGCGATCAACCAGGCCGAATCCCGGACCGCCCCGCCGTTGCGCGTCAGCACGCCGGACAGCAACCAGATCGTCCAGGAAAGACCGAACGTCAGCAGGAGGAAAATCGCCAGATGCTTCTTGTCTCTCGCCGCCGATCGACCGTCCGATGGCTCCATTTTCCGCCTACTCGGTGAAGTGGGCCGTCAGGGCGCTGAGCAGATCACCGTCGCATAGGGCGTCCAGTTCCTTCAGGGTGCGCAAACCGAAGATGAAGGCCAGGGCGATGGGATCGGCGCGGAACTCGGTGTGTCCCTCGTAGAATCCGTAGCGCATGATGTAGAAGGGCACCATCTCACTGAACTGGACCGTGGTCAGACGCCGCACCAGGTCTTCCTTCTCGGCCTCTTTCAGGTGGACATACCGTTCCTCCAGGAAAGCGGACTCCGCGGGCAGCGGATCCCGCTGTACCGTGATGTTGAACTTCCCCTGGATCTCGTCCTGAAAGATCGACACCTGCCAGCCCTTGCCCCCTTCGGCGCGGATATTCACCCGACCGCCGTTATAGAGGACGTATTCAAACTCCGAAAACCGATTCAGCCGGCCCGCGGCGATCTGGGCGAGGACCATGTTCCAGACGTGAAACAGCGGCCGGGCCAGCTGCGGATGCGTCATCCCCATGCGCCGGACCCGCCGGTTGTCGACTTTCAGCACCGAGAGGATGTCCTCGTCGGCGGCCAGGAACCCGGCGTACGAGAAGGCGCGCGGACGGGCGATGCAGTTGATGATCTCGACCGGGTAACCGGTGATCATGTTCTTTCCGTCCAGCGCCGTTTCGTCATGGAGACCGGTTCGGGCCAGGTCCGGGAAGTCGCCGGCATCCACCCACAGCTGGCGGTCCTTGCCGAACAGGGAACGGATCTTGGAAGAGTACAGCCGGGGTTCGCCGTTCTCCACCGTGACCGGCACGACGGCATACCGGTTCAGGTCTCTCAGGAAAGCGACGACCATCTCCTCACCCCCACGGTGTGAGAAGGGCGAGGCGATCTCCGGTTTCGCCTCCAGGGTCTCGGGGTAGGTTTTCAAGGCCCCGCCGTCACCGCCTTGAGACGTACCGGGAACCAGGAAAAAACAGATCGCGATCGTCAGCCAGACAGACCTTGCATCTTTCATCATCGGACCTCCTTTCGGGCACATCCATGGGTCGGACACCGCTTTCTTTTTGCCCGGTATCCATCCCCATACCAGTGTATATGAATCCTTCCGGCCCGTCCACCCTGCCGATTGTTTCCACCCACGGGGCCGGATCGGATTCGGGGGTAAGCGAATCTCAACGGCTTCGCTCCCCGGCGATCAGCATCAGGGTGTAGTCGAGTACCGTATCCCGGCCCCGTCGCAGATCCCGAACGGTCTGGTGAACGGCATGGTCCGGCAGGATGCCCCGCGCGGGAGGAAAACCACTCACCGCGGCGGCAAAGGTCGCCGTGGAAAGCTTCACATGGAGTCGGGTGTGTTCGAGGGAAAATCCGCGCACCGCCGCGTTGCAGGTATAGGTGCCACCGGTTTCCTCGCCCACGAAGACGGCCAGGTCGTGGTGGTGCAGCAAGGCACAGAGGTGCGCTGTGGTCGAGAACACGGCCCCGTCGATCAACACGTAGACCTTACCGGTGAACGGCTGCGCGGCCCGAGGCACGGGCCTGGCCAGTTCGGCGTACCTGCCGTACGGCTGGGAAAAATAGGCCACGGGCGTCCTCTCGAGATAGGACAGCAGGCGTGCCGCGCAAAAAGGATCCCCCCCGCCGTTTCCGCGCAGATCGATGATCAATGGATCGATCTTCTCCCGGCGAATGCGCTGAAAGCCGCGATCCAGAAATGAAAAGAAGACACGGTTCTTGTCTCCGTAGTAGATGAAGCTGCCCACGCGCATCACGGCCGCTCCGCGATCCGCAAGAATCTCGCAGCCCAATCCGCTCGATTCGCGGGTGCTGTACGGAACGGTGTCGCAGGCCAGAGCCGGGAGGATGATCTCCCGCGCCCCGTCTCCACCCTCCGTTCGGAATCCGATGGTGTAATCGGACGGCGTGCCGTAGCGGTTGGCGTGATAGTACTGGAAACAGGATTCCAGGGCGGCGTCGCGGAAGTGCGGATTGTGGCCGTCCGCCGAGATATCCGCTCTCAGTGCGGAGAGGATCCGGTCGATCCGGATGCCGTTGATGGAAAGGATCTCCGCAAAAGGCGGGATTCGCGGCGTCGGCGACAGGCTTTTCTTCACGAAAAACCGTTCCTCGACCACGACCGGAATCAACGGGAATCTTCGGGTCTGGACGCCCTTGCGGTATTCCTGCGGATAATCGAGGTGGCAGTGGCCGCAGCCGATCATGGCCTTGAGGGGCAGCAGTCGCGTGTAGAACTCCCTCAGGGTCATGGGCCGGTCGATGGAGCGATATCCTTCATCGAAGGCACGATCGAAGGGCTCCCGGTCCGTGAAGCGATAGGGATTCACGGCCTCGGTTTCCACCAAACGACGGAACTGGGTGAAATCGGCCCGAAGCGCATCCACCGTGTAAAGCCTCGACTCGCCGACTTCAGCCGGTGGTCCGGATCTCTCCGCCTGGGCCTCCACCTGGGAGATTGCCAGCAACCACCACCCGCACAGCAAAACCAGGAAACCGCATCGTCTCATCGTACCTCCACCAGCCACGGGAAATTCTCAACACATGATGGGTCGGACACGGCTTTCTTTTTCCCCGTCTTGCCCCCCAAATCAGTGAACAGGAATCCTGGCTCTCCGTCCCTGGCGTTGCAGGTTATCGTCGCTCGGCGGGTGAGAGCCCGGACGCGGTCCAAGACGTTATTCGAGAGGAAAGGTCAGGAGTTCCCACTCCTGGCTCGCCTCGTCCTCCACCAGCTGGTACAGCTTCCCGTTCCGCAGCGCGGAGGGGTACGGCTGGATGTCGGTCTCATACCGCAGAGGGACCATCATCCTCTTCAGGAAGTGTCCCTCGAGGTCGTAGACGACGAACTCGCTGCATCCCCCCTCCCTCTTCTATGTCATGACGTACAGTTTGCCGCCATCGGCGGAGTAGGTCTGAATCACGGGGAAATGGGTCGGGAACCGCAGGGGGAGCAGCATGGGGTACACATCCTTGGTCTCCGGATGGGAACGCAGGTCATCGATCATGCGACGCTTGAATTCCTCACTCACCCGGAGGGGTTCCCGGTCCACCCGAATCGACAAACACGGATTCAGGTCCCGGTCCAGAACGGCCACGGAGGCGTCGTCCTCCCCCGGCACCAGAATCCGATCCCGGTGGGCGAGGAAGGAAAAGGTCTTGGGCAGCATATCGTATCCCCGACCGCGGCCCTGGAAGGGATCCCGGGCCCGGTACAGCTCACAGACCTTGGTCAACGCCTGGTCGAAGACGACGATGGTGTTGTGGGTCACGCCCTCGATCACCCTCTGGGACCAGCCGAGAAACCTCTCTCTCCCGGTCGTGGCGTCCAGCACCACCAGTTTCAGTGCCAGGTTCCGCGCCGTCTTCTCGGAAAGCAAATCGCCCTGCTTCGAATAATAGGAGATCTTTCGAACGCTGCCGATGATCAATCGCTCCGTGGAGCAGTCCAGCGTGATGTGTACATGCGGGTAGGTGTGAAACTCGCCGGGGCCCTGTCCCCGCTTTCCGAAAATGGCCGTCCGGGAAAAATCCTTCAATGAGAAGATATGAACCGCGGCGTTCTCGATGATGTAGAGCTGGTTCTGGTCCACGTCCAGGCCGACGGGTCGGCCCAGGCCCTCGATCTTCACCGCGGCTGCACCCACGGGTGGCTGACAGAGCATGATCACCAGCCCGAGGATGGTTGCGATTCGTCTCATGT
>Ga0180434_10007358_pt1 | contig 12411 bp, 15 predicted proteins | sample SS_ome_7_FD_132453 | JGI IMG/M metagenome (GOLD analysis project Ga0180434, IMG submission 132453) | Hypersaline lake sediment archaeal communities from the Salton Sea, California, USA - SS_1_D_2 metaG | ecosystem: Environmental > Aquatic > Non-marine Saline and Alkaline > Hypersaline >... | reverse complement strand
GCGTGGTGAAGAGCCTGGGACAGAGCACTACGACCAATACAGCCGAAGCAGCCACAGTGCCGCTCCCAACGCCACCAGCCCCGCCAGCATGTATCCCATGGAGGCAACCACCTCCAGGAAGAGGCGATTCAGGCGTTTTGTCCTGATGGTCTTGTAGACCGTCGCGACGACAACGCACAGGGGAAGGATCAGCCAAACTTGGCTGTAGTAGGGCAGTACTACGGGATCGTAGAACAATGTCCAGGCCATCGGCACAGTCATGGTGCTTGTTCCCGACTGGGACGAGGTTCTCGGGCTTGTCCCATCATCGTCAGTACGAAGGCGTCAAAAATGCACATGAGGTTCAGTAGGCCTGCCACGCCCGCATATACCCGGGCGACGGAGGCAGTGGCTGTCTGGGGGAACAGGCCCTTCTCGGCAAGTTTCTTCTGGATCACCGGGTCGGGTGGCAGGACGCCGGGGACGGCAAGTCCTTCATCGGCAGCCTCTTTCGCCAAGTCTTGGTATACCCGCTGCTGACGAAGGCCCGAGACGATGCCATGTACACCGGTGAACATGTCCGCTATGAACCACCACCGCTCATGATGGTAGTCCACCGTGAGTACCCCTCCCATACCCACGCCAGCCCAGAAGGCCCCGCCGATGGCAATGAAGATGATAATCCCACGCCTGACTCGCCCGATGTAAACGTGGCCGCTGCCTGGAATCAACCACGCCAGCAAAAGGGCCACGAACGGTATCGCACCGATTGTCTTTGAGGTCTTCGTCATTTCATTGATTCGCACTTCCAGCGGCGACCATCCGAAACGAGTCGCCACCTCACCAAGCCCCTACAATCTAATACCGAGGGTGGAACGGGAAAAGAAGTTTCCGTCGGTATTCTTGCGGAACTTAAAGTTGTCGGAGCCGTTCAAGGTAGCGGCGACCAAGAGCTCCTGACAGAATGCCGCCGCATAGGGCCGACTTATTTGCCGCGTGGCGGCATCGGTCTGCATCGGCAACCTCAAAGGGTGCCTGCTTGGCCCTTCTGGCCTGTAGGCAAGCCGCTCGGCCTCGGCGCGACGCGTCATTCTGCCAGGCGATCTAATCACGACACGGGTGACGAGGTGGCGCACGGATGGACCCAACCGGTAGCCCAGAGGCAGCGGTCAGGCACGGGCAGAAAGGGAGCAAGACGCGTTTTCCATTTTTTCCGGCGATTCCTCGTATATGCGTCAAGAAATTTGCTCGGGGGGCCGATGCGTGTTCCTGGTGCAGAGGCTGATCTGATCGGCAGGCCCTTATGGGGAGTTTGGCGGAGAATCCGGACGATGCAGGCCATGGCTGTTAAACGGTGCATCTTGGTGGCTTTCGCGGTTACGTTGGCAATCGACGTAGGCAGGGCAGGGGCGCAGTCGACTGTTGAGATGCTCGCGACCACCACGAGCGCGACATCCATGACGCTCGCGGAGCGCAAAGTCGTCGTTCGACTACACCAGTTGGACGAGGCTGGCAAGGCCGATGATATCCTGGATATTACCACAGCTACCAAGCTCACCGGGCACAGCTACGATTTCCGCCATGCAGTGTTGATGTGTCAGTCCGAATCCCACCGGCGACTGGGGCAGTTCAGTTCGGCGGTTCGGTCGATACGGACGCTTCTTGAGCATGCCCAGCAGGAGCCTGGGTTCCGCCGGGATGATCTCCTTCCGCCGCTGGTGTTCCTGGTGCATCTCTACAGGCGCGTATTCGGGGGCTTCTACAAGAGTCCGCGCCGCCGGAGTTCATCCAGCGTGGTACTGGCCCAAGACCCGAAGCCCATTTCCGATGACGGCGCCTGGCACGCCGCCAAGGAGGACTACGCCCGTTACCTGCTTGAGTCGGTGGACCGTACCCTCGCCAAGCTGCCGGAGTTGTCCACCCCGGCCAAGTTGAAAGAGGCCTTGGGAGAGATGTTGGCCGTGATCCGGATGGTCCGGTTGCACGACTTTGCCAAATTGGCCGACGAGAAGGCCGTGGCGGTCATTCATGCTACGCTCATTAGATACGAAGAGGTCGTATCCGGGCCATGCAAGGAAGAAACGGCCAATGCCCAGCTGCTGCGGCAAGGGAAGCTCTGGCCGAGGGCCCGCTTGGTGACACCGAAGCAGAAGCGGGCGATCGCTTACGAGATTTACGGCAATTTGCGCCGGCTTTACATCATCAACTACAAATGGGGAAAGAGACTCACCTGCTACTCGCGGAAACATGGCCTTGTGAAAAGCACCAAGGAAGACCTGGCCAAGCTGGTCGAACGCGGCAAGAGACTCATGGAGAGCTTTGTTGCACTGGACAACTATCTTGACGCAGCTTACGAGACCCACCCCATAGGCGAGCCGGCGAACGACCCTCTCAGCAAGATCCCGACCGAGCCGTGGTGACCCGCTCAGGGCTTGATTTCGAGCGTTACGACCGTGACGTCGTCGGTCTCAATCGGGCTGGGGGCTGGGGAGGCGGCCTTGGCGGCAATCTGCAGCATCATGTCGTCCTGGGACATCGCCGCGTAGCGGGTCACGTCCCAATCAAGGGACTCGACGGATTGGCCAGAGCCTCGAAGCGCGGCCTCAGCACCGTCGGTATATAAAACCAGCCGATCACCTTTGGCCAACTGAACTTGCGCTGATTCGTAGGTTTCGTCCGGAAAGACCCCCAGCAGGCTGCCGGGAGCATTTAGCGTCTGGGGTGGTTCGTTGGGGCGAAGCAGTATCGGTGCGGGGTGACCGGCCCGGGCGTAGGTCAGGACGAGGCTCTCGATGTCCAGCACGCAGTGCACGCACGTGCAGAACGGAAACGTGGAGAAGTTCTGCGCGCAGATTTCCACATTCAGGTCTGTCAACGAAACGTGCGGCGGGATGATCTCGTAGTGGCTGCCGGATATCTGCTTGGTGACCATCGCTGTTTTGACGAACATTGTGAACAGCGCTGCCGGCATGCCGTGCCCCACGGCGTCCACGACGTAGAATCCCACGTGCGTCTCGTCGAGGCGGGCGATGTCGTAGATGTCGCCGCTGACCCATCCGACCGGGCGATATAACACGGCGAAGTTGGCCGGGCCGACCTCCGGAAGCCGACGCGGCAGGAAGTCCCGTTGGAGCCTGGCAGCCAGCCGAAGTTCCTCATCGAGATCTTCGAAGTGCGTTTCGCTCTTGGGAACGTTGCGGGCTGCATCCAGCTCAGTCTGGAGATGTTGGATCGCTGGCTGAAGCGCCGCCGCTGCGGAGATGGCGGCGTGTACCTCATTGGCTGCGGCGTCCCGGCTGAGGCACAAGTGCTGGCCGCGCCGACGAGACAAGGCTGCCCAGGCTGTCGCGGCATCTTTGGGCAGCAGGAAGATAGCCACGGCGGAGCTGCGGCCCAACTCCTCCAGCATGTTGCTCAGGTAGCGGGGATCGTTAAGATTGCCATTGGGACAAACGACAGCGACCGTTGCCGAGCCAAGCTGACGGCCCAGGGGGACGTCCGGACTGTGTGACAAAAGACGCCATCCGTGTCGGGCGGCATTGCGCACGTTCGGCAGCACCGGATGCTCGCCGACCCACAGTAATGTCGATTCTACAGCCAAGTTACCATCCGCGCCGCGACCCAGGGGATACCCCTTCCTGTGTTGGTCATCGTCACGGGTGGGGGGCGGCTTTAGCGGGATCGGGAAGGGCCCCTCGGAAAGTTGCTTTGTCTCCTGGCCTTACGCCCGCCCGCGCCAGAGTTCCCGCCCTCACTTCCAGGGCAAACTGCGCCGGCAAGCCGGAACTGTAGGTGCGAGTCCCAGCCAGGTCCGGTTCGCGTCGCATCGTCTGGAGACCCACGACGCGCAGATCCGCGTCCAGGAAGGCTATGTCCAGGTCGACCAGGCAGCCTCGCATGCAGAACTGCAGGATGCTCGGCTCGGGGTAGATGAACAGCATTCCCACGTCGTCGGCAAGGTTGCCCCGGCCCGACAGGCCTCGATATCGCTGCTCAGCCGTCGCGGCGACGTCTACAAACCAGGTGTAGCCGTTGATGGTCACTTGGGGGGGCGATTGCGACCTCTGCCCGCAGCCGCTCATGCTCCATAGGTACCCCGCGGCAAGGAGCAGTGTGGCTGGATAAGCGTATTTACGAGATCTTGTGGGCATCGGGTCGCTCGCGAAGCTCGCGGAGCATGCGTTCGACAAGCTCCATCGGCAGGCCTACAACGTTCGTAAAGCTGCCCTCCACCCGCGTGACGAACTTGTCGGCTGTTTCCTGGATCGCGTAAGCCCCAGCCTTGTCCTTCCACTCGCCCGCGGCGATGTACGCGTCGATCTCAGCCTTGAGAATCTCGCGCATGGTCACGCGGGTGGTCTCCGACGAGATCAGGCGGGTGTTGTCCGAGCAGATCAACGCCACACCGGTGATAACCTCCTGCCGGGTGCCCGAGAGCGCCCCAAGCATCCTGCGAGCGTCGGCCTCGTCTGCCGGCTTGCCCATTATCTCGCCTGCAACCGCGACGAGAGTGTCCGCGCCCAGGACGCATGCGTCGGGGCACCTGTCAGCTACGGCGCGGGCCTTGAAGTAGGCCAGTGCCTCAGCTTGGTTTGTCGGGGAGAGCTTGCTCAGCAGGGCATCGGGCTCAGCTATCGGCGGCACGACCACGTCGAACTCATACCTGGCCTCTTCCAACAGCTGGCGGCGGCGCGGGCTGGCCGAAGCCAGGATCAAGCGAGGTTTTCCGGTGACGTTATCCATGGTGCGCTGGCTAGGCTCTGTCTGAAAACCCGATGGCAGGCTTCGATCGGTCCTTTCGCGTCCTGACTTCGTCCAGCTGCATTTGCCTGCTTCGCCGTCCTTGTCAGGCCGCGAAATCCCGCGATCTCGGGCCTGCGCCGGCGGTTCCAGACAAAGCCTTGTGAACTTTAGGATATCAACCACCATTGTCACCCAAAGTATCGCTCCAATCCAGAACAGACTTCGCGGCTCGCGCCGGGGAATCGCTTCAGGGCCTGACTAAGGCCGTCCCCGGGCCCGTTGCAGGCTTTTGTAGGACTGGCTGGCACTGGTGCGCGCTGCTTGGGTGCGAAGGTGTTGCTTCTGATAAACACTGCATGAAGCGTTGCGGCAGGCTTGCCCCGCGTGGCCTCCCGTGGGGCAGGGGCTCTGCTGGCGTCGGATAGGGGGGTGACACAAGTCAACTTCCCGCACAGGCGACATAGCTTTCCCAGATTCACGCAGCCGGCTGCGAGTTGTTAGTCTATGCCATACAGGCCCTTACGGCTGCGCGTGTCGCCCGGCCGCTCGGGGCGCATGCTGGCACGGGCGCTGCAAACTTCGAGGGAGGGGACGATGTCTGCGGACACAGAGGCCGCAGCGGTTTTAGACAACATGGAATGGAGGCGCCGTCGTGAGAGAGGCGACCATCAGGGACAGACTAATCGAGTTGAGCAAGGTGCTCAGGTCACGCACTGCCGGCAACGCCAAGGGCTCCCCCAACGAGATGGGGATCTACGACCCAGCCCTGCCGAATGAGAAGATCTCCCCGGAAGACCTGCTGGATACACTTCGCATGCAGATCAGCTACGTTGCCTTTGACCTGGAGGCTACGCGCAGGGAAAATCGCTACCTTCGGCAGATGTTGGACACCCGGCCGCACTCCAGGCCGGACAAAGACACATCCGATCCGCCGCCACTCTAGGCTGAAGTTAGCACGACATCTTGGCCCGGCGATCAACGACGACGAAGACATCCTGACTATGGCTTTCCCGCGGGGCATAATGATGCAGATAGGGCAGCATCACGACTTGCCCCACGCGTGGCCCGATGCCGCCACAGCCTGACGCGGGAGATCCGCGCCCGCATCCTGACCCACGACTTCGCCATTCTGCTACGAATGACGATGTTCTATGCAGGGGATGACCGTCCCTATTTGTGCCCATTGATCCCGAACAGTACTCGCATTTTTCTGCGCAGGGATGTGGTGTCCACGAACTCGGTGCTATCCGAGATCTGGTCCGCCGCCCCGACAAGCCACAGAGCTCGAACGGTTTTGTTCCTAATGCGCTTGCGGATCGCTGACACGGGCCACCAGACAGAATGGAGGTGTGCCAAAATGTCGGGCAAGGCTGAGACCCTCTGTGGGATGCGGCTGACCTGCAATTGTGGCGACTGGGCAAAGGCTCAATCAGCACAATCTGCGGGCCTGTGCGCCGAAATCGCGCATTGTGACGTATGGCATAGCTCTGGCTTCCAGGGCCGGCCGAGCGAGGCGGCACAGGCTGCTCCCACGCCACCGGGTCCGATCTAGCTGGCGGCCGTGCCTTGCAAAGACACCCGGCGCGTGATACCGTCGCGCCGGCGGCGGACGTCGCCGCCACATCAAAGGCCAACACATATTGGGGCTCGCCATCCATGGAATGGTTCTGGCTGATATTCCTCTTTGCGATCGGCTCGTGCGTGGGCAGCTTTCTCAACGTGGTCATCTGGCGGCTTCCGCGCGGCCAGAGCATTGTCTTTCCGGGCAGCCACTGCCCCACCTGCGGCCAACCCATCAAGTGGTACGACAACATCCCGCTGCTGAGCTGGTGTTTGCTGCGAGGCCGGTGCCGGGCGTGCAAGACGCGGATATCGCCGCGGTATCTGCTCATCGAGGCAATCACCGCTGTGCTTGTGGCTGGTCTGTATGCCTGCTACTACATCCTGGACATCCGCGCGGGCATGGGGAGCTTTGACGAATCGTGGATGGTCTACGCAGCCCACGCGGCGCTGCTGTGCGGACTGCTGGCCTGCTCGGTGGTTGACATAGACTTATGGGTCATCCCATTGGAGGTGGTCTGGTTCGTTTCGGGTCTGGCTGTGGTTCTTTGGGCGATCCACGGGCCGCACCCGTTCATGCCGACTGTCTCGGCTGGGACAATCGGGGCCTCGTTGGCAGCCGTCGTCGGGCTGGTTGTGGCGATCCTGTTGATGCGGTGGGGCTTCATCCAGCCCAGCTTCATCGACGCCTCGGACAAGCCCTTTGCGGGCGAGTCGGACGAGGACAAAGGCGAGGCGGCCCACGCCGTTGCTATCACGACCGCGCACGGGGTGAACCCGCGTAAGGAAGTCTTGTGGGAAGTCGCGTTCCTGGTTCCGTCGCTTGCGCTGGCTGGCGGATTCGCGCTGCTGATGAAGCTCTCGCCGAGCACGCGCGAAGCCTGGCAGGGCCTGTTCGACATGAGCGGCGAACATCCCAGGCTCGCCGGGCATCTCCTGGCGGCTGGGTCGGCGGTGTTCGGCTACCTCATCGGCGGGTTGTGGATATGGGGCATCCGAATCTTCGGCACGCTCCTGTTCGGCAAGGAAGCAATGGGCATGGGCGACGTGCACATCTTAGCTGCCGTGGGGGCTGTGTGCGGATGGATCGTGCCTCCGCAGCGTTCTTCGTCGCGCCGTTCCTGGGCCTGCTGTGGGCCCTGCACCTGTGGGTCGGTAAGCGACAACGCGAGCTGCCCTATGGGCCCTGGCTGGCGTTGGGGTCCCTCATAGTGATGCTGTCCTACGATGCCCTGCGTCATCTTTTCCTGCAATACATCGCACCGCCAGAGCTGTTCTGACATTCGCAAGGATAGAATGTACCGGTCTGGATTGGGCAAACCGTCGATCAACTAAAGAGCAAGGGCGCTACCATGAACTTCGCATCAATCAAAGGATACGTTCTGACCATCGTCAGCGGCGCGGTGCTCCTGGCAGCGGTGATCCTGGTAACGCTGCAATGGGGACAGCGTGCGAGCTTCAGCCTCTACGGCAAGCCCTACGACATCCACGTCGTCGAGGGCAAGGTCACCGGCGGCGTGAACACCTCACTGCTCATACTCCTGTCGGGCTTGGGGGCGCTGGTTGTGGTGGCGATGGGCTGGGTGCTGGTCCACGGCATCCGGGTTCTGCTCAACTCTCGACGGCGACAAGCCCTACAGCAGGTCGAACGCCGCGTCGAGAAGCTGGAGCAGACGCCAGGTCAGACTCCGGCTGAGTGAATCGCGCAAAAATCCCGGACAAGGGGCTGTCATCTCGTAAGGGGGCATATATAATCCGCCGGTCGGACGAACGGATAAGAGTCTACCCAAGGAGACCTACCATGGCCCTGAACAGAACCGTCTGGTTGGTTGTTACGCCATTGGTGCTGGCATTTGCAGCTGGCGGCTGCGTCAACAAGGAAAAGCAGGAACTCGTGGCGCTGCGAGAGCAGTACAACGACCTGTCAAATCAGAACCAGGATCTGCAATCCCAGCTCGCGCAGTCCCAGGCTCGCGAGACGCAGGTGCTGGCGCAGTTGAGCGACAAGACGGCCGAGCTCGATGCCGCCAAGGCTGAAGTTCAGACGCTCAAGACCCAAAAAGTCTCAGCCCCGCCCGTCCAGAGCGCCCAGGGATGGGAGGCTGGTTTGAGTGCCGATCGCGTCACCGTCGGCAGCGACATCCTGTTCGCTTCCGGCAAAGCCAGCCTGACGTCCGCGGGCAAGGCGGCGCTGAACAAGATCGCCGCCGATATAAGGAAGTCTTACGCGAACATGCCCGTGCGCGTGTATGGCTACACCGACACGGACCCGATTAAGAGGTCCAAGTGGAAGGACAATCTCGAGCTGTCGAGCATGCGAGCGATGGCCGTAACGCGATACCTGGCCAGCAAGGGCATCAAGGCCAAGCTCGTAGAGACGATCGGCATGGGCGAACACCATCCCGTCGGGACCAGCAAGGCTAAGAGCCGCCGGGTCGAGATTATCGCCATTAAGAATAAGTAGTCGGCACGCCACCGGAGGCGCGTCGCGGCGCCTCTGCCCGACCGACGCCGCCTGGACAAGCGAAGGTTTCGCCCGCAACCCGATTCGAACAGACCCGCCACCTGGCGAGTCTATTTCAGAAAGGCACTGATCGCGGCACGTCCCATGATTGCTGTCATTGATTACGGAATGGGAAACCTTCGCAGCGTCCAGAAGGCAATCCAGCGCGTCGGTGGCGATGCGCGCGTGGTGCAAAGCCCGGCTGAGCTTGCCAAGGCTGACAAGATCGTCCTGCCGGGCGTGGCTGCATTTGGCGACGCCATCGAGCGACTGCGGACACGCGGGCTTGATGGTCCCCTCCGTCAGGCGGTTGCCGACGGCATGCCCTACCTGGGCTTCTGCCTGGGTCTGCAGCTGCTGTTCGATGTCTCGTACGAGTACGGGCGGCACGAGGGGCTGGGCATACTGCCGGGCAAGGTGGTCCGATTCGACTTCGCCAACCAGGCTGTCGATGAACGCCCACGCGTGCCGCATATCGGGTGGAACCAGGTTTGGCACAAGCAGCACTGCCCAATGCTCCAGGGCGTCGATAACGGCGAATACTTCTATTTCGACCACAGCTATTACGTCGTCCCGGACGATACGCAGATCGTGACAGGTAGAACGGACTACGGCGTGGATTTCGCCTCAGCCGTCTGGAAGGACAATATCTTCGCTACCCAGTTCCACCCGGAAAAAAGCCAAGCTGCCGGCTTGAGGATACTGGAGAACTTCGTAGAGCTCTGACCCATGGATATTCTGCCGGCAATAGACCTGCGAGGCGGAAAAGTCGTCCGCCTCTCACAGGGCGACTACGAGCGCCAGACCACGTACAGTGACGACCCAGCCGCAGTAGCGGCCAAGTTCGTCGCCGCCGGGGCCTCCTGGATCCACATGGTCGACCTGGACGCTGCCAGGACAGGCACGCCAAGCAACCTTGCCTCGGTGCGCGCCGTCCGCCAAGCCGTGGACGTCAGGATCGAGCTGGGCGGCGGCGCAAGAGACGACGCAGCCATCGAACAGATGCTGGCGATGGGAGTAGATCGCGTCGTCGTGGGCTCGGCGGCGATGAAGGACTGGGCCTGGTTCGAGCAGCTGGCCGGGCGGTCTGAGTTGGCTGGGAAGATAGCGTTGGGTCTCGACGCTCGCGGCGGCCAGATTGCAGTGAACGGCTGGACCCAGCAGGTGGACGCCAGCCCGATCGAGATTGCCGAGCGCGTGAAGGGCTGGCCGCTGGGGGCGATCATCTACACGGACATCGCCCGCGACGGCATGCTCAGCGGCGTCAATCTCGACGCAACTGCTGATTTGATCGCCGCTACGGACGTTCCGGTAATTGCATCGGGAGGGGTCGGCAACATCGAGGATATCTCTCGCTGCCGCCAGATAGGGTGCGGCGGAGTGATTGTGGGGCGCGCGTACTATGAGGGAAAGATCGATCTCAAACAGGCCTTGGATCTGGCATCTCGATAGGCTGCGCCGCTGCAAATTTTCAAAAAAACCTTTTGATCTCTGCCTATCCCAGTTATTATTAGATAAGCGGAGGGGCGGGAGTTTCTTTTCCAATAACCGTAGTCAGACTGCGGGGTCTCTGTGGTGAGCAGGCCCAGGGCGGATACCTTCGAGGAAGAGTTCATATGAATCAGGTTCACAGTGCAGCCGAAGACCAGACCAGCCTAAGCACCGGCTCGGGCGTTCTGGAGGTCACCGATAAAGGTTACGGCTTCTTGCGTCAGCAGAAGAACGACTTCCGCGCGACGCCTGGCGATGTCTTTATCGGCAAGGATTTCATACGTCACGCCGGTCTGCGGACAGGGCTGTTCATCGAGGGCAAGGTCGCCCCGCCCACCAAGCGCAAAGGCGGCCCGAAACTCGAGGAGATGACCACCGTCAACGGCAAGCCGGCCGAGGAATACACGGACATCCTCCCCTTCCAGTCGATGGTTGTCGTGGATCCTCACCCGCAGCTCAAGCTCGAAACCAAGGGCGGGCCTCTGGAAATGCGCGTGCTGGACCTGATCTGCCCGATCGGCAAAGGACAGCGAGGACTGATCGTAGCCCCGCCGCGCAGCGGCAAGACCATCCTCCTTCAGCAGATAGCCAACGCGATAGGCCAGAACGATCCGGACTGCTACATCTTCATTCTCCTCGTTGACGAAAGGCCCGAAGAAGTAACGGACTTCCGCCGCAAGTGTGAGCATGCCGAAGTGGTGGCCTCCAACAATGACCAGGAACTGTCCAACCACGTTCGCGTAGCCGAGTTCACGATCGAACGGGCCAAACGGATGGCTGAGTTCGGCCAGGATGTCGTGATTCTGCTGGACAGCCTGACTCGGCTGGGACGCGCCTACAACCGCTACGTCGAAACGTCCGGCCGGACAATGACCGGCGGCGTGGACATAAGGGCCCTGGAGACCCCCAAGCGGCAGTTCGGCGCAGCCCGCAAGGTCGAAAACGGCGGCAGCCTGACGATCTTGGCCACCGCACTGGTCGAGACGGGCAGCCGAATGGACGATTTGATCTTCGAGGAATTCAAGGGCACCGGCAACATGGAGCTCCAGCTCGACCGCAAACTGGCCGAGCGGCGAATCTGGCCGGCGATCAGCATTCCCCAGTCGGGCACGCGAAAGGAAGAACTGCTGCTCGAACCGTGGCAGCTTCCCAAGGTCCATATGCTCCGCCGATTCCTGAGCAGCCTGAACATCGACGACGAAATGCCCCAACTGCTCAAGGCGCTTGAAAAGTTCCCAGCCAATGAGGACTTCCTGCGGCAGCTGGACGTCAAGACGTATTGATCTGACCCGCCCAAAAGCACAACGGGCCGACCCGAAAGGGCCGGCCCGTTTCAATTCATGTAACTGAGACGCCGGGAATCGCTAGAGAACCGCGTCCTTGGCCGCCTTGGCAATGCGGAACTTCAGGACCTTCTTGGCCGGAATCTGGATCGCCTCGCCCGTGGCGGGGTTGCGCCCCATGCGAGCTTTGCGATTCACCAGCACCAACTTACCGAGCCCCGGAATCGTGAAGCCGTCCTTGGCGTTCTTGTACGCCAAGCCCACCAATGCTTCCACCACGCCGACCGCGTCCTTCTTGGTCATGTCACACTCGTCTGCCAGCGCCTTCATGATCTGCGATTTCGTCATTGCCTTGGCCATCTGTCGCTCCTTCTAGTAAGTGCCATGAATGCCAGACCTGCAACGATTTGTTAAAGGCTCGACCAGCAACATCCTCGCTTGCCGTTGCCTTGTCTTCGGATCACGCGACCCGAAATTCTCAGGCTATATTGCGCGTGCTCCGTCAGGGCGTCAAGGCGAAAAAATCAAGAAAAACCAATAACGACAGGCCCTTCATGAGCGTCCCGCAGAGCGATCCGTCATTGGCCGTCCCAAGACCGACGGAACTGACACGACGAAGGTCTGCCCGGGAGGCACTCGGACTCGTATTCTCCTGCTTCGTCGACACCAGGCTTGTGCGATGTCGGCGATCTGCTATAGTACGCTCTCGCGCAGCAGTGGAGAGGTGCCGGAGTGGCCGATCGGGCGGCATTGGAAATGCCGTGTGCCCATTGGGTACCGCGGGTTCGAATCCCGCCCTCTCCGTTAAGTCAAGCCCCGCCGCATGCCAAACCGTTGTGGGGCTTTTCATTG
>Ga0180434_10007355_pt1 | contig 12414 bp, 9 predicted proteins | sample SS_ome_7_FD_132453 | JGI IMG/M metagenome (GOLD analysis project Ga0180434, IMG submission 132453) | Hypersaline lake sediment archaeal communities from the Salton Sea, California, USA - SS_1_D_2 metaG | ecosystem: Environmental > Aquatic > Non-marine Saline and Alkaline > Hypersaline > Sediment... | reverse complement strand
TTGGCGGTTACTTAATGGGGCCATTTGTCTGATAGAAATGGGCCGATTATTGGACAGAAACGGAGTAGTGTATTCCGTCGGTGATCGGTTTGAGCTCGTCGTCAACAGTAGGACTGTTCTGCAAAGGACTTTTTTCCACTCTCAGTCAATGCGAAAAAAACCACTCCGACCAAACTATTTGGACCGGAGTGGTTTTATTAGACTTTCCTATAACGGCAGCCTTTGCCGCGTTGTCTCAGGCTCTACTCTTAACTCGTCTAGAAGAGGTAGATGAGGTCGATACCATATATGAACTGGTCGCTGCGATCGCCGGCATCAAAGGGCCGCGGACCGCCTTGTTCATTGGAATCGAACCAATCCCAGCGTACTTCATTACGGACGATGATGTTGTCTCGTGGTGTCCAGTTGAGTCCTAAGGTTATCTCCCAGAAGTTGCCTCGATAAGGACCCTGTGCCAGATTGCCAGCACGTTCACCGACCACTTGTCCGCCGTCGTCGTCGCGGAACCATTCCAGACGGGCACCGACGGCCCAACATGGATTGATGCAATAGATCAAGTGCTGGTTAATACCATACCAGTCGTTACTGCAAGAGTCTCTATGACCCTGAACATATTCAATCATCCAGTTGAGTCGGCAGGTTATTGCGTAATAAGCGGATAAAGCACCAATTGTCACGCCATCGCCAGGACCATATTCCGAAGCATCAATACCAAGCTCGATGTACAATCGTTCGTCTCTGCTTCTCCAGCTGGCTCCTCCGAGGAAGTTGATCGAGTTCAAACCGTCTGTATCGCTGAATTGGTCTGGACCACGATGGAAACCGGCGAAAACCTGTCCCTGATCCGAGAAGTCCCAGGTGAGTAAGCCGCCGGTGTATGTGCCCGGTATGCCATACAGGAACGCGTACGAGTGGGAATAGAAAAAGTTGTTCGGAGCCATGTACGATTCCCACTCCAACGGGCTGATGAAGTGCCCGAGGGTGACGGTGAAATCGTTGTAGGCTACGTCTAGGTAGAATTGCGGCAGCGCCATCTGATAGAAACGCTCTGTTTGGTTCCAGTCAGCTTCCAATCCATCACGCGCTTGAATGAACATCGCATCGGTACCATACATGATGTCAAGTCGTCCGCCGATGTCCCAGCCGCAACCACGCACGGCTGTCTCGCGCTCAAGGTAGAACCACAACTGGTTCATTTCATACTCATTGGCGCGGTCGTTCATTCCCAAGACGCCATTGAAACGGTCAGCCGGATTGTTGGCTGTAGCGGTGAAGCCCTGGTCTATCCAGCCGCCGAAATCGATTCCCCGCTTGCGGTAGCACTTACGGCAGCAGCGGTAGTCATCGTAGCAGTCCAGGCAATAAGGTCTGGGACCATCTCTCAGGACTGAATAGCCTGCCAGTTCGATTTCAGATTCCTCACCTGCCGAGGCGGCATCCTCATAATATGCCGTCATCGAACTGTTGTCGTTTGTCGACATTGCCCGTTCGATTGAGAACGGTTGTTGAGACCCATCTGCCCACACTGCAGGGGCGTAAAGACCTCCTAGCAAAAAGATTCCAACGAGCAGCCTTGTTTTCATAATTCGGCGTCCTTTCCAAGCAAAACATGATAGGGTTAGACGCGAACCCAGCGTCTATACGGTCTATACACGTGACAAGCAGAGCGATCACGAATTCGACTCTTCGAGGCTTGTCTTACTCCAACGTATTCAGACCCATCTATCGGATGTTGGTTGCCTGGGGCGGTAAGGTATTGCCGGTTAACTCAGTCAAAAGGCCAAACGGCGTTCTGGTTGTTCTAGTTATTCTGATTGGGTGGATTGGGCATACTGGGGCATCGTGTCCTGCGGAATGGTGGCAAAAGACCTCAAAGTCTTATTGATGGACAATTTACCGTCAAAGGGGCTGCAAGGGCCTTCTGTGATTTTGCGGTTGTTTCGTCGGACATATGGATTCAAATTTTGACGGGCATAAGGCAGAATTTGCTGCCATATCGAGTGATTATTCGAAATTGTCCTAGTTGGTCAGTACATTTGCGTCCTTACGTTGAAGGACGATCTCCTCTTTCCAGACAGGCGGAATACCATCGCTTGACAATTGTAGCCGCTGTATTTACCATAGATTCTGTATTTTTACTAAACACTTGAGTCTACCTAAAGACTCAGGTTGTTTTTGTGTCTGTTTTTATCAGACATGCAGAAACTGGATCAATTGCCCTTTCTCGGGCAGCTAACGCTTCAAGGAGCAGCCGTTTGCATTGCCGGTAATTTTAGGCGAGCAAATTGTTGGGTTGCTAGTTGTAGGCCGGCAGAAATTCGATTAAGAATTTGGTTGTTGATTCGGTTATGTCGTGGGCAAGGTCGTTTGGCATTAAACCGGAAGACAGACATGAAAACCAATCCAAGCTGGAGTTCGCACCAAGCGAAATCTTTCGTCGATCTCTGGATTGGCCCCGCCCAGATGCCACCAGAGACATTGACCGACTACCTCAATGTCATTAGCAGTGAAGAGCAGCAGAGATTTGGCCGGTTGAGATTGGAATCAGATCGGCGTCGTTACCTAGTTTCTCGAATCTTGTTGAGGACGGCTTTGACTTTTGCTTCGAAAGGCAAGGTTGATCCGAGATTTTGGAGATACGAGACAAACAAGTATGGCAAGCTGGCCATAGTGAAGACGGTCGGGTTACCCCGTTTGAATTTCAGTCTATCACACTCAAAGCGACTTGCAGTAGTTGCAGTCTCTTCAAAGTTTGATGTTGGTATCGACATTGAATTTTTGGATCGAACTGCGGTCGTTGATCCGGCCGATGTTGTCCTTTCTCGTGGAGAACGTGTTTGGCTAAGCGGTCGCCCTTCGTCTTCGAGATGGTTTGATTTTTTGAAGCTTTGGACGGTGAAAGAGGCCTACGTCAAGTTGCTTGGCAAGGGGGCTTTCCTTGATTTTTCATCATTCGAAATAGGGATGGAGCCGCTACGTATGGTGCGCACTGAGGCTGGTGATAGGCAGCCAGCAGATCTACATCTTACAACTCGAGAGATCCGTACGAACGATGGGGTATATCAGCTATCGCTTGCCACCAGGTGCAGAGCGTTTAAAAGTCCGAGGGTGGCGTTGCATGTTTTCGATTCACGATTGATTGAATCGAAGCATCAAGATTTATTGCGTGCTGGATAAGAGGTATCAACACGTTGGGAAACAGGACTCTCGTTAGTGGGGGCCAGGTGATGGAAAGTTTTGAAATGAATGTTATGGAAAAGCTAGGGCGATCGGGCAAGATGACAGTCACGACGCCGTCGGAGCTCGCAGAATTGTTAGACGTGGACATTGATGAATTGAATCAGGTTCACAGTGTATTCCCACTGCGAGTTAGTCGTTATTACCTGAGCCTCATTCGGGGAAAGGGAGACCCGATCTGGAGACAAGCTATTCCCGATATTGAAGAACTTGACAGCACGGGCGTCGAAGATCCACTTTCCGAGGAGGTAGATAGCCCTGTGCCTAGCATAACGCACCGGTATCCTGACCGGGTGCTGTTTTACGTTAGTCACGTGTGCGCCGTTTATTGTCGGTTTTGCACTCGAAAGAGAAAGGTGAGTGATCCTAAGTCAATTTCACCGAATGCAATCGAACTTGGGCTCGAATACATACGAAGGCATACAGAAATTCGAGATGTGATAGTTTCAGGTGGCGATCCGCTGATGCTGACCGATGGAAAGATAGACTCCATTTTGAAGGAGTTACGGGCGATTCCGCACGTCGAGATCATACGCATAGGAACTCGCGTTCCGGTCACGTTCCCACAGCGAATTACGGAGAACCTGTGCGACACGCTCAAAAAATATCATCCGCTGTATCTGAACACCCATTTCAACCATCCGAATGAAATCACCCCGGAGTCAACGCGAGCTTGCAGCATGTTGTCCGATGTGGGGATACCGCTCGGTAATCAAACGGTTTTGCTGAAGGGTGTAAATGACAGCCCGGAAGTAATGAAGGAATTGATGCATAAGCTTCTGACTATTCGCGTCAAGCCGTACTACATCTACCAGGCGGATTTGGTCGCCGGAACCGACCATTTTAGGACGTCCGTGCAACAGGGATTGAACATAATAGCTTCACTGCGGGGGCATACTTCTGGTTTAGCTGTTCCGCACTACGTTATTGACGCCCCTGGTGGGGGCGGCAAGATAGCGATAATCCCCGATCCGATCGTTTCGTTTGACGACAAGGAGATCGTGCTGAAGAACTACGAGGGTTTCGCCTGTAGTTATCCGAGCATGTCCAATCAAGAGCTTCCGGATGAGGTGAGATAGTGTTCGAAGTTGACGTAAAAGCGGAGTGCCTTCACGAGCTTTTTGAGGCCCAGGTTGACGCTCGTCCCTGTGATTTAGCGATGATTTGTAGCGACCGTTGCCTCACTTACCAGGAGCTTGAACAACGGGCGAATCGGCTTGCCAGGCATATACGCTTGTATGGGGCGCGGCCGGGGATGCTGGTAGGCTTATATTTTGAGCGATCTGAAAAGCCAATCATTTCGGTCCTGGCCTGTCTCAAAGCAGGCGTAGCCTACATACCACTCGATCCCGAATATCCCAAGGAGCGAGTGCGTTACATTTTGGAAGAAGCAGAAGTAAGCGTGCTGCTTACCGAACAGACATTGTCGACCAAGGCGTCGGATGCTTTTGACGGCACAATTGTCCTTCTTGATTCCCACTCCGAGGAAATTTCGAAGCAATCGGCAGATCGCCTTTCACGAAAAGAGACAGGAGTTGCATCGACAGACCTTTGCTACGTAATTTATACGTCAGGTACAACAGGTCGTCCTAAGGGAGTGATGACCGAGCATAGAAATGCGGTCAGCTTTGTTTTGGCATTTAACGATGTGTGCCAAATGGACCACACCGATCGAATATATCAGGGTTTCTCTCTTGCCTTCGATGGTTCGGTGGAAGAAATTTGGATGGCGTTTTCCAATGGTGCAACGCTTGTTGTTGGGACCCCGGATGTTGTGCGCTTTGGCAGCGAGGTTGCTCGCCTATTGGCAGAGAAGAACGTGACATACCTCTCGACCGTTCCCACATTTCTCTCGATGATCGAAGGGGACCTTCCTACTATACGTATGTTGGTGGTCAGCGCCGAACCGTGCCCTCCAGAACTTGTGGCCAAATGGGCGAAACCGGGGCGGCGGATGTTGAACGTATATGGTCCTACGGAGGCAACCGTAAACACGACGGCCGCAGAGTGTGAACTCGGAAAAATGGTTACCATTGGTCGACCGTTGCCCAACTACGAAACTTACATCCTTGATAGCAATCTCCAGCCAGTTACGCATGGTGAGTATGGCGAGCTGTGTATAGGTGGCGTGGGGCTCGCTCGGGGCTACTTCAAACAGCCAGAACTCACAGCAAAACAATTTGTCAGGAACTCCTTTGACAACCTGGGAATATCACGGCGACTCTATAGAACCGGTGATCTCGTTCGGGAAAATGGTGATGGCGACCTAGAATTTATGGGGCGGATCGACAGCCAGGTCAAGGTCCGTGGTTTTCGTGTTGAGTTGTCGGAAATAGAGGCAGTTTTGCTCGAGCATTCAGAGATTCGTGCGGCTGCGGTAAAAGTTGTTGATCGAGATGGTGCACAGGATCTGGCCGGATATGTCGTTCCCAATAGTCCAGATGCGCCGATTCCGCACAACGAAGTTTATGAATTGCTCCAGGCACGGTTACCGGCCTATATGGTTCCAGCTTATCTGGATTCTCTTACAAGGTTGCCGTCGCTGACGAGCGGAAAGATCGATCGGAAAAGTCTTCCAGAGCCGACAGTCCCACTGGTGCGTACAGGGCGGGAAATCGTTGAGCCTGAAAACGAACTTGAGCGCAATATAGCTACCATTTGGGAAGAAATATTTAATGTGTCGCCAGTTTCGGTAGAAGATGATTTCTTTCTCGATTTGGGGGGATATTCACTGCTAGCTGCACAGGTTGTTTCTCGCCTGAGGAACAAGTTTGAGTTAGAGGTTGCCATACGGGATATTTACGAGCATTCAACAATTAGGAGGCTGGCGAAGAAAGTCACTGCTTCAAGTGCGGCTTCCAATGCAAAGGAAGCGGCTGAAAGTTCTGTCGGCGATAATATTCGCACAAAGCAAACCAGTAAGGAAGTTTTCCATAGCCTCTCGTTCATAACACGTTGGTCTTGCATCGGGTTACAGATCCTATCCATATTTCTTTTTTATGGTCTTGCTGCGATGCCCTTTGTGATTTTATCGGGAATCGTATTTTCGGTAGTAAGTGGCACGTTGGCACTAGAACCGGCAATTGCTATCGTTGCAATCATAACATTGGGCGGTTTTCCGGCGGTGCTCTTAATGAGTATCGTGCTCAAATGGCTAATCATCGGACGGTACAAAGCTGGAAAGTATCCGGTTTGGGGGTGGTACTATTTCCGGTGGTGGCTGGCTACCCGTATCCAAACACTCAGCGGTATAGGAATCTTTTCTGGTACGCCGGTTATGAGCCTATATTTTTGGCTCATGGGAGCCAACATCGGTCGGAATTGCATTATCGATACTTCGCTCTGTTCGGCTTTCGACCTTGTGACCATTGGTGATGACACCAGCATATGTTCTGAAACGCAGCTTTTGGGTTATCGAATTGAAGATGGGATGCTGATATTGGGTTCCATCGAGATAGGGAGTCGCTGCTTTGTCGGCATCCATAGCAATCTGGGACTAAACACTCAAATGGGCGACGATTGTAGGCTAGGCGATCTTTCGTTGCTTCCGGATGGCGAGGTGATGTTGAATGAAGAGTCTCGAAGGGGATCGCCGGCCGAGCCCGCCGAGGTTCCTCTTCCGGAAGTTACAGACGCTGAAGCGGACCGCAGGCATCCATTCCTGTTTGGTCTTGTTCATATAGCCCTTGTTGGAATACTGGGAATTGTCATGGTTGTCACGGCGATTCCTTCGATAATCATAGTACTGTTTCCACTAATGGTTGGCGGTACTCTTTGGGCGATGGCATCTCTTTTGCTTGCAGTGCCTATTCAGTTAGTTTGGTTTTGCCTTTCGGTCGCCGCCTTAAAGGCGGCGATACTCGGACGCATAGAGCCCGGCGTATATAAGATTGAAAGTCTAATCTTTCTAAGAAAATGGTTGGTCGACGCTTTGCTGGGGAGCTGCCGCGCATTGCTGCATCCGCTATATTCGACGATTTATCTGCCCTCTTGGTTGCGACTGCTGGGTGCTAAGATCGGTGTTCGGGCGGAAATTTCGACCGTTTCACAAGTAACTCCGGACTTAATAGTAATAGAAGATGAGAGTTTCTTCGCCGATGGTTCCATGATCGGCGGAAGGCACTTTTTCCGCGGGAGCGTTGAACTTGCCAAAAACCGCATTGGCAAACGTAGTTTTGTAGGCAACAACGCTGTATTGCCTATAGGCTCGAGCCTTGGTAATGGCTGTCTTCTTGGGGTCATTTCTACGACGCCACCGGACCACAAAAAAACTCCTGATGGTACAGAGTGGCTTGGCTCCCCATCGTTCCGCCTCCCACACCGCAAAAAGGTTGAGGGATTCAAAGATGCAGTAACTTACCGTCCCACGGTAAGGCTATATGTACTGCGGTTTTTGATCGACGGGCTGCGGATTCTCATACCGTACTATATTTTGGCCTCGGGATTTATCGCCTTTACCTACCTGTTGTCGATTTCGTATGCCTATCTACCAATCTGGGTAACGCTGGTTTTCACACCGGTTGTTGCTTTTTCGGTGGCAATTGGCGTTTCACTATGCGTTGTTGCGCTGAAGCGGCTGATTATGGCCCCGTTCAAACCGGTAATTAAGCCTTTGTGGTCGACATATGTATGGTGGAATGAAGTTGTCAACGGTGCTTATGAGACGGTCGCCACGCCTGCACTGTCTCCACTGATGGGAACGCCTTTGATAAATTGGTATCTGCGACTAATGGGCTGCAAGATAGGCAAACACGTGTTCCTCGAAACAGCGTTATTTTCCGAGTTCGATCTGGTCGACATCGGGGATTATGCGTCTTTAAATTTAGGCGTTGTTGTGCAAAACCATCTTTTCGAAGATCGTATTATGAAATCATCCTATCTAAGAATTGGTGATGAATGTTCGATCGGCAACATGTCTGTTGTTCTTTACGATACGGAGATGAAGGAAAAGTCGAAAATCGGGCCACTTTCACTTTTAATGAAAGGAGAAACATTACCAAAATCTAGTCGCTGGCTTGGAATTCCAACCAGTCCAGACACAATTGTCGACGAGCATGTCTAGCGGTTGTTATGTGGCCAAGCATCAAGTTCTTCAGTACATAGGTGGCCAGAAATTTTTCCAATCAAAAACCAGAACTTGCAAGTATGGGGTGTAATCATGTCGAAATTTGTCTCGCAAGCGTTGATGATAGGAATCGCCTGTCTTTTGATGGTGAGTTGTCTTTGTGCGGCTGAGGAGGCAATTAAGGAGAAGCCAGTTTGGGTTGGTGTTTCTGTAAAGAGCCAAAATCAAGGTGGCATTGACTATTTGATTGGCACTGTTCCTGAGGACATTTTGAGGGAGATAGAGCTCGATGAGTACAAGAGAAGGTTTCTTAGGGTATCACAACTTCGCATGGAGGAAAACTTTGAAGATGAACTTCAGGGAGATTTTTTAGTCCACCATGACTGTGCCGACCGATATGATTGGGGCATTATTTTGGTCCAATATGAAGACATCTTGTCGATAGAATTTAAAAAGGGTGATCCCCTTGGGTTAAAATGAACTAGGAACTACTAGACTAGATCGCCGTTAGAGCGGAGGAGATTTCGTGAAGAATGCAATTAGAAACATAGTGGCGATTGCAATTGCCATTGTCCTTTTGTGTATCCCGATTGCGGTAATTAGGATCAGCTATGAGATCGCTTTCGTTGGTGCTGGTCCAGCTATAGAGCAGTTGAGGTCAGATATCGCAGGCATTTCTGGAAAGGCGTCTGAGGATGTTATTGGGCAGGCGACGGCCTGGAACCAAACGATTCGGTCGATGCAGGCCTACAACGATAGGTGGTGGGGAAATCCTTTCATTCCCGATGAGTGGGACGAGGTAGAATTGTTGCCGATTCCAAGGACCAAGACTGCGAGTGGGTCTCTTCGCAACGATCCGACTTAAAGCCTGAGCACGGTTTTTTACGGTCTGGTGACGCTGATGATTCGAGTTTAGCGGCGGATCAGGTCCGTTCGTTTCGGCCATGTCTGGTGGTGTGTCAGCAATTTTTTAATTGTGATCGTGGCATTTTCTGCGGGCGAATTTTGGAGGGCACTTGGACGATGCCGGCAACCTGTCCGCACTGGGCGTGATCCGGCGTCTGAGTGGGGCTGCGCTAGTCTGCAAACTCATCCAGTAGCGACGGAACGCCCTTTGCGACGATTCGGGATATGGAGTCCCACGACACTGCAATCAACGTGCGCGAACTTTCCGACTCGGCGATTTCAAACATACCGTAATTTGGTTTCGAATGTGACTTCAAAAACTCATCGGGCTCGATTTGCGTTCCATCATTAAGGTGGAGTTCTATATTTGCACCAAGTGCCTTTTGACGCCACATCGTTGTCATTAGCTGTGCCATTGGGTGCGGGGTGGCAGAATCTTCTGAGGATACGTCATCTTTTAAGAAATTGCTCGCTAGCGAGCTCTCGGTTGGCTTCGGACTAGATAGATCGGGACTAGATATTGGTATGTCCGAATTTGACTTGCCTTCTGGACGACCTAGTTGAATATCTTTTCCCAGGGGTTCTTCTGCTTCATGAAAGTCAGGAATTTCGTCGTAGGTGGGTACACGAAACTTCGAACCGCAGTCGGGGCACTGCCCCGGCTTGCCTTGCAGCCTTGCTGGGCCGTGGAGCCTATGCCCGTTTGGACAAAGGAACTCGATCTGTTTTTCAGTCGACGAGTTCGCACCTTCCAGCTTGCCAATAGCCGTATCAGAATTGGAGAGATCCGGTATGGACATGGCCGAGTCTGATGTTCCGATATGGGGTTCTACGATCTCTGAAAGCTCAGGGATCATGAACTTAACCCCGCACTTTGGACATCTAGCCGCACGGCCCGCTTTTTTGTCGGGACAACTGATCTTATGACCGTTCGGACAGAGAAATCGCATTTGCCTAGCCCGTCAGCGGTGCCTGTGCGATAGGCACACCCGCGGCCAAATCGGACACAACCAACCCCGCCAAAGGGGCCGTTTCCCTCGGCAAGGCCCACGTCCAGCATAGCATCATATAGTGGTTATGTCACGTTTTTTCGGCAATATTTGATAGAGGCCTCAAAAGGTTCTTGCTGTATTCGTGATTTAAATTGTGCCCTTTGTTGAGCTTGACGCGTTGATTGAGGCTGAGTGTGAAACATTTTCCATCGCATTGTTTCTACACGTTTCCGACGTGCGTAATACGCTTGCCTTGCGGCGAAGGTAAGAATTTGATGGTATAATTGCTTGTATGCGGTTGAACATAGCTTGACACCCGTGCCATCTGTGCCAAACTGTGTTGCTGGACAATGAGGGAGGTTTCTAGGCAGGTTGACGCATGGCGATCACGATTGTATGTCCGGGCTGTCACAAGCGATTTTCGGTTAGTGACAATTTTGCCGGACAGTCTGGCCCTTGCCCAAAATGCAAGACGGTCATCAAAATCCCCGAAAAATCGACCGAAGTAAAGGTCCATGCGCCGACCGAGTTTGCCGAGGGCGGACGAGGAGTGGACGGCAAACTGGTCACAAAGCCGATTGCCAGAAAGGATACGAAGCTTTCAACACTTGTCATTGCTTGCATTGTTGGTTCGGTCCTTCTCGTCCCGCTGGTAACATGGGCTTTTGGCAGTGCTCTACAGCAGATGTTAATTGTAAGGGCAGTGGGGCTGTTGATCATATCGCCTCCACTGGTATGGGCTGCGTATACATTCCTCCGAAACGACGAGCTCGAGGCGTACAAGGGGAAGTCTCTTCTTATTAGGGTGGTGATTTGTGCGTTGTCTTATGCCCTGCTTTGGGCAATTTTCGGTTATGCCACCGAACGTTTCTTGACAGGTGACGTTTGGAGTTGGATTGTGTTGATCTCGCCGTTTGTGGCCATCGGCGCGTTGGCCGCGTATGCTTGTCTCGACCTTGATTTTGGCAGTGGGGTGTGCCACTATGCCTTCTACGTCATCATTACAAGCTTACTTAGATGGATTGCCGGGATGGGGTGGTTGTGGGAAATGGCGAACGACCCGGCCATTCCGATCGGCTAAGAACGCAGTTTGGCTCGTATTGCAGATGTGAAGTTGTCTGTGTAGGTTGTCGGCAGTAAACAGGTGGATTTTCTGAAGGTTTCCTTACGCAGTTGCAACGCTCATGAGCCATCTATTAGACATACCCGAAGTGGCATATCTTGACGCACGTAAAGCGGTTATCCGGATTCCTCCGGACGTTGACGTACCACTAACCAGCCGCGTCAAACAGCTTGTCGACTCGCCAGACTTTCGGCGGTTGGCTCGGATTAGCCAGCTGGGACTTGTGTCATTGGTATATCCGGCAGCGATACACACCAGGTTTGAGCACTCGCTTGGCGTCTACCGATTGGCTCTTTTGTTTATCAAACGGTTGGCACACGACGAACGTTTTTCAAAAAAAATAACCACTGAGGACGCCGAAAAGTTTATAGTGGCCGCCTTGCTGCACGATCTAGGACACTGGCCGTTTTGCCACGCGATCGAAGACATTAGTCTGCCGAGTGTCCCAAACCATGAGTTGTTTGCGAACAGTTTTCTATTAGAGGGCGAAATTGCAGACGCTCTACGCACCGACTGGCAAATCAATCCACGCGATATAGTGTCATTGTTGAGCGAGAAGCCTCGTGATATCGCGTCGCAAATTCTTTCGAGCATGCTTTCTGGTCCGATCGACATCGACAAAATGGACTATCTGTTTCGCGATAGTTTACATGCGGGTGTTCCTTACGGTCGACACTTTGACCAGCACAGACTGATTGGCAGTTTGTGTTTGAACGAGGCGGGCAGCGGATTGGCGATAACCGACAAGGGTAAGACGGCTGCCGAGTTAATGGTATTTGCTCGCTACGTAATGTTCAGCGAGGTATATTGGAACCACGGCGTCAGATCGGCGACAGCCATGCTACAACGAGTTTTCTACCTCTTACACGGATCGCTCGACCTCGACGCGTTGTTTCGCATGTCCGAGCCGAAAATGATCGACGCCCTGAAGGAAGCTGCTGGCAACGGACCTGCAAGGGAGTTGTTGTCAGGTCTGTTTGGACGTTCTCGAAGGCTGTATAAGCGACTTGCCCAATACAGCCCCTTCGAGGAGAGTGAATTATACGATCGCCTGACGCACCGGCCGTATCAATGGCTTGCGGCCTGCTCCG
>Ga0180434_10007354_pt1 | contig 12414 bp, 6 predicted proteins | sample SS_ome_7_FD_132453 | JGI IMG/M metagenome (GOLD analysis project Ga0180434, IMG submission 132453) | Hypersaline lake sediment archaeal communities from the Salton Sea, California, USA - SS_1_D_2 metaG | ecosystem: Environmental > Aquatic > Non-marine Saline and Alkaline > Hypersaline > Sediment... | reverse complement strand
TCAAACGTCGAACCTTGTTGATCGGTCTTTTCGCGACGCTTGCCATATTGCTCAGCGTCTTCGCCCCCGCCATTGCGGGCGAGGGCCGCGAGGAGCTGGCACCCATGCGCGACGGCGTGATACTTGCCGCCAACGTGTTCCTTCCCGAGGGCGACGGGCCGTTCCCCGTCGTGCTCATCCGCACCCCTTACTGCAAAGACCGCGGCAAATTCGAGCCCGACCTCACCAAGAAGATCGTGCCCGAACATCATGCGAAGTATGCGAACTTGCTCGAGCAAGGCTACGCCGTTGTCGTACAGGACTGCAGGGGACGCTATCGGAGCCGCGGCGAGTACCTCCCCTTCATGACCGACCACGCGGATGGATACGACACCGTCGAGTGGGTGGCCGCTCAGCCGTGGTGCACCGGCAAGGTCGGCATGATGGGCGGCTCGGCCCCCGGCATCACAGCTAACCTTGCCACCATCAGCCGCCCGCCTCATCTTGCCTGCGTCGTCACCACCAACTCCTTCGGCAGCCAATACCACTTCATGGGTTACCACGGCGGCGTGTTTCGCAAGAACATGACCGAAGGATGGCTTAAGGCGCAGGACGCTCTGGATTTCGCGACGATCATCAAGCGGCACGAGAACTACGACGAGTTCTGGGCCTCTGTCGACATGGCCAATTACTACAACCAAATAGACGTGCCCATGTACATACACACCGGCTGGTACGACATATTCACCCAGTCCAACCTCGACATGTTCGTCAACATCCAGTCGCGCGGACAGGGCCTCGCCCGCGGCAATCAGAAGCTTACTATAGGTCCGACCGGACACGGCAAAATCAGCGGCGACCTCGCCTACCCCGGCGCCAAATCGCCCGAGCCCGACTGGCAGATGCGCTGGTTCGATTACTGGCTCAAGGGTGTGGAGAACGGCATCACCGAGGAGCCTCCCGTCAGGTACTACCTCATGGGCGACACCATGGATGCAGAGGCCCCCGGCAACGAATGGCGTACTGCCCTCGGCTGGCCTCCCGCCTCGCGCCCCACCCCGTACTACCTGCACAAAGGACTCTCGCTCTCAACCACCCTTCCCGCTGAGACAGACAGCCACTCGTCATACGCCTACGACCCGGGCAACCCCGTCCCCACCATCGGCGGCAACAACCTACTCCTCGAGAAGGGCCCCATGGATCAGCGCGCCGTCGGAGAGCGGGACGACATTCTCAAATTCCAGACCGAGCCCCTGAAGCAGGCAGTGGAGGTGGTTGGCAAGATCGATGTGGAGCTGTGGGCTGGATCGGACGCCCCGGACACCGACTGGATGGTCAAGCTGATCGACGTTTATCCAAACGGATACGAAGCGCTCGTCAGCGAAGGCGCTCTCCGCGCCCGCTTCCGCGAAGGGTTTGACCGCCAGGTCTCCATGACTCCGGGCGAGACCTACAAATTCACCGTAGACCTCTGGTCCACCGCCCTCGTCTTCAACAAGGGCCATCGCATAGCGGTGCACGTGACCAGCAGCAACTCGCCCCGCTTCGAGCCTAACCCCAACACCGGTGAGCCGTATCTTAGTGACGCCGAGCCCCACATCGCCCACAACACCATCTACCACGACAGGGGCCGACCCTCCCGAATCATCCTGCCCGTGACCAAGATATGCGCGGGTGATTGACCGAATCGGACTGCAATCGGTTAGAATTCAAATACGAGCTGCGAGGTGGCGGAGGTCGCCTCATCTCCGTTCTCGAAGTCGTCCCTCAGTGCCTCCAGCGACAGAGTGAGCGCACCCAGGTCGCCTTCGTACAGAACGTACGAGCCGCAGGCCCCGTATCGCTCCTCCGGCTGGAAGCCGAACAGGTCGTTGCCCGTCTCGTACTTGGCCGCAAGCGTGAGCCTGTCCGTCGCGTCCCAGCGCCCCTCGAAGTTCCACGACTCCGGCTTCGCCTTCTCACCGCCCGTGAAGTCTAGATCGCCCGCCCCGAAATCATCCGTCGCCCCGACGTACTCGGCGAGAAAACCGAAGGCGTCATACGACACGCTCGCCCAGAAGTTCACGCCCCACACCTTGTCCTCGACCTCATCTGCGACGGCCAGTTCTTCCGTGAGCGCATCGCTGTCAGCCAGATTGGTTATGTAGGCAGCTCCTCCGCAGACTGCAAAGCCGTCGAATTCGTGCCCCGCCGATATCGCCAGCACCACGTCCCCGATGTGATCATCGTCTTCGCCGGTTTCGCCGACGTCTCCGTTGAAGGCTGTGACGCTCAAGTCGACCGGCCCCAGCAGTGCTCCGAGCCGTGCGGCGGTCTCGCGGATCTCCCCAAGCTCCTCACCAACCGGGCCGGTGATGAACTGCGATTCAGAAGCTCCGAACGGGGGATAGAACCTGCCGGCCTCGAAGTACACCGGATGGATTTCCTCGTTGCCCAGCCTTATTAGGGCAATGTCGAATTCGCCTGAGTCGCTGTCACCCTCCTCGAACAGCCACACAGCCTCGCCGGTTATCCAGTCGCAAATCGGCACCACCAGGCTCAGCTCCACGGTCGCAAGCACAATGTCCGACTCTTCCGTGGCGCTTTCCCCTTCCGGGTCCGCCTCTGTGTAGAAAGCCTCCACTTCGATAGTGCCGGAGAAGTCTATCTTCTCAACCCAGCCGGGCAGCTCCAGCGCTTCAGCGCCCAAGTACGCCGGTGCCAACAACAGACCTGCCAAGACAGCAACAACCAGCACTTGCCCACGACCGAATAACATACAGCATCTCCTTCCTCTAGTTGCACCCGACGCCCCGCCCTCTTAACCCCTCCCCTCGAGCATGTCAAGCGCGGGGCAGTAGCACGAACCCACAGATCGTAGCACATTCCCCCCGGGTGTCAACCCAATTTCTCATCCCGTTGGCACCCGTCGCGCCCGGACAGTCTGGAACACCTCCGCTTGCCGTGGGAAATTGCCTCGCGGACCCCGTCCCTGATCCCCCCGGAGAGGGACAAAACCCCTTGATTTTTGGCCAAGGGGCGGGTAGCTTTTATCGGGCATTTTCAGTGCGAGGCCGGGCGGGGGGAGCTTATGGACGAGACGAAGGCAGCAGACGAGCAGTTCATGGAAAAGGTCTTGCGCGACGAGCTGATAACTCGCGAGGACCTGGATCAGTGCCTGAGCACGCAGACTGAGCTTCAACAGCAGGGCAGGACTCTGACGCTCCGCGACATCGCCGTGGAGAAAGGGCTGCTGAAGCCCGACGATGTCCCAACCGAGGCGGCCCCGGCAGAACCACCTTCCGGCACCCAGTGCATCGGAGACTTCGAGCTGGTAGAGAAGATCGGCCAGGGCGGAATGGGCAGCGTCTACAAGGCCCGCCAGATCAGCATGGACCGGCCCGTGGCGCTCAAGCTCCTTCCCGAGAACCTCGCTCGCGACCCGCAGTTCGTCAGCCGGTTCTACCGCGAGGCCCGCGCTTCCGCCCGGCTCGACCATCCCAACGTCATTCGCGGCATCGCCGTTGGCGAGGTCGACGGATCCCACTATTTCGCCATGGAATATGTCCAGGGCAAGAGCTTATCCCAAATCCTCAAAGAGGAACAACAGCTCCCCATGGACAAGGTCATTGACATAATGCTCCAGGTGACGCGCGCTCTCAGTCATGCTCATAAACGCAACCTGATCCACCGCGACATAAAGCCGGGCAACATCCTCCTCACCGACGAAGGCGTAGCCAAGCTGGCGGACCTTGGGCTGGCGAAAAGGCTCGATTCCGGCGCCTCGGCACTTACACAGTCGGGCTCGGGAATGGGCACCCCGTACTACATGCCTCCCGAGCAGGCGCGGGATGCCAAGAGGGCCGACAAGGCGAGCGACGTGTATGCTCTCGGCGCCACCTTCTTTCACCTTGCGGTTGGTCAGGTACCGTTCCCCGGCGACACCCCCGCCCACGTGCTCATGGACCACCTGAAGAAACCTCCCCCGCCGGCGCACAAGGCTCGTCAGGAGATCCCCGAGCGGCTCTCCCTGATAATCGGCAAAATGATGGCCAAGGATCCGTTGAATCGCTTCCCGGATGCCGGCGCAGTGCTCGAGGCGCTCGAGAAGGTGAGCCCTCCCAAAGCTAAGACCGCGAAGGCTCCCCCCAAAGAAGCGCCCAAGCCGAAGACTGGCCCTCAAATCTGGTACTTCAAGAGGCGCGACAAGCAGGGCCGACTCATGATCTACAAGACCAACCTCGAAACCTTAAGGGAGCACATCTCCACCGGGAAGCTTTCCCTCGACGTGCACGCCAGCCCCGGGAAGTCCGGCCCCTTTGCTCCCATTAGGACCTACGCCCAGTTCGGAGGCAAGGGCATGGCCAGGCGCGCGCCCGCTACCGCCGCCGGCCGCATTAGTGTGGGTTCCTTTAAGAACGTCTACGGCGAGATCGCCCAAAAGGAGAAACACGACAGAAACGTCAGGATGGCAAAGCGCATCGCCAGAATAACGCTCACCGTCGCTGTCCTTATCACTGCCATCATCCTCCTACTGGTCTACGGCCCACGCCTCTGGAATCTCATCACCGGCCTCTTCTGACCCGCGTTCGGGCTCTGGCGAGTTCGTTGCCCCGACCCCTCGGCGACTTCGCTTCCTCAGACCCCAGGGGCGGCAGATACCCCTTGACATAGAAGCGTGACGGCGGAAAATCTTCTGGCGGAGTCAGCAATGGCGGTTCTTCTCAGATTCATTAGCGGGCAGCGAAGAGGTCAGGAGGTCCGGCTCCCCGGAAGCGGGCGCTTCCTCGTCGGGCGCGGCCTCCAGGCGGATCTCGTCGTCGACGACCCCATGGTCTCCCGCCTCCATTTCGAAGTGTCATGCACGCCCGACGGATTCTTTGTCGAGGACCAGAACAGCCGCAACGGCACCTATCTCAACGGTGAGCGCGTTAAGCAGGCCCGCCTCAACCCCGGCGATGTAATCCAGACCGGGGGCATCAGGCTCAAGTTCACCCCGGAAGAGGAAGAGACCAGCGACGGCATCGGCGCGACCCTGGTCAGCAGAATGCCCGCGGACGGCCTCTCCGTCATCTCTGCCGTCGAGGACGATCACCGCGCCGCCAAAGACCTCGCCATCATCTACCGCGTTGGGAACATCATCAGCAGCGAACGTGACATGAAGGTCCTCTGCCCCCTCATTCTCGACAGCGTTCTCGAAGTTCTGGGTGCGGACAGCGGGGCCCTGCTCCTCGAGAATGAGGAAACCGGGGAACTCGTGGATGTCACTGCCCGCGGGCAGGCGAAAAGCGCTCTCGCCTACAGCCGCACCATTGTCGATGAGTGCTACAAGAGCGGTGTCTGCGTGGCGACCCAGGACGCCCTCGCAGACGACCGGTTCAGCAACGCCCAGAGTGTCTTTCAGGCGGGCATCCACGCCGCCCTCTGCGCTCCCGTTCAAACCAACGACAGGGTCATCGGCGTAATCTACGTGGATGCCAGGGGCGCTTCGACCGGCTTCCAGCGCCGCGACCTCGAGCTGCTCGGCGCCATCGCACGCCAGGCCGGCATCGCCATACAGAACGCGCGTCTGCGCCAGAACGACATCCAGCGCGAGCGCCTCGAGCGCGAAATGGAAATTGCCGGCAGCGTCCAGCGCCACTTCCTACCTCAGGTTGCGCCCGACATTCCCGGATATAGCATCTCCGCCACCAGCGTCCCCTCCATGAAAGTCGGCGGAGACTACTACGACTTCATCCTCCACAACGGCTCCGATGTTGTCATGGTCGTCGCGGACGTCTCCGGGCACGGACTGGCGCCCGCCCTCCTCATGGCCGAACTCCGCGCCACGCTTCGCGCGCGGCTTGCCGGCGACCGCCCCCTTTCCGACGTTCTCCAGGAACTCAACAGGACCCTCATCGAAGACATGCCCTCGGGGGAGTTCGTGACCTTCCTCGGAGCCTCTCTCGACGTGCGGCGGGGAGAGCTCCGCTACGTGAGCGCGGGCCACGACCCCGCCGTCATCATGCGCCACGGCGTCGACGAGCTTGAGTTCCTCGAAAGCACTGCCCCGCCTCTCGGCGTGCTCGACGACATCGAGTTCCCTGCCGCCGAGGGCGTTCGCCTCAACCCCGGCGACATCCTCCTGCTCTACACCGACGGCCTGTGGGAAGCCGGCAGCGATGAGGGCCATCCACTAGGCAAGGAGAAGATGTTCCAGCTCGCCAGGGAGCTTTCGGACCGTGACGTCGACGAAATGCTCCAGAGCCTCATCGGCGCCGCACTCGCCCAGTCAAACGGAGCCCCCCACGACGACATAACCGCCATCGTCGTCAAGAGAACCTAGCACCGACCCTACGGCTTCCCCTTTCGCCCGCTCCGGGAGATTTCGCTTGGCCTTCCGCCTGTATCTGGGTAAATTTACGGCAAATGCGCTACCGCGAGTGTAACCGCATCTGCAGATAATTGCCCGAAAGGAATGTGACGTGCCGTTGGACCCGCTTGAGACGTATCTGCGAGAACTCAACACGATCCGCTCATCCGGGGCCGCCACGGACGAGACCCCCTACTACGGGCACTTCGAGACTCTCCTCAACACCATCGGCGCTAAGCTCAAGCCTAAGGTCAAGTGCATCATCAACCTCAAGAACCGCGGCGCGGGATTCCCCGATGGCGGGCTCTTCACTCAAGAGCAACTGTGCAAGGTCGCCGACGGCGATCCTATTAAGAGCCAGATTCCCGCCCGCGGCGCAATCGAGATTAAGCCTCCCGGTGAGAATGTCCTGAAAACGGCGTGGAGCCAGCAGGGCCTGAAGTACCTCCGCAGGTACGGTCTGCTCCTCATCACCAACTACCGGGAATTCGTTCTCTTCAGGCCCGACCCGAAGGGCAACCCCGAGCGACTCGAATCGTATGTCCTTGCCCGCGACGAGTCAGAATTCTGGACCGCTGCCAGTCAACCTCGTAAGACCGCTAGGGAGCAATCCGAGCGCTTGACCGAGTTCCTCAAGCGCGTAATGCTCCACAGGGCTCCGCTCGGCGACCCGGAAGATGTTGCTTGGTTCCTTGCCTCCTACGCGCGCGAGGCGAAGGCCAGGATTGAAGGCGTCGACCTCCCTGCGCTCTCTGACGTGCGGAAGGCTCTTGAGGGGGCGCTGGGATTGAAGTTCGAAGGTGAAAAGGGCGACCACTTCTTCCGCTCCAGCCTGGTGCAGACTCTCTTCTACGGGGTCTTTTCCGCGTGGGTGCTGTGGAGCAAAGAGAACCCCCCTTCCAAAGCCGACGCGCGTTTCGAGTGGAGAATGGCCCAGTGGTCCCTTCGCGTTCCCATGCTGCGCGTCCTGTACGAGAAGCTCGCAACTCCGACGCGCCTTGCGCCGCTGGACTTGGTCGAAGTTCTCAACTGGACCCAGGCGGTCCTCAACCGCGTCGACCGCGCCGAGTTCTTCTCCAAGTTCGAAGAAGGCCAAGCCGTCCAGTACTTCTACGAGCCTTTTCTCAAAGCTTTCGACCCCGAACTCCGCAAGGAACTCGGCGTCTGGTACACCCCGCCCGAGATCGTCCGTTACATGGTCGCCCGCGTGGACACCGTGCTGCGTGAGGAACTGGGGGTCGAAGACGGGCTTGCGGATCCCAGCGTCTATGTGCTCGACCCTTGCTGCGGCACCGGTGCCTATCTCGTCGAAGTCCTGAAGCGTATCGCGGAAACGCTCAAGGAGAAGGGCAGCGACGCTCTGCTTGCGAACGACCTCAAGCGAGCCGCCATGGAACGGGTCTTCGGATTTGAGATCCTTCCCGCCCCATTCGTCGTCAGCCATCTTCAGCTTGGGCTTCTGCTCCAGAGCCTGGGAGCGCCCCTATCGCACGACGAGAACGAACGCGTCGGCGTCTACCTGACGAATGCCCTCACGGGCTGGGAGCTTCGCGACCAGCCTCCTCTCGCCTGGCCCGAGCTCGAAGCCGAAAGGCAAGGCTCCGGCACCGTCAAGCGCGAGAAGCCCATCCTTGTCATCCTCGGCAATCCTCCCTACAACGCCTTCGCGGGCGTCAGCCCTGAGGAAGAAGAGGGGCTCGTCGAAGTCTATAAGGGCGCTTACTTCGCAACGAAGAAGAACAAGAAGACCGGCCGGCCCGTCAAGGACAAGCGTGGGCGTCCCGTTACCCAAAGGCACTACCTGCTCAGCGATCCCGACCGGTTAGGCGGCTGGGGGATAAAGAAGTTCAACCTCGACGACCTCTACGTCAGGTTCTTTCGCCTCGCCGAGCGCCGCATCGCCGAGAAGACCGGCAGGGGCATCGTCTGCTACATCTCCAATCACTCCTGGGTGAGCGAACCGTCTTTTGTCTTGCTTCGCAAGCACCTGCTCGACTCGTTTGATCGCTTCTGGATAGAGAACCTCCACGGAAACCGAAAGATATCCGAGTACGCCCCTGATGGCCGTACCAGCGAGACGGTCTTCGCCATACCTGGCTTCTCTCCAGGCATCCGCCAGGGCGTCGTCACCTCGCTGTGGGTGAAGAGCGGCAGGCGAGACACCGGGCCGCGCGTGCTGTTTCGCGATGACATCGACGCTGCACGGGCAGTGGAGAGGCGCGCTGAGCTTCTCGACAGTGTCAACGACAAGCATGCCCTCTCACACTACATACCTGCTCATCCCACCGCGGCGAACCGCTTCTCCTTCCGTCCCGCGGATGTTGCGGCTCATTACCTCGCCTGGCCGAGGGTGACCGATCTCTGCGCGGAGCCTCCCAGCAACGGCCTCATGGAGAAACGTGGCGGTGCTCTCATCGACATAGACAAGGAACCACTTGAGCGCCGCATGCGTAGGTACTACGATTCGACTGTCGAATGGGAGGCCCTAGTGGCGCTCGACACCGGCCTCACTAAGAAGGCGGCTCGTTTCGATCCCAAAAGGGGTAGGCGCAAGGTACTCGCCGCCGAGCAGTTCAGTGACGAGAATCTTCGCGGGTACGCTCTCCGACCGTTCGACCACCGGTGGTGCTATTACAGCAGCGTCCGCCCTCTATGGAACGAGCCCCGCCCCTCTCTCTTCGAGCAGTGCTGGGAAGGCAATTCCTTCGTGGCCACCAGACCCGCGGGCGTGGCGAGTCCGGAGGGCACCCCGTTCTACTACACGCGGGCCGTCCCGGATAATGATCTGCTTAGGGGCCACGCTTACTACTTCCCTGTCCTCCTGCAGCCGTCCTCACCGGGTTCTGCGAAGCGTGATAACCACCAGCGAGAGCTGTCGGTACGTGCCGTGCCTCATCGAGCGAATTCGTCTTCAAGTGCTGGGGAATACGTGACCAAGTTGGGCCTTGCGGTGCAGAGCGATTCTCCTCAACTTGACCAATTCCCAGTGTGGTTGCACGTTCTGGCCATTGGCTACTCTCCCGCGTACCTCACCGAGAACGCTGACGGCATCCGCCAGGACTGGCCCCGCATCCCCCTTCCCGATTCCAGGGACCTTCTTCTCGCCTCCGCAGAGCTGGGCCGCAAGGTAGCCGCTCTTCTCGACACTGAGGCGCAAGTCGGCGGCGTGACCTCCGGCAACATCCGTCCCGAACTGAAACCCGTCGGGCTTGTTTCCAAAGAAGGCGGCGGATCTCTGGGCGCGAGCCCCGACGAACTCGCCATCACCGCCGGATGGGGCCACGCGGGCAAAGGCGGCGCTGTCATGCCGGGCAAGGGCAAGCTCATCGAGCGCGACTATTCCGCGCAAGAGCGGGCCGCGATTGAAAAAGGCGCACAGGCCCTCGGCCTCACCCTCGACCAGGCACTCGAAAGACTCGGCGACACGACGTGCGATGTCCATCTGAACGACGTCGCCTACTGGAAGAACATCCCCGGCAAAGCTTGGGACTACTACATCGGCGGGTACCAGGTCGTGAAGAAATGGCTGAGCTACCGCGAGCTCAAGATGCTTGGACGACCGCTCCGGCCTGAGGAGGCCCGCGAAGTCACCAACATGGCGCGCCGCATCGTCGCCATACTCCTTCTCGAGCCCGCCCTTGACGAGAACTACCGGGACGTGAAGGCGAACACATACGCGTGGCCTATGGCTGACGAGCAGCCGCAGGACTTCAATACGAAGATCTCAAGCTAGCCAGCCGGATTTCCGCGACGTGGAGTTCCGGCGAGCGCCATTTCCTTTATGGTTCGAGCCGTCCCCTCACGAGGTACGTAGCATCCCCGGCGCCCTCTACGATGTCGCTCACACACAGATAGAATGCCCCGGAGGCATCATCGACCACCGTATCGAGCACCGCGTTCCCCATGTGGCTTCCCGCCGCCACCCGCACGTTCTTCCCCCAGCGCTTGCCCGAATCGACTGACGCGGCCGCGTGCACCCCGCCCCGGTCGTCGTCCCAGAAGGCGACCAGCTTCCCGTCGCCTACAGACGCCAACTGTATGTTCATCTTGTGCCGGTGATTCTCATCGTCATCAATGACCACGGGCTTGGTCCATCTCTTGCCGCCGTCGGAAGATGCATAAAAGCGAATCTCCTGGAAAGTCTCAGGGTTCTGCATGGTGATGCTCTTTATGCCCCGCAGGTAGACCACGGCGAGCTGCAGCTTCCCGCCGCTCTCATCAATACACACTTCCCCCAGCGGACCTACGTCGTGCAGCTCGATGTCGAAGCTTCTCCCCCCATCACCCGACTTGGCGATCCAGAAGCCCCCCTTCTTCTTCTCGTATCTTCTTATGGAGAAGTACGCGCAGTATACCGTTCCGTCGGAGCCCACGCACAGCGACGGCGCGCTTGATGCCGAATCCTTCTTGTCCAGGTCCTTTTCCAGGCAGACATCCGCCGACCACGTGGCCCCGCGGTCCGTGCTCATCGAGAAGTACACGTCCCGGGGAGTTATCGCGCTCTGCCGAGGGGGCTTGCGCTCGGGCTGCTCCAGCCACGCGATGTACACGTTATCTCCGAAGATTGCCAGCTTCGGGCTCATCCGCTGCCCCTGCAGGGAGTCGTTCACGCGCACCGGCTCGGTCCACGACCTCCCGCCGTCATCCGATCGCGAAAACAGCACCCCCTTGAATCCTCTCCTCAAGGCCGCATCGAAAATGCTCCCCGCCCAGACAAGGTACAGCCTGTCGTTCTCGTCAACGGCCAGATCAAATCCCCATGCGCCGTACGTTACGAAAGAGGGGACGTTGGAAACGTGCTCCCAAGTCGAGCCGCCGTCCCTCGACCGCGACACCGACATGGCATCGCGGGCTTCCATTGCACTGGGGAAGCTCGAATGGATAAAGGACACCATGACGAGAGCGCCGTCCGCGGTCCTGACCAGTGCAGAGGGAACCAGCCCGCTCGCCCTCACGGGTTCTTCGACGCTCAGGAAGGACTTCTCTCTCGGGGCCGAATCACTCTTCCCACACGACGCTGGCAGCAGGAGGCAAAGCGCAGCCGCCACTGCCAGCGCTCTCATTCCCCTCTCCTCCTACTCCTCCTTCGGCTTCGCCTCGGGGAAATCCGTGAAGTATCGCCTCAGGAAATCCTCCAGTGTACCCTTGCCGAGGTACAGCCGCGCCGTGACCTTCTTCTCTTCTCCAGGCCCTATGTCCCCGAACGTCGGCGCCGAGTGAATGCAGCACCTGTCGAGGTTGTTGAAAAGAAACACCGACTTCGGACTCGTCGCTCCCATGTACGAGCCACCGTCCTCGGACATCGTGACGATATACGAGCCGTCCGTCTTGTCGGGACTGGTTGACCGGAAGCCCTGAACGAACTTCGAAACGGGGCCGTACTTCTCGTGCACGTAGAACTGCAGCGTCTTCATGAACGGCTGCGGCCCCTCGTTCATCCTTGTCGTGCCGTCCATCCGGAACGGCTTGCCATCCTTCGACATGTAAGTCCGTTCCAGCTTCCAATCCTTGAACGCCGGTGCAGCCGTCGGATTGAGGCAGTTGAAGAAGAATACCTCTCTCCATCCCTTGTCGCTTATGTTCTTCACCCGCATCTCGATGTCGACGGAATCCACGTCAGGCACCAGCCTCACCGAGTAATCGACATTCCCTTCCGCCACATAGCGATAACTCACCGCGCCCGACTCCTCCGGCGGGTTCCAGTGGATGTCGACACCGGGAAAATTCAGGATCATCCCGCGCTGCTCCCCGATCGTCTCCGGTATCCCCAGCGAGAAACTCTGGTTGTTTAGGAGCGGAACCCGCGCGGTCGTGTTCATCTTCCCCTCTTGTGGGGACAGTCTGATCTTTTCCATCCTGGGGGCCTCCCCCTTCTCGGCTGTGATTGCTCCCGCGGAGCGCGTTCCGCTTTGAGCGCACGCAAAAGCGCAGAGCATAACAGCCAGAACCGACACTACGAGATAATGCCACCGGCTCATTTCGACATCCCTTCCTCGTCCAGCGCCCGAACGTGCTGGCCGAAAGGCGGCCTGCACGGGGCAAGTCCGAAATCGGCTGCCAGGGAGGAGGGCATTCTATCAGATGCGCGGCTTCGGCGGTAGCGC
>Ga0180434_10007353_pt1 | contig 12414 bp, 10 predicted proteins | sample SS_ome_7_FD_132453 | JGI IMG/M metagenome (GOLD analysis project Ga0180434, IMG submission 132453) | Hypersaline lake sediment archaeal communities from the Salton Sea, California, USA - SS_1_D_2 metaG | ecosystem: Environmental > Aquatic > Non-marine Saline and Alkaline > Hypersaline >... | reverse complement strand
CCCTGGTGGGAGAGCCCAGTAAATTTGCTGTCAGCTTGTCAGACTCAAGACCGTCAAGACTGAAGCTGAGCCGACCCCTGATTTTTTCAAGCTGCAGATTCCAGTCTGTCAGTAACATCCGGTTATTTTTAAATTCGACAGAACCATCTACCGCGTATTCGCCGATGTTTCCCAGCGGTATATTAAAATCCAGCTGGACTTTGTTATTGCCCGTAAACGACAGTGCATTGGCGAGCGTGCCGAAATCTTTTTTCAGGGGAGTTGAGGACAGTAAATGCATGCTGTCCTTGATTGGCCCTGATGCGATGCCCTGGACTTCTAGTGCTGAAATGGGGTCAAGAGACCTGATGTGTGCAGTGGCCTTGTGTATTTCGCTATTGAGATACTTGGCACTGACCAGCTTGATATCAAGGCTGTTGTTGTGAAAGCGTACCTGTGCGTCAACTTCTTCAAGACGGGGCCATTGCTCAAGATAATCAAGGATGACATTCTCAACATTGAACAAAACCTCAAAATGACCATTGTGTGTTTTTGAAAAAGCAAAATCATCGGCAGGTCCCTTGAAAACAAAACTGCCTGATGTCACCGTGCCGCTGACGATGGCCCTGTCCAGCCAGTTAACGAGCTTGTCATTCATGATGCCGTAAGGCAGGTATAAACTGGTGCCGGAACCATCGCCATCTTTGAAGTCTGTCTGGATGTTCATGTAGGTACTGCCATCGGCGGGTATCTCGACAGCCAGGCGTGTGGCAGTTGTCAGGTGGGGCGATATTGCAGTCAGGTAGTCACTGGCAATATGAATATCGTTGTCAGCCGAAATTTTCCAGGCTATCTCACCCTGAAGTGACTTCAGTGGAACGGGATCTCTAAACAGCGATGGATGCAGGTAGCGGCTGTCTGTCGAGTCAATGGAGATTATCCCCCCCTTTGAAGATGCAATAAAGGTGGCGCTGATGTTACTGGCGCCAGGTACCTTGTGACGGGGTTTGGCAGTGAAATTTTTCAATGCACCCAGCGCAGACCATGCTGAAAAATCAGGCGTCCAACTGGCCTGTAAATCATTCACCCTGCCGGTGATATCCAGGTTTACCAGTTGTTGGGGAAGCTGCTGTGCCAGAAAGTCCACCAGCTTCGGCCAGATGTCCAGGTCGATTGCTGAAATGCTGAGATAGGACTGCTGGCTTTTTTCACGGGAATACCTGAGAGCCAGTCTGTTGGTTTTAAAGCCGGGTACATCCATTGAAAAGTCGCGCAGGTTCAAGTAGTGATTGCCGTCATCACCATGCCAGTGAAAAAAGCTCGTGGCTCTGTCAAGGTGAAAGGCTTTGTCCTGGTTGTTGGTCAGCTTCAGGTTTTCCAGGGTGACTTTGCCTTCGGTCATGTTGAAGTTGCCATTTTCGGCAGAAAGCCACAACTCGGTATTCATGGTGATTTGTTGCAGTTTAAGAAAATCGGGTAACAGTGAGCGCACCCATTCGGCAGCCTGAAAATTTTCGGTTTTGATGTAAAAATCACCAGAGAAGTTTTCCAGCTCATCAGTTGCGGCCCTGAAATCAGCAGCAATCTGAATTTTCTGGTCATCTGTTCCGGGCAGGCTGAAAGCAAGGTCAAGCTGGTGACGCGTATCATCATTGCGAATCAGTAGATTGATATGCTCAAAGGCGGTATCCGGCGTTTTTTCAGTAAGATCAATCCACTCCAGTGTAGTGTGAGCCAATTGAATGCGTCGCATCTTCAGCAGCGGGTCAACATTGAAAGCCGTATCACCTTTTTCGTTATCCGCGCTCAGGCCTGTGATACTGATTTTGCCCGATTTATCCTGTATCAGCTGCAGCCTGAGACCATGAAGCGTAATATTCCAGGGTAGAAACTCACCTTTTTGCAGGAATGACTTGATACTCAGGTCAAGGTCAATCCGTTTGAGTTTCAGTGGTGCTGTTGTTAATTCGGTATTTCGTACCTCGATATCACGGAGAATCAGCTTGGGGCCAAACCCCTTCCAGGAGGCATCTATATCTCCAATGGAAACCCGGGTACCGATAATGCGACTGGCTTCTGCCTGGATATCGGCCTTGAACTCCTTAAGATAGGGACTGGCCAGTCGCCCGATGCTGACCAGCACGCCGGTAAGGATAATGACAAGCATGAGCGAAAACCAAAGATGGTTTGCCAGCTTTTTGAGTACGGTGTCTGTTTTCAAGGTCACTATATGAGTACTACGTCGTACTGTTCCTGGGTATACAGGGCTTCAGCCTGCAGTCTTACCGGTTTACCAATAAATTGCTCGAGCTCGGCCAGATTTTGTGATTCTTCATCCAGTAGTCTGTCAATCACTTCCTGGGAGGCCAGAACCAGTAGTTTTTCGACATCGAACTGACGAGTTTCGCGCAGAATTTCACGGAAGATTTCATAGCAGGCGGTTTCTGCTGTTTTCAATGAGCCACGGCCACCACAGCAATGGCAGGGCTGGCAAAGTACATGTTCCAGCGATTCTCGTGTGCGCTTGCGGGTCATCTCTACCAGGCCAAGCGCAGACACCTCGGTGATCTGTGTTTTGGCATGGTCATGAGCCAGGCATTTTTCCAGTGCGCGGATAACCTGGCGTTTGTGCTCATCTTCGCTCATGTCTATGAAATCGATGATGACAATGCCGCCAAGATTGCGCAGCCTGAGTTGTCGGCAGATGGACTGTGCGGCCTCCAGGTTGGTCTTGAAGATAGTTTCTTCAAGGTTGCGATGACCGACGAAAGCACCGGTATTGACATCAAAGGTGGTCATGGCTTCCGTCTGGTCGATGACAAGATGGCCGCCGGATTTCAAATCAACTTTGCGTTCCAGTGCACGCTGAATTTCATCCTCTACAGAATAGAGATCAAAAATCGGGCGCTGACCCGGATAATATTCAATGGTGTTGCCAATTTCCGGTATGAACTTGTTGGCAAAGTCCAGTGCCTTGTCATAAGTGGATCTTGAATCAATGCGCACTCTTTCCACTTCCGGACCAATGAGATCCCTGAAGGCGCGAATAGCCAGCGGCAAGTCTTCGTGTATCAGGTTTTTCGGGCGTGTTGTCTGTTTTCTGGCCTGAATGGACTCCCACAAGCGGGACAGAAACTGCATATCGGTGCGAAGTGAGGATTCATCTGCGCCTTCGGCAGCGGTACGGGCAATAAAGCCTCCCTCGATGTTATTGTCTTTGACATACTGGTTGAGGATATTGCGCAGACGGTTTCTTTCCTGCTCATCCTCAATTTTCTGTGAAACCCCGGCATTTTCAAGCGAAGGCATAAACACCATGTAACGCGAAGGTATCGACAGGTTGGTCGTCAGGCGCGCACCTTTGGTGCCGAGAGGGTCTTTGACGACCTGTACAATGATCTCCTGGCCATCATGCAGCAGCTCTTCGATATTGTCAGGCTTGGGGCTGATTTTTGAATTGATGTCGGAGGCATGTAAAAACGCCGCACGTTCAAGACCGGCATCAATAAAGGCTGCCTGCATCCCCGGAAGAATTCGACATACTTTGCCTTTGTAGATATTGCCGACCAGGCCCCGTGCCTGCACTCGTTCAATCAATATCTCCTGAACAACACCGTTTTCGATCAAGGCAACCCGGGTCTCAGGTGGCGTGACGTTGATTAATATTTCTTCGCTCATTGTGGGTTCTCACCACAAGGGGCACAAAAGGTTTGTCGCGTTAAGAAAGACCTGTTTGATTGTCATTTGGATCGCCGCACGCAGCAGTCTGTTACTTTTTATATGATGCAATCCGTTTGCATAGATCTCTCGACATGCTCGCGATGACAGGTTGCTGTTTATCCAGGGTGTCCTTAACTGTGATTTTTCATTCTCGATAAATCCTTTGTGTATTTTGTGCCCGAAGTGGTTAAAAAGTTTAAAAACTATATATTTCGAATTCGTTTAGCAGCTCAGCTGTTTCAAAAAGTGGCAAGCCCATAATCCCGGAATAACTCCCGGAGATTTGTTTTACGAAAACAGCGCCTGATCCCTGTATACCATAACCGCCTGCCTTGTCTGCAGGTTCTCCGCTTTGCCAGTAACGCAAGGCCTCATTTCTGGTGATTTTTCTGAAAATGACCTCACTGACCGAGACGCGGGTTTTAATTGCTGTAGCGTCTTTGCTATTAGTAACGGCAATCGCAGTTAATACTTGATGGGCATTGTCACTGAGTCGTTCGAACATTGCCAGAAAGTCTTGCTCATTTTGCGGTTTTCCCAGAATCTTTCCTGCACTGATAACGCTGGTATCGGCGGCCAATAAAGGCTTTGACATGCCAGTTCTAAAAGCGTTCAGCGCTTTTTCAGCTGCGATACGCTCGACATATTGCCGCGGCTCTTCATTTTCCAGGGGAGACTCATCTATTTGTGCATCAACCAGCTCGAACTCAATGCCGATCTGTTTCAGTAGTTGCTGGCGACGTGGAGACTGGGAGGCAAGGTAAATCATTTTTATGCCCTGTGGTAGGGATGATTGTTCAGCAGGCTCCAGGCACGATAAAGTTGTTCTGCGAGAATGATACGGACCAGCGGGTGGGGATAAGTCAATTTTGATAGTGACCACTTACTCTTGGCTGAGGAAAGGCATTCTGGGGAGAGTCCGTCCGCGCCACCGATCAGCAGGGCGATATCGCGACCTTCTGAAAGCCATTTGTTCATTTCTGTGGAGAGTGACTCGGTACTGTGTTCTTTGCCTTTTACGTCCAGTGCGATCACGTCGCAATTTTTGGGGATGGCTTTGAGCAGGCGTTCTCCTTCTTCCTGAATAGCTCTTTTCAGGTCGGTGGTTTTAGTGCGTTGCGCGGCGGCAAGTTCAATTAAGTTAACCTGGCATTCACGCGGCATGCGCTTGAAGTATTCGTTCATTCCGTCGTTGACCCAGGCAGGCATTTTGGTACCGATACTGATGATATGAATTTGCATAGAAAATTCAGTATTGCTGTAGTGCCTGTTGCAGACGCTGTTGTACAGATTGTCGTAAACTGTGCGGAGACTTGACCATGACATCCGGGCCATAGCGCAGGATATCCATAATAAGTTCAGTCGGGTTGCCGAATGGAATTTTCATCTCAAAATTGCCGTCTTCCAGGAACTGACCCTGCTGGTCAGGGTGCCATTGCTCACGGCTGACCCAGGGCGCAATTTTTTCTGAAAACACCAGCGTGGCCGTTTTATCGGCTTTACCTGAGAAAATGCCATAGGAACTGCCAAAATAGTCATTCAACTGCTGTTCATCAATTTCATCGGCATTTTCCTCAAGAATGCGTGCCTTGGTCACCGAGTCCAGGGCAAAGGTTCTGAGGGCCTGGCGGGTATGGCACCAGCCATCCAGATACCAGTTATCCCTGTAGTGAATCAGTCTCTGGGGTGAAACAGTGCGTGATTCACTCTCATCGCGTCCCTTGTTGTAGTAGTCGATAAGTATTTTTTTGCGCTGAATGGTGGCGCCGGCAACCTGCTGAAAAAATTCAGAACCTGTCCGGCTGGCCATCTGCAGGATCCTGACTCGCTGATGAATATTCTCCGCAGCGTCATGCTGAATCGAAAGCAGTCGGTCAATGCGGCCAATCAGGGGCTGTAACTGTTTTTCAAACAGGCCGGGCTGAACGCTGGTCAGTAACTGCTGCACTGATAACAGGGCATGCAGTTCGCTGGCATTGAACCAAAGGCCGGGTAATTCATAAAGCGCCTGGTGCTCGCCGTCATAATAATATCCATTTCGGGAACGGTCATATTTTATGGGTGCATCCAGGTAGAGACGCATGTTGTCGATGATGCGTTTTGCCGTGGCACGGGAACATTCCAGTTCCTGCTCAATTTTTTCGCGTGAAACCGGGTAGCGCGAGCTGCTGAGCAGTTTATGGAGATCGTAAATTCGGTCAAAACGATCCATGGCGTTTCCCGGGGCGTGTTAGTTGTCGTCGCTTGGTTTGTCACCAACTGACCATAGTCTTTCCAGCTGGTAGAAGTCACGGACTTTAGGCTGCATGATATGAACGACCACACCATTCAGGTCAACCAGTGCCCATTCACCCTCCATTGTACCTTCTGTGCCAAGGGGGACCTGTCCTGCCTGTTTGGACTGAAAGGCGACACTTTCTGCTAGCGATTTAACGTGACGGTCAGACGTGCCAGAGGCAAAAATCATGATATCGGTAATGCTGGTTTTTCCACGTACGTCGAGACTTTTTATGTCCTGGGCTTTCATTTCTTCAAGCGTATTGAGAACAATCTGCTTCAGTTCTTCAGGTTCCATTCGGTCTCCATTGAGGGAAAATAATCATATTCATTTTATCCTGTTCATGCTCATCTAGTCACTATAAAGCCTGTGCAATCGCACCATTCGTGCCACGCTTTCTGGCACGAAGGCTGAAATGTCTTCGCCGTTGTGTACCCGTTTGCGTATTTGTGATGATGAAATGTCCACTTGCGGTACATCCACGGCAAGTATTTTTCCGGCCCGTGACTGAATGAAATCATACTTGCTGTTGCAGGCGCATGTTTCGAGCAGCTCGCACGTTGTTTCTTTGTTGTCTATCGGATGGCCGGGACGCTGCATGACCACCAGGTTTGCCAGTTCAAGTATGCGCTGCGGCTTGTGCCATTCATGAAAATGGTTAAAAGCATCCGAGCCGACAATAAAGGCTATGGGCACGCGAGGCATTTTTTTTCGGAACGACTCCAGGGTATCAACAGTATATGAAGGGGAGTTTTTGCGGATTTCCCTGTCATCGACGACAAAATCGTTATTGTGCGCCACTGCCAGCAGCAACATTTTATAACGGTATTCTGCGCTGGCAAAAGGTTGCTCCCGGTGGACGGCCTGGCCTAAAGGGACAAGAAATATACAATCAAGTGACAGGGCTTTATGAACATGTTCAAGCGTTCTGAGATGACCGTTGTGAACTGGATCGAATGTGCCGCCAAAAATCCCTATCATGCGTTACTGACGTATGTGTCCGTCGCCCAGTACGATAAATTTAACAGAGGTAAGTCCATCCAGACCAACAGGCCCCCTGGCATGGAATTTATCCGTAGATATACCAATTTCAGCGCCAAGGCCGTATTCAAAGCCATCGGCAAAGCGTGTCGAGGCATTGACCATGACTGAACTGGAATCAACATCACGCAGGAAAATGCGCGCCTTGCTGTAGTTTTCGGTGACAATACTTTCCGTATGCTGCGAGCTGTGACGGGCAATGTGATCGATGGCCTGCTGCATGTCATCGACGATGCGGATGGATAAAACGGGTGCGAGATATTCGGTATCCCAGTCTTCATCGGTTGCTGCAATGCAAGCGCTACCCAGCAGTGCGCAGGTTTTATCACAGCCACGAAGTTCGACTCCTTTTTCACTCAGCGCAGAACTGATTTTCGGTAAAATGATATCCGCGACAGTTTCCGAAACCAGCAGGGTTTCCATGGTGTTGCAGGTGCCATAGCGCTGGGTCTTGGCATTAAGCGCGATATCGAAGGCTTTTTGTGGGTCTGCTTCGTCATCGATATACACATGACAGATGCCATCGAGATGCTTGATGACCGGAACGCGTGCTTCGTTGCTGATGCGTTCAATCAAGCCTTTGCCACCACGCGGAATGATGACATCAATAGACTCCGGCATGGTGATCATGTTGCTGACGGCTGCGCGATCAGTGGTTGCCAGTACCTGTACAACATCGGCAGGCAATCCGGCTTCTTGCAGCCCGCTATGAATGCATGCGGCTATCGCCTGGTTGGAATGAAAGGCTTCCGAGCCGCCGCGAAGTACACAGGCGTTACCGGATTTCAGGCATAAGGCTGCCGCATCGGCTGTGACGTTGGGGCGTGATTCATAGATGATGCCGACCACGCCGAGAGGTACACGCATACGTCCTACCTGGATGCCGCTGGGACGATAATTCATGTCGAAAATTTCACCGATAGGGTCATTCAGCGAGGCAATCTGCCTAAGGCCTTCGATCATGCTGTTGATGCGGGCTGAAGTCAGTTCCAGTCTGTCCAGCAGTGCCGCATCCAGTCCCTTTTCCTTGCCGGCGAGCATGTCTTTATCATTGGCTTGAGTAAGGCTGGCGCGGCTGTTATCCAGTTGCCTGGCAATAGCCAGCAAGGCCCGGTTCTTGTCTCCTGTACTGGCTGCTGCCAGTATGCGAGAGGCATTGCGGGCACGCTGACCGAGGTCAGACATATAGGTATTGATGTCAGTAATGTTTTCCATGTTGAATGTTTGTAGGCTTAAAGGGAATCAGATCATTCTAAGGATAATCTGATTAATTGTCATTTCGACCATAGGAAGAAATTTATTACTCCATAGGGTGGCTTCCATGACGGCAGTAGTCATCAGGCAGACATGCTGAAAGGATTTTTACCGCTCATTTGCATCGCGATGTTTTCGAATAACAGCCAGTAGTCCTGGCGGTTCTGCCCCTTCATGGCCATGTCGGCTTCGAGGCATTGCTGCAAAAGCGACTGCCACTGTGCCAGAGACAGGCGTTTCAAACCACTGGATACCAGAGGCTTGCGCTTGTCCCAGATTCGAAAGTCAGTGAAAATCTTGCTCAACGGAAAACCGTCTTTTGCAGCATGGGCAATTTGTACCATCTGGCGGATCTCGCGCGACAGTGCCCAGGAGATAATGGCAGGTGCCGTGCCTTCGTTTTTCAGGCCATCCAGAATACGAATACAGCGGGCCGTGTTGCCCTGCAGGGCGGCGTCAACCAGGCCGAATACATCAAAACGGGCACTATCGGCAACACTGGCAGTCAGCTGTTCTGCAGTGATAATGCCCGGCCCATGCAGCATCAGCAGTTTTTCGATTTCCTGGGTGGCTGCCAGGAGATTGCCTTCCACGCGTTCTGCCAGCATCTGGATGGCTTCGGGTTCCGGCGTCAGCCCTTTCTGGCGCATCCTCTGTTCAATCCACGGCGGCAGACGCTGCTCATTGACCGGCCAGACCTGAACAATAACGCCAACTTTGTCCAGTGTCTTGTACCATTTTGAGCGGGTTTGTTGCTGATCGACCTTGGGCATGGTGATCAGCAGCAGAATGTCTTCCGGGAGGTTTTCGCAATAACCTGAGAGGGCTTTACTGCCTTCTTTGCCGGGCTTGCCATTGGTAATGCGCAGATCGAGAATGCGTTGTTCTGCAAACAAAGACAGGGTGTTAGATTCGGCCGTCAATTCGTTCCAGTCAAATTTTGATCCCGTCTCCATGATTTTGCGCTCGGCAAAGCCCTGTGAGCGTGCCGTGCTTCGAATCAGGTCTGCAGCTTCACCCTGTTGCAGCGGCTCATCACCGGAAATGACATAAACGGGAGCCAGTTTTTTTTTCAACTGCCCCTGTAGTTCATGAAATCCCAGGCGCATTAAAAAGCGACGGCTATCTGGTCAAGCATTTGATTTACCAGTTGCTCTTCCAGGCGTTTGTAGATATCGACTTCTTCTGTGGCATTGCCGAGTACCTCGGTTGTGGAGGCCGTATAGTAGCTGCTGCGAGATAGCGTGGTGGGGCCGGTCAGCGTAGTGCCGTCTGCACGGGTGACGCGATAGTTTAGGCGCTGGATCAGTTCGTATTCCGATACCTTGCCTGCAGTATTAACCGACAGTACCTTTCTTTCACGACTGGAGCTGACGTAAATGGTATGACTGGCCGCAGTACTCTCGACAATATTGACAGAAGACTGGCGCAAAGCATTGTGAACCGTTCTGTAGAAGGGGTTGAACTTGCTGATGCCCTGGATGCTTACAGGCCCGAATGAAGCCGGCAGACTGGTACTCGGTTTGAGCTGAAAACCGCAACTGGCAAGCGAAAGTACCAGCATTGAATACAAAATGTAATAGTGAATCTTTAGTGTTTTCATTGGCTTGGTAGTGATTCTAGTTTGCGACAATGTTGACCAGCTTGTTGGGCACCACAATGATTTTTCTGATAGTAACGCCTTCCAGAAAGCGTTGCACGTTTTCATTGCTGCTGGCTGTTTCCTCAATAGAGGCTTTGTCAGCATCAACCGCAACACGGATTTTTCCACGCACCTTGCCATTGACCTGTACCACGTATTCAATACTGTCCTGCTCCAGGGCGGACTCGTCCAGTTCCGGCCAGCTGGCTTCGAGAATATCCTCGCCATAACCCAGCGTTTTCCAGAGGTAGTGAGTGATATGAGGAGCGATAGGACTTAACAGGCGCAAAACAATACTCATGCCTTCACGCATAACGGCTTTGTCTGCATCACTCTGGTCCAGCTTGTATAAAGCATTCACCATGGTCATGCAGGAAGAGACCACGGTGTTGTACTGCTGGCGCTCAAAGTCATACAAGGCTTTTTTCAATGACGTATGTATGTCGCGGCGCAGGTTCTTAACAGTTTCCGGCAGTTCAGAAAAAACGGGGTCAGACCCCAATTTTAAATTGGGGTCTGACCCCGTTTTTTCTGGCATATCGGTAGCAAGATTCCACAGTCGTTTCAGGAAGCGGTGTGCGCCTTCTACGCCTTCATCAGACCATTCCAGGGACTGGTCGGGTGGTGCGGTAAACATCGTATAGAGACGCACCGTATCGGCCCCGTACTGGTCAATCAGGTCCTGTGGGTCCACGCCGTTGTTTTTGGACTTGGACATTTTTTCGACACCGCCGGGTGTTACCGGCTGTCCATCGGACTTGAGAGTGGCCTTGAGCACTTTTCCCTTGTTGTCGCGCTCAATTTCAATCTCTGTCGGATTGAACCAGTCCTTGGAGCCGTCTTCATTTTCACGGTACCAGGTTTCGGCAATTACCATGCCCTGGGTCAGCAGACGTGAAAAGGGTTCATCGTTTTCCAGCAGTCCTTCATCACGCATCAGTTTATTAAAGAAACGCGCATAAAGCAGGTGCAAAATGGCATGTTCAATGCCGCCGACATACTGGTCAACCGGCAGCCAGTATTTTGCGCGTTCATCGAGCATGCTGTCTGAGGCGTCCGGGCAGCAGTAGCGTGCGAAATACCAGCTGGATTCAAAAAAGGTATCAAAGGTATCGGTTTCGCGGATCTCGCCATCGGCCAGTTCATAAAATTCCGGCATTTTCTTAAGCGGTGAGCCTGAGCCGTCAACGATGACATCCTCCGGCAGGCGAACCGGGAATTCATCAGCAGGACGTGAATTGCCGTCATTATCCCTGATCACAGGAATCGGACAGCCCCAGTAGCGTTGACGTGATACACCCCAGTCACGCAGGCGAAAATTCACCTGGCGTTGTCCCTTGCTGTTGTTTTCCAGCCAGTCGGCGATGGCATCAAAAGCCTGTTCTGAGGTCAGGCCATCAAACTCACCGGAATTAGCCAGGATCCCTTTTTCAGTGAAAGCGGCCTTGCTGATGTCAGCCTTTTGATCGTTGGCGGGCAAAATCACCTGTTTGATTGTGATGCCATACTTGTGGGCAAACTCCCAGTCACGCTGGTCATGGGCGGGCACGGCCATCACCGCACCACTGCCGTAACCCATGAGTACGAAGTTGGCGGCAAATATGGGAACCGCTTCACCGGTGACCGGGTGAGTGGCATTGATGCCCAGCGGAAAGCCTTTCTTTTCCATGGTTTCCAGTTCGGCCTCCGAGGTGCCGCCCTGCTTGCATTCTTCAATAAAGTCCTGGAGTTTGGCATTGTTTTCAGCTGCCTGTTTCGCCAGCGGGTGTTCGGCGGCGACCGCGACATAGGTGACGCCCATCAGGGTGTCAGGACGGGTGGTGAAAATGTCCAGGGTTTCATCAGTGCCTTCGATACCAAACTGCATCTGCAAGCCGACGGAACGGCCGATCCAGTTGCGCTGCATGGTGATGACACGTTCCGGCCAGTCGGGCAGTTTTTCAAGGTCATCCAGCAGTTCCTGGGAGTAATCGCTGATTTTCAGAAACCATTGTTCGATATCGCGTTTTTCGACAACCGCACCCGAGCGCCAGCCTCGGCCGTCAATCACCTGTTCATTGGCCAGTACGGTCTGGTCGATCGGGTCCCAGTTGACGGTGGATTTTTTCTGGTAGGCCATGCCTTTTTCAATCAGGCGGGTAAACAGCCACTGCTCCCATTTGTAATAGTCAGGGTCACAGGTCGCCAGCTCGCGATCCCAGTCATAGCCGAAGCCGAGGCGGTTGAGCTGGCCTTTCATGTAATCGATATTCGAGTAGGTCCATTCTGCCGGCGGCTTGTTGTTCTTGATAGCTGCATTTTCAGCAGGCAGGCCGAATGCATCCCAACCCATTGGCTGCAGTACATTTTTACCGAGCATGCGCTGGTAACGGGAAATCACATCACCAATGGTGTAGTTGCGCACATGTCCCATGTGCAGTTTGCCGCTGGGGTAGGGGAACATCGACAGGCAGTAGAATTTTTCCTTGGTTTCGTCCTCGATGGCCTTGAAGGATTGTCT
>Ga0180434_10007352_pt1 | contig 12415 bp, 10 predicted proteins | sample SS_ome_7_FD_132453 | JGI IMG/M metagenome (GOLD analysis project Ga0180434, IMG submission 132453) | Hypersaline lake sediment archaeal communities from the Salton Sea, California, USA - SS_1_D_2 metaG | ecosystem: Environmental > Aquatic > Non-marine Saline and Alkaline > Hypersaline >... | reverse complement strand
TCACGAACGGAGGCTTCAGCGGGGGATTCCAGGCGAACGTGCAGGGCTGGTATGACAGAGACTCCGGCCAGGCGTGGGACGACATGTTTACGGACAACCACCCCAGCACGCCGCAGTCCGGCACCACGGCCGTCTTTTCGGGAACGGCCGGCGCCAAGAACTACCTTTACCAGAACATCGGGACAAAGGAACCGGGCGACCCCGAACTCACCATCGAGTGCAACCTTGGCAACCCCGGTAACGACACGGGTCAAACCCGGGTGGGCAATCTCACTGTCGGCCTTTATCAGTCGGACACGTTCAGCGGCAGCGACGGGACCGACGTGGACGGCAACGCCACCAAGATCGGCGAGGTGGTCCAACTCACCCAGACCGGCACGAACGGCGGGTACCCTGTCAACGCATTCTTTACGTCGGTGATCGATCTTTCTTCGGCGAATACGACCGATCCGATTTTCCTGCGTTTTCACTGGCAGGATACCGGCAGCCAGCACCCGTGGCCTACGCTGGACCTCATCACGACGGAGGTCACGCCCGAGCCGGCGACGCTGGCCCTCTTGGGCCTGGGCGGCCTGGGGATGCTGATTGGCCGGAAACGCCGCTGAAACCTGATTCGGTAACCGTAAGTCCCTCTCCCTTTGGCGACGGGAGAGGGAAGGGGTAAGGGGTGAGCGCCGCAATCGTTGGGCGTGGCGTTCCCCCTTGCCGCCCTCTTCTCACCAGAGGGGGGGACGGAACCGTTGCGATCGCCTGCTCGCGCCTTAGTCGGTTTTTCGAAGGGAGTTTCCCCATGCGCCCAGGGTATGCCATGGCTGTCGTCGTGCTCGCCCTGTTGTGGCTCGCGCCGGCGCCGGCGCAGGCCCAATATCTGTTGGATACCAATGACCTGCAGACCTACGTGGACCAGTTCAATGCCAACGACCGCTGGTTCTTCGGCGTGAGCACCGACGCGGAGGTCTCGCAGGTGAACAACGGCGTCTACGGCGGCCAGTACGTCAAGAACGCCGACGCGTTTGATTACCTCAAGGACAGGATTCCGCTGTTCGACGCGCCGGACACCGGCTTCGAGCGGACGTACTACTTCCGCTGGTGGACCTACCGGAAGCACATCAAGAACCTGGGGTCGGCCGGGGATCCGAACCTGGTCCTCACCGAGTTTATCGACCCTGTGGGCTGGGCGGACCCGACGAACACGATCAACGCCGCCGCGGGGCACCACATCTACGAGGGCCGGTGGCTCCGCGACCCGGAGGTGATGGACGATTACGAGCGGTACTGGATGAAGGACAGCCGGGCCGATCCCCGTAACTACAGCGCCTGGCTGGCCGACGCCATGCTGGCCCGGTATAAGGTCAGCCCCGATGACGCCCTGGCGACGGAACTGGTGGCCAGCACGAGCAACCTGCGGAACCTGGAGAGCAACTGGGACGGCTGGCAGGCGGGGTACCGCGGGGGCGAGCGAAAGTCCGACGGCCTCTACTACCAGGCGGCCGGGGTGGACGCCATGGAGAACTCTTACGGCGGCAACGGCAAACGGCCGTCCATCAACTCCTACATGCAGGCCGACGCTCACGCCATCGCCGAGATGCTCCGCATTGCGGCGGCGCACGACCCGGCGAACGCGGCTACCTACAACGCCAAGGCCAACCTGTTCGACCAGGAGGCCTACGCCCAGCGGCACCTGGTGATGGAGCACCTGTGGGATCCGGGCGATGAGTTTTTCAAGACCGGTTACGGCGACTTCGACACCGATGGATCGCTTCAGGACCGCCGCGAGGAGATCGGGTTCATCCCGTGGATGTTCGGCCTGCCCGAGGACGGCGGCGCCGTCGATTACGACAAGGCCTGGTCGCACCTGGGCAGTTTCACGACGGCCAACGGCCTGACCAGCGGCGCCCACGACGAGAGCGGCTACAACACGGGCGCCGTCGGCTCGTGTTGCCGGTGGGACGGCCCCATCTGGCCCTTCGCCACCACCCAGACGCTCAAGGCGATGGCCCGCCTGCTCCAGGACTACGAGCAGAGCTACATCGACAAAGCGACCTACATGCAGCAACTCGAGACCTACACCGACAGCCACGTCCAGCAGTTCACCCAGGACGGTGATACGCAGACCATCGCCTGGATCGACGAATCCATGGTCTCCGGCGGCGGTGACGCCGGCGACTGGACCCAGATCGGCATCAATCGCGACGGCAACAGCGGCAACGACAACCCGCGCGGTTTCGCCTACAACCATTCCGGCTACGTGGACCTGGTCATCACCGGCTTGGTGGGCCTCAAGCCGCGGATGGACGACGTGGTGGAACTCGACCCCCTCATCCCCGGCGACGAGTGGGATTACTTCGCCCTGGACAACCTCGAGTACCACGACAAAACGCTGACGATCCTGTGGGATGCGGACGGGTCGCAGTACGGCCGCGGCGCCGGGTTCCGCGTCTTTATGGAGGGGGTGCTGCTTGCCCAGCGGCCCGACCTGGGGCCGTTGACCGCCAGCATGGTGATTGCCGGAGACTTGGACGACGACGGGGACGTGGACTTGGCCGACTATCAGGTCTTCCAGGCCAACTTCACCGGCCCGGCCGGCAGCGGGAAGACCCCGGACGAGGGCGACCTGGACGGCGACGGCGACATAGACCTGGCTGATTACGGCGCCTTCCAGGCCAACTTCACCGGACCCGGAACCGGCGGGGGGATGGTCAACCCCGAGCCGGCGACGCTGGCGCTTCTCGGCCTGGGCGGCGTGGGGCTGCTGCTTGGCCGGAAGCGGAGGTAAGAGCAGTCCAAAGTCAAACGGTAGTCCAAAGTCTAAAGTGAAAAGTAGCCGCGAGCCGCGAGTCAAAACAAGGCAGCAAAGGCGAAACGGCCGCGAGCCACGGCGAGATTCCCGTTCGCCTCGGCTGCGCCTCGCTCAGGGCAGGCTCTCTGCTCGGCCCTTCGGGCCTCGGTCGGAATGACACAACGCGCGGCGGGTCTCCCGACCCGCCGCGCTGCTCACTCGCGCCGGCGGCAAGCGACGGGGCATTCCCGCGCGGCGGCTCAGGAGAGCCGCCGCGTTTCTCTTTTTCCCTTTCCCTTGAGGGGATTTCGTGTGCCGGCACCCGCGGGCGGGCCGGCGAACACGGGCGAGGCACGCGTATGACATCGCGCGGCGGTCAGACTCCCCCCAGGATCACGCCGGGTTACCCGCTGGCCGGGCGGTGGGGTGGGCCGATGTCGATGAGCCCTCGGCGGCGCCGCGGAGGGACGTGCCCCTTTTTCGAAGCCACCGCGCGGCGAGGCGCCGCGAAAATCCTGGCCAATCGGCCCACTCCGCGGTACCCTGCTTCTCCCGCCGGAATGGAAAGGACGCACGGATGAAACGGATTTTGAGCGCGGCCGGGGTGGTTGTGGCCGCCTCGGCGGTCGGTGCGGGCCTGTGGCTCGGGGGGAGCATCGCGGCCGAGGACTCGGTCGTCCGCTACGACCGCGAGTCGCGGTACTACCGCATCCGTGTGCTCGATTACCCTGAGGCAGGGCGGCGGTGCCTGCGCTTCTCAAGGTATGGGTGCATCCAGTCGAGCATGAAACTCAAGGACCCGACGGCGCTGGACCTGCGGTACTTGAAATCGATCATGGCGGCCCTGGCCCTCCACAGGAACCCGAAGAAGGTGCTGCTGGTGGGCCTCGGCGGGGCCTCGATCCCGAAGTTCATCGGCCGGCACTGGCCGGACATCCGCATGGACATCGTGGAACTCGACGCCGACGTGGTCAAGGTGTGCCAGGAGTTCTTCGCCTTCAAAGGGTCGCCTGGCATGCGGGTCATCCTGATGGACGGGCGGATGTACCTGAAACGCACCCGGGAGAAATACGACGTCATCCTCCTGGACGCCTTCGCGGTCGACTACATCCCGTTCCACCTGACCACGTGGGAGTTTTTACGCCTCGTGCGCGACCACCTGAAGCCGGACGGCGTAGTGGGGGCGAACCTATGGCAGCGCCTTACGCCGGGCGGAAGGTCAGGCTCGAGAAGGAGGGGGCGCCTGAAGCGGGGCGGGGCGGACCCGGACGGCCTGCACTTCCCCCGCACTCGCTTTTGCGAGGCTGAACTGCGAACCTTCCAGGAGGTCTTTCCTCAGACGTACGTGTTTCTGGCGGGGAGCTCCGGCAACGTCATCGTCTTCGGCACTGGTGGCGGGGAGCGCGTCTCCAAGACGGCGTGGAGCCGGCGGGCAGAGCGCCTCGCCGAGGGGAAGGACCTGGGGTTCAACCTCCCGCAACTCGTCCGGAACGAGTACACCGTCCTGACCGACCGCGAGATCAAGGAGCCGATGCTCACCGACGACAAAGCCCCCGTGGGGACGTTGCGGCACGAACACCCGAGGACGTACGGTGAATGACCAATGTCCAAGTCCCAATGCCCAAGCAGGCCTGCGGCCTACGGGGAACCGTGTTGGTTATTGGGGCTTGGGCATTGGACATTGACGGCGCACGTCGTCTCCCCCACGCGCGACCTTCGGGGAATCCGGCCATGCTGATTCGCCTGTTCCTGCTCCTGACGGTGTTCCTGGCGGGGGGTTCGCTGATGAGCCTGGAGATGGCGAGTTTCCGCCTCGTTCAGCCGGAGTTCGGCGGCGACATCATCGTCTGGGGCAGCCTGATCAGCGTCTTCCTGGGCGGGCTGTCGCTGGGGGCGTTTGCGGGCGGCCGGTTCGCCGACTACGCCCCGCGGCTGTGGAAACTCGGTGCCATCCTGGCCGTGGCCGGCGTCCTGACACTCCTGTTGCCGATGCCCATCCTGCCGGGCGGGGTGCCGGGAGCGAGAGGCGAGTCCATCGCCGACCGGGTCATGGAGTGGATGTTCCCCGGCGAAGGGACGCCGCTGCACGAGGCGTTGGAGGAGACCGAGCGGGACGGCCTTGCCATCTACCGCCCGCAGGACCTTCGGTGGCCGACCCTCGCCGTCGGGGCCCTCCTGTTCGGCGTGCCGGCCCTGCTGCTCGGCAGCGTGACGCCGTACACGGCGCGCCTGTTCATCCATACGCTCGGACGCGTGGGGACCGGCGTCGGCCAAGTCTCTGGGGCGCAGACGGTGGGCTCCATCGTGGGCACGCTCGGCACGGCGTTCTACCTGGTGACGAAGATGGGCACGCGTTGGCTCATCTTCTCGAACGGTCTGGTGCTGGTGGGGCTGGGGGCGGTGCTGGTTCTGGCCGATGTCGCGGCGAAACCGCAAACCGGAAACCGGAAGGCGGACATTCCAAAAAAGAACGGGCGAAAGCAGGCATAGCCTTCGTCGGCAGGCTTTCCCGAAGGGCTGTTCAGCGGTGTGCCCCGCCTGCGGAGAACGGAGGAACAATCGTGGACCATGAACTCCTTGAACTCATAGGACCGTTATCCGACGAGCCCGCCGCCGGCTATGATGACACGGGCGTTGGTTTGGAGGTCCTTGATCCGGTAGCAGGCGACATCGCAATCCACATGGCGACCGAGACGAAACACTACCGCCTCAAGCTGCTCGGCGACCTGTTCGGCGAGGGTGTGAATGCCCGCACGCTGGACTATGAGGACGAGCACTACATGCCGCTGCTTATGGGAATCGAGGAGTCCATCCTCCGCTTCTACGAGCAGGAACCGCGGCTGAATGATGCTCGCGTCTCGCGGGCACTTTCCGATTTGGCCATGCACCTGGATCGCCCGCCCGGGCCGGCGCCACTTCGGCAGCGGCTGTGGTTCGACATGAGGCTTTTGCTGAGCCTGAACGACTACTCGCGCCGGGACGTGCGTCGGGCACTGCGGAAGATCAGGAAGTCCGTGCGCCGGCACACTCAGATGGACGGACCGCGCGGATACCTGGACTTCATCCGCGCCCAGTTCCGGCCGCGGGGGTGACCGTTTTCGGCAGGCGCCCCGCAGGGGACGCCCGGCTGCAGCCCGCCGGTCCACGCTCATCGACACCGGTGTCAGATGAGTTTGGTCTTGCCGGGCACCGCGACCGGGGCGACCGGATGGGGGCCGAAAGCGAACTCCTTCGGCATCAGATCCAATTTTGACGCTTCCATGGCCCACTTCCACGAGACCTCCCGGCCGGTGTAGGCGGACATGCGTCCGAAGATGGCCACCATGGTGCTTTCGGCGATGCGACGGCCGTCGTTGATCGGGTTTCCGGCCCGGATGCTGGCGATGAGGTCCTTGTGTTCTTGGACGGACGGGTCAGGCGTCTCGTCCTGGTAGGACCAAGCATTCTCGCCGGTGATCTTGCCTTGGCGCGGGAAGGCCGCTCCCTTGGAGCCGACTACGAACGCATCGACGCGGAAGAGGGTGTTGTTGGCCTGCTGGCACAGGCTTTGGATGCGGACGCCGCCGGGGTACTCGTACTCGACGCCGAAATGGTCCCAAATGTTGCCCCACTTGGGATCGGTGCGGCCTTGGCGTCCGCCGATGCCGTACGCCTTGACCGGATTGGTGCCCATGATCCAGTTCATGAGGTCGTGTTCGTGGATGTGCTGTTCGACGATGTGGTCGCCGGAGAGCCAGGTGAAGTAGTACCAGTTTCGGCACTGGTACTCCATCTCGGACCAGTCGGGATTGTTTCCCCGGTGCCAGAGTTCGCCGGTCAGGAAGTAACAGGCGCCGTGGTTGATGCGACCGATGGCGCCGTCGTGAATGCGTTTGACGGTTTCGGCGGCCCGTCGGCTGTGACGAGTCTGAGTGCCGGGGACGAAGGCGAGTCCCTTCGCCTCGGCGATCTTGGCGGATTCGATGACGTGCCGGATCCCCGCCGGACAGACGGCAATGGGTTTCTCGGCGAAGACGTGCCTGCCGGCTTCAACGGCGGCCCGCAGGTGGGCCGGGCGGAAGCCGGGCGGCTGGCAAAGAAGCACCAGGTCCACCGCCTCGATGACCTGCCGGTGGTTGTCCCAGCCGTGGAAGCACCGGGCCTCGGTCACCTGGAAGCGGCGGGCCATTGCGTTCGCCTCTTTCCCCCACGCCTCCTTGAGCCAGTGATAGCATCCGCGGACGCGGTCCTCGAAGAGGTCCCCCAGGGCCCAGATGACGACGCCGGGGGCGGCCCGGGCGCAGTTGGTGACGTCGGTCGCGCCCCGGCCGCCCGCTCCCACGAGGCCGATCTTAATCGTATCGGAACCGGCGGCATAGACCCGGGCGGCGAGGGCGGCGGAGGCGGTGGATGCAGCGGCGGATCGTGCGTTCATCGTGCGTTCTCCGATTCAGGAGCCCATCCGCGCGAGCGGTCGGACCGAGTACGCGGACGGAAGTTCGCTGGTGCTTTCCGACGCCGGCGGCTCTGGCACGCCGCCGAGCAACCGCCATCTCACGCTGGCGGGTCGGGCAAGCCGCCACGGCGCACCGAGGTTTGCATTGTCAGATAAGTTTGGTCCTGCCGGGCACCGCGACCGGCGGAGGTTCGTACGGGCCGAAGGCGTGCTTGTCTTCGGGGCCGAGTTTGAGTTTGGATTCCTTGACAGCCCAGTCCCACTTGATCTGGCGACCGGTGTAGACCGACATGCGTCCGAGGACGGCGGTCATGCAGCTCTCGGCAACCTGTCGCCCCTCGTTATAGTGCTTGCCCTTTCCGGTGATGCTGCCCAGGAGATCCACGTGTTCCTGGACATAGGGGTTGCGGTCCCCACCCTGGAACCCCCAGCCCTTGCCGTCATACAGCCGGTAGCCGCCGCTGAGTCCGGACTCGCCCTTCGTGCCGACGACGCGTTCGCTGACGCGATGCGTAGTGTTGTGGAACTGGGAGCAGTAACTGGCCACCCGGACGCCTCCAGGGAAGACGAACTCGACGGCGTGGTGGTCGTAGATGTTGCCGGGCTCGGGCCGCGCCTGGCGTCCGCCGATGCCGTAGGCCGACTCCGGATGCGTGCCGAACGCCCAGCAGATCATGTCGATGTTGTGGACGTGCTGCTCGACGATGTGGTCGCCGCAGGTCCAGCACCAGGCAAACCAGTTGAGGATTTGCCATTCGATGTCGGACATGTTCGGGCCGCGCTTGCGGTCGTGGGTGACCGGCCCGCCGCGCCAGTAGCACTGGCCGCCCACCAGGTCGCCGATGGCGCCGTCGTGGATGCGTTTCAGGTTCTCCTGCCGGCGGGTGCGGTGGCGGCGCTGGGTGCCGGCCACGACGGTCAGTTTCTTTTCTTTCGCAAGGTCGGCGGCCTGGCAGACCTGTTTGTATCCCCAGGGATCGACGCAGACGGGCTTTTCCATGAAGACGTGCTTGCCGGCCTTGACGGCCCCGGCGAAGTGATACGGGCGGAAGCCCGGCGGCGCCGCGGTGACGATGAAGTCCACGTCGGAGGCCAGGACCTTCTTGTAGTTGTCGAAGCCGCCGAAGCAGCGATCCTCGGGCACGCCGAACTTCTTGCCGGCGCCGAGAGCCCGGTTGTGCCACAGGTCGCCGCACGCCCAGATTTTGATGTTGGTTTTGGTGATCTTGGCGGCCTGGAGGCAGTTGCTGGTGGCGCCTTTGCCGCGGCCGCCACAGCCGATCAGGCCGACCTTGAGGGTGTCGCTTCCGGCAGCGTAGGCGACGCGGGCCGACAGGCCGGCTGCCATTGCCGCGGCGCCAGCGGCAGCGCCGCCTTTCAGAAAGTTCCGGCGGGAAACACTATTGTGGTGGTTGTTGGGCTCGGGCTTGGTCATGTCCAGTTCCTTTCTCGCAGTACGGGTTCGTGTGTTCGTCGCGGACGGGGACCCGCTTTGGGACCGGCCATGCTGGACCCGCTGGGGGTACAAGGGAATCCTTGCCCCCTGCGTCCGGTCCCGGCGGGGTGGAGCTCCCGCTCCACCGTGCGATGAACAAAACGGACCACCGCGCGATGCGCGATGGATTCGCGCTGGGGGTTCGCCACCCCAGTCGAGGCCGCTCCCGCCGCGGCAACGGCTCAGGCCATCAGTTCCGGCAAGGTCCGGCGGGCCACCTCGGTCAGGTAGGCGTCGACCTCGCGGTCGGAGTCGAACTGGAACACCTTCTCAACGATCCCCCTGGCCTGGTCCATGGTGGTGGTCCGGATCACTTTCTTAATCTCCAACAGGGTGGCAGGGGATACGCTGAAAATCTCGACGCCCATACCGAGCAGGGGGAGCGCGTACATGGGTTCGCCGGCCATTTCGCCGCAGACGCCGACTTCCTTGCCGGCCTTCCGCCCCGCCTCCACTACCTGCCGGATGAGCCGAAGCACCGCCGGGTGCCCGGGTGTGAACATGCTGGCCACCCGGTCGTTGGAGCGGTCCACCGCCAGCACGTACTGTGTGAGGTCGTTCGTGCCGATGCTGAAGAAGTCGCATTCCTTGGCGAACTCCTCGGCCATAAGGGCGGCGCTGGGGACCTCGATCATGACGCCGACCGGGACGTCGGCTTCCACGGGTTGGCCGTCTTCTTCCAGGTCTTCGCGTACGTCGGCCAGGACCATCTTGGCCTGCCGCAGTTCCTTCAGGTTCGTGATCAGGGGAAACATAATCCGCACGGTTCCGAGCGCGCTGGCCCGCAGGATCGCCCGCAGTTGCCTCTTGAACGAGGCCACGTGCTGAAGGCTGAACCGGATGCTCCGAAATCCGAGGAACGGGTTCCGCTCGTCGTAGTCGCCCGAGAGGTGGGTGAACTTGTCGGCCCCGAGGTCGCAGGTGCGAATGGTGAGGGGGCGGCCCTGGCAGGCCTCGATCGCCTCGGCGTAGGCCTGGAAGTGGTCCTCCTCGGAGGGTTCCTCCTCGCGGTCCAGGTACAGGAATTCGGTCCGGTAAAGGCCGATGCCGGTGGCGCCCCGTTCGATGCAGGCGGTCACCTCGTGGGGAAACTCGATGTTGCCCCACAGGCGGACCTCGTGACCGTCCTTCGTCACGGCCGGCAGGTCGCGCAGGTGCCCCAGTTCCTCCTCCATGTGGTGGAATCGCTGTTCAGCGTCGCGGAACCGGTCGATGGTGACCTCGTCGGGGTCCGTCACGACGAGTCCACGGTTGCCGTCCACGATCACCGTGTCGCCGCCGGAGAGGTCGGCGGTGATGCTCTGGAGGCCGACGACGGCGGGAATGCCCATCGCCCGGGCCACGATCGTGGTGTGGCTGGTCCGGCCGCCGGTGTCCGTGGCGAAGGCGAGGACCTTGGAGCGGTCGAGACCCGCCGTCTGGCTCGGCGTCAGGTCGTGGGCGATGACGATGACCGGCTCGGTGAGCGCGTTCAGGTTTTCGCGCTTGGCCCCAATCAGGTTACGCAGAAGCCGCTTCTCCACGTCCCATACGTCGGCCACACGTTCGGTCATGTAGCGGTTGGGCAGGGCGAGGATCTTTTTGGCGTACCCCTTGAGGATTTGGGAGACGGCGTACTCGGGGGCGTAATGTTCGCGCTGGATGAGTTCGCGGACCTCGTCCAGGAGGCGTGGATCGTTGAGGAGGGCGTCCTGGACGTCGAAGATGGCGCCGAGTTTTTCGCCCACATCGCTGGCGACGCGCTGACGCAGGTCGCCGATCTCGGCCTGGGCGCGGTCAACGGCTCTCTGGAACCGGTCGAGTTCCGAGTCGACCTCGCCGGGCTCGATGCCTCGGCGGGGAATGCGAAACTGTTCGCTGTCCAGAACGACCGCCGGGGCGATCGCCACGCCGGGCGAGACCGCGATGCCTTTACGGGTTTCCATCCGCCTGTCTCGTCTCTTCGGCCGACTCCTCGTCCTCGTCGAAGCGGGCCACCACCTCCGCCAGCGCCTCGAGGCAGGCCCCGGCGTCCTCGCCGTCACCTTCCAGCAGCAGCGTCGTGCCGGGCAGCGCCTCCAGCAGCATCATCTCGGTGATGCTCTTGCCGTTGACCTTCCGGTCGCCCTTGTGGACCGTCACGGTGGCCCGGTATTGGTTGGCTGTTTCGACGAACTTCGCCGCAGGCCGTATGTGCAGTCCCAAGGGATTGACGATTTGGACCTCGCGGACGGGCACGGGTTTGGCTTTCTCCTGGATGATCGGCGGCGCCGGCGGGCGTCATCCCGATTCCTCGTCGGCTTCTCGCAGCAGGTCCACGAGTTCACTCTGCGACGACGCCTCGCTCATGAATCGCCGGAGGCGGTCGTTCTTGATGCTGCGGAAGATGTGCTCCATGGCTTTCAGGTGGTCCTCCGGCACGTTGGGGTTCGAGAGGAGCAGGAAGATCAGGTGCACCGGCTGACCGTCGAGGGCCTCGAAGTCGATGCCTTCTGCGCTCAAGGCGACCGTCCCGACCACGCCCTCCACCCCCTCGTGCTTGGCGTGGGGGATGGCCACCCCGTTGCCGAAGCCGGTCGTCCCCTTCTTCTCGCGGCGCACGACGGCATCCACGAGCCGGCGGCGCTGGTGTTCCGGGACGGCGCCGGCCGCGATCAGAAGCCCGACCATCTCGTCGACGGCGGAACGGGCAGAGTCGGCCTCCAGGTTCGTGCGAATCGCCTCGGTGACGATGAACGCGCTGAACCTCATGCAGGCAGACCCTCTCAGCCCCCTCAGGAACGTGTCGGCTGGTGAGGCCCGGGCCCCCGCCCCTTCCGATGACGGGTCCGTTGCTTGTGCTCTCTGACCTGTCGGCGGAGTCGGTCGTGGGCCTCGTCGATAACGGCCTGGAGGTTCCGGCCGGTGGTTTCCGCGACGAGGTCGTGCGCCCGTTCTAGGTCGGCGATCATCTCGCAGGAATAGGCGCCCCCGTTTTTATCAAGCACGATCCGGATGGACTGGATCTTATCGTAGTACTTGAGAAGCCGTTGGGCCTTCTGCTCGGCCCGCTGCTTCATGGCTTCCCCGATTGAGTTGTCTTTCAAGGCAACTTTGATTTGCAACGAATCCCTCCAGGATGTCCGACATCGCTCACCCACGCAAAAGCAGCACCGTCGTGGAGTGCCTCGAGCGGAACCCAGTGTAGCAGGGGAAGGGAGCGAAGTCAACGATTTCGCCCAGGCGGCGGCCTGGGGCAAGCCCCTCGGCCGACCTTTTTGGTTGACGTTTACGGCTTTCCGGGGTAAGGTACCCCGCTCTTAAGGTGCCAAGTGCGCGCCAATCCGGCCCGCGCGGAGCCTTCCGGCCAGCATCGGACCGGCGGTTTACCCATGGATATCGAGAGCCTCCGGAACCGCATCGACGAGATCGACGCCAAACTCGTCGAACTTCTCAACGAGCGGGCCCGCTGCGCCGTGGAGGTCGGCAAGGTCAAACGCGAGAGGGGCCAGGCCTCCGTCTACAGCCCGGAACGCGAACGCGAGGTCCTCGAGCACGTCGTCTCCCGCAACGAAGGCCCCATGACCGACAACACCCTCATTGCCATCTGGAAGGAGATGATGAGCGGGAGCCTCTCGCTGGAGAAGGCCCTGAAGGTGGCGTACCTGGGTCCCGAGGGCAGTTTCAGCCATCTGGCCGCTCTCGAAAAATTCGGCCAGAGCGTCGAACTGGTCGCCGTCCGCGACAT
>Ga0180434_10007348_pt1 | contig 12418 bp, 6 predicted proteins | sample SS_ome_7_FD_132453 | JGI IMG/M metagenome (GOLD analysis project Ga0180434, IMG submission 132453) | Hypersaline lake sediment archaeal communities from the Salton Sea, California, USA - SS_1_D_2 metaG | ecosystem: Environmental > Aquatic > Non-marine Saline and Alkaline > Hypersaline > Sediment... | reverse complement strand
TCTCGGTTGTCAACGCACTTTCTGAATGGCTCAACCTTGTCGTCTGGCAAGATGGCAATGTCTATGAGCAGACTTATGAGCGGGGCAAGCCGACTGGTGAGTTGGTTATAACCGGCGCTACCAAAAAGCGCGGCACCTATATCCACTTCATGCCCGATCCGAAAATTTTCACCGAGACACAGGCATTCAGCTTCGACATTCTCTCGGCCCGTTTGCGTGAGCTTGCTTTCCTCAATAAGAAGCTGCGCATTGTGCTTAAAGATCAGCGCAGCAACAAGCACCACGAATTTTATTTCGAAGGCGGCATCGTTTCGTTCGTCAAACATATCAGCCAGAAGAAGCACCCGCTTTTTGAGGAGGTGGTCTATTTCGAGCAGTCGGATGACCAAAACGTTCTCGAATTGGCGTTGCAATATAACGATTGGTATGGCGAGCAGCTTTTTTCCTTCGTCAACAACATCAATACGGTCGAAGGTGGTACGCACGTATCTGGGTTTCGTTCTGCGCTGACCAAGGTCTGCAACCGGCGTGCGCAAGCAATGGGTGTGCTCAAGAGTGGTGAAAGCCTTTCGAGCGAAGACGTGCGTGAGGGATTGGTTTGTGTCATCAGCCTCAAGATTCCAGAGCCGCAATTTGAGGGGCAAACAAAAACCAAACTGGGCAACAGCGACATCAAGGGCTTGGTCGATTCCTGGTGCTTTGCCTACCTCGACCGCTACTTTGAAGAAAACCCATCAGTTGCGCGCAAAATTTTACAAAAGGCAGAGCTCGCCAAACGTGCCCGTGAGGCTGCCAAGAAAGCGCGTGAGCTGACGCGACGCAAGACGGTATTTGAGTCTGCCGTGCTGCCCGGCAAGCTTGCCGACTGCACCAACGAAGATGCAACGCAGACTGAGGTATTCATAGTCGAGGGTGATTCGGCCGGCGGTTCAGCAAAGCAGGGTCGTGATCGCAATAACCAGGCGATCTTGCCGCTGCGCGGTAAGATTTTGAACGTCGAGAAAGCACGGCTCGATAAAATTCTTTCGAACGAAGAGATCAAAGCGCTGATCGCCGCAATCGGCTGTGGTATTGGCGAAGAATTTGATGTCAAAAAGGCCCGATACCACAAAATCATTCTCATGACTGATGCTGATGTGGACGGCTCGCATATTCGGACGTTGTTGCTGACCTTCTTCTTCCGTTGCATGCAGCCGCTGATTTTAAAAGGCTATCTCTACATTGCCAAGCCGCCTCTCTACAAAGCCAAGATCGGTCGCAAAGAACAATACCTATTGGACGAGCGGGCATTTAAAGAGTTTCTTTTCGACTGGGCGCGTGAGCAGACAGCATTGACTGTTGGTGGTAATAAGCTCAGCGAAAGTGGCTGGGTGACCTTACTTGATCAGGTGAAGCGCTACGATGAACTGCTTGAGAGTGCCTCGTCGACTTATAAGATTGGCAGCGAGCAGTGCCACAAGTTGGTCACTGCACTTTACCGAGACAAGTGGGCCGATGGCCAGCCGGTAGAGCAGCTGCTTGAATTCCTGCGCGCGGCATTCCCGCGCTACGAAGTTGAGCTGACAACGGTCTGTGCAACATGTGACGACGCCGAGGGCACGCCAGGCCAGGAAGAGGTGATGATCACCTTCCGCCGGCTCAATGCCTCATGGGAAGTGCCGCTCAGCTTCTTTAGCTCATCGCAGATGCGGGACCTGTCAAATCATCTTGATCCGATTGTGCAGCTTGAGCAGGATGCGTGGACGTTGGCTGTTGTCGACAAGGACCGCGCGATCACCGGTGAAGGTGTGACGAACTTAGTTGCCAACGTCCAGACGATCAGCAGACCGTATATGAGCATCCAGCGCTACAAAGGTCTAGGTGAAATGAACCCGGATCAGCTGTGGGAAACGGCGATGGATAGCAAGACCCGCACACTGCTGCAGGTCTCAATCGAAGATGCACTCGAGGCAGACCGCTGGTTTGCGACGCTCATGGGCGACGATGTTGCCGGCCGACGAGACTACATCGAACGGTTTGGACAGTTCGCCAAAAATCTCGACGTATAAAAAAGAGAGCCGCGCCTTTAAAGGGTGCGGCTCTTTGATCCTGAGCGGTTTTGGTATCCAGTTATGGCAGCCATGCTGGCAATTCACCTGGCCGGTCTTGGCGTGCTCCCTCTTTTTCGATTTCCCTTTCCCAGGCAGCGAGCAACCCTTGTCCCTCCAGCACTTTTCCCAAACCGCCGCTGCGGCCGCCGAAGGGCGCTGATTCTTCCCGCGGATCATATTCTGGCCGATCGGGTGGTGTTATTCCCAAAAAATTATCCCACGGGTCATTCCTGGAGGGGCGATCAAACTTGTCCTTCTCGGCAGGCACACCAGTTCCCAATATTTCCCATTCTTCCGGTGTTGGGATTTGGGGGTCGGATACTGGCTCTTGGCCTACTGTGTATCGTCTTGTGATGTCATGTGCGATCTGAGTACCCATGGCAAGAAGCCCGTCCAGGCTGCCATTTACCATTGCGGAAGCTGATTTAAGTGCGTCAGCGAGCATTCTATTGTCCGCGGCGTTTCGTTTGCTCATTTCAAATTTATGTTTCGCGGCTTTCAGCTGAAATTCTGCCACTTCTAGGAATGCCAAACTACCATCCGCTGTGCCGCGGATAGCATCGCTTTCATTGCTACCGGCAGCGTGGGCAAGTTTGAAGAGACATACGTAGAGATCTTCTAGATCGCGCACCCCTTGGCGAATTTGGTGTGTGTACTGCTTGTTGGTTGGATCTGTCACCAGCTGTCTGATTTGCTTTGCCTCGCCGAGTATGCCTGGCATTATCGGCATCTGGGCATATGGTGTGCGTTGCTCAAGTTGTAGATAGTCTTCATCGCTGGCCGTGTTGTAGACAACTTTCGAGAGTCGAGCAGCATGATCGTGGCTGATTGCGAGTGTTGCCTCTAGATAGTTTTGCGCAAACGGCAGTATCATCTTGTTGTAGGTGTGTAGCGTGGCCATTTCGATCGCCTTGGCAGCACACAAAAGCAGGTCTGTTATGCGCGATGTCTCTCGCCAGATCAGCTCGCGGTAATACCAGTATTCCCTAGCAGTGCTTTCCGTAGTATATCCATGAGGCCCCATAAGTTGGTATAGTCGCGATTCACGTTTGCCAACCAATTCCAGTAGATTGTCATACGTGTCATAGAGAGGATCGAGCTGGGCGCAGACCTCAATCAGCGGGAAGCTGTCATTTGGATTTGGCAATAACCTTCTGAGGCTGAAGCATGCGTTCTCTACTGCTGATATGCCGGTCATAAGCTTTGCGAGGCCAATGTCGGTGCTTTCTCCTTCCCGGACAAGCGGTTCGGCAAATCGGATACGGAGGTGTTCTGCAGGCGCTGCCTCCTGGAAAAGATCTCGTTCTGACATTCCGAGCATCTTCCATTCTTCCAGGGTCGGTGTTACGGGTTCCTCTGGCTTCTCAGCTAGAGCCCACTCCCAGCGCCTTTGTGCCCATGTTTCACGTGCGGGGTCTTTTTCTCTGCCGACTACTCCTTTTGGCAATGGTTCATGCCACCATTCTGGTAATGGTTTCTCGGGGCCGACGGGCGTGGGCTGCCGATATATCCCGCTTGGCTGCGCTGCAACGCCCCACGGGAGGGTGCTTTGAGCCCCCCATTTAGCTTCTGCCAAACCGCCGGCGCGCAAGTCGATGGCTCCTATAAGAGCCCCCAGTGTTCCGATAGCGCACAACATGAAAAAACGGTCGAATTTGTGTCCCATTACCATCCCCTTTTTGTCTGACGTCTTCCCAACGTCAGACTATCGGTTTTGTTGGGGAGTTTTCAATGGTTTGGGCTCTTTTTTGCCGCGAGAGTTGGCTAGAAGGTGGGTGAGAAAAACTGACGGGTCTGTCAGGTGCCGAGTTTGAGAGCTTCAAGGACGTCTCCTTCCAGCTCTCCTAGCTCCGTATGGACGTTGCTCGCGAAGGTTGAGACCGTTTTGACTGCCATTCGTGTGGGGATGCCGGCGCCGCGGCAGACAGCAGCAAAAGCGAATGTGTGCGCGATGGCGGCCACGAGGGCCGAAGCGGCATTTTTTCGCCGGCCTATACCGTGCGCCAGGGCGGCTGCGGCGGCGACATTGTCGCCAGAGCATTCCGGATGAGGGAGCAACTTTTGGAGTACAGTACTAACTTGATGATGGGCTTTTTGCGCCGCTCGCCCCTGCGCGTTGGCAAACTGCGTTGCGAGCTCTCTCACCCCCGCAGTACCTATCGCTTTGTCCGTGTGATCTAGCTCGTCGTACAAAGTTTTTGTCGCGTCATACTCAGTTTGTGAGGCGCATTCATGAATCTGCCAGATCTGATCGACAAGCCGACGAGTGGCACTGGGCCTGCCGGCTTGCGCTAAAAGTTCAGCAGCGTTGGCGAATTGTACCAGCGCATTCAAGCGATACGCATGCGCTCTATCCAAGTGCCGCCTTGTTTGGTCAAGGAGCTCGAGCAGAGAGATTTGAGCTGATCTTGTGCGCGTAAGTGCATCGCATGCTGCTATTCGAAGGTTTCCTGCTGAGGCGCGGTCTCTGATTTTGCTTTCTACTGACCTCATGTCTTCCATTATTTGATCGGCGGCATTGGCATGCAAGTCGTCAACTTTTTGACCAAGCGATCGTTGCTCCTCTAGCAGCAATCTTTGGGCACGCTGGACGGCGTTCTTCGTTTGGCACGTAGCGGCGAGGTCTGGGCTATATCGTGGTGCTGGTGACTCGCCCCGCTCCCACCGGCGAAGTTCGTTTAACTCGTCTAGCGGTATTGAGCGAAATGATGGTGATGGTCGCGGGACCGTATCATCACTTGAGAGCGACATTCTTTCGAGCTCAGCCAGGACGGTACCCATCCCGCTTGCCTGGTGAGTCAGGAGCGGGAGCAAGAAGGCGATGATGCGGAGGTAGCAGTCAGAGCGGCTATATCCGAACATGGTGGCGATGAGACCCCAGTTGGAAAGGAGGCAGTTGTTACTAAAAAACAGAGTACTATTCGCGCTAAAATAGGCAAGAGTAAAGGAGAAGCGCCGCGGCAATTACTGCCGCGGCGCTTCCCCTTTAATTGATATCGCTGCTACTTCTATGGGCCCGGTGCGGCACCTGCGCCATAAGGAGAAGGCTGAGCTGGGCTTCTACGTGGCGAAAGCCGACCAGGACTTCTTGCCTGGCGAAGGTGCCGGGCTGCGCTCCCGTTGCCTTTGGACACGCAGTTGCCCTAGGGCACCATGAAGCTGGTGCCATAATTCTTGTAGTCGTGCGCTTTCTTGTTCAGCTTGATCGGGCAGATCTTGGTGAAACCAACGTGCCGCAAGGGATTCACGAGGGATGGGTTGCATTCGACCTTTGGCGTAATTGAGAGCTGCTTCGTATCCCTCTCCTCTGAGACCTGGTCCCACGACACGCATCGCTCGGGTGTAACACTCTGATGGCTCGTTTCCTCTGCTGAGCTCACTGGTAAGAGTGCTTACTTCTCCCTCAACGATGCCAAGAGCCTGAAGAGTTGCCTCCGGATTATCTTGGACATCTATTCTTGCTTCTGGCGTTACAAGGACAGTGTGCGGTGGTCTCAGTGGCCTTTCTTCAAGCTCGGCCCCGTAGCCCTCGAGCCATTTCAAGACATGCTCTGCTCTTTCTACGGCGCCAAAGCGTGCCCGGGCAAGGCAGCTCCGTGCTGTAGCGAATGTTTTGCCGACCATGCCATCCTCGCCAAGAAGTTCGGCAGGAACATCTTTCGAACTCAGTGCCCGCTCAAATTCGTAGAGATTGCGTAAGCCAATCTCTACCCGATGCACATACTCTTCGCGTACGCGATCGACATACCATCGATACAGCCCCAGAAGAAGATTTATCTGTCGTACCTGCTCTTGCGTACGCGCTTCTTCTTGAATGTATGTCCTAATGTCTTCGTTTGGTGCATGCTGTGCCTCCACAGGCATTTCTGGCTCTTCTTCAAGCACTCGCTCCTCATCTTCGACACGCCGGTGAGTTTCTTCTTGGGCGATAATGGCTTCCAGAAAGGGTGAGGCTTGCCAAGGAAGTTCTGGTGGACTTTCAATCTCGCCGGGCACTCTAGGGCGCAATCGTTCGACCTCCACCGGCACGGGCTCGACGGGCAGTAGTTGCCAGGTAGCGGGGCCTTCCCACGGAAATTCTACTGGTTCACCTGGCTGAACTACAGGCATTCTATGTGGTGTAAACGGATCTACCGGTGCTGGTTGTATGGCCGGCTCACGTGGCGTTTGCCATTGGCCAGGGTCTTCAAGTGGTTCAGCTGGCGGCATAGGTGGCCATGCCCATGGCATTTCGATTGGTTTAATCGGTTCAAAGCCGGGTTGCTCGGGCCATATATGTTCAAAAGGTGGGAGCAATTGCTGCTCTCTGCGTCCTTCTATCCAACACACGGGCCCTTCCATTGGAGGATAGCCAGCCAATTGGCCTTCGGGGTGATAGACGACTGGAATTCTAATAGGTGCACGCTCGGCCATCTCTGGGCCGGGTGCCGGCTGTCGCCGCACGGGGTCTCTGACCGCAAGACGTGAGTGGCGTGCAAGGTCTCTTTTGGCAACTACTTTTCCTTTTTGTCGGCCGCCAACTGCATCTGCTCGTTGTGGCATGAACAGAAACATGGCAGTAACAACAGCGATAATGGCGACGCTTAACCGTCGTTTGCTTTCCCTGTCCATCCCTGTCTCCCCTGCAACTCGGCCATGGTGACCTGAGCGACGCCTCTAAAACTTCAACCATCCCCTTCAGGCGTGTCAGACATACATGTCGATTCCGCCTACCTGCGACTCTAACAAAAGCGGCTCGACTTTTTCAATAGAAAATCAATCGGCTTTGTTTTTGTGTGCGCAATAGCCGACTGTGAATGCAAGGGTGCCGTAAGCGATGCGTCAGCCAGTGCGATTCTGTCTTTGCTAGACACGCTGACTCAGTCTTACCAAAGGGAAGAGCCGATAAAACTGCGCGCTTGCCCGGCGTAGTCTGTCTATGAGTGCGCGCACTTGTGCCGGGACCTATGCTGACAGGCGCAGACGGGTGCGTCCCTTTCTAGGAGAAGATGAGGCCAAACTTCAACCAAACGCTCCACTGCGACATCGTGCAAAGTGCAGATGGGCCGCGGTTGAGCTCGCAGCACGCATCGCAAAACTTGTCGCCGCAGCAGTTGCAGCCGCTGTTACAGCAGCAAGGATCAACGCAGCCATCACTGCAGCAGGGGTGATTGCAGCTTCTGCCAAACTCGACCGACGCACCAGCGCCAAGGAACGATCGACAGTCTCGCAGATCGCACGTTCGCGAAAGATGCGCGAAGATTGTGTGTGAGTGTGATCTAATGCGTGGCATGCTGATATCGTCACACGAGAGAAAGACCGGTGTTTTTGACGTTTGCACTTGCCAGCCGATGTCGGTCAGGGCGTAATACTCGCCCGCAATGCTGCCGGCAACATCGAACGATGGGTAGTTGCCATCGCGGTCGACGAGCAGGAGGGAGAGTGGTGCAACCTGATTGGCATTGTCTTCTGGTGTCATGGTGTAGGCGTATGTTGGGTTGTCGATGCCCGGGTTGGTATCGATCGAGGCGAAGCCAATTTTATCTGGCGGGATGTTGTTGGTGCCGTTGCAGATAGTGGCCTTGCTCTGCGTTGCCGAAAGAGGCACGCCAATAAACGCTTCGTCCGGCGGCAGTTGGCCGCTTGCCTCCGGCACGCCTTGAAAGCCATACATGCGGGCATCACCTTTCAGGGCCCAGGTATCTTTATTTTTTCGGTCGCACAAGCCGCCGAGATTTTCATCGCAGGCGCATGAAATCTTTTCGCAGCTGCGTGCCCAGAAGTTGTAGCCGATATCAAGCGTGGTCTCCTGGCAACGATAGGTCATCATTGCCACCATATCGACCTGTGCGCCAACGCTGACATCAACCTTGAGTGTGCTGAGGTTGGCAACTGGTGCGTACTCTTCGGCAAACTGCCGATTGATGACGGTTGCCATGATGGCCGCATCGTCCTTATCTCCCGGGTCTGGGTTATTGAGGCCACCTCCAATCTGACCATCAGCGGCGTCGATAGCTTCGCCGGTGCGCACTGAGTTTGGACCGAACTTGGCCGCAAGCATGTAGGCACTGTTTGGCTTGCATGCAAGATCAAACGTGCGGCACTCCGACCGTTTACACAGATGAGTCGCGCTTACATCGATGCTAAAGGTCACATCACTTTCTCCGTCGGCATCTTGCCAAGAACGCCAGTGGGCGCTCAGACCGCCGCCTGCCTCCCAATGTTTGCCATTGCCGACGCGCGCATCAAAGAGGTAGCACGGTTGGTTACGCGTACCGGTTGGCGCAGCTACTTGCAGGTAGATGCCCAGGTGATGGTCCTCGGCATTTATCAGATTTTTTCCCAGCTCAAGACGTAGGTCGGCCAGGCCAGTTTCTTTGCGCGTGCAGCGATCTATCTTGGCATATTGCAGCCGGTTCCACGTGACAAAGTTTCCTTCCGATGATGAGGGAATGGCCCCCTCGGCATAGTTGCCAAAAAGCTGTACGAGTTTTTCGATCTCATAAAAGTTTTGGGTGAAGTAGCCCGGCTCGTGGGTGCGCGGGTCGGTGACTGGCAGAAGTTTTTCACAGAGGTTCATGTTCCAGCGGCTGTGGGCAAGTGGTGCGTGCAGGCGGAAGTACGTACCTTGCCAGCATTTGTCCAGGCCGAGATAGATGTCAAAATTGCAGCAGAAAGTCTGAACCCTCGGCTCGAACGTGACGATGCCGTCATGCGTCGGCGGCAGATAGAAGTAGTCGGCCACCCACGCGTTCTTTTCCCGACCGGCAACCTTCGAGCCTTGGACGCGGATCATCTGACGATCGGAGCAGGCATCCTTGCAGAGCGATTCGCCAAAGATGCAGCGGGTGATCTCGTTGGGCCGTAGCGTCGAACTATAGATCGGCATGATACTGAGCGTCCCGTACCATGCATCCATGTCGTAGCGATGGGTGTAGGGAACGATGCCAACCATTTGCCGCAGCTTGTGCTGGCTATCGGACCGACGAACGATGTGTTTGAGTGTAGGGCAGGAAGCGGAGGTGGCAGGCAGAACAGTTTGGGCGACAAGCAGGGTGGCAAGCGCCAGAAGAATAGACGGTTTGCGTGGCATGCGTACATCCTCTTTTAGTGGCGTCAAAAACTACCGAGGAAGTACACCGCGCGGCGGCTATTTTGTCAACGAGTTAGCCGGTGCATGCAAGAGGAAAAAATGGTTAAAGATGGATTTTGCGGTCGGTTATTTTTGACCGCGCTCCATGAGTTTGCCAAACGCCATGCCCCAGAGCCATTCACTCAGTTTTGCAGGGCTTAGCGGAATTGGTAGCAGGCACGAGGCAAGACTGAAGAGAATCCAGTGTTTTTTGGTAAAGCCGCTTAGCCAAGCTGGCTCGCGGATGCCGGTGGCTCGTACAACGGCGTTATGCACAAAGTTTGCTGCCAGGCCGATGCAGAGCTTTGGGATCGCATTGGCCACAATCGATTTGAGTGGCACGCGCTGTGCCGCGCCCATCGCACACCCGATACCGGTACCGATGGCGGTTTTGGCCAAGTAAGAACCATTCGATCCAAGCTTCAATGCGCGCCTGGCGCCCTGAAGGAGAGAGTCTTTGGCCAATTGGCCGGCAAATTTTAGAGGGAACCGAGGAGCGGTTACCTTCAAGACCTGCAGAGGTGTCGGCGGCTCGACGTTGTGTCCGCTCATTTGCGCTTTCATGGCCCCAAACTGCGCGCTTGAGAATACTTCGCTGAAATCTTGGCAGCCAGTCTCAACCCCTTGCCAGGCGATGCCCATTGCGCGTTTTGCTATCGCGCTTGGCTCGACTATGGCACTTAGCGTGCTAGCCGCGCAGAGCGGTATCAGAATGGCAGTAAATAGGGCTTGGAATCGCGTACGATTGACCATGCGCACCTCCACAACACGCATTGGACGCTCGGTTTTAGGCCAAAAAAGGCGCCTTGTCCGAGCTATATAACCTCATCATTTCCCCTAAAAACGTCTGTCTCCAGGACACTTTCCAGCCTACGCTGAAGGGCCGATAGGGTCAAAAGCCCTACCGAAAGGGCGTATTTCTGTGTAATTTACCGTTTTTTGTCCGGCGCCTCCGACCGCTGGTCCAGATTAAGCTTGCGGCGCCTGCGCAGCCGTTCTATCATCTGTCGGTGGCCGCAGTAGCGGCCCGCAGAAATGTCCCGATTCCCTGTCCAGTCTGTCCCGTTCTGGGGCCCTGAGGAGGAACCCATGAAATATATCCGTCACTGGCCCGTAGCCGTTGCTGCTATCTGCCTATTCCTGTATCCGGTGTCAACTCTCCATGCCCAGGATGCCGTCGAATCGGCGCAGGAAGCGCCGACTACCAAATACCTGCCGGTAGTGCTGGTGCATGGCATCATGTCGGATGGCTATGCGATGATCCCGGCCGAGAAATATATCAACAAGCATATGCCCGGCACGTATGTCAAAAACGTGACGCTTGGTGCGGGCAAAATAACCTCATTCTGCAACATGTATAACCAGGTCGAGTGGCTACGACGTGAGCTGCAAAATGACCCCCAGTTGCAGGATGGTTGCAACATCATTGCGCACTCGCAGGGTGGCCTCATTGCGCGCTACTTTGTCCAGCGGTACAACAAGCCGCGCGTCTATAACTACATCTCATGGGGTTCGCCGCAGAGTGGCGTCTTTGGCACGCCGGGCAGACTTGATAGCCGTTTCGCTTGGCTCAACCTGCTTGAAGTTTTGACCTATCGCATCCTTTATTCAGCACTGACTCAACGTTATGTCAGCTTTGCCAGCTATTGGCGCGATACGCTTCACTACAACCAATATCTTAAAGGCTGCCGCTTTCTGCCATATCTAAATAATGAAGTGCGCCACAGTTACGCAGCGCTTTTCAAAGAAAACATCTGTCGCCTGCAAAACATGGTGCTTGTCGCTTCAACTGCGGAAGAGATTATCGAGCCAGTTGCTTCTTGCCACTTTGGCTTTTACAAAGTCGGCTCGGTGCGCGAGATAGAAGATCTCTTTGACTCGCGCCTCTTTACCGAAGATCTACTTGGCCTGCGTACGCTTCAGGAGAGCGACCGCCTGCATCTACGCGTGGCACATTGCACCCATGGCGACTACCAGGAAGATCGCGAGAACTTTTTGCAAAACACCTTGCCATTCCTGATGCTCGATCCACCGGTTGGTGAGATGTCGCCAGATGTGCAGGCGCCGTCAACCGAAGGCTCGACAACCTACTTTGCCGATGGGGGCACTGCTATCAGGCCAACAGCTGCCGATGGCGCCATCGAAGAAATTGCGCCCGTGCCACTGCCAGTAACAGAGGTTGCGGCAGCCGCGTGGCAGGTGGCGACGCAAGAGAATCCGGCCGAATCGTATCTACCAGCCGCGCATCGGGTGGAGCGCATGGTAGTCGGCGACTTCTCGCAGGACGATGAGATCAAACTCGCATTGCCGACCGTCTCTGCCGAAGCACCCGATGTCGACGCCTTCCTGCAGGAAGAGGTTGCCGTCTAGCCGGTACCACCTGAGTAATATGAATTCGGGGAAGGAGACTTGCTCCTTCCCCGAATTCTAGAGTCGCATAGCGTTTTGTTTACTTATGGGCCGACTGGAAGCGCCTCAGTAGCTCCATAGCCCAATTCTTCTGGTGTTGGTACTATTGTTTCTGCATCCTGATCGACAAAGACTGCGTTAGGCATAGCTCCCGCTGCTGGTACGGTCGGTGCAAGCGCTTGTGGAAAAGCACCAGGTTCAACTGCCTCAGGCACCGCTACGGGCCCTATCCATTGTTCTGCTGCTGGAAGAGTCCAGCCTACTAGCGGCTCGGTTTCCCATTGTGCTTCCCCTGGTAATGGCTCGGCCACGTGAACAGTGCCTGGTGATCTTGGGCGTAATAATGGTGCTGATTCAAGTGGTGGCTGTTCTATGACGATTTCCCGGAGATCTGGCGCCGGCGCTACTGTTTTGCTAATGGCTACAACGACTCCAGCGTCGCTTGCTGCTTTGAGCATCTCTTCCAGCGCATCCCATGGCGAATTGGCTTCGCGCGCCTGACCAGCTTGTCTTGCGCTTGTATCTACTCTCTGCGCAAAGATGTGTGCCTCTTCTGCTAATCTTGCGACTAAGCTGTCATCTTCTTGTTGGAGCATCGCCCCTAAGGTATTTTCATCCGCCCCTTCCCGTGCTGCATCGGCAACTCTGTTTGCCATTGCGGAAAAATCAGTGGCGATTCGCATCAGCGCCCAGGCACGACCGCTTAGCCTTGCGGCTTGTGCTGCATTGGTCATGGCATGTAGTGCGATATCCGTTGCCGTATTCGCGTCCGCTACATGCCCTGCTGATATACGTTCTGCTTCCTGAG
>Ga0180434_10007346_pt1 | contig 12420 bp, 13 predicted proteins | sample SS_ome_7_FD_132453 | JGI IMG/M metagenome (GOLD analysis project Ga0180434, IMG submission 132453) | Hypersaline lake sediment archaeal communities from the Salton Sea, California, USA - SS_1_D_2 metaG | ecosystem: Environmental > Aquatic > Non-marine Saline and Alkaline > Hypersaline >... | reverse complement strand
TAGTCCGGCCGAACGCTGGTGGCGGTGGTGCCCGGAGGCACCCCGGCGGCCGCCCGGTTTGAAGTCTCGTAGCAGGAGTTTTGCTGTGTCCATTCGTGTCGGCATCAACGGTTTCGGTCGGATTGGGCGGCTTACCTACCGGGCCATCTGTGAAAAGTTCGGCCTCGACGGTGACGTCCAGGTGGTTGCCCTCAACGACCTCACCGACGCCAAGACCAACGCCCACCTGCTCGCCTACGACTCCAACTACGGCCCGCTCAAGGCGGCAGTCTCGACCGACGGCAACGACCTCGTCGTCGACGGCCACACCATCAAGGTCTTTGCGGAGCGTGACCCCGGGGCGATTCCGTGGGGATCGCAGAACGTCGACATCGTGGTGGAGAGCACCGGCTTTTTCACCGATGCCACCAAGGCGGTCGCCCACAAGCGGGACAGCGTCAAAAAGGTGGTGATCTCGGCCCCGGCCAAGAATGAAGACCTGACGATCGTGCTCGGCGTCAATGACGGCATGTACGATCCGTCCAAGCACCACGTCATCTCCAATGCCTCCTGCACCACCAACGGGCTGGCCCCGGTCGCCAAGGTGCTGCACGAGACCTTTGGCATCGACCGCGGCCTGCTGACCACGGTGCATGCCTACACCAACTCGCAGAAGACGGTCGATACAGCGGCCAAGGATCTCCGCGACGCCCGGGCCGCCGCCCTCAACATCGTGCCGTCGGGCACCGGTGCGGCCAAGGCGGTCGGGCTCGTGATTCCCGAACTGCAGGGCAAGTTCACCGGCATGGCCTTCCGGGTGCCGGTGCCGACGGTCAGCGTGGTCGACTTCACCGCCACGCTCAATAAAGAGGCCTCGCCCGAGGCGATCAACGCCGCCATGAAGACGGCAGCCGAGGGGCCGCTGCAGGGCATCCTCCGCTACACCGATCTGCCGCTGGTCTCGACCGATATGAAGGGTGATCCCCATAGTTCAATCTTCTCGGCGGTCGATACGATCGGCCTCGGCAACTTCGTCAAGGTTGTCAGCTGGTATGACAACGAGTGGGGCTACTCCAACCGGGTGGCCGATCTGCTCAAATTCCTTGAGGACAAGGGGCTGTAGGCGTCTCTTCGCAAGCGCGACGACGTTCATACGGTTTGCCAGGGGCCCCGTCCCGGAGGTGCTGTCTATCGAAGACAATGGGAAGCACCGGACGCAAGTTTTGGCGTTGTTCCTTTGTGTTTCTTCGCGCTCACCCATTGCTTCGAAGCCCGCAGCGCAAGCTGAGGCAAACGGCGTTATTGGATCCCCGAAACGCATTCCCTCGGCTCGCGGCTCGGGCTTCCTCGATTTCGGTTTCACTCAGCGCACCATCAAAACTCGTGCCTCGGGCTTGCCGGTGTTCGGTTCCGTCCAGCGCACGAAAAAGAGCGAAAGCCCTGGGGTTGTGGTGCTGTCCGGCCATCCTCGGCAGATGTGGCAGAGGAGACGTCTCTTGCTTTGAATCGCATCAGTCAACTCTGGCTGAACGCACGCCGGCGACGGCTTCGGCCTCAAGCTGGCTGCCGTCAGCGCGGGTCAGTTGCGTCACGACCCGGACCTGACGGCTGCGTGGAGCCGCGGCCGGCCAAGGCAGGACCAAATGCAAACCCCGGGTCCTCGAGGTGCGGCGGAAATGCCGCACCGCCTCGGCCGCGGGAATGGTCCAGGCCGCAAGCGGCTGCCCGGGCCCGAGCTGTTGAGCGTTCTGTGGTGGCTCATAGACAGTCACCGCAAGGCTCCCGGCGACGGCCACCAGCCGTTCATCGGCGTCCCGAGGTTCCACCACCAGCGTGAGTCCCTCCGAAACCCCGTCGCCGTCAGCGTCATAGCAGAGCGTCTCGGCCCGGTTGATCACCAGATGGGTGAGCCCGTCCTCCGCCATCCCAGACTCGACAAACGACTGTTGCCTGATCGGCCGCCCGGCCCCGCGGCTGCCCGACTCCTGCGGCAATGGCGGGACGCCCTCAAGCGTCGGCGGGGCGATGCTCCCCGGGGTTGGCAGCTTTTCGCGATCCGCGGGCCTCCCAGAGCCAGCTGGCGGGGGGCTGAAGCTGGGGCCGTCATCGGCTCCGATCGACGGCACCGTGACTTCCGGTGGCACCAACAGTGGTTCGGCCGGAGTCGGGCTGCGGGGCGGCTGCGTGGCTGCCGCGGCCGAGCGACTGCCGCCGGGGCCAGCGTCGACAATTCCGAGCTGCCGCCGGAGGGAGGCATTTTCGTCAGCGAGTTGATTGACCTGGTAGCACTTGTTCTCGAGCTTGTCCTGCAGTGAATAAATCTGATCTTCCTGCATTCGCAATTCGCGTTCGAGCAGCTGGCTGTGGACATCAGTCTTGCAGCCGCCACAGATGGCCAGCAGCACGTAGCCGCAGGCAAGCGGTCGCCGTCCGGCCCACCGGGCCGCTTTCGCAAACACAGCGTTCATGACCCGCCTCCTTGCGGCTCACGACTTGGCCGCGGGGTCAGTCGCGGGCAAGTATTCGGGCATCTGTTCGATTACCGTGTCGATCAGCCGGTAGTCGCACGCTTCCTGCGCCGACATGAACCGGTCCCGGTCGGTGTCCTCCTCGATCTTTTCGAGGGGATGGCCGGTGTGCTTCAAGAGAATCGCATTGAGCTTGCTCTTGATGTTCCGAAATTCCTTGGCATGGATCATGATCTCCTCGGCGGTCCCCTCCATGCCGGCAAGCGGCTGATGGATCATGATCCGCGAGTTCGGCAGGGCCTGCCGTTTGCCCGCGGTTCCGGCAGCCAGGAGCACAGCCCCCATCGAGGCGGCCTGGCCGATGCAGTAGGTCGCAACGTCGCAGGTGACAAACTGCATCGTGTCGTAGATCGCCAGCCCGGCGGTCACGCTTCCGCCGGGGGAATTGATGTACAGGTGGATGTCGCTCTTGGGGTCATCGGTCTGCAGGAAGAGCATCTGGGCGACGATCGCGTTGGCCATTTCATCGTTGACCTGCGATCCGAGAAAAACAATCCGGTCCTTGAGGAGCCGGCTGTAAATATCCATCGCCCGCTCTTCGCGGCCACTTTTTTCGATGACGTAAGGAATCAGGGGCATGCAGTCGGTTCCGGTTTGGGCGGTTGCTACGCTGGTCAACGCCACCGCAGCGTTTCAAAAAATTTTTACCGCGACGGGACGAAGTTGATCACGGTGGTACGGTTCCCAATGACTTCCGCCCATTTCGTCGTTTTCGGGCGGCGGCAATCCGCTGACGCGGTCCTCCAAGGCCGTTGCCTGATCAGCGACACCGCGGAGGTCTTGGCAGGATTCCTTCTTGGATGGCTTGGTGGAGATTTTTGAAGCTGGTGTCGGCGTCGGGCCGCTGATCGGTGAGTGCCCCGTCAGTCGACCTCCGGCTCTTCCTCGACCGGCGGTTTGCTGAGGATGTCATCGACAAGTCCGTATTCCTTCGCTTCGGTCGCGTTGAGGTAGCGGTCCCGGTCGGTGTCTTTGGCAATTCGCTCAATCGGCTGGCCGGTGTGATGGGCGAGAATCTCGTTGAGAACGCTGCGGGTCTTCAGAATCTCGTCGGCCTGAATCTCAATGTCGCTAATCTGGCCGCCGACCTGGCCGTAGGGCTGATGAATCATCACTTTGGCATGGGGCAGGGAGAACCGCTTGCCTTTTTCGCCGCCGGCGAGGAGCACCGCCCCGCCGCTGGCAGCGAGGCCGACACAGTAGGTCGCCACGGGGCAGGAAAGGATTTGCATGGTGTCATAGATCGCCATCGTCGCGGTGACACTGCCGCCGGGTGAATTGATGTAAAAGTGAATATCTTTGCGGCGGTTCTCGCTTTGCAGATAGAGCAGTTTCATCACCAGTTCGTTGGCGTTTCCATCGTAGATTTCTCCCTGGAGCAGGATGATCCGATTCTCCAGCAGCAGGTCGCCGAGGGTCATCTGCCGCTGCCGCTGATAGTTGCTGTAGGCGCTGGCAGCCTGCGGATCGATGGGCGTCATGGGGGCAATCTGGGCAAGCCGGGAGGCGGGCATAAATGGCTCCAGCTGGGCGGCGGATCAACGAACAACCGGGTGATTACTCGGACTGGCTTTCGCGAGCAACGGCGGTTGTGGGAATTTCATCTTCCCCGGCGGCCACGCCGCAGACGGCATGGTCGATCGCCTCGGCATCGGGTTTGGGAAATTCGAACGGAACGTCGGTGAAGGTGGCCGCGGCGGTGATCAGATCGATCGTCTTCCGCTCGATAATCTGGTTGCGGAGGACGTCCATCAGCCCCCGCCGCTCAAGGCTCGCCCGCACCCGGCGGGGCGACTCGCCCGACTGCTCGGCGATTGCCCGGATCTCGGCGTCGTAGTCAGCCGGCGAATCGGCGACTTTTTCCGCCTCGGCGATCTTCTCGAGGATGAAATGTTCCTTCAGTGACCGGGCCGTGCTGGCCATGACCGATTGCCGCAGTTCGTTGACGTATCGTCGAATCGAGTCGTCGTCGAAGCCGCTGCGGCGGAGTTCGAGAATGGTCCGCTCAAGCTCACGCTGACTCTGCCGCCGCAGCAGATCCGGTGGCAGATCCCAGGTTGCCGAGGCGGTCAGCGAGGCCGACACCTGCTGCCGCACCTGCTTTCGCTGGTGCCAGCCGAGTTGATTCTCAAGCTGCTTGCGAATCACCTCGCGGAGGCCTTCGGCCGACTCAAAGTCGCCGAGGTCAGTCAGCAACTCGGGAGTCAACTCCGGCATCTCGAACCGCTTCAGGTCAAGCAGTTCCAGTTCCATCGTCGCTGTTTGACTCCGCAATTCCTCGACGGCCGCCTCGTCTGAGATCGTCACTTCGCAGCTGACCGTCTCGCCGATTTTCGCGGCGGTGACCAGATCGGCGAAGCCGGGAACCTCGGCGTCTGCCAGCGAAAGCTTCGGCCGGACAACAATCTCAACTTCCTCCGCATGGGAGAGCAATTTGTCCTCCGGACCGGTGAATCGCAGGTTGGCCACGATCAGGTCGCCGGCCTCGGGGCTACCCTTGCCCGGTACCAGCCGGCCATGTTCCCGCAGCAGGTTGCCGAGGGCCTCTTCGACATCAGCCTCGTCGATGTCGCGGGCGGGCCGGTTGATCGCCAGTCCCTTCCACTCGGGCATCTCGAATTCGGGCCTGACTTCGATCGTAAACTCAAAAGTCATCGGTCCATCGTCGGGCAGAATGACCGCGGCGATGTCGAGGTCTGGTTCGCTGATCGGCGCGAGTTGCTCCTGTTCCGTCACCCGACTGAGGGCGTCATTGAGGAGTTTGGAACGAATCTGGTCGTTGAGTTCGGTCTTGAAGCGGCTGCCGACAAGCCTCCGCGGAGCCCGTCCCGGGCGAAAGCCGGGCAAAACGGCGGTCGGCATCAAGTCACCGACTGCTTCCTCGTGGTAGCGATCGATCTCGTCCCGCGGGATCGAGACCTTCACCTTCCGCTGGCAGGTTGAGAGTTCCTCGATCGAGATGTCGAGTTTGAGGACCGGCGGATCGAGGACAGCGGCAGCTTCGTCTGACATGGTGGGCGTGGTAAGAGGAACGAACGACAGTGCGGAAAAATCGACCGAGCGGTCATTGGCCTGCGGGCGAACCCTGTCGGCTGCATTGCAGCGAGCGGCAGCCCGGCGGAACAGCGAACCGCCGACCTCGACCGCCGCCATCGGCAGCGACCGCTGAGCGGCATCGATCAGAGCGGGTGATGGGATTCGAACCCACGACAACCACGTTGGCAACGTGGTGCTCTACCAACTGAGCTACACCCGCCTGCACACACTTTCGACAGTTTCGCGACCGAAAGCAAGCCCTGCCACCGCCGGAAACCCCGTGAGTATAGGGTGGTGGAAGGGCATCGCAAGGTCGCCGGACGGGGGCGTTTGGAAAACCTGCACCGAGTGGGAATAATCGGGACCGGTAGTTTCGTCGCAGAGGTTCCGAGCGATCATGAAATTAAGGCTGCGGTTTCAAGCGAAGGCGGGCGGCAATCCCAAGACATTCGAGGTGAGACTGCCGCTGGTAATCGGCCGCGGCGAGCAGGCGTCCTTCCGGATCCCCCATGTGCGGATCAGCCGGCGGCACTGCGAACTGCTCGAAGAGGAGGGCTCGGTGTTCGTGCGGGACCTCGGCTCGACCAACGGCACGATGCTCCGAGGGACGATGCTGCCAAGCCGCACCAAAACCCGGGTGCCTCCCGGCAGTCTGCTGTCGCTCGGTGGCCTCGCATTCCATGTCGACTACGAGGGGCCTGTCGAGGATCTGCTGCCGATGGCCGAGGGGGAAGCAATCGATTTCCTGGAGGCCGAGCCGGAGTCCGAACTGCTTGAACCGGTGGCCGAGGCTGAGCCGCTGGAGTCGCTTGTCGAACTTGAGCCCGACGATGCCGCCGAACTCGAGGCTGAACCGCTGGCGGAATTGTCCGCCGATGATTTCTTCCTCGAGCCCGATGAGGGTCTGCCGGCGGCGCAGCCGGGCGGAGCTGAAGACTCGCTGCTTGAACTCGAACCCGATGGTCCGGTGGACGCGGCTGACAGCGAAGACGACATTGCGCTTGATGACTTTCTCAACGACGTCTAATCAGCCGCCCGCACAGACCCCGCCATGCCCGAACCAACAACGTCCCGTCGGCTGACCATTCGCGATCTCGCTGCAGCCAAGGAGGTGGGCCGAAGGCTGAGCATGGTGACCGCCTATGACTGGCCGACAGCGAGGCTGGTCGATGCCGCCGGCGTCGACTGTGTGCTGGTCGGTGACAGCCTGGCGATGGTCGTCGCCGGCCGGCCGACGACCATCGCGGCGACGCTCGATCAGATGATCTACCACGGCGAGATCGTTGCCCGGGGTGTTGCGCGGGCCCTCGTGGTGGTCGATCTGCCGTTTCCGCTCCAGCATCTCGGGGTCCGGACGGCTGTTGAGTCGGCCGCCCGCATCCTGCAGGAGACCGGCTGTCAGGCAGTCAAGCTGGAAGGCACCGCCGGACAGCAGGAGGTGATCGCCGCGATCGTGGCGGCCGGCATTCCGGTGATGGGCCATGTCGGCCTCCGGCCCCAGGCCGTCAACCAACTTGGCGGCTACCGAGTGCAACGGGACCGCGACCAGCTGTTTGCCGACGCGAACGCGGCGGCCGCCGCCGGGGCCTGCGGCGTCGTGCTTGAGTGCATCCCGGCCGCGATCGCCGCTGAAATCACCGCCAGCCTTTCGGTGCCGACGATCGGCATCGGTGCCGGACTCGACTGTGACGGCCAGGTGCTCGTCTTGCACGACCTCGTCGGGCTGTCACTCGATCGCGTTCCGACGTTTGTTCGGCCCTATGCCGACCTGCAGTCGGTCATTCGGGAGGCCGTCGTCCGCTGGCGGGAAGATGTCGAAGCTGGCAGTTTCCCCGCAGCTGCCGAGACACCCGCCTGAGCGGGCTGTCGGGGGAAAGCTGGCGACGGCTCCGGTCGGCAATTGATTGTTGTCCTTGAGCTCCCCCGACAACGTCGCGGGTTTGCGGCTCGCGGCAATCGACGCTGGAGCAGCCTGAGACGATCTCGGGGAGGATGTCTCGGAGATCTCTTGCCGGCGTTACGGCAGAACGACCTCGTCGGAGATCACGACCGGCCGGCTGGCCCGGACCGGCTGGGGCGTCCCCGCCTCCGTCGGCACCATGCCGCCGGCCATCGGCATCCCGCCGCCGCAGGCATTGCAGGGATCGACAGGGCCGCAGGGCGGGCAACCGGGGGCACTGCAGGGCCGCATGGCAGCGGGTGCCGCGACCGGCGGGGCAATCGCACCGGCGGGTGTGAAGCCGGGCGGCAGGTGGCCGAAGCACCGTTCGTATTTCCAGACTTCGAAGGCGATGTACCGCTCCGACAGCGATTTACAGCCGGTGAGCCCCGCGGCGGCCAGCACGACTGGCACGCACGCAAAGGCCCGGCAGATCCACTGCGTCCTCCGCATCGATCCGTCCTCCTGAGACAGGCGGACCGGGGAAGGGCCGCCGAGTGTGGATGGGTCGGCCCACGGCACCTTCCGTGAAACCTCGCAACCCTACACCACACCCGGGGCGGGGCAAACGCTGCCAAAGAAATTTCAGGCCGTCGCCCCCGCCGGGGGCCGGCAGGGCGGCCGGATCACTTCCGATGCCGGATCTTCGCCCGCATCCGCCGCTTTTTTTGCCCGAGCTTCCTTCGTCCCTTGCCCGATTTCTTCACACCCATCGACAACTCCTCAATCGGCTGTGGTTTACAACCCCGACTCCGACCGGGCCCACCGGGGCCGGGCCGTACTGGACGGGAATCTGGTATTAGAATGTTCAGAACAGCCATTGCAAGCTGGCTGAGCCCCCAACCCGCCGGCGTCTGCGGCGGCCGCTGCCATGATCGTCTTTTTTCCGACCTACGCCCGCCGACTGGAACCGACGGGCGGCTGGCGGCTGACTATCAGCGGTATGGTCTCCCGCCCTTTGCCGCCAGCGAGCCGCCGCCGGACCGTGGCGGTGGGGGTTCTGAAGCGGCTGCTGCGGCTCGACGAGACGCTTCTGGCATCTGAGATCTTCCGGTCGCGGGCTGAGGCGTTTCTGTTCCAGCGGATAGCCGGCCAGCCGGTGCGGATTCGAATTGCCGATCGCGAGATTCCCGTCGGGGTGTCTGACCGCGTCGGGCACTTCCACGCCGACATCGACCTCGATGAAGAGACGGCCCGGGCAGTGGCGACCGTCTCGGCAGCGGGCTGGCGACTCCCCTTCACGCTGGTGACCGATCCGCAGGAGCCACCGATTGCCAAGCCGGTTGGCGGGTCGGTGCAGCTGATCGACCGGGAAGGCGTCTCGGTGATCTCGGACATCGACGACACCGTCAAAGTGACGAACGTCGCCGACCGTCGTGAGCTGCTGGCCAATACCCTGTTGCGAGAGTTCACCCCGGTCCCCGACATGGTGACTGCCTACCGCGACTGGTCGGCCCGAGGTGTCGCCTTTCACTATGTCTCCGCGAGTCCCTGGCAGTTGGCGGGAAGCCTGCGGCGGTTCTTCGACACGGTTGGTCTGCCGGAAGGGTCGATGCATCTGAGACTCTTCCGCCTGAAAGACTCGACACCCCTGGGCAGAATCCCCTCTTCAAAGCGGTCAAAGCGAGCGGCGATCGTGAGGATTTTCGACGATTTCCCGGGTCGGCGTTTCCTCCTCGTCGGCGACTCAGGCGAGCGCGACCCGGACGTCTACGCGGCGGTGGCTCGGCAGCGGCCGGAGCAGGTTGCCGGGGTTGCGATTCGCCGGGTCCCAAGCAGCAAGCCGTGGCCCAAGGTGCAGCGGCGGCTCGACCAGCTCGCTGGTCTGCTGCCTGCCGGTCGGCTGCGGGTCTTCACCACCGCCGAGGAGTTGGCCGATCTGGTTCAGGCGGGTGCACCAGCGGGTTACCAGGGGCTTTCAAAGGCGTTCTGAAAGTGCTCCACGAGCGGCCGCGGCTGCCAGGGTCGCCAGCCGGTGACTGCAGACGCGTCGCGAAAGGTGACCGTTACCACGTCGATACGGACTGCGCAGTCCTCCAGATGGTGCCGGCGGATGTAGGCGTTGGCCAGGTCGATCAACCGGTGCTGTTTTTTCCGGTCAATCGTCTCAATCGGATGGCCGTGGAGCGTGCTGCTGCGGGACCGCACTTCAACAAAGACAACGGTCCGGCCATCGACGGCGATGATGTCGATGTCGCCCCGCAGGATCCGTTCGCGGCGGGCGATGATCCGGTAGCCGAGCCGGCGTAGGTACCGAGCCGCCTCATCCTCGCCCCGGTAGCCGAGTTGAGCCCGCTGAGCCACCGCAGGTCACCGCTTTGCGGCAGTCTGCCGAGCGGCGGCATCGGTGCGTCGTTCCCGGAGCCGCACCGCCTTGCCGACGCGATCCCTCAGATAATAGAGCTTTGCCCGCCGGGTCACCCCGGATCGCTTGACCTCGATTTTGGCGATCTTCGGCGAGTGCAGCGGAAACTTCCGCTCCACCCCCTCGCCGGCGACGATCCGCCGGACGGTGAACATCTCCCGGCTCCCAGCGCCGCTGCGGGCGATCACGACGCCGGTAAAAACCTGAATCCGCTCTTTGTTGCCCTCGAGGATTCGGTTGTGAACATCGACGGTATCGCCAATCTCGAATTGATCGGCGTCGGGCTTGAGGCTGGCGGCTTCGACCGCGGCGAGAATCTGCTGGCTCATGGCTGGCTCCTGCTGGGAATGAATGATGCTGCTCGCTCAAGAGAGGCGAGTCTGGGGTCAGTGAGATTCGCAGTCGACGGGGGCGGGGGGCTGACCGCCGCGGTGGCGGGTTGCGGTGAGAGCCTGTTGCCGCCGCCAGTCGGCAATCCGGCGATGGTCGCCAGAAAGCAGGACATCAGGCACCCGCAGCCCGCGAAACTCGCGGGGACGCGTATATTGCGGTCCTTCGACAAGTCTGTCTGCACCCGAGAAAGAGTCGTCGCCGGCGCTCGTATCGTCACCGAGCACACCGGGAATCAGGCGGGTGACCGCTTCGATGACGACCATCGCGGCGACCTCGCCTCCGGAGAGCACATAGTCGCCGATCGAGATCATCTCGGGCTTGAGCGTGTCGGCCACCCGCTGGTCGAATCCTTCGTAACGGCCGCAGATCAACACCAGCCGGTCGCGGCCGGCGAGGTCTTCGACGACTTGCTGCGTCAGCGGCCTTCCGGCCGGCGCGAGCATGATCAGTCCAGCCTCGTTAATCGACTCGGACGCTTCGGCAAGGGTCGACTCGACACAGGCGACGACGGGCCCGGGCATCAGCAACATGCCGGGGCCGCCGCCGTAGGGACGGTCGTCAACCTGCCGGTGGACGCCGGTGGCAAAATCGCGGATGTTTTTCAGTTGGATGTCGACCAACCCGGCGGCCCGCGCAGCACCGAGCAGGCTTCCCTCGAGGAAGCCCCGAAACATCTCGGGAAACAACGTGACGACGTCGATTCGCATCGGATCACCCGCAGCGGCCCCGCTCGGGACCAGGTCGGACTCGCTACTCTGGCTTGGTCTCGCCCTCGGTCGGTGCCGCCTCGGCAGCGGGTTCAGCCGCTGCCGCTGTTTCGACCGCGGGGGTTTCCGGAGCCGGTTCGGTGGCCGCAACGGTCTGCTCGGCCGCGGCGTCTGCCGGCTGCTCGCCACCCGCGGCTTCCGTTGCGTCGGCCGGAGTTTCACCGGCAGAGGCTTCAGCGGCCGGTTCCGGAGCAGGTTCTTCCGGTGCTTTGGGCACGAAGGCGGGCTCGCCGGCTTCAGGGACAACCCGCGGCAGTGAGAGCCGAGCCCGGGCCTCTTCCATTTCTTTGAGGTGCGTGCCGTTGCTGCCGAATTTCTTGATCAAGACCCGCACCTTGTCGCTCGGCTGGGCGCCGACGCCCAACCAGTAATCGACGCGGCCGGCGTTGAGCGTGCAGCGGGCGTTGGTGTCGGACACGCTCGGATCGTACGTGCCCAATTCCTCAATCACGCGTCCATCCCGCGGGGTCCGGCGGTCGGCTGCACAGATCCTGTAGAACGGGCGGTGGGTCCGGCCCATCCGCTTCATTCGAATCACAACTGCCACGATATCGATTCTCCGGCGAAACGCCTGATTGGTGTTTTCGTATCAGGAAACGCCGCCAGCCCTCGGGTGGGGTCTGGCGTCGGCCTCCAAACGCTCAGGAGGGCCTTTCAAGGTACACCATAAAACGAGGGAGAAAAGGTGTCTGCAGGTTTTTCTGGCGGGTGGACGCGGGATTGCCCGCACTGGCCGCCCGCGGGGCGTCGCCGGCGGGCTCCCAGGTTGGGACGAGGGGCCGGGCCTGTCGGCCCAACGGCCCGCGCGGCTCGCGGTCGGCGGAAAACCGGGTGATCCTGCGGTGGCAGACTCTTTTCCCAGTCTGCCAACCTCCGGCAAAAGCCGGCCGGCAGCGGCGGTCTCCCTGCGGGCGGCACAGGATAGAGGACCCCTACGGCCGCTTTTCGGTACGGAGGAGAACGTCGTGAGTGTTGCGACCCGGTTCGACCACAATCGTCTCGATCTGTTCGTAGTATTCCCGGGGCAGATTCGCCGCGGGTGAAACTGGCGCGACAACGGCGACCGGTCTGCCGTCGGGTCCGCTGGCAGGCATTGGCATCTCAATCTGACTGGGCAGAAGTCGCACGAGATGTTCTCCAGGCTCAATGCCCATGCGACGGAACGTGAAGGCTGCCTCGTAGCGTCCCTCCGCGTCGGTCGTGGCATAACTGGAGGAGCCGCTCCCGAGAGGAGAAAATTCAATCGACAACCCTTTCGGGGCGGGCTGCCCATCGATGGTGACGCGGCCGCGGAGCGATGACAGCTGGTCTCCGCAGCCGGTTCCCAGCAGGCCGCAGACGGGTGCGAGGGCCCCAGATGGCGCGGGCGAGAACAGCTTTCGCATCATTCCCCAATGCAGGGGGGGGTGGGTG
>Ga0180434_10007344_pt1 | contig 12421 bp, 11 predicted proteins | sample SS_ome_7_FD_132453 | JGI IMG/M metagenome (GOLD analysis project Ga0180434, IMG submission 132453) | Hypersaline lake sediment archaeal communities from the Salton Sea, California, USA - SS_1_D_2 metaG | ecosystem: Environmental > Aquatic > Non-marine Saline and Alkaline > Hypersaline >... | reverse complement strand
TACCAGCGGCTCGTCTCCTACGAGGTGCCCGGGGGCGGGTTCTCCTGGTTCGGCAGCCCGCCGGCCCACAAGATCCTCACCGCCTACGGCCTGCTCGAGTTCAGCGACATGGCCAAGGTGCACGAGGTGGACCCGCGCCTCATCGAGCGCACCCAGCGCTGGCTCGCCGGCCAGCAGAACAAGGACGGCACCTGGGAGCCCGACAAGGGCGGCATCCAGGAGGGCATCATCAACCGCCAGCAGGGCGTGCTCCGCGTCACCGCCTACATCGCCTGGGCCCTGGCCGAGACCGGCTACCAGGGCCCCGAACTCGCCAAGGCCCTCGACTACGTGCGCGCGCACTGGGCCGATGAGACCGATCCCTACGGCCTGGCCGTCATCGCCAACGCCTTCCTCAGCGTCAGCAAGGACGACCCCGACGGCATCAAGGCGGCCAACGAACTGGCCGAGATGGCCATCCAGCAGGACAAGATCGCCTACTGGAAGAGCGGCACCAAGACCTTCACCTCGGCCAAGGACGACAAGGCCGACCTCGAAACCACCGGCCTCGCCGCCTACGCGCTGGTGAGGTCCGGCCGGCACCTGGGGCTGGTCAACAAGGTGCTCACCTACCTGGTCCAGAGCAAGGACTCCTTCGGCACCTGGCACACCACCCAGGCCACGGTCTGGTCGCTCAAGACCCTCCTGCTCACACTCGAGCGCGCGACCTCCGAGGTCAACGCCAAGGTGACGGTCTCGATCAACGGCCAGCAGGCCGGCTCCTTCGAGGTCACGCCCGAGAACTCCGACGTGATGCGCCAGGTGGACCTGCGCGAGTTCGTCAAGGCCGGCGCCAACGACGTCACCATCGGCTTCTCCGGCAAGGGCAGCGCGCTCTACCAGATCGTGGCCAAGTACTACCTGCCCTGGAGCTTGGTCAAGCCGCCGGGCGAGGAAGTGCTCGACATCAAGGTGGCCTACGACAAGACCACGCTCGCCCAGGACGACACCGCCGCCTGCACCGCGACCGTCCGCAACAACACCAGCGCCACCGCCGAGATGGTCATCGTGGACCTGGGCCTGCCGCCGGGCTTCGTCGTCGAGACGGCGGACCTGGACCGGTACGTCGAGGAGAAGACGATCCAGAAGTACAGCCTGGCGGCGCGGCAGATCATCGTCTACGTCGAGGAGATCGCACCCAGGAAGACGTTGACCCTGACCTATCACCTGCGGGCGAAGTTCCCCATCAAGGCCAAGACGCCCAAGTCGCGCACCTACCTCTACTACAACCCGGAGGTCGAGAGCACGGCCCTTCCGGTCGAGATGACCGTCGGCGCGCCCTAGCGCGCCGGCGGCCGCCCCGAGCGAATGCGAGGGGTCTCGTCGGTCGGTACGGCTTGGCAGGGGCGCTGCCGAGGGGGGCGGCGCCCTTCCATTTCCCCCGGAACCCCTGCAGCCCGCCGGGAGTCTAATCATTGACACGCCTCCCCCGGCATCCCGGGGACGCGTGCGGAGGACAGAACCATGAAACGGATCATCGGGCTCCTCGTCGTGACGGCCGTCGCGGCTTCGGTTGCGGGGGCGCTGCTCCGCGCCGAGGCGGCGCCGCCCAAGGCGTCGGGCGTGCGGATCGCCGACCCCCTCGACTACCTCGTGTCCGGCGCGCGCATCGGCGCGCCGCGCAGTTACCAGGGCCTCACCATCTACCCCGTCATCACCCAGCCCATGCCGGGCTTCGGCCGCGTCTACACGCTCGACGAGGCCATGCGCCGGGGCTGGCTGCAGATCAGCGAGTATCGCGGCGGCTCCGTCAACGAGGTCATGGCCCACAACCTCTCGGACCGAAACGTCTTCATGATGGCCAGTCAGATGATCGGCGGCGCCAAGCAGGACCGCATCATCCGCGACGACGTCCTCCTGCGCCCCCACGCCAAGGCGCGCATCCCCGTCTACTGCGTCGAGCAGCACCGCTGGCGCGGCGTGAGCGACCGCTTCTCTTCGCTGGGCATCAACGTCAGTCCCGTCCTGCGCAGCCGCGCCATGGCGGCGCCGTCGCAGAGCGAGGTCTGGGCCGGCGTCGCCAAGCAGCAGGCCGACCTGGGCGTGCAAAGCGCCACCGGCGCCGCCAAGGTCGTCTATCAGTCCGAGAAGGTGCAGCGCGACGCGGCCCCCTACCGCGAGAAGTTCATCGGCATCCCCGACGTGGACCCCCGCGCCAGCGGCGTCGTCGTCGTATCGCGCGGCGGGATCCTCGTGGCCGACGTCTTCTACGATCCGGCGCTCTTCCGCGCGCTCTGGCCGACGCTCCTGGACTCCTACATCGTGGACACGCTGAGCCCGCCCCCAGGCTCAGCGCACGGCATCCGCGCTCCCCAACCCGACGTGCAGGCCTTCCTGCAGCGCGTGCTGCGCGCGCGGCGGCAGTCGAAGGTCACGCCCGGCGCGGGAACGGCCTACGATCTGCGCGGCAACGGGATCATGGGCACCACGCTCATCATGGATCGGGCCGTGGTGCACCTCGAACTCTTCCCCGGCGTCGAGATCCTGCCCCTGCGCACCCCCGGCATCGAGTGGCGCCGCCAGCGCCTCGAAGAGGGCCACTAGCGTCCTGTCAACGAGGTTCTGATCCCAGGGCGGAGCGAGTCCCCTGGGGAAGCAGCGTTGCTGCCCCCTGGGCCGAGCACTGCCTGTCCTGAGCGCAGTCGAAGGGCTCCGCCCCTGGGCCGGCCGTGGTCCGCAGCGTCACAACTTGCGACACACGACACTAGAGGCGGAGGCCGAGGATCATGAGGGCCTTGGTGATCGGCACGAGAATGCCCGCGATCAGCCTGTACTCGAGAAGGCCGCCCAGCAGCAGCGCGACCACCATCCCCGTGCTCTTCCAGCCGTTCCGCGGAAGCGTGCGCCGCACTTGGGCCGCAAGCCCCGCGCACGCCCACAAGATCAGATAGGCCATGCTCAGGATGGCCGGTGTCGCCCACCGCAGCGCCTCCCAAGCCGACCGTGTGCGTATCGACGCCCAGATGCGCTCCTTGGGCGCCCACACGCTCCCCGGCCCGACGATGGCCTTGATGTGGAAATCCAGCGCAGGAGACACCGGACCGACGGTCGCCTCCGCTGGCTCCTGACGGCGCAGTTCGACATCAAAGATGGTCGCGAGTTCCACGGATCTGGTCGCCCACTCGAGCGACACGTTGCGCCGACTCGGCCACCACCCGCGGCGCGAGAACCCGAGAACGCAGAGCCTTCGGTCAAATCCCTCGTACCCATAGCGGACTAACCGGCGTTCGCCGGGCGCGAGCCGGGTGAAGACCTCTGCACGCCCTGCGAGGGATACCGCCCCGAGATCCAACGTGCTGTTGCCCGCATCCTGCCAAGCTACGGCAACGAGTGTCCCGCCCTCCGTGCGGTTCCAGATGCGCACTCGCTTGTCGAAGAACCCGCCCGGCAAGCCGCCCACCGAGGTAAGCGTAGCCCCAAACCCAAACAGAACCAGGAGCAGGCCCGGCACATTCACCAGAGCAAACAGGGGGCGCGCTGTCTGGCCGCGCAGGTGCTGCAGCCTGCGACGCACCAGCGGCACCAGCAGCAGGGCCGCCACACACGTCAGGACTGCGTAGAGCAACACGCGCGCCGTTGTCGCCATCATCCACCCCCCGGCTTCTTCTGCTCCTGCCCCTCAGCCTGCAGAGCCGCATCCGCTTTTATGGCGTCCCGCCCCTGGGTGTGCGCTCCCTGATGGGCCGGATCATCGCCCTCCCCAGCGCCCAGGCGGTCTTCGCGGCGTCATGGCGCAAAAAGACACGAGTCGCCGGCCGCGGCGACGGGGCGCACGCCGTCTCAGAACTCCTTCTCCAGCGTGACACCGGGCTGAGGCCAGAGCGACACGCGAGCCTTGTCCGCTTGAGTAGCGTCGCACAGCCAGGCCTCCATCTTCCCCGTCGCCGAACGAGCGGCGGCGCGGAGCGCGAGCAGCCGGCCCACGAGGCAGCGCCGGGCGAGGTGCCGCGCCGGCCCTTCGGACCACTCGGAACGGGCGCTCGTCCGGCCGGCGAGGATGGCCGCGCGCACCGCCTCGGCCGTGGGAGCGCACTCCAGCGAAGTGTAACACACGCCCACCGCGGCCGGATCGTGAGCATCGCTGCTCCCCAGGCGCGGCTTTGTGACGCCCGCGTAGAACGCGGCCCGGCGCATCCGCGCGCTGCGCGTCGCAAAGGCGAACTCCATTTCCTCGGCGCCGTTCCTGATCTCCACCGCGTCGAAGGGCAACGTCGCGGCGAGTGCGCCCACGCCGCTCTTCAGCATCGGGTGTGCGGCCACCGCCAACCCGCCGGCCGCGTGGATCGCCTCGACCGTCTCGGCCGCGCTCAACTCCGGAGGGATCTCGCGGGAGAGAAAGAGCCCCACGATGTGCCCCTGCGAAGAACTCACCTCCTCGCCCTCGATCACCAGGAAGTCCGCAGGCAGCGTCCCCTCGGCGATCATCTGGGAGGCGATGCGCCTCGCCTCCTGTGCGCCGGACATGGTGTCGTGATCGGTGATGGCCACACCGGCGAGGCCCCGACGCGCAGCGGCCTCGATCACCTGGCGGACGTCGGCCATCGAATCGTGCGAATGGCAGGTGTGAACGTGGAAGTCCATGGCGATTCCGCCCGGTCTGGCCTGGATCGGCGCCAGGTTCGCCATGGAGCGTATCAGGTGGCGTCTTACCAGTGCCTCGTAGATGTCGCTCCTGGGCTGCGTGAGCAACTCGACTGCGTTGTTGCCCCCGTACAGCGGCCATGCGAGCAGGCATTTCGCGACCAGGTGCTTGAGGCCCGGTCGGGTGTCGTCGGGCTCCACGTCCAGCAGCCACTCCATCTCGGAGAGGGCGTCCTCCAGGTCGGAGCGGTCGCGACGGGACAGGCCGGCGAGGGGATCGCTGAAGGCGTCGTGCGCTTCCCCCGGTGCGCGCCGCTCTTCCCATGATGCGTGCTGCGGGGCGCCGGCCTGCTCGGCCGAGGCCCACGTGCACCACGCCCAGGCCGCCACCCCCGCGACGGCGACGCACACCAGGCGCCGGGCGGCGCGCGCTGCTGTCCGCGAGTCTCGACGCTCTGCGAGAGGAATGGCGGCACGCTTCCAGGTCGTTCTGAGGCCCCGAAGCCGTCCGCCCATCCTTGCCCTCCCGAATAACGTCGCCCGGCCGAATGCCGGCCGAGCAATGCGCTCTGCTTTCGCCCTGCGGCCTGGGCATCCTCCCCCGCGCGGATGGGGCCCCAGAGAGGTCAACGCCCCGGGGCTGCCGGGGGCAGGAATCCTGCCGTGGACTGCGCGAGAGCCGACGGAAGCGCGCCGCTCTCACGCGATACGGGCGGGAGGGCCTGCCGGAAATGAGCCCAGCCGGCCTCGCCGGCGGCCGGTCGCCGCGGCCGACCCGCGCTGTGCCGCCCCCGGTTCGGCGGCGTCTCCCCCTTCTCCTGCGGCCCCCGAGCCGCCCGTGCCGCCGGCTTCGTCGGTCTGGCGGTCAGGCGGTGGCGGCATCTTCCTCGTCCTCCGCCACGACCTCCCAGCCGTCTGGCGGTATCTCGAACTCGAACTCGGCCTGTTCCATTGCCTCTTCGAGTGTCAGGTGCCAGGTGTCCCCGGCGAAGCGCCCCTGGACATCGTATCGGTTGAGGCAGAACCCCTCATCACCTGCCTTGCCGCTCTCGATCTCGACTCGGTGAGCGGCGGGCAACTCGGAATCGGCAACCAGGTTGCCGTTGTCTGTCCGGCCTACGAGGTGTTGAGTGGCCCCCGTAACCCGTCGCACCTCCGCCGCCAACTTCATCGGATGCCTCCCGCCCTGTGCCACTCGCGCTGCTACCGGACGCGCTCGCCCGTCCGCGCATCCAACCACACGTGCACACCGTCCCACTGCTCGAGGTCGAGCAAACCGGCCTCCCAAGTCATGCCGACGATGGGTTCGTCGTGCGAGTACTCCCACGCGACTGTGATTCCCGCCTCCACTGCAATGACCTCAATCTCAGGCGCCACGAAGAGCATGTCACCGTCCTCGTCAACGGCAAGTGCTGTTACGGGCCAGCCAATGGAGTCCGGCCCGAGGCTCCAAGCCAGCGATCCATCGGCCGTGCTCAGGCCGAAGACTCGAAAGCCGAACGCTATCACCGCCCACGCGTGCGCCCGCCACAGAAGCGGGACCACCGTCGGCGTCGCGGCCGTTGTTCCGCTGAATGCGGCCGTCCAGCGCGTCTCTCCGCACCACTCCACGATCAGCACGGTGGGGGTGTACTGTCGTATCTCATCCCAGTCGAAGTACGTCCTCACACCGGAGCGCCGCATCAGGTCGTTGACGAGCGCCCGGTCCTCGTCCAGCAGGTGCCGCAGTGTCACTGCTGCCCCGCCTATCTCGTGCCTGCCCTCGCTCCAAGTGATCGCCATGCTGCCCCTCTGTAGCGGCTTACCAGACCTGCACGAAGGCGGTGGTGCTGAGGTCGGGATAGGTGATCGGCGTCAGCTGGTTCTCGGCGTCATACTCGAACACGGTGGTCTGGCCGCTCCCGGCGCACGAGGTGACGTTCTCTGCTCACGTGCTGCAGGCTGCATGTGGGGGGGGGGAACATGATTGGGTCATGCACGTCCAAGCGTCATTCCTCATCGGGTGGGCGGGCAATGGGAGGCAGCGGAAGAGCATACTCGGATCTTAGGGAAGGGGGAAGGGCACGGTTGATCGATTCAATCAGATCCGCGAACTCCCGCGCCTCCACCGGGCCGGCCGAGCGAATCTCGTAGCCTGCGTCGCGCCAGTCGCCGGCCCATCCCCCCCCCAGCCGGAACGCCTAATGTCTGGGTGGAAGCGGATCACAGGGTACTTCGCGCCCGCGGCTGTTCCGAATGGTCCTCTTGTCGCGCCGCCATAGCAGGCAACCTGCGGCCCTTTCCATCGTCTTACCGCACGCTCGATGCGTGCGACGGTCTGCCGGTCGAGGCGGACCCCTTCGTCTCGCCGGAAGTATCTGGGCTTCTGTCCCGCTCTCTTGAAGTGCGACACGTATCTCTCCGTAACGCGGACTAGGTCGCTGCCGGGCGATCTACTGTACCAGTTCACGTTCTCGAGCCTGACCTCGCACCGCACTAGGTCATCGCCCTCCGGTGCTTCCAACTGGTATGTGAAGCCGTCGAACGCCGTCTGCAAGGGCCCGCCGTCCCGAGCCCACCCAAGGATGCCCCAGAAGACCTCAAACGGCGACGTGACGCCACCTCTGAAGTAGAGGATGATGCTGAAGGCCAGCAGCAACAGGATGGAGGCTACGACCAGGACGGCAAACGCGCGCGCGGCCCTGCCGATCATGCTTCTACGAGAAAACACCGTCATTCTGCGCTACCTTGCCGTCCCAGGACGCCTGCAAGCGCGAAGCCTGTCTCGCCCACGATCCTGCCGGGAATGGAACTCCCGGCTACTCCTTGAGCGTGAGACATCCATCCGGCCACCTCCATTCGAGTCGGTCCCGGTGCGTCCGATACCACTCGGATGATTCGATGACGTGGACTCCGTCTGCGACCGCCGGATCCAGCAGGTCGAACTCCCGGCGGTCGCGGGCATAGACCTCAAAGTTCTGCCCGTCGTGGCCGGTCACGATCACCAGTGAATAGAGATCGGCCACGATCTGAAGCCACTTCGCGTGCCGGTTCTCGGCCTCACGCCTCCGTTCCTCGGCAGGCGCGGCCTCGGGCAGCCGGCCGATGGGAGGGTCTCGCAGGAGCTCGCGCATCCCGGCCAGGACGCGATCATCCGCCCCGACGTACAAGGCTAACTGGGCATCCCTCAGTACGTCGTCACCCCGAGTGTCCAGCAGCGACAGCGGCACGGACGGGAAGAAACAGCCTCCCACACCAGCTGTCCTCCCAAACCCGGACTGATACAGCGTCACAGAAGTGCAGACGCGCTCCACCTCCGGGGCCGTCTCCTGGAGGTACTCTGCGAGCTCTTCTTCGTCGAAGTACCCCCAGCAGAGCCCTACGTGGGCCGAAGTGGGATGCCGCACCGCGACCGACCGCAGGAAGGCCAACCGCGGATCGGCCGCTGCTTCCACGGTTTCGGGCTCGAAAACATTGAGGCCGTAGACCGAGCGAGACGCAAGGCCGTGCCGCTGCTTATCCCGAGTTCTTGCGATGCGCTGCAACGTCATCCTCCTGTCTTCCGCGACCGCTCACTGAGCCCGTGCGTCATCCATGCCTATTGCAGGGCCCGACCAGGAGCCCCGTGCGTGTAGGCCGCCACAGGCCCGCTGGCGTCGAAGCCCGCCAGCAAGCCCAGTGTCGACGGCCGTGGGCCCGAAGGGTCGCCGCCGTCGTACCAGAAATGCGCCGTCACGCCCTGCCTGTCCGTCCGGCTCACGCAGTCACCCGCCCCCTTTGTACGCGAAGCCGATGGTCGAGAGGTCACGACAGGTGATCCGGATCAGCCGCTTCTCCGCCTTCCCGGCGGCCTTCTTGCCCGGGCCGCTTTCTTGCGCGCGGTGAGGTCCGCGAGCACGGCCCGACGTGTCCTGCTGAACAGGCAGGCCGTGAGCCCAATTCCCCGGGCGGCACGCACCTCCAGGGAGCCGGTCGAGTTGCCGTGCGCTCACAAGGTGTCGCAGCTGTAATAGGTATCAGCGCCCAGCCATACGCGCGTGATGAGGTCGCTATGGAACGCGGCGACAGTCCGGTGGCATGGGTACAACTCATGCACATCGTGTGAGAAGAACTGGACGGTGCACGCATTCCCTTCGGCGTGACGGCCTCGCCAGACAACATAGTCGCCGTAGCCATTGGCGTAGAGCGGGAGATGATCCTCGAACGCAGGAACCTCGACTTCCTCACATAGCCCGCAGTACCAGTCCGCCCACTCCTCTCGCTTCGCCACTACGTTGCCGATGGCATGTCCCGGCATGGCTCCGATGAGCCCCTCGTGCGCGAGGATGTCCCCTGCCTTCAGGTACCCGAAGGTCGAGTAGAACGCTCGCAGTTGCTCGGGGAGCGCAAAGCCGATCTCCCGTTCCAGGTGCTGCACAGCGTCCCAGTCCGCCCCCGGTTCGAAGAGAAGAAAGAGGGGCTTGCCCGTAGCTGGGTTGCGTCTGCCTACTACCAGACACGGCTCCCGTTCGTCATCCTCTTCCTGCTCGGGCCACACGCATGCTGTCTCCACGATCTCCGAGAAGAGCGCGCTGAACGCCGGGACGCTGCGCGCAAGGATGCATGGACTCCCACGGTCATGCGGCCACTGCTCGAGCAGGAGCGACGGGATATCCAGCGGACTGCAGTCGAGGAAGGCCTGCGCAAGCGGGCCGAGGGATCGGGGTGTTCCTACCCATCCGAGGCCATCGGGCCCGCGGACAATACCTGTCAGGGCCAAGTCCTGAGATTGGCGCTCTATCCACCCGGTCATTCCGCTGTTGGTCATGGCACCGGCCGACGAACCGTGCAGCTTCCTTTCGCTCGAGCGCCTTCCCGCCCAGACGCGCGTCACTCTCCCGCTGTGCAGTGGCGCACCCGCTCGTTCCAGTATTCCCGGGCACCCGGAGCCAGACCTGCCGCGACGCTCAGCGGATCGACGTCCAGCTCTTCGATGCGTGTCAACTCGTAGTTCGTGAGTCCGTTCTCCTCCAGTGCCTGCGCCACGCGCTCTGTGATGAATACGAACATGGGCAAGGGCCAGATCGTGAAGAAATCAGAGCCATCCCAGGCTTCCCAATCCATCAGGCCCGCCGGATCGGTGAAGTATGTGTATTCCGCGTAGCCACAGGCCGGACAGCGGTACGACACCCCGATTCCCGACTCCGGCGGAGCCTCTCCGGCCCGCCCTGCCACCACGAGTTCGTGGAGGACTGGTGCGGGCGCTTTCCTGGCTCCGCGGACGCGCGTCACGATCACGGGTCGCGTGCAGAACCCAGTCAGGCCCGCCTGGCTAAGGATGCGCAAGGTCGGGCGGGGGAGAAGGCAACCTCCACCCCACACCCAGACGAAATCCCCAACGCGGGGACGGTCCAAAAGTACGCGCAGCCTTCCCTCGTCAGCAGTCGTTGGGACATGATGGTCGGGGTTATGCTCGCACGGACGCGATGCGATTTCGACCTCATGAGACTGCTCCTCGGCACAGGCGAGTCTACTGGGCCGACCGGGCTTCTTAAGCCGGTAGATGGACCTGCGCATGGTCGCTGATGCCTCCTCTTCCGGGCAAACACTCTACCGCACAGGCTTCGGGGCGTCTTCCCGCTGCCGTCTATTCCGATGTTGCCCCGACCAGCCCCGTCGCCCCTCAGTAGCGGAAGACGGCAGCCAGCGGCCCGTCCGCGGGCATCTCCTCCTGCGCCACGGCGTAGGCCTTGCCCCCCGTCGCCAGAGCCCGCACCGCCGCCAGGTTGAGCAGGTCCTCGTTGCCCTGCCGGGGCGCCTCGTGCAGGTGCAGGTCATTGGTCTGGGGATCGAAGGTCCCCCACTGCTGCACCCCCAGCGCCACGAACAGCAGTCCCACCCGCCCCTGGTCCGCCGCCGGCACGATCTTCCTCACCCGGTGCGACGCGCGCTCCGTGCCGGCCAACTCCCGGTACTGGGCCGCCGCCTCCGTGCGCGCCTTCTCGAAGTGCGGCTGCATCACCTCCGCCGCCCGCGCGTGCAGCGCCTCCGCGCTCTGCCCCTCCGGGTTGCCGTCTATCTCTCCCTCCACCAGCAGCGGGTAGGTGTTCGCCGCCCTGTAGAGCGGCAGCAGGTACTGCACCCCCGCCAGCAGCAGCGGCGCCCGCTTCTCGCGCAGCACCTCCCGCAGCCCCCGATCTATCTGCTGGAAGCACTGCAGCACGTTCTCCTTGAGCTCGTCCGCCCCGCCGCCCCGCCCGTGGAAGATCGCCGACCCGCGCGTTGACCTGCCCGGCTGCGCCGTGTGCAGGTGGATCTGCCGCTCCGGCGTGTCGTACTGGAGCGCGTCGGCCACGCTCTTCGGCAGTTTCGACGACTGCACCTCGCTGCAGTCGTAGCGCGTGCACTGCAGCAGTCGCACCTGCTTCTGGCTCAGCGCCAGCAGATAGAACCGCCCGTCCCCCAGCAGCGGCAGCAGCGGCGTCACGTGGTAGCGCCGCGCCAGCACCACCAGTTGCGGCAGCGCCAGCGGCACGCCGTAGTGGCGGAACCCCTCCGGCCCCAGGAACGCGGCCAGCCCGTCGGCCTGGTGCTGCCAGAAGGCCCGGTCCTCCAGCAGCCCCGCCGCCGGCTTCAGCAGCGCCTTCACCTCGATCTCGCGCAGCCCGTCGTCGAGCAGGCGTTTCTCGGCCTCGCGCAGCAGGTTCTTGAACCGCGTCGGATTCTCCAGCGTCTCCGCGCCCCCGCGCTTCATCGGCATGAACATCGAGATGCAGGGGCCCTCGGGCGCGCTGATCAGCGCCGTGAGGTCGTCTCGGGACGGCACGTTCATGGCGTCCCCTCCTGGTGCAGCAGGCGTGGCCTTCCTCTTGCGCGCGGGGCCCCGCTTCCCTGTGCCGGTTCCTTCACATTTCCCCCCGCGATTCCCCGCCGCTCACCCGTGCGCGGCGCTCCTCCCCAAACGGATCCTCTCCCATCCGCCGCAAGTGAACGGGGCAGGACCTCACGTCCTGCCCCATGCATTCCATCGCGGTCCAGCGCCGCCGCGCGGCCATCGCGCTCAGAGCCAGGCAGCCCCGCCCTGCGGCGGGCCTCCCCTACGACTTCCGCGCCTTCATGACCTCGATGTCTTCGACCAGCGCCTGCAGGTCCTCCTCGTGCTCGACCTCGTCGGCCAGGATGGACAGCGCCATGTCGTACGTGATCGGGTCCTTGTCCTTGACCGCCTCGATCATCGCCTGGTACACCCCGATCGCGCACTGCTCCCCCTTGATGTTCTGCTCCAGCAGCGCCTCGACCACCGGATCCTCCGGCGCGTCGTACCCGCAGTTCGTCATCTTGTACCAGTCCTCGGGCGTGAGCAACGGCGTCCCGCCCAACTGGATGATCCGGTCAACGAGCATCCCCGCGTGCCTCAACTCATCCGCCGCGTGCTGGTCGAGTTCCGCCGTCACCGCCCCCCGCATCGGCCCCTTCGCCACCTTGGCGCCAACCCAGTACTGGTAGTACGCCAGCCACTCGTCCGCCAGCGCCTTGTTGAGCAGAGTGACCAACTTGCCCACGTCCATCCCGATAATCTCTCGTCCCTTGGTTCCCATTCCCGGCTCCTCCCGTTGAAGTGTCGCCGCTTCGGCTTGGCCGCCCCACAACGGCCCTCCTGCACTCAGTTGTACGGCCCGAGCCACAATTCCTGCCGCGCATAGGAGAGAGGCCGCGCCGCCCCGAAAAGAACGGGGTAGGAACGAGGAGGCAGGCCGATGGCGGCGACGATGACCTCGCGGCAGCGCTGGCTCGCGGCCGTCCGGTGCCAGGCGGCTGACCGGCTGCCCTTCTGGCCCAAGAT
>Ga0180434_10007343_pt1 | contig 12422 bp, 11 predicted proteins | sample SS_ome_7_FD_132453 | JGI IMG/M metagenome (GOLD analysis project Ga0180434, IMG submission 132453) | Hypersaline lake sediment archaeal communities from the Salton Sea, California, USA - SS_1_D_2 metaG | ecosystem: Environmental > Aquatic > Non-marine Saline and Alkaline > Hypersaline >... | reverse complement strand
GTAAGCATGCTCGGTCACATATTTTTCATCCGGACGCTTGAGCAGACCATACAACTGGCATGAAGCTTCATTTTCAACCAGGTCGATAACTTCTTCGATCCAGACAAAATCGCTGGTTGTGACCGTTACAGTCACATGTGAACGCTGGTTGTGTGCTCCGTAGTCCGAGATCGATTTGGAACAGGGACACAGACTGGTAACAGGAACAACCACCTTGATAGACATTTCCGGCTGGCCATCCTTGATGTCGCCGATCAGGGTGACATTGTAGTCCAGCAGGCTTTGCACGCCGGAAACAGGTGCGGTTTTATTGATGAAATAGGGGAAATTCATTTCAATATGACCCGCCGAAGACTCCAGTCTTTCAGCCATCTCCACCAGCATATCCTTGAAGGACTTTACAGTGATCTCGCGTTCGTGATTGTTAAGAATTTCCACGAATCGGGACATGTGGGTGCCCTTGAAGTTGTGTGGCAGAAACACGTACATGTTGAAGTTGGCAATCGTGTGCTGCTCACCTTCGGAGCGATCACCAACTTTTACCGGGTGTTTGATATCCTTTATGCCAACCTTGTTGATGGCAATTTTACGGGTATCTGCGCTACTTTGTACGTCTTCAATGGTCGAATCGGTACTGGCTGTTTCTGTCATGCAATGCTCCAGGGAGGCAAAAAATCAACTGTTCGGACATTCTGATTGCCCGCAAAAGCCAGTGATATTAACAGAAAATGAGCGGACCGGCATTTAATTTACAGTAGTGTTTACAGGGTTTTCCTGCTGAAATGAGGCCTTAATGCTGGCGTTTAACGATATATTCGGCCAGTCCCCGTAGCGGATCTGCGCGGTGATCGAAACCGTCGAGTTGCGCCAAGGCATCTTCGATGAGTTCCGAGGCCTTTTCCCTGGCACCCTCGAGTCCAAGCAAACCAGGGTAGGTGGGTTTGTCATTGGCAGCGTCTTTACCGCTGGTTTTACCGAGTGTGGATGTTTCGCCCTCAATATCAAGTATGTCATCGCGTATCTGGAAGGCCAGACCAATACATTTTGCATAATGATCGAGTTTTTTCAGTAGACCACTGTCAAGCTGTTCATCAGCAAAAGCTCCGAGTTTTACCGAGGCCCTGATCAGGGCGCCGGTTTTGTGGATATGCATGTTCTCCAGTTCCACCAGGTCGAGGTTTTTTCCGGTTGCTTCAAGGTCGATGGCCTGTCCTCCACACATGCCGCGCGAGCCGCTGGCAAAGGCCAGTTGCTCAATCATTTTCAGTTTGGTTTCTGCTGAAAAATCTCCTGCTTCATCTTTTGCAAGTATATGAAAAGCGAGTGTCTGCAGGGCATCACCTACCAGCATGGCCGTGGCTTCATCGTATTTGACATGGCAGGTAGGACGTCCGCGACGAAGGTCATCATTGTCCATGGCTGGCATATCATCATGAACCAGAGAGTAGGCATGAATCAGTTCAACTGCACAGGCTGGTGCACAAAGCCGTTCAAGAGGAATATCAAGTGCCTGCCCAACAGCATAAACCAGCATCGGGCGTATGCGCTTTCCAGGCCCCATTGCCGCGTAGTGCATGGCTTCATGCAAACGAACGGGAGGACGCTCAGTGGAAGGTAAATATTCTTGCAGGGAATTTTCAACACGATGTTGACTGAAGACCAGGAATTCCTTGAATTGCTGATCATTGCTCATTTTCGAATGGCTCCAGCTCGGCATCAGGGGTATTTTGCAGAAGTATTTTGACTTTTTGCTCGGCTTCATCAAGTGATTTCTGGCATTGCCTGGTGAGTTTAATGCCTTCTTCAAAAGCCTTGAGTGAATCGTCAAGCGACATTTCACCTTGTTCCATCGAATCAACCAGCTTTTCCAGCTGCCCGAGAGCATCCTCGAATGTTAATGTGTCTGCAGGATTTGATTTTTTTGTCACAATTAATGCCTTGTTGATGATGATTTCTGATCTGTTGCGATGCTAAACTACATGGCTGATTGATCCCGGTCAAATGTGAATACAACATGATGATAAAGTTTTTACAGCGGTTTTTTATGCTGTGTATGGTGATGCTGGTCCCGTCGGGATTGCTCGCCAATGAGGAATACCTAAAACAACTCGATGATACGGCAGATTTTGATTATGACGACAGTGGTGATGTGCCCTGGAAAGAAGACAGGCTCAACGACCTGACTCCACCGGAGAATGACAACCTCAAGCAGCTCGATATCGATCACCCGCCGGTTGGCTTCAGGGTTTACATCGATACCAGCAGTATTACTGTCAGTAATACCGATAGTGTAGTGCGCTACTGGCTGGTGCTAAAGGCCGGGAAATCACGCAATGCCATGTATGAAGGTATCAAATGTAACAGTAACGAGTACAAAACCTATGCCTACGAAAACAAATGGAAAAAAGGCAAGGTGAATATCTCCAAAGTGGCCAAATGGTTACCTGTTGAATCGCACGGCCATAATGCGTTTCGTTATGAACTGAAAAAATATTATTTCTGCAGTGACGTATTGCCCAGACCTGTTGACGATATACAGGACCTTATAGCCGGCTATAAAAGTACAACCTCCGATTACGATCCTACCTATCACCATGCCCAGTAATTACGATGCATCGGCCATTGAAGTTCTCAGTGGCCTTGAGCCGGTGCGCAAGCGCCCCGGAATGTACACTGATACCACCAGGCCCAATCACCTGGCACAGGAAGTCATCGACAACAGTGTCGATGAAGCCATAGCCGGACATGCCAAAACCATTGAAGTCACCTTGTACAAGGATACTTCCCTGGAAGTCATTGACGACGGTCGTGGCATGCCGGTTGACCTGCATCCCGAAGAAGGCATTCCCGGTGTTGAGGTGATTCTAAGCAAACTGCACGCCGGCGGAAAATTCTCCAATAAAAACTACCAGTTTTCCGGTGGACTGCACGGCGTGGGGGTATCCGTCGTTAATGCACTGTCGCGTCATATTGAAATCTGGATCAAGCGCGACGGCCAGGAACACAATATCGCTTTTGCCAATGGCGAAAAGGTCTCAGAGCTGGAACCGATAGGAAAGGTTGGCAGGGCCAATACCGGTACCCGCATTCGTTTCTGGCCGGATCCGCAGTTTTTTGATTCACCCAGGTTCTCTGTCAGGCAGCTTCTGCATGTGCTGCGTGCCAAGGCGGTGCTATGCCCGGGTTTGAAGGTGATCTTCAATGAGGAAGTCAGTGGTGAAAAATACGAATGGTATTACGAAGATGGACTCAAGGACTATCTGCTGGATGCGCTAAGTGGTCTCAAGTTGTTACCTGAAGAGCCATTTGTTGGCGAAATGTCGGCTGAGAATGAAGCCGCCAGCTGGGCTGTAGCCTGGTTGCCTGAAGGTGGCGAGAGCGTCAATGAAAGTTATGTCAACCTGATTCCGACCGCGCAGGGAGGTACTCATGTAAATGGCCTGAGAACCGGGCTGACCGATGCGGTTCGTGAATTCTGTGAGTTTCGCAATCTGTTGCCACGTGGTGTAAAACTCACGCCAGATGATGTCTGGAATGGTGTGGCCTTTATTCTTTCGGTCAAACTGGTCGATCCGCAGTTTTCAGGGCAGACAAAAGAACGCTTGTCATCTCGCGAATGCGCTGCGTTTGTTTCAGGCATTGTCAAAGACTCTTTCGGGCTCTGGCTCAACCAGCATACGGATATCGGTGAAGCGATTGCCGAAATGGCAATCAGTTCTGCGCAGAACCGAATGCGCGCCGGTCGCAAAGTGCAGCGAAAAAAGGTGACCCAGGGACCTGCGTTACCGGGCAAACTGGCTGACTGTGCCAGTGTTGATCCAAGCCGTTCTGAACTGTTTCTGGTAGAAGGGGATTCTGCCGGTGGTTCAGCCAAGCAGGCTCGAGATCGTGAGTTTCAGGCCATTATGCCCTTGCGCGGCAAGATTCTGAATTCATGGGAAGTGGAGTCTGTTGATGTCTCAGCTTCTCAGGAGGTCCACGATATAGCCGTAGCCATCGGTGTAGAACCCGGCAGCGATGATCTTTCGAAGTTGCGTTTCGGTAAAGTCTGCATCCTTGCCGATGCCGACTCTGACGGCATGCATATCGCTACATTGTTATGTGCGCTGTTTGTAAGGCATTTCCGTAGGCTGGTCACAGAAGGTCATGTGTACGTAGCGATGCCGCCATTATTCAGAATTGATGTTGGCAAGCAGGTATTTTATGCGCTTGATGAGGCTGAGAAACAGGGTACCCTGGATCGTATCAAGGCAGAAAAACTGCGCGGTAAAGTCAGCATCCAGCGTTTCAAGGGCCTGGGTGAAATGAACCCCAAGCAACTGCGTGAAACGACCATTGACCCTGATACACGCCGCCTGGTGCAACTCACTGTCGATGCCGGTGATGACACCAACGGCATGCTGGATATGCTGTTGGCCAAGAAGAGGGCTTCTGACAGGAAGTCATGGTTGCAGGAGAAGGGTAATTTAGCTGAGGTATGACAGGTATCATGCATCATGTATCTGCTTTTTATGGGCGTTCAAGTACATCCATGTATCACTCGGCTTCGGACATCCATGTCCTCAGACGCCATAAAAAGTTGATACACGATACCTGATTATCCAGCAGGTGACTCTCTGGAACGGCTTACGGCGTGCTTGTTAAGAAGTGTCCGAGTCATGGATGACGAGGCCAAGCCTGCATGGATGCATTCACGGCGTCTTCTTAACAAGCATGCCGTGAGCGGTTTGAATATTGAAATTTGTAAAAAAGATTGCCGATAAACGCGATCACACTATGAATAATTGGATAGAAATCGACAAACAACACATCTGGCATCCATACAGCTCGATGGATGCTGATGTGCCCGTTTTTCCGGTTAAGTCAGCCACTGGTGTGATGATAAAGCTGGAAGATGGCAGGGAACTGGTTGATGGTATGTCATCCTGGTGGTGTGCGATTCACGGCTATAACCACCCGGTATTGAACCAGGCTATAACCGATCAGTTAAAAAGCATGTCACACATCATGTTTGGTGGTCTGACCCATGAGCCGGCAAGCAAGCTGGCCAAAAAACTGGTTGAGTTGACGCCAGAGGGCCTTGATTCGGTTTTCTTTGCAGACTCCGGATCGGTGTCAGTCGAAGTAGCCATGAAAATGGCATTACAGTACTGGATTTCAAAGGGGGAAAACAGGCGCACACGTTTTATGACCATCCGTAGCGGTTATCATGGTGATACCTTCGCAGCGATGTCAGTATGTGATCCGGATACCGGTATGCACAAAATCTATGGTGATAATGTACTGATGCAACAGTTGTTTATCGATGCGCCAGTGTCCAGAGTGCATGAGGCCTGTTCAGAGCAGGATTTGCAAAAGCTGGAAACAGCCTTTAAGCAGCATGCTGAATACACCGCGGCCTTTATTCTGGAGCCTGTAGTGCAGGGCGCGGGTGGTATGCGCTTTTATTCAGCGGATTATCTGTCTAAAGTCAGACAATTATGCGATGCATACGGCATATTGCTGATTACAGATGAAATCGCCACGGGCTTTGGGAGAAGCGGTAAACTGTTTGCCTGTGAACACGCCGGCATATCACCGGATATCATGTGCATCGGCAAGGCATTGACCGGTGGATACATGACAATGGCGGCAACCTTAACGACCAGCATGGTCAGCGAAGCTATCAGTAACGGAGACCCGGGTGTGTTTATGCACGGCCCTACCTTTATGGCAAACCCCCTGGCCTGTGCAGTCGCCAATGCCAGTATTGATTTGCTGCTATCTTCTGGCTGGCAGCATAAGGTCTTGCAGATTGAGTCCTGGCTGAAAGCGGGCCTGGAGAGCTGTGAGCAGCTTGAAGCGGTAAGGGAAGTCAGGGTGCTTGGTGCGATTGGTGTAGTGGAGTTACATGAAGCGGTGGATATGAAACAGATACAGCCTGCTTTTGTAGAAGCCGGGGTCTGGGTCAGACCATTTGGGAAACTGGTCTACCTGATGCCACCTTATATCATTGACGAAGCCCAGGTAAATATGTTGACCAACGCAATATTCACCATACTTGAACAAGGGAGGACACATTAATCATGAAAATATCATTAATCCTCTCTTTGATGTTACTGGTTTCCAGCTTTAGTGTTTTATCTGCTCCCAATGGAGAAAAGCTCTATCAGCAGTATTGCGAGTCCTGCCATCAAACGCAGGGTGAGGGAGGAATCGGTCTGCCACTTTCCAATATCAAGATGGCTCATGTATCCGATCAATACCTGGAAAAAACCATCAGGCTGGGGCGTCCCGGTCGCATCATGCCCGCCTACCCGGGATTGAGTGATGCCCAGGTTGCATCGATCATTGGATACATTCGAAGCTGGTCCGACCAGCCCGTACCAACTTTCTCCAGCGAGACCATTACCGGTAATGCTGAAAATGGAGAAAAGCATTACAAAAAACGCTGTGCCAAGTGTCATGCCAACGATGGCAGTGGTGAAGGCGAAGGCACCGGGGTCACCAAGTCACGCAAGCGCAAGTTCATGATTATGCCGGCGGCCATTAATAATTCCGGGTACCTGGATTCAGTCACTGATGAGGAAATTCGAGAAATTATTATAGCCGATCGTGATGACTCCAAAATGCCATCCATGCAAGGCAAACTGACTGATCAGGAAATCGATGATGTTGTTGCCTACGTGCGCAGCCTTAAAGTCGCACAACCAGCTTTTGAAGACTATCTCAAAGAAGAGCCCGAGCTATCGATAATTGTTGAATCGCCCAATGATTTTGAATCTACGGTGGAAGCTGCCAGGCAGGCCTTAAGTGCTTCAAATTTCCGCCTGTTTCCTGAACGCTATATCGAGCAGGGGCTGGTCGATGAGTTTACTCATAATACACGACAGGTCAGCTTGCGATTCTGTAATTTCAGTGAACTTTACCAGATGTTGAAAATTGAACCGCGTCTTGGCGTATTGTTACCCTGTCGCATTACCATTATTGAACAGCCTGATAAAAGCGTTCTGATTATTGCGCCAAATATGAAACTGCTGTCGAGCTGGTTTAATAATGACGAGTTGTTCAAGATCGCTGAACAGATGGAAGAAAATATCAGCAACGCCATTGAAGAGGCTACGTTCTGATGAATAGATGCTTGAAACTGTTTTTTGTTGTTTTATTAATTGGCTCTTCTACTGTATCTCATGCCAGTGAAGACCATCTATTGATGGTCAGAACACAGCAAACTTTTGAAATTGCCATGGAAAAAATTCAGCGTCTTATCGAGGAGTATGGCTATAGTGTAGCCCATATTCAGCGCTGCGATGGCGGACTCAATGATTTTGATTATGAAACCGATTATTACCGCGTGATATTTTTTGGCAAGTATAAAGAAGTCAAGGCTTTAAGTAATGATTATCCCGAGTTGATTCCCTTCCTTCCCTTGAAGTTTCTGGTGTTTGCCGAGAATGATGAAACCGTCATCGTTTCTCTGGATCCGGATACGCTTGCCGATTATTTTGACAATCCTGACATTAAACACCAATTGCGACGCTGGCATAATGACATCGATGAAATGTTTAGCGAAATGCGAATTTAAAATTTATGACAACCACGACAACTTATAGCTCTGAAGGCATTGAAAAACTGCCACTGAAAGAATTTACTGAGAAAGCCTACCTGGATTATTCCATGTATGTCATTCTCGACAGGGCATTACCTTTCATTGGAGATGGTCTGAAACCTGTGCAACGTCGAATAGTTTACGCCATGTCTGAACTGGGTTTGACTGCCACTGCCAAGTTCAAAAAATCTGCCCGTACTGTCGGTGATGTTCTTGGCAAGTTTCATCCACATGGTGACTCGGCCTGTTATGAGGCCATGGTGTTAATGGCGCAGGACTTTTCTTACCGCTATCCGTTAGTTGATGGTCAGGGTAACTGGGGTTCACAGGATGATCCCAAGTCATTTGCGGCAATGCGTTATACCGAAGCCAAGCTCACACCTTATGCGCAGGTGCTATTGAAAGAACTCGGACAGGGTACAGTCGACTGGACGGCAAACTTCGATGGCACCCTCAAAGAGCCTGTGATGCTGCCATCACGCCTGCCAAATTTGCTGCTCAATGGTGTTTCAGGTATTGCGGTGGGCATGGCAACCGACGTCTCTCCACACAACCTGAACGAAGTGGTTTCGGCCTGCATACATTTGCTTGAAAACCCCAAAGCCAGCGTAGCAGACTTGTGTGAGTATGTTAAAGGCCCGGACTTTCCCGGTGAAGCTGAAATTATTACCCCGCGGGAGGAACTTCAGAAAATCTATGAAACCGGTAATGGTACTTTCAAGCAGAGAGCAGCTTACACCAAAGAACATGGAGACATTGTAATCACAGCCTTGCCGCACCAGGTGTCAGGAGCAAAGATACTGGAGCAGATTGCTGCACAAATGCGAGCCAAAAAACTGCCGTGGCTGGAAGATCTGCGTGATGAGTCTGATCATGAAAACCCCATCCGACTGGTTCTGGTACCGCGTTCCAACCGTGTAGATACTGAACGCATGATGTCTCATCTGTTTGCCACCACTGACCTGGAACGCTCCTACCGCGCCAACTGGAATGTGATTGGTCTTGATGGGCGACCCGCGGTAAAAAATCTGCGCGAAATGCTCAAGGAATGGCTGGAGTTTCGCTTCAACACCGTTAAACGGCGTCTTCAATACCGTCTGCAAAAAGTCCTTGATCGGCTGCACTTGCTTGATGGTTTGTTGATCGCATTTCTCAATCTCGATGAAGTCATCCGCATTATCCGTACCGAAGATGAACCCAAGCAGGTTCTCATGGATACTTTTTCCCTGACAGCAGTACAGGCGGACTATATTCTTGATACCAAGCTGCGCCAGTTGGCACGACTTGAAGAAATGAAAATCCGTCAGGAACAGTCGGACCTTGAAGAAGAGCGTGACTGGCTGGAAAAAACACTGGGTTCCAATGCGCGTATGAAAACACTCATCAAGAAGGAACTCAAAGCTGATGCCGAAGAGTTTGGTGATGCTCGCCGCAGTAAACTGGTTGAACGTGAAGCAGCCGTGGCGATTGATGAAACCGATATGCTGCCCAGTGAGGTGCTAACGGTGGTGCTTTCTCAAAGAGGCTGGGTGCGTGCTGCCAAGGGTGCTGACATTGATGCAGCAGGATTGAATTACAAGGCGGGTGATGGTTATCTGGACTCAGCCATAACCCGCTCCAACCAGCAGGCAGTGTTTCTTGATTCCACAGGGAGAAGCTACTCTCTGGGCGCTCATACCCTGCCATCAGCCAGGGGGCAGGGTGAACCACTGACAGGTAAACTGTCACCCGCCGGCAATGCGCAGTTCGTGGCCACGCTGGGTGGTGATACCGAACAATGGTATCTGATTGCTTCCGATGCCGGCTATGGTTTCCAGATCCAGTTAAAAGATTTTCTTGCCAACAAAAAAGCCGGCAAGGCCTTGTTGAAATTGCCCAAGGGTGCCAAAGTGTTAAAGCCGCAGAAAATTGAAAACCCTGAAGCCGATGCTGTGGTGGCGATTACCAACGAAGGGCGCATGCTAAAGTTTCCTTTGACTGAATTACCCGCACTAAGCCGTGGCAAGGGCAACAAGATTATCGGCATACCCGGTAAACGCGTGGAAAGCAGGGACGAGTTTGTGGTTGCCATAGCGGCGGTTCCAGAGAATGGCAAACTGACCATTCATTCAGGCAAACGCCATATGACTCTGAAACAGTCAGATCTTGAACACTTTGTAGGTGAGCGTGGGCGTCGCGGCAGCAAGTTACCACGAGGATTTCAGCGGGTGGATAAAGTCAGCGTTGAGGAGTAATTACAGGAGCTTGTGCTACAGGACTATAGCTTCAAAGCATTTCCACGCAGTTTTTACCTGTATCCTTGGCATTACGTAAAGCCTGGTCAACACGACGAAACAGGTCGTTGATGTTTTCACCTTCCTGATACATGTCAACGCCAAAGGATGCTGTAAGTCCGTCAATGCCGGTAAAGTGGTGTAATTCAATACGGGACCGGAGGTTATCTGCCATCAGGTAGGCTCCATCCAGGTTGCTTTCCGGCAACACGATCAGGAACTCTTCTCCGCTCCAGCGGCACACTGAGTCGACTTCGCGACAGAAGCCTCTGATCAATTCTGCCACTGCAGCTAATACTTTATCGCCTCGGTCATGGCCATATTCTTCATTGATTTTCTGGAAATCATCCAGGTCCAGTTTAACGATGGCGAATGAAGACCGGTAACGATCGGCCCGGTATTGCTCCTGGTCAAGAATTTCCTCGAGTTTCTCCCGATTATAAAGGCCCGTCAGTTTATCTGTTTTGGCCAGGTGTTCCAGTTCATTGGTTCGTTCCTGGACAATACGTTCGAGACGTTGAGTTTCAGAAATGTCATGGATCACGGCCCGCAGGCGCTTTTCACCATCGAAATCAATCTGGTCAAGTACGACCTGTGATAGGAACTCATTGCCATCGGGGCGTTTGTGAGTCCATTCAAACTCATGTTTACCTTTGCTCAATGTAACCTGGATCATCGCTTCAGCCATGTCCACAGAGGCTTTGCCATTAGGCTGGAGTTCAGGAGAATGGTCAGCAGGGTGTGACTGGTAAAGTTGCTCTCTGTCGGAAAACCCCATCAATTTGATATAGGCTTCGTTAAAGTCTACATAGCTGCCATCCTGGTTAACTATCGCGATAGCAACTTCGACGGTATTAAAAAGCCATTTATAGTCATTGAGCTGGCGTTGCAGGTTTTCAGTTTCGTTCATTTGACAGGTTTTTTTAGCATTGTTTTGCACCATAAATTTAGACAAAAAATCTCGCTTTGTCTTTTGAAAATCAAGGTTTTATTTCATGTAGTTGATTTTCAATAAAAAAGCCCACCTCTTGGTGAGCTTTTTTTCGGTGAGAGAAAAGGCTTTCCGGATTTTAGAGTTGCGAATGTGAACCGTCGCACATTGGTGCGGTACTGGTTTTTTTACAGCCACAAAAGTAAACAGTTTCATCTTTTTCTGCCTTGTAGGGCGTTGGCTGGAAAGAAGTCCCCTGGTGGGACCCGTCACAGAAAGGCTGGGTCTTGCTACGGCCACAGGAACACCAGAAATAGGTCTTGCCTTTCTCTACATCAACTGCAAAAGGAGACTTCTGGGCAATTATCGCTTCATCTGTCATTTTTTTAATCCTTATAAATAATTAATCACCGTCCGAGTTTAAGTCAAAATCACGTCGTTTTTACATTAAGCATTCTAAGGTTTTGAATATCGACTGACTTTTATTTTTGACGGTTATATGTTGAAAATGTCACTAACTATTATTCGTGAATATTCGATTTAAAAAATAGCTATACTGATGAGGTGGGGCTTTTTGGTTGTTGTGTCGGGGCAGGCCAGAATATCAATGCCATGATTGCCTGCATGATCAGTACAGCCACCAGAGTGGGGCCGAAAGGCTGGTCTAAAATGAGTGCTATAGCGAAAGCCAGAATATAAGAGATAAGTCCAATTCCTGTACCGATGGCCAGGCAGACCCGCCATCGGGATGCCAGACGAAAAGCTACCCAGGCGGGTATGAAAACCAGCGCAAAGGCTGCCATCAGACCGAGAGTTCCGGTACCGAGAGCCATTCCCAGGGCCACTAACAGATTAAAACCGATGTGCCACTTGCGAACTGAGTGATGCAGCGAAAAAGCATGACCAGGGAAAAGACGGGCACTGACCAGTACCGGAGCCATCCATTGTAATAGCAATATAGAAGATAACGCATAAATATATGCACTGACTAAATGAGTATTGTCTGCAAAATAAAGCTGCCCTTCGACCAATGCATGCCCCATGGCACTGCCAAGTGTTGTGTTGGCAGCGATCAGTAAAGTGGCTGCCCAACCAATAAGAATCATCAGGGCATAGATGGTATTGCCGCAAAAGCGACCAAAGGACTTTATCAAGGCACCCGCCAGTGCCCCTAAAGGTGCGCCAAGCACGACCGGAATGCCAACCGCCAGTCCTACCAGCCCGCTGGCTCCTGCCAGGTGAGCAAGACCTAGCGCCGCAAGCCATTCATCTTTTAGTCTCAGGAGTACGCCCAAAACAGGAAGAATAACGGCTAAAAGAAATCCGGTAATAAAGGGAGTCCAGAATAACGGATCAAATAATACGTCCCAGTTCATGCGTCTATTCTGTAAATCCGGTTGCAGGATTTTTCAAGGAATTCTCTTTCATGACTTACCAGTAGAACCGTCCTTCGGCCCTGTTCAAAATGCAGAATTTCAGTTAGTAACTGTTCTCCGTCAGGATCCAGGTTGTTGGTTGGTTCGTCCAGCATTACCAGGTCAGCATTACCACCAAGCATGGCCCAGACAGCTAATAGCTGGAACTGTCCTCCACTTAAGGTATCAATGCGTTGGTCAAGCCACGGCTGAAG
>Ga0180434_10007339_pt1 | contig 12425 bp, 10 predicted proteins | sample SS_ome_7_FD_132453 | JGI IMG/M metagenome (GOLD analysis project Ga0180434, IMG submission 132453) | Hypersaline lake sediment archaeal communities from the Salton Sea, California, USA - SS_1_D_2 metaG | ecosystem: Environmental > Aquatic > Non-marine Saline and Alkaline > Hypersaline >... | reverse complement strand
CCAGCCCGCAGTTCGTCGAATGCCAGGAAAACGCCACCACGACGATGATGGCCTGGGAAACCTCGGAAACCGCGCTGACCAACCGGATCGGGCTGCTGACGGCCTATGGCGACACCGCCATCGATGTCGGCATGAAATGGGGCGTCGCCCTGCTCGACCCGGCGCTGCGCCCAGTGGTGACCGACCGGATCGCCGCCGGCAAGGTCAGCGGCGACCTCTCCGGGCGTCCGTTCGACTACAAAGACGGCGAGGCGATGAAGGTCATCGTCGTGATGACCGATGGCGAGAACACCAATACCTACGCGCTGAAGCATCCCTACCGCAGCGGCGACTCGCCGCTGGTGGAAGGCGCCGACGGGCGCGATTACTACCACTACCCGGAACGGTCGGGCAGCTACGACTTCTACCGCACCTCGAACAACAGCTGGTACAAGCTGTCGCAGATCGGCGGTGACTTCGACGTGTACACTTGGCCCGAGGTCTGGGCCAAGCACACGGTCCGGTATTTCGACAATCGCTACGTCAGGGAGATCTTCGGCAACATCGGCTTCTACAACGCCGCGGTCCGCCGGACGAGCTACGGCGCCAAGGACAGCCAGCTTCTGGCCACCTGCACCGCGGCCAAGTCCCAGGGCGTCCTGGTCTTCGCGATCGGCTTCGAGGCGCCGTCGGCCGGCCAGTCGGTGATGCGGTCCTGCGCGACGTCGGATGCGTTCTACTACGATGCCCAGGGGCTTTCGATCGCCGACGCCTTCGCCGGCATCGCCTCGGCCATCAACGCGCTGAGGCTGACGCAATGATGCGGCTGTCGTCCCTGCTGCGGCGGTTTAGCCGCCAAGAGCGCGGCTCTTCCACGATCGAGTTCGTGATCTGGTTTCCGTTCTTCATCACGCTGGTCTGCTCCTCGATCGAATCGGGGCTGATGATGACCCGGCACGTGATGCTGGAACGCGGTGTCGACATCACCGTGCGGGGCCTGCGGCTGGGGGCCTGGACGGCGCCGACGCATAACGAGCTGAAGATCGCGATCTGCGACTCGGCGCTGATCATTCCCGGCTGTCTCAACTCCCTGTCGGTCGAGCTTCTGCCGGTTTCCACCGATACCTGGACGCTGCCGCCCGGCCCGGTCACCTGCACCGACCAGTCGATGCCGATCCAGCCGGTGACCCAGCTTGTTCCGGGCATCGCCAACGAGCTGATGCTGGTGCGGGTCTGTTCGAAGTTCTCGCCGTTCTTCCCGACCACCGGGCTGGGCATGAACCTTCCCAAGGACGGGGCCGGCAACTACGCGCTGGTCGCCGCCTCGGCCTTCGTCAACGAACCCTGAGGGGCTGCGATGCGAGCGATCCGACACTTTCTGAAAGGCACCCGCGGCTCGATGACGGTCGAGGCGGCGCTGATCCTGCCGCTGCTGTTCTGGGCGCTGATCGCGACGCTGGTGTTCTTCGACGCGTTTCGCCAGCAGAACATCGCGATGAAGGCCTCCTACACCCTGTCCGACCTGATCTCGCGCGAGACGGATACGCTCTCGCCCGACGATATCGACGGGCTGAACGGTGTCTTCGACTACCTGACCTTCTCCAATCACCCCAGCTGGATCCGCGTCACCTCGATCCGCTGGGACGCGACGGACGCGGAGTTCAAGGTGAACTGGTCGCACGCCACGAAGGACAACGACGCGCTGACCGATCTGACCTTGCAGGGCAAGGCGAACATCATCCCTGCGATGGCGGTGGGCGACAGTGTCGTGCTGGTCGAGACCTACATGATCTACGAACCGCCGTTCCGCGTCGGCCTCGACGCCAACTGGACGGTCAATGCCGTGGTCACCCGGCCGCGATTCGCCAGCCAGGTCGTCTTCGACCCGCTGAGCTGACGCCGGGTGCCGGCGCCCCGATCGTCGCGACCATTGCCGGATCGGCCCAGGCCGCGACCGCGCGTCCAACGGCATCGCCCGTTCGATCGGCACCGGGCTGATGGAACTGGTGTCGGGTTCGGTCACCGGGCCGGGCCGCGGCACCGCCGTGGGGCAGTGGACCCGGGTGACGGCGCGGTTCGACGTCACGCGGGCCGGGGCTTGCCCCGGCACGTTCGCGTTCTGCAGCGTCAGTCGCCGGCCAGCGCCCGCGCCGCGGCGGCGGTGCCCGGCCCGACCACCGCGTCCAGCGGGCCGAGGTAGAGGCCGCGGTCCTGCAGGATCTGCTGGAACGCCAGCGCGGTCTGCCGGTCCCACCAGTAGGCCGCGCCGCGGCGCAGTTCCTCGAAGGCGACCTTGCCGCTTTCCATCGCCGCCACGTAAAGATCGGCCGCGCGCGCCGGATCGTAGGCCACGCCCTGCCCGGTCTCGTGCAGCACGCCCAGCGCGGCGACGGCGGCCGGATCGCCGGCCTCGGCCGCCATCCCGATGAGCCGGGCGCGGCTTTCGGGATCGGTGCCGATCCCGGCGGCGGCATCGTCGTAGAGCGCGGCAAGCTCCAGCGCGGCGGTGGTGTTGCCGGCCTCGGCCGCGCGGCCCAGCAGGTCGGCCGCGCGCGGCGGATCGGGGATGCCCAGCGCCGGGTCGGCGCCGCCCGGCACGCCCTCGCCGGTCAGGTAGACCTGCGCCAGCCGGTACTGCGCGAAATGGTAGCCCGCATCGGCGGCCTGTTGCAAAAGCCGCACCATCTCGCCGGTGTCGCGCGGCACGCCGCGCCCGATCCGGTGCAGAAGCGCGAGCGTCGTCTGCGCGGCCGGGTCGCCCAGACCGGCGGCGGTGCGATAGTGCCCGGCGGCGGCCTGCGCATCCTCCGCGACCGGCGGCAGGCCGAAATTGGCCATGTCGCCCAGCCGGGTTTCCGCCGCCGCAAGCCCGAGCGCGGCGGCCCGTTTCAGCAGCGCGAAGGCGCGGTCGCCGTCGCGCGACAGTTGCGCGATGGTGGCGGCGTGGAACAGCGCTTCGGCGTTCTGGCTGGCCTCGGCCGCCCGGCAATCGGCCTGCGCGGCGACCAGGCGTTCGCGCGCCGCGCGCGCCGCCTCGGCGCTGACCGGCACACCGGCGCTGGCCGGGCCGGCGGTCTCGACGCAGCGGCGGGCCGAATCGGCGGGGTCGGCACGGGTTTCGGCGGCGACGAACAGGGCAAGGGCCAGGGCGGCCGGGGCGGTCAATCTGGTCATGCGAATCCTTTCCTGCCGTGGCGCTTGCGGCCGAAGGCCGTGGCCATTGCAACCTGTGTGGGTAAATTCTGCAATAATCTCATGAACCTGTGGGGAAATCTCGCAGTGATCTGCCGAAAAGGGCAGGCCGGCGGTTCTCCGCCCAAATGCAGGCCCGGGGGCGTGCCGCGGCGTCGTGCGTGTTGTTCTGCGCCGGCCGCGTGTCTAGACCGGATCATCATGACGCTACGCAAGACCCATGTTCGGACCCCCGTCGGCGGCCTCGCCTCCGCCCGCGGAGTGCTGCTTGCCGGCGGCGCGCTGGCGCTGTGCGGCGCGGCGGTGATCGCCCGGACCGTGGTGAGCGCGCCGCAGCCCGCGCCGACGCCGCCCGCAGTCGTGCCGGTCGCCATCGATCTTGCCGCCGCGCGGGCGCCGGAAACCGCGCTGGTGCTGGTGCCGGCCCCGGCCGGGACGGCCGCGCCATTGGCCGCCGCCGCCGCCGACCGGCGCGATCCGCTCGATATCGATCTGGCCGAGGTCGCGCGGCTGACGCGCGCGCGCGCGGCGCAGGCCGCCGGGCCCGCCCGCGTGGTCCGCAACGTCACGGCCGCCGTGCCGGCCGCGCCGCGGCCGCTGGCGCCGGCACCCGGCCCGCGCCTTGACGCGCCGCTGGCCCTGGCCGCGCTGCCCGCCCCCGATGCCGCCCCGCCCGCGATGCGCGCGGCGCCGGTCCCGGATTTCCTGGCCGACCGGCCCCTGCGCAGCGCGGCCGCGCCCGCCGCCGCGGATCGGCCGAGCGCGACGATCGGCGCCGCGCCGCGCGACCCGGTGCTGCCGGCGCTGGCCGAAGCCGCGCCGCCGCGCCGGCCCGCCGCCGATCCGGCCGGGATCGTTCTCGCGACCTCGCCGGTGCCGCAGCCGCGACCCGACCGGGTGGAGCGTGTCGCGCGCCGCGCCGTCGTGGCCGCGCCGCCGCAGGCCGAAACCGTGCTGGCCGCCGCGCCGGCGCCGGCCCCGGCGGCGGAACCGGCGCTGGGGCCGCGGGTGGCCGAGTCCCGGCTGTGCCGCAAATCGCTGGCCCGCGCGATGCCGTCGCGGCGGCCGGGCGCGGCCGAGGGCACGGCGTTCTTCGCGGCGCTGGGCGGCCTGTCGGGCACCGGGCGCGACGCGCGCATCGTCGCGGAACTGGCGCGCGGCAACATGCCCTCGGACCTGCGCGGCCTGCGCCCGGTCCGGCTGGCCGGCACCGATGCCGCCGGCCAGCCCGCCGAGATCGTGATCTGCGTGACGCCGGATTACCTCGCGCTGGGGTCGGATCGCGACCATGTCCGGGTGCCGCTGGGCCTGCCCGCGGCGCGGCAGATCGCGGCGCGGTTCGACATGGCGCTGCCGACGCCGCGGATGGTGGATGCGATCTGGGCGCAATCCGACGTGCGGCTGTCGCCGGCGCCGATGCCGCCGGGCCCGCAGATGTCCTCGACCGATTACTTCCTGCGCCACAACGCCACGATCGAGGGCCAGTTGGGCCGCGCCGGCGGGCTGGTGTCGGGCCACAAGAAGGACGTGGTGATCGCCAGCCGGATGCAGAACGCGCCGGGCCGGGTGGCGATCTACGGCTGGCACCGCAACTCCGGCGCGCCGATCCAGCCGGTCAGCACGGTGCATGGCGCGACCTATTCGGATTACAGCCACGGCATCCGGCTGGTGGCGCGCACCGCCTATGTCAACGGCCGGCCCGCCGATCTCGACGATCTGTTGACCACCGCGCGCTACGCCCGGATCCTGAACCCGGACGGGCCGCTGCCGGCGCCGGTGATCCGCGTCGCCTCGCGCTGAGCGGCGCGGCCGCGCCGGCCTATTTCACATCGACGAAGCAGCGAAAGCCGAGGTGGTAATTGGCGTGGCTGGCCGGCGACATCACCCGCGTGCCGTGCCAGAACGGCGCCCGCCAGCGTGCCCATTCCTCGTGCGCGCGCACCTTGTCCCAGATGAACCAGCTGCCCTTCATCTCGGTCACGCCCAGCGTTCTCGACCCGCGGCTGGCCATCTGGTCGGGCGCCAGCGGCAGGTTCATGTGCTCGGCCGCGTTGCCCTCGAGGTCGTAGACGCCCAGCGCGCTCTTGCAGTTCGGGAAACTGCCGGTCGGATAGGTGTTCGATCCGCAGCCGGTCCAGCTGCCGCCGTTGCAGCCGGGGCTTTTCGAACTGTTCTGCGCGCAGATGCCGCGCCGCCATTGCGGCCCGTAGGTCCAGCTGCGGCTGGGGCCCCATTTCGCGTTGTGCGCCTGCCGCATCCGGTTCACCGCGCCCGACATGCCCGCGCCCTGCGCGAGGTCGAAGCGGTAATCGGGTTCCAGCAGCGCGCCGGCGGCCGCGCCCTCCCATTCATGCGCATCGCCCATACGCTTGCCCTCGGCCGCGCAAAGCTGTGCGGCCTCGTTCGCCTTGACCCAGACCACCGGGTAGGCCAGCGGGATGTTCGGATATTCGAACATGTCCACGCAGACCTTCGCATCCTCGGGCCGCTCGGTCGCCGGATCGTAGAGCGGGGCCATGTAGGGCCGGCCGCAGATCCGTTCGAACTGCCGGTTACGGTAGTGGCGTTCGGGCGGCGCGGGCAGGCGCGCGCGCGCCTCGTCCCGCGTCATCGCGTAGCGCGTGACCGACGGGTTGCCCTGGCCCATGACCCGGCTTTGCGCGAAGATTTCCCGCACCCGCTTGATCTGGGCGTTGGTCACGCCGCGTTCCTGCTGCATCTGCCGGAACATCCGCTCGTTGTTCTCGGCCAGGGTCTGCGCGGCGGAGGGGGTGGCGAGGGCGAGGATCAGGCCGAGAATGGCAAGGCCGCGCATCGGGTCACTCCTTTCTGAGCAGGTAGAAGAAATCGCGGTTGTCGGCAAAGCCGACGAAGCGCGGAATCCGCTCGCCGCCGCGCCCGGACGGGTCGGAGGCGGCCATGTAGTTCGACAGGTGCAGGGGTTCGATCCCGTCGCCCGCCGGCCGCGGCCGGTAGACGGCCAGATAGGTCAGTTCCGGCGAGTTCATGTCGAGCAGCATCGCGTAGTCGCACTCGTAGGCCTGGAAGGTGCGGGCCATGGCCGAGGGCGTCGCGGCCGAGAAATAGGCGTAGATCAGGAACTGCCGGCCGCCGGTCTCGCGCAGGCAGGCGCCGGCGCGCAGTGTGCGCAGCTGCGCCTCGGCCGAGCCCGACCAGTTGCCGCCGCCCCAGCTTGTCACCCGCTCGCCGGGCACGACGAGGCCGGTCTGCGGGTCGCGCGCGACCAGCGGCACGCCGTTCTGCCGGGCGAAGGCGAGGTTCGGGATCGTCGGCGTGTCGGCCTCGGTCCAGGTCTTCATGTCGATCTCGCCGTCCAGCGTGACGGTCACGGTGGCAAGGTTCGGCTGCAGCCGGCTGAAGGTGACGCCGTTCGCCAGCATCCCGTAGTGGTGGCCACGGTTGAAGGTCGCGTAATCGCCGAAGCGGAAGGCGCCATGGTCGCGCTTGAACCCGCCGGCGAAGGCCGCGGCCACGCGCGCGGTCAGCGCCGGGCTGAGCATGCCGGTGCGCACCAGCGGCGCGGAGCGGTCGAACCCGTCGGGCCCCGGCAGCCGCCAGTCCTCGCCCGAGCGCTGCGGGCGCGACGACCAGCCCAGCGTCGGGTGGTCGGTGCCCAGTTCGTAGCCCAGTTCGAACCGGTCGAGATCGAAGGCGACGAGGTAGACATCGGCGTTGCTTTCCACCCCGTCGAGCCAGTTCACCGCGCGGTCGCCCAGCAGATCGGCATCGATCATGCCCGGTTGCATGGCGGAGGCGAAGACGCCCTCGGCCTCTTCCACCGCGTACCAGCTGCCGGCCTCCATCCCGCCCTCGGCGCCGATCAGCGGCAGGCCCATCGAGGTGCGCATCACCGGCCGCCGGTCCAGCCGGGCCCGGCCAAGGCTGGCCACCACCTCGCCCACCGGCGCGTCCTGCGCGGTGAAGGCGCTTTCGAGGAAGGCATCCTCGTAGAAGCTGCCCTTGATCAGGTTCACCAGGCTGTCGCCGAAGATCACGTTCTGGCGCAGGAAGTCGGACACCGCCTCGCGGTTGGTGCGGTTCCCGGCGACGGCGTTGCGCAGGTAAAGCTTCTGGCCGCAGACCGGGGCGAAGGGCAGGCCGCTGCGCGCGGCGGTTTCCATCTCGCTCTGCCCGCCGGTCTCGTCCCAGGGCCGGCAGGTCGTGGCCTCGCCGCCGCCCTCGATGATCAGGCCGGGCGCGTCGCCGGGTTCCAGCCGTACGCGCCAGCGATCGGGATCGGCGTTTTCCAGGTGCCACTGGTCGGCCGGCGTCCAGCTGCCCTCGGGCGGCGTCCGTTCGAGCAGGTACCAGGTGTTGACGGCGGGATGCAGCGCGGTCAGCCGCAGGGTGCTGCCGTCGGCCGCCGTCGCGCTTTCGCTGCGTCGCATCGGGGCGAGTTCGACCACGCTGTCGACGGCGGAGGCGGCGTAACGGTCCCACTGGCCCGCCGGCGGCAGGCGCACCGGGGCTTCGGTTCCCGCCGCCGCGACCGGAAGGATCGCGAGGGCCGTGACTGCAATGGCCGCTGTTACACCGGCGCTCAGGCGCTTCCGCTCTGGCCGCATGTCAATCTCCACCCCGGAAAAGATTCTTCGAACGTCATGACTTAATCGTGCGCCACCAACTGACGCAACTGCCGAGGCGGAGGTTAGACAGAGTCCGGTTAACCGGGTCTCACCGGTCGAAAGGTTGCCGCTGTCGGGCCCGCAGACGGGCGAGGCCCACCGCCTCGGCCGGGGTCACGGCGCGGAACCGCACGATCTCGTGCGGGCGCAATTGCACGAATCCGTCAAGATGGGCAGAGACGATGGTGGCGATCTTCGGGTAGCCACCGGTGGTCTGGTGATCGGCCAGCAGCACCGCCGGAACGCCGTCTCCGGCGACCTGGATGGAGCCGCGCAGGATCGGTTCGGAGGGGATGGACAGGGCGCCCTCGGGCACAAGTTGTGGCCCGCGCAGCCGTACCCCCATTCTGTCGTATGCATCCGTCAGGCGGTAGGGCGCGCCGGTGAGCGCCGCGATCGCCTCGCCGGCGAAGAACCGGTCCTGCGGGCCCAGCACCACGGCAACCTCGTGGCGCGGCCGCGCGGTGACCGGGCAGGGCAGCGCGCACTCGACCTTTTGCAACACCCGCGCGTCTTCGATCACGATCTCCTGCCCCGCCGCCAGCATGCCCCCGCCGATGCCCGAGGGCGCGTGGGTCGCGACGCTGCCAAGCCAGGGCCGGGCCAGCAGGCGACCGGCCGGTTGCAGGTAGGTCCAGGCCCCCCAGGGCCCGCGGCGAATCACCAGACGCTCGCCCCGGCGCAGCGTCACCACCGTCCAGGAACCGCCGGTGCCCGCCGCTGATTCGACGACGAAGCCGCCGCCGGCCACGGCCAGCGTGACCGCGCCCTCGGCGCAGTCGACGGTCAGCCCGCCCAGCGATACCTCGATCCCGGCCGCGCCGGCGGGATTGCCCAGCGCGGCATTGGCGCGGGCGAAGGCGATCCGATCCATCGGGCCGGATTCGGTCACGCCGTAGCGCAGCCAGCCCAGCCGCCCGCCATCCTGGATCGAGACATGCGGCCCGGCCTGGGCGACATGCAGGACCGCGCGGCTCATGCCGCGCCCCGCGACAGCCGGTCGAACTCTGCCCGGTCGACACGGGTGAAGCGCACCTTGTCGCCCACGTCGAACAGGAACGGCCGGTCGGGATCGCCGGTGAGAATCCGCGCCGGCGACCGGCCCAGAACCCACCAGCCCGCCGGCATGGTCACGGTGGTGACGATGCATTGCGGCCCGGCGATGATCACCGAACCGGCCGGGATGCCGCGCACCGGCGCGGGCTTTCGCGGCAGGCGGATCGGGTCCGGCACGCCGGCCATGTAGGCATAGCCCGGCGCGAAGCCGTAAAGATGCACCTCGTAATCGCCCGCCAGATGGGCCGCGATCACCGCCTCCGCGCTCAGCCCGGTCTGGTCCGTCACGGCGGCCATGTCGCGCGCGAACTCGGCCTCGTAGCACACCGGCACCTCGTGCAGCCGGCCCGCCGACCGGGCTTCGGGCGGATGCGCCAGCCGTTCCCGCACCGCCCGCGTCACCGCGGCATGGTCGGTTTCGGCCGGGTCGAACACCACCATCAGGTTGACATAGGCGGGCACGGTTTCGCGCTGGCCCGGCACCGGGCGCGCCGCCAGCGCACGATCCAGCGCCAGCACCCCGGCATGGGCCGGCCCGCCCACGGTGTCGCCGAATTCCACGAGCAACCCGCAATCGGCGACCGGGACGAAGCGCGGGAAGGTCGTGTCAGGCATCGAGGAACGGCCGGATCGTCACCCCCGCCGCCGCCAGGCGGTCACGCAGGCCGCGCGCCATCGCCACCGCGCTGGGCCCGTCGCCATGCACGCAGATCGACTGTGCCGCCAGCGCGATCGGGTCGCCGCCGATCACCGGCATCCGGCCGCTGTCCAGAAGGCCGAGCAGCCGGTCCGCCGCCGCGTCGGGGTCGTGCAGCATCGCGTCGGGGCGCGAGCGTGGCACCAGCCGGCCGGTGGGCAGATAGGCGCGGTCGGCGAAGACCTCGGAATAGGTATCCAGCCCGGCGGCGCGCGCCGCGCCCTCGAAGGCGGTGCCGGAGATTGCCAGCGCGGCCAGCTTGCCGGGCAGCGCCGCCACCGCAGCCGCGATCGCGCGGGCGACATCGGCATCGTCGGCGGCAAGGTTGGCCAGCGCGCCATGCGGCTTGACGTAGCGCACCCGCGCGCCGGCCAGCGCCGCCACGCCCTGCAGCGCGCCGACCTGCGCGGCCACCATCCGCCCGATCTCCGCCGGCGCCATCGGGATCACCCGGCGGCCGAAGCCCTCGCGGTCGGCATAGCCCGGATGCGCGCCCACCACCACGCCGCGTTCGGCGGCGGTGGTCAGCGTGCGGAACATCGTCTCAGGGTCGCTGGCATGGCCGCCGCAGGCCACGTTGGCCGAGGTGACGATGCCCAGCAGCGCCGCGTCGTCGCCCATCGTCCAGGGGCCGTAGCTTTCCCCGAGATCGGAATTCAGATCGATCCGTGCCGTCATGCCCATGCCCTCCGCGATCCGGCCAAGGGGGCAACGGCGGCGCGGCGCTGTCAAGCCGGTGGCGCGCGGCGATTGACGCGGCCGGCCAAATCGCCAAGGGTCCGGCGCATCGGCAAACCGGAGACAGCGATGACAGGCCTGGAAGACGGGATCGCCGATCTCTTCATCATCGGCGGCGGCATCAACGGCTGCGGCATCGCCCGCGATGCCGCCGGGCGCGGCCTGTCGGTCGTGCTGGCCGAACGCGGCGACCTTGCGCAGGCGACCTCCTCGGCCTCGACCAAGCTGTTTCACGGCGGGCTGCGCTACCTCGAATTCTTCGAGTTCCGGCTGGTGCGGGAATCGCTGGAGGAACGCGAAACCCTGCTGGTCGCGATGCCGCATATTTCCTGGCCGATGCGCTTCGTGCTGCCCTGGCATCCCGGCATGCGGTTCGACAGCGACACGCCCACCTCGCGGCTTCTGGCCCGGCTGATGCCGTGGATGAAGGGCCGCCGCCCGGCCTGGCTGATCCGGCTGGGCCTGTTTCTGTACGACCGGCTGGGCGGGCGCAGGATCCTGCCCGCGACCCGCACGCTCGACCTGGCCGACGATCCGGCGGGCCGGCCGCTGAAGCCGGAGTTCCGCAAGGCCTGGGAATATTCCGACTGCTGGGTGGAGGATTCGCGGCTCGTCGTGCTCAACGCCCGCGACGCCGAGGCACGCGGCGCGCGGATCATGACCGCCACGCGGGTGGTCGGCGCCGAACGCGCGGGCGATCACTGGCAGGTGACGGTCGAGGGGCCGGAGGGGCGGCAGACGCATCGCGCCCGCGCGCTGGTCAATGCCGCCGGCCCCTGGGTGGCCGAGGTGATCGGATCGGTGGCCCGGATCAACAGCCCCAAACGGGTGCGGTTGGTGCGCGGCAGCCATATCGTCACCCGCCGGCTCTACGAGCATGACCGCTGCTATTTCTTCCAGGGCGGCGACGGCCGGATCATCTTCGCCATTCCCTACGAGGGCACGTTCACCCTGATCGGCACGACCGACCAGGATCATCACGGCGATCCGGCCGAGGCGCGCTGCACCGAGGCCGAGCGCGATTACCTGCTGGCCTTCGCCTCGCGCTACTTCGCGCGGCCGGTGACGGCGGAGGACGTGGTCTGGAGCTATTCCGGCGTCCGCCCGCTCTACGACGACGGCGCGAGTTCCGCCACGCAGGCGACGCGGGACTACGTGCTCAGCCTCGACGGGGATGGCGCGCCGCTGCTCAACGTCTTCGGCGGCAAGATCACCACCTATCGGCGGCTGGCCGAAAGCGCGCTGGCCCGGCTCGCGCCGTTCTTTCCCGCCGCCACCGGCGACTGGACGGCGCGGGTGCCGCTGCCGGGCGGCGATTTCCCGCATGACGGGGTCGCGGCGCTGGTCGACCGGCTGCTGCGGGATTACCCGTTCCTCGCCCCCGGTCATGCCCGCCGCCTGATCCGCGCCTACGGGACGGAGGCCTTCGCGCTTCTGGGCGCGGCGGGCGCGATGGCCGATCTCGGCCGCGATTTCGGCGCGACGCTGACCGAGGCCGAGGTGCGCTGGCTGATGACCCGCGAATACGCCCGCCACGCCGAGGATGTCGTCTGGCGGCGCACGAAGCTTGGCCTGAAGATGAGCGCGGAAGAAATCGCCGCGCTGGAGGCATGGATGGCAACGGCGGGCTGAGGCTTGCCGCCCGCGCGCGCCCGCGCGAGGATCGGCGCGAACCGGCCAGGGCAGGGGGAGGCAGATGACCCATATTCTCGCGATCGACCAGGGCACGACATCGTCGCGCGCCATCGTCTTCGACGCCGCGCTCAGGCCGCGCGCCATCGCGCAAGAGGAATTCGCCCAGCACTATCCGCGCCCCGGCTGGGTGGAACACGACCCTTCCGACCTGTGGTCCACCGTCGCCGGTACCGCCCGCGCGGCGATCGAGAAGGCCGGCATCGCGGCGGCCGACATCGCCGCGATCGGTATCACCAACCAGCGCGAAACCGTGGTGATCTGGGACAGGAACACGGGCCAGCCGATCCACAACGCGCTGGTCTGGCAGGACAGGCGCACCGCCGATCTCTGCGCCGGGCTGAAAGAGGCCGGCCACGAAAAGATGGTGACGGAGCGCACCGGCCTGTTGCTCGATCCCTATTTCTCGGCCAGCAAGATCCGCT
>Ga0180434_10007338_pt1 | contig 12426 bp, 10 predicted proteins | sample SS_ome_7_FD_132453 | JGI IMG/M metagenome (GOLD analysis project Ga0180434, IMG submission 132453) | Hypersaline lake sediment archaeal communities from the Salton Sea, California, USA - SS_1_D_2 metaG | ecosystem: Environmental > Aquatic > Non-marine Saline and Alkaline > Hypersaline >... | reverse complement strand
GCTCGTGGGCCCTATGGTGAAAACGATGTCAAAGTCCTCTTTTTCCAAAAGATCATCCACTAGGTCCATGCCTTCATGGCCGTAGGAGGCGTCGTCGGTGCAGATGTACGCCTCATCCGCGACAGCCTTGACCTCCTCCTCGAGCATGACATGGTCCTTGTTTCGGAACCCGAACACCGCCACAACTTGGTTGCCTGCCCTCTTCAACGCCTCGATCTGGTAGAGCATGGCGCCGGCGAAGACGCCCCCCGCGACACACAGTACCTTGCCGCATTTCTTTATCTCGGCGGCGTTGCCGAGGGGGCCGGCGAAGTTAAGAAGCTCGTTCCCCTCCTCAAGCATGCCCAGCTCAGTCGAGGACCTGCCAACCTCTGCGAAGTAGATGGTCACGGTCCCGGCCTCGGGGTCTCTGCCGGCGATGGTCATGGGGATGCGTTCACCATTCTCCTTGAACCTGACGATGACGAACTGCCCCGGCCTAGCCTTGTTTGCGACGGCTGGAGCGTGGACATCAATAACCTTGACGTTCGGGGTAAGCTCCCTCTTGGTCACTATCCTGTACATGTGTTCACCGAGCCGAATCTGAATAAGGAAGCCGTACAGGTTAATAAAATTGAGGTTTAGAACCGTACAAAGTATACAAACCTGGGAAAAACAGCTGTATGTTTTACCGATGAAGCATAAAAGAATGGGTGACTCTACGTCCAGAGTCCCGGGACGTCGCCCCAGATGGCGTCCCACCAGTCACCCTCGGTCACCGTCTCGCCCCTCACCAGTATCTCCAGCAGGGTCTTCAGGAGCTTGTGGTGCCGCCTCTCGTCAAGGAGAATGGCCTTCAGCAGCAGCTCCAGCTTCTCGTTCTCGATACCAGGTATCTTGGCCTCAAGCTGCTTTATCACCGCCGCCTCCATCTGGATGTGCCTCTCCACCACCTTTCTCTGGAGGTCGAGCTGCTCCTCGTTCAACGCAGCGCTTGACGACGATAGAAGGGCTATCGCCGACCGGTACATCTCCGCGTGCTTAGACGAGTCCAGCGAGATGCCTCTCAGCGCGGTCTTGACCGCCAGGTTGTCGATGTCGTCTATCGCGTCCTGGACCGACTGGACTATCTTGTTCTCCAGCTCTATCTGGCTCTCGAAGAATCTTATCAAATCGTCTGACATGAAACCACTGAGAGAACAGAGAAACGAGAGATTATAAAGATTGTAAGGATCAACCCTATTTCTTGCCCAGCGCGCCGACGTAGACGGCGAACTGCTCGACGCCGTCAATCAGCAGGGCCTCGTTCAGGGCGTCGTCGTGGAAGGCTCCTATGGCGCAGACGCCGCAGCCGACGGCCTCAGCCGCCAGGTACAGGTTCTGGCATACGTGGCCCGCGTCCAGGTGCATGTACCTGTACCCCCTCTCCCCGTACCTCCACGTCATCCTGTACGCGACGGCCGTCCCGATGAACGTGGCGGCGGACTGCATCACGAAACGCTGGTTGAAGCACGCCTGCGTTATCCTCTCCGCTATTTCCGGGTCCACGTCCACCTCCTGGAGGCTGTGCTCAGTCGCCAGAAAGCGGTAGAGCCCCCTTCTCACCCCTTCAACCCTGTTCATGAGTACGTAGGTCTCGAAGCAGTGCCTAGCCCCTGCGCTGGGAACCGTGCGCAGCGTCGCAGGGCGACCCGACTCCTCCTTTACTCCCTGGGTGCACCATAGCAGGTAGCTAAGCTCTAGGAGGCTCAGCGGCTCCCCGCCGTAAGCCCTGATACTCACGCGGTTGTTGATGGCGTCCCAGATGTCCACCGCCTGCCTTGGCGCCTCCCCGGGGTCAGGTAGACGGTGCACGGGTTTACCCTTTGCGGGGGGCAGCGTCAACGGCGGCTGCGGGAGCCCCTTCACCTGATCTGAACGGTCCAGATGTTTGTACTTGGTATTCTCCATGAACTCTCTGCCTGTTCTCTTAACCATCAGCATTCCACCTACGAAGACCAGTGTATAGAGAATGGTGTTGCGCTAATAAAGAGTCTTGAAGAAAAATGGGGGTTTAGGCCATGTGGCCCATGTCCACCATGGCGTTGGCTACCTTGAGGAAGCCCGCGATGTTGGCGCCTAGGACGTAGTTGCCCGGCTCGTCGAAGAGCTTGGCCGTGTCGTAAGCCGTCCTGTGGATGCCGACCATGATGCTGTGAAGCTTCTCGTCGACCTCCTCCGCGCTCCAGAAGTACCGCTGGCTGTTCTGAGCCATCTCCAGGCCGCTCGTGGAGACGCCGCCTGCGTTGCTCGCCTTGCCCGGTGAGAATAGCACGCCAGCCTCCTGGATGATACTGACCGCCTCGGGGGTGCACGGCATGTTGGCGCCCTCGCCCACAGCGATTACGCCATTGTCGACGAGCTTCTGGGCGTCTTTGCCGTCCAGCTCGTTCTGTGTCGCGCACGGGAGGGCTATGTCTACATCGTAGCCCCAGGGCATGCCTTTCTCGACGTACTCGACGTTGTACTTCTCGGCATATTCCTTGATCCTGCCCCTCTTCACCTGCTTGAGCTGGAAGATGTAGTCGAGCTTCTCGCGTGTGATGCCGTCGGGGTCGTATATGACGCCGCCGGAGTCGCTCATGGTCACAACCTTGGCCCCCAGCTGGAGGCACTTCTCGGCCGCGTACTGGGCGACGTTGCCGGAGCCGCTGACGGCCACGACTTTACCTTTCAGTTCTTCGCCCTTGGTCTTCAGCATCTCCTGGCAGAAGTATACGTTGCCGTACCCAGTGGCCTGGGGCCTGATGAGGGAGCCGCCCCATCCCTGGCCCTTTCCGGTGAGGACACATGTGCCGTGAAGGTTGGTTATCTTCCTGTACATGGCGTACATGTAGCCGATCTCTCTGGCGCCCACGCCGATGTCTCCGGCGGGGACGTCCGTGAACTGGCCGATGTGCCTGTACATCTCGGCTATGAAGCTGTGGCAGAAGTTCTCTACCTCGCCGTCGTTCTTTCCTTTAGGGTCGAAGTCGCTTCCGCCTTTGCCGCCGCCCATGGGGAGGCCGGTCAACGCGTTCTTGAAGGTCTGCTCGAAGCCCAGGAACTTCATGAGGCCCAGGTAGACCGTGGGGTGGAACCTGAACCCGCCCTTGTAAGGCCCGATGGCGCTGTTGTACTGCACCCTGAACCCCCTGTTGACGTGGATCTCGCCTTCCCTGTCCTTCCACGGGACGCGGAACTGGACGATGCGCTCAGGCTCGACTATCCGTTCAAGGATCTTGTGCTCCTTGAACTTGGGATACTTCTTGACAACGGGTTCAAGAGTTTCTAGGACCTCCAACGCGGCTTGGTGGAACTCCTTCTGGAGAGGATCTTTCTTCTTGATGCTCTCATAAACGTTTTCAATGTATTTATCCAAAGGACTTCACCTAGTGAGTCGCGTTAACGAAACTCTTATCGGTATAAATATTTTTGGGGAATAATTTTATGAATGTAAATACTCTATAGATTTCCGCGACGAAATAAAAGCGATCGTATGCACAACTGACATTTTAGTGAAAAAACAGTGACCTATTTGTCCATGAAAACCTTTTTTGGCTCAGCAACGCCCGCCTTTATCTTCTCGGCGAACGCCGTGGCTAGGGCTACGAATCGGTCGGGTTCACAGCTATTCACGTTGTAGATGTCCAGCCTGCCGCCGCCGACTCCCAGCACGTCCAGGCTCTTCTTCATGTAAGCCACCCTGTCTTCAGCCTTCTTGCTGCCGTCGATGTAGTGGCACTGGTTCTCGGGGCACGCGAACACGGCGACGCCGTCCGCGCCCAAGTCGAAAGCCTTCATGAAGTGCAGGGCGTCAAGCCTCCCGGAGCAGGGAACCTTGAGCACTCGGACGTTGTCGGGCACCTTCATCCCCATCTGGCTGGCCAGCTCCGAGGCGTAGCCCGCCGCACCCTCGCAGGCGAAGGCGACTATCACGGGCTCGTCCCGCTCCTCCAGCCACTTGGTGGGCTTCAGGAGGCCCTCGATGGCGGGCAGCACCTGCTCGTCCCTGAAGAGGCGGAGCTGCATGGCGGCCACCGGGCACGTGGCTGCGCAGATCCCGCAGCCGGTGCACGCCTCGACGCTCACCACGGGCCGCCCGAAGTCGCTCCACGTTATGGCCTCGAAGGGGCAGGCCGAGGCGCAGGCTCCACAGCCCACGCAAACGTCTTCGTCCACCACCGCCTTGGTGAGCTCAACCTCTATCTCCTCCTTGGACAGGATGGTCGCTGCCTTCGCCGTGGCGTACAGCGCCTGGTTCATGCTGTGCTGTATGTCCATGGGTCCCTGGCACGCGCCCGCGATGTAGACGCCGACTATGTTGGTCTCCACGGGGCTGAGCTTGGGATGCTTCTCGTTGAGGAAGCCGTCGGGGTTGACATCCAAGCCTATGGCGTTGGCCAGATCCTCGTTCCCGGCGGATGCCTCCATGCCGTTGCTCAATACAAGCATGTCTGCCTCCAGCCTGGCGGGTTCACAGTACTCGTCTTGGTAGCGGAACACGAACATGGGGCCCTGCCTTGACATGGACTCGGCTTCTCCCCGCACGAGCTTCACGCCCCTATCCTGGGCCTCGTAGTAGAACCTCTCGTAGTCTTTGCCGTTGAGCCTTATGTCCTTGTGCAGTATGGTAACGTCTATCTCGGGCCACCGCTTCTTGATGTCCAGGGCGTGCTTCACGGCTATGCCGCAGCATATCCTGCTGCAGTACTCGTGGATGCGGGGGTCTCGGCTGCCGATGCACTGGACCATGACTACGCTGTCCGGCCTCTCGCCGTCGCTGGGCCTCAGGAGGGCGCCCCCCGTGGGGCCGCTCATGTCAAGCAGCCTCGCCAAGTGTAGCTGGGTCAGGACGTCGCCGTGCTCCCCGTAGCCGTACATGCCAGTGGGCTCGAACATGTCGAACCCGGTGGCCACTACGACGGCGCCTACCTTGAGGGTCTTCTCCTCGACGCCCATGTCCAGATCTATGGCCCCCACCGGGCAGGACTCAGCCACCTCTTCAATGTTCTCACAATTCTCCTTGTCGATGTAGTAGACCCGGGGCAGGCTCTGGTTGCTGGGTATGTAAACCGCCTTCCTCTTGCTGAGGCCGAGGTCGAACTCGTTGGGCGCCTCCCCCTCGCATACCTCGGCGCACAGGCCGCAGCCAATGCACTTGTCCTCGTCTATGTACCTGGGCTCGGTCTCGATGATAGCGCGGAAGTTACCTACGACTCCCACAAGCTTCTTGAGGCGGCTAAGGGTGTGGACCTCGACGTTGGGGTGCTGGGCCACCAGGCTTCTGTACATGCAGCGCCTGTGAAGCTCCCCGTGGAACGGCGCTATGCAGTTGCCGCAGTCCAGGGAGGGGAAACATGTGCCGAGCTGGGGAGTCTTCCCGCCCAGCCACGGCTGTCTCTCTACCAGGTGCACCTTGAAGCCCTGGTCGGCCAGCCTAGTTGCCGTTTCCATGCCCACCAGTCCGCCGCCTATGACGAGGGCGGCCTGCTCGACGGGTATCTTCTGGGCCTTAACCTCCTCCAGGGTTCCTACACGGTTGACGGCTGCCCTGAGCAGTATCTTGGCCTTCTCGGCGATTACCTCGTCGTCTGCCTCGGCGGCGCAGAGCTCGCTGATGTCGATGACTTCTATCAGGTACTTGTTGACTCCGACGTCGACGGCAGCATTCTTGTAGGCTTCCTTGAAGAGCCTGGGGCGGCAAGACGCGAACACGACGCGGTCGATCTCGTGGTCCGTTATCCATTTCTTGAACCGGGCTAGGTCTTTATCCGTGGGGCCGTAGTTACCGGAGTCAACGGCTGTCACGCTGGGCAGCGTCTCCGCGTAGACCGCGAGGCCGCCGACCTTGGATGACGTGTCGGGGCTGGTGCCCCAGGGCGATATCACTACTCCGATCTTCATCTCTGAGCCTCCTTCATCTCTGCCTCTAGTTCACTCAGCGCTTCTAGGAACTGGGTGACCATGGTTCCGCTGGACTCGAGTATCTTGATGGGAGTCTCGACGCCGGTCATCTTGAAGAACTCCTCTATGATCTGCATCTGGCCCTTGCTTCGGTCGGTGCCCTTGAGGAAGTGGCACCTATCCTTGACGCAGCCAACCAGCATCACGGCTTCGGCTCCGCGGCGAACCGCGTTGAGCACGTTCCTGAGGCTCAGGTTGCTCATGCAGTTCACATATATGGGGACGAACCCGCTCGTGTATGTCTCCCCGGTGAAGCCCGCCGTGTCCAGAAGGTTGTAGCCGCAGTCGTCGCAGCAGAAACCCATTATCAAGGGCTCATCCCCCTTCTCGCTTATAATCGCCTCCACCTGGGCGTCGATGAGGTCGTACCCGTAGTTGGGGGTTTCAAGGGCATGGGTGGGGCAGCTGCTAACGCAGAGGCCGCAGCTCTGGCAGAGCTCGGCGTCGAACTGGGGGTACTCGTCCTCGGGGATGGTTATAGCTTGGTAGGGGCAGACGCTTCTGCAGATGCCGCATTTGCCACAGTTGTCCTCGTCAACGACCGGATGGTCCGCTTTCTTCTCGACGTGTGTTCTCAGGTGGCCTCTGCTCATGTAGGCGGCGGCGCCTGCCTGGGCTATGCTGTCGGGGATGTTCTTGGGGCCCGTGCACGTGCCTGCGATGAATACTCCGGGGGCCCGTGTGGTGATGTTGGCTACCTTCTCGTCTACCTCCTTCATGAAGCCGCTTTCAGCTAGCTCCACGTTGAACCTTTCCGCGAGCTCGGCCGACCCTTCGTTGGGCTCCATGCCCGTGGAGAGGACGACCATGTCGGCGTCCAGGCTTCTGGGCTCCCCCATGCCGTCAACGTACTCGATCCCCAGGGCGTCACCGTGGGTCGATACGCTCGTTATGTCTCCGTGGACGAAGTGTACCCCTAGCTCCTTGGCGTCGTTGTACATGGCCTCGAAGCCGTACCCGCTGGCTCGGATGTCCCTGAACAGTATGGTTACCTCGGCGCTCGGGTTCTTGAACCTTTTAATCAACGTGGCGTGCTTTATCGCTGCCATGCAGCAGTACTTGCTGCAGTCGCTGTTGTACTCGGGGTCCCTGCTCCCCACGCACTGGACCATCACTATCCTCTCGGGCGTCCCGGCGTCGCTTGGCCTCAGCACCCGCCCGCCCGTGGGGCCTATAGGATCCATGAGCCTGGCCAGCTGGAACTGGGTGACGACGTTGGGCAGCCCGTAGCCCCACTTGGGGATGCCTGTTGGGTCGAAGTCTTTGAACCCTGTGGCGAGTATCACGGAGCCCACCTCGACGGTCTTGTCGCCGGGCTCCTCGTCGTGGTCCATCAGTGCCGCGGGGAACAGGCTCGTGCAGCTTCCGCACCTTGAGTCCTTCACGGCCTTAAGGGCCTCCTCGTCAGGCTGGGAGGCGTAGACCAGCTTGTACTGCTGAGCCCCCGCCGACGGGACGGTTATGGCCTCAACCGGGCTTCCTCTGCCCCTCTTGGGCTCGACGTCCAGCCCCGGGGGCGCCCTTGTGTAGGTCACCTTGAAGCCCTTTGGGGTGCGTAGGGCGTCCTTCACCTCGCTGTTCACGTGGTAGGTGATGCCCGGCTTTGTGAGCATGCCGATCATGTTTGGCCCCCTGATGCACATGGTGCAGTCCTCCTCGGGGAAGGTCTTGCTTATGAGGGGCATGGTGCCGCCTATTGCGGGGCCCCGCTCCAGTACGTGGACTCTTACCCCCATGTCGGCTAGCTGCGAGGCCGCGGTGAGGCCCGCTATACCGGCGCCTACGACGAGGGCCTCCTGCGTCCTCTCAAAAGTGACGGTCTCCGTGGGGAGTACGCTGAGGGCCTTTTCCAGTGACGCCTTTAACAGCATCTTGGCTTTATTAGTGGCCTTGTCTCTGTCGGGGTGCACCCACGCAAGCTGCTCCTTGGCGTTCAACACCACAAGGTTCTCCGGGTCCAGCCCGGATGCCTCCATCACCGCCTCGAGGGGTTTCTGGCATACGGAGCGTGTGCACGCGAACGCCACCAGCTTCTCTGATCCCTGTGAGACTGCCTGGACGAGGTCTTCCATCATTGCGTTGGTGCAGGCGGCGTCGGTGGTGATTATCTCGCTTACTCCCTGGGTCTCTCTGGCGAACCTCTTGAGTTCCTCGAAGTCGAGGTGCTGTGAGAGGACGCCGCCGCACGTGCAGAACACTAACTGTACGCTCATCTAGGCTACCTCCTTCACCTCGACGGCGCTGCCGTCCACGGTTATATCGAAGTCCACCATATGGACGCTGCAGCTGGTGCACGGGTCATATGCCCGCACAATCTTCTCCAGCCTCCAGCAGGCGTCCGCCCGGGTCGCGGGGTCAGCTATCTCTGCCGCGTATGTCTTGGCGTTCTCGTAGAGGTCCTGCTGGATAAGGGGATGGTTGTAGGTGGTGGGCGCCATTATGTTGGCGTACCTCACGATGCCGTTGTCGTCTATGACGTAGTGGTGGGTAAGTATGCCCCTCGGGGCCTCGATGAACGCGGCTCCCTCGCCGCCCCTGCTCTTAACGGGGACACGGATGTCTTCGCCCACCGTAACCGGGTCTTCGAGTAACTCTAGGACCTCCTCTTGAGCTGCGATGAGCTCGGGAATCCTGGCCAGGTTGAACCCCTGGACCTGTATGCATGTCCGGGGGAATAGCTCTAGGTACCATTCCTCGTACTCCCGCGCCACGGGGAAGGGTATCTGGTTGGCGACGTTGAGGCGGGCCAGGGGGCCTACCCTTATGATGCCGCCGACGCCCTCCGGCTTGTAGTAGGGGACCTTGGTGCTGCTGTGCTTCCACACGGCCTCCCTGATGTACTCGTGGTAGTTGGAGAGATCGAACCGGGCAAGCTCTCTTCCTGTGGGCCCTATGATCCTGCCGTCGCCGTCGTAGACGTCCCAGTCGCATCGTGGCCCATGGACGAGAGCCATGAAGTTGGTCTCCACCTCGGGGAACTGGCTGCAAGTGAGGGCGTCCTTCTCGTAGATGTCGAACACGAAGTTGGCGTATGCCTTCATGAGCTCCAGAACCTCCCTGCCCTCTTCGATCAGCTCGTCGCGGCGCTGCTCCTTGAGCCGCAGCGTCTGGCCGCCGGGGACGCTCGTGACTACTTGGACTATCCTGCCGCCGGTGGCCTCTACGACCTTGTTGCCGTAGGCGTGTATCTTGAGGGCCGCCTTCCCCAGCTCGGGGTACTTGCCCATGAGGGCGATGAAGTTTCTACCCTCGGCCGGCAGACCCACGAGGTCAGGGACGGCGAGGAACGCGCTGTGGAGGCTGTGGCTGGTTATGAAGCCCCCTGCGTTCATTACCCGTCTCAGGTTGACGGCGGTATCCGGCGGGGTCACCCCCCACGCGTCCTCGATGGCCTTGACCGACACCAGATGGTGGCTCACGTAGCAGATGCCGCAGATCCGCTGCGTGAGCCGCGGTGCCTCCTCCGCCCTCTTACCCGTCACGAAGTACTCGAAGAACCTGGGCGCCACGGTTACCTGGAACTTGAGGTCGTGGAGCTGGTTGTCCTTTATCTCGACCCTTATCTTCCCCATCCCCTCTATCCTCGTCAGCGGGTCTACCTCGACGATCTCTGTCACCCTACTTTCTCCTCCTCGCAAGCTCTGATACGATGGAATCTGCATACGTGAACCGGTACAGCATGGCGCTGTACAGGTTGGGGTCGAAACCGTCCTTCAGCTGGGTGAGCAGCCCCGTCATGGCGTCGATCATGGCCATCCCTTGGTCGTCCACCTCGAGGCATGGGCCACGGCAGCCCTCGCAGGTGTTGCCCGACTGGGGGCACGGCGCCCCGCATCCCCCCATGGTGGCTGGACCCATGCAGAAGTAGCCCTGCTCCAGGAGGCACCTGTCCGGGTCCGGGATCTCCTCGTGGATGCGTTTAAGCGTCGTCTCGTACTCGCCGAGCCTCGCTTTAGGGCAGTCATCGCAGACCTGGGTGCTATTATACTCCGGGGCCTGTCCGCCAAGCAGGGACGTCAGGGTGTTGGCTATGTCGGTAACCTCAGGGGGGCAGCCTGGTATCACGTAGTCCACGTCGACGAAGTGCTTGACGGGGTGCTGCTCCGGCAGTGACACGAGGTGCGTGGGTACGGTGCCCGTGTCCGTGCCCCTGTGGTTGCTGTAGATCTGGTTCACAAGATCCTTCCCGTCTCTGAAGTTGGCCAGCCCGGGGATGCCCCCGAAGGCGGCGCATGCACCCAAGGCGATGACGATCTTGGATTTCTCCCGGATGTCCTTAACGATCTCCTCTTCGTGAGTGTTACGTATCCCGCCCTCAACGAGGGCGACGTCGATGCCCTCCGGTATCTCCTTGGCGTCTATGAGGGTTGGAGCGTATATTAGCTCGTTGGCCGCCAGTATCTCGACCAGCGCCTCGTGCAGGCCCAGGGCAGCCACTTGGCACCCACTGTCCCCGGCCAGTCCAATCAATAATATCCTTGCCATTTTCGTCTCCAGCCTGTGACGATATGCCCAGAAGCCGGTGCTTTTATGGGAGCGCCGTCATTTTTCGTGTGATTATTGGGCATTCTGGGAATCTATTAGTGGTTAAAATGCGATCATATATTGTTTTCTACCTCTCGGGTTGACGGAAAATACAGTCGTTGAACAGTTAAGCGTCGGCGAAGGCGTCTCTCCCGGATGTGCTCAGATACCTTATCACCGTCTGCACGTCGCCCTTCACCCTCACCCTTATGGGCCCCATGGCGTCCTCCCCTTTCAGGTTCAGCGAGAAGTGTCCCGCGTAGGCCGCCTGCCGGTTGACGCCGAAGCTCAGACGATCATCCTCGGCCCACCGCGTGAACACCTTCCTCACCGTGTCTCTGACCCGTTCCCGGGCGATCACGCTTCTCAACCCTTTGAGCGCCTCAACCCCCTCGAGCCTGGCCGAGATCACGCCTTGTTTGGTCGTCACCTCGATCTCGCCGAAGATGTTTCTGATGGCCTCTGCCACCTTCTCAGGGTCCTCCGTGGGCTGAAGCCTGGCCCTAATCCATGTCACCGTCACTAGATCTCAGCTTCCCCAGCAGCGTGTCTAGGCTGCGTTCAAGTCTTTCTACGCCGTTTTCGTTGGTGATTATATAGTTGGACATGGCTATGGCGTCTCCCATGCCGAAGCTCAGCTCGCGGTGGTCCCTCTCCCTGAAGACTTGTCTGTTAGTGGGGTCGTCGCTTCTCCCCCTGTTCCTCAGGCGCCTGTACCTGGTCTCGGGGGAGGCGTGGACCGCCACCATGTAGACGTCGAAGGCTTCCTCGAAGGCGTACACCTCGTCGAGGCTCCGGACGCCGTCCAAGGCCACCTTTTTATTGGGCTCACCGATTATGAGGGGAACGCACTTCTTGGCCACGGCGGCGTCTCCGCCTGACCTGCGTATCTCCTCGGCCATCTCCCCCAGGTTCTCCGGGTTGGGGGGCAGGTTCCTCATACGTATCTCGTGCCTTATTACGTCCCCCATGGTGAACACGGAGTACCCCCTTTCCCTGAGGAGGTTGGCCAGCGTCGTCTTCCCTGAGCCCGCCATGCCTGTTATCAGCAGCAGCCTTCTTTTAGCCATCTATGTGATCCTCTCTAGCCCGCCTAACCGGGTCTTGATGTAGACCCGTTCAAGGCCAGCGTCCAATGCCTGATTCGCCAGCTCCACCAAATGCTCTCTCGTGGGCGACTCCATCTCCTTCAACTCGGGGGAAAGGACCTCGCCCTGGTTGTCGAACTGTTGAAGATAATATACGTCGGCGAAGCCCTTGATGTCCTCCGCTATCCTCCTGATGAAGCCCGGCTCATCGGAGACCGTGGGGGCTACGGTAGTCCTTGCCTCCACCTCGACGCCCAGCTCCTTGCAGAGCTCGAGGGTCTTCTCCACCGAAGCGCTGAAAACACCCCCCAACTTAGGCACGCCTGACACGGCGCCGTAGCTCTCGGAGGTGAGGGGCGCCTTCACGTCCAGGGCCACCCTGTCGATGAGCCCGGTCCCTAGAACCCTCTCCACCGCCTTGAACACGGTGCCGTTGGTGTCGAGCATGATCTTCAACCCGTAGGTCTTCACCAGTCTTGCTGCCTCAAGAATCGCGTCGGGCTGGAGAAGGGGCTCGCCCCCCGTGAACACCACGGCGTCCAGCTGAGGCACGGGCTTCATACCGATCTCCAGCCTCTCCTCGATGTAGCCCAGGTCCACCTCCTCGCCCGAGTCCATGGGGAGGAGCCCCGAGTTCTGACAGTACGGGCACCTGATGTTACACCCCGCGAAGAAGACCACCATGGAGACGTTCCCATACCAGTCCACGGTCGACATGTCCGTTATCCCACCCAGCCTCGTCCACGTTACCCCCTAGGATTTCACTCATGAGATGTATCTCTGGTTATTCAAGGTTTAGGCGACCGCACCCAGCAGGTAGACCCCTAGGAAGATTATGGCGGATCCCACG
>Ga0180434_10007337_pt1 | contig 12426 bp, 10 predicted proteins | sample SS_ome_7_FD_132453 | JGI IMG/M metagenome (GOLD analysis project Ga0180434, IMG submission 132453) | Hypersaline lake sediment archaeal communities from the Salton Sea, California, USA - SS_1_D_2 metaG | ecosystem: Environmental > Aquatic > Non-marine Saline and Alkaline > Hypersaline >... | reverse complement strand
TGGCGCAGAGCCAGGGCGCTTACACCGTCGTCGTCAACCCGCCCCAGCCGCCGCTCACCAGCGCCGAACTCGACGAGATCTACGCACTCCCCTACACGCGCCGGGCCCACCCCGCCTACGCCGAGGCCATCCCGGCGCTGGAGCCGGTCCGCTTCTCCATCACCACGCACCGCGGGTGCTTCGGGGGCTGCGCCTACTGCGCTTTGGCCGCCCACCAGGGCCCCTTCATCCAGGGCCGCAGCAGGGAGTCCATCCTGGCCGAGGCGCGATCCTTCGCCGACGATCCCGAGTTCAAGGGCGTCCTGGTGGACGTGGGCGGCCCCACCGCCAACATGTACGGCATGGGCTGCGGCGCGGACCGCATGCAGCGCGGCTGCACGCGCGGCAGTTGCCTCTACCCCGACCTCTGTCCCACGCTGGAGACCAGCCACGCCGCGCAGATCGAACTCCTGCGCGCACTGCGTTCCCTGCCGCACGTGAAGCACGTCTTCGTGGCCTCGGGCATCCGCCACGACCTCGCCCTCGCCGACGACGCCTACCTGCGCGAACTCGCCGCCCACCACGTCGGCGGCCACCTCAAGGTCGCGCCCGAGCACGTCTCACCGCGCGTGCTGCACGCCATGCGCAAGCCGGCGATCGAGTCCTTCCTCGAGTTCAGCCGGGCCTTCGGTGCCGCCACGGCCCGCGCCGGCAAGGAGCAGTACCTCGTGCCCTACCTCGTGGCGGCGCATCCCGGCTGCACCCTCGACGACATGATCGAGTTGGCGCTCTTCCTCAAGCGGCAGGGCATCCGCGTCGAGCAGGTGCAGACCTTCACTCCGACGCCCATGACCGACGCCACGACGATGTTCTACACCGGCCTCGACCCCGAGAGCGGCGAGCCGGTTCACGTGGCGCGCTCGGACCAGGAGCGCCGCATGCAGGCGGCCCTGCTTCGCGCCCACGACCCGGCCAACTACGCCCTGGTCAAGCGCGCCCTGCTCAAGGCCGGCCGCCGCGACCTGATCGGGTGGGGGAGGGAGTGCCTGATCCGCCCTCGCCCGCCCGCCGCTGAGCCGGCCCGCGCCCCCCATCACCGCAAGGCCAGGCGCCGCACGCCGCCGGCCGACAGGTTCGGGGAGTGACCGGTGCGCCCCCCCCGTGTCATTCTGGGCAATTCGCCTGTCACTCTGAGCGCAGCGAGGAATCCCGGCGCGACCAGACGCCCCCCTGTGCGTAGGGCACAAGACTCAGCCGCCGAAGGCCTGGCGGAGGAGCCTTGCCTACGCCCTGGCGGCAACGAATGCCGCTGCCCCCCCGCCCCCTCACATCATCTTCTTCTCTTTGAGACTCACGAACTTCCCGTCCCCGATCACCAGGTGATCCAGCACCTGGATACCCACCAACTGCCCCGCCTCGACCAGCCGCTTCGTGAGCATCCGGTCGTCGGCGCTGGGCGCGGGATCCCCCGAGGGGTGGTTGTGCACCAGCACCACCGACGCCGCCGACCGCGCCACCGCCTCCTTGAACACCTCGCGCGGCTCCACCCGGTTCGCGTTGAGCGAGCCCACCGCCACGGTGCGCGGCTGCCCGATCACCTGGTTCCGCGTGTCCAGCAGGATGATCTCGAAGTGCTCCCTGTCCAGGTAGCGCAGCCGTTCCATCACCAGGTCCGCGGCATCCTGCGGCGACCGGATGGTCGCCTTCGCCTCCACCCCCGAGGCCGCCAGCCGCTTTCCCAACTCGAACGCCGCCTTCAACTGGGCCCCCTTCGCCAGCCCGACGCCCTTGATCTCCGCCAGTTCCTCCACGGTGGCGTTGGCGATCGCCCTGAGGCCGCCGAACCGGCTCAGCAGCCGCTCCGCCAGGGCCAGCGCCGACTCCCGCGCCGAGCCCGTCCGCAGCAGGATCGCGATGAGTTCCGCCGTCGACACGGCCTCCGGGCCGTACTTGGCCAGCCGCTCTCTGGGCCGCTCCTCCTCCGGCAGGTCGCGGATCGTGACGTACACAGGTTCCCCGCTATCCATCCCCTTGCTCTCCCGCCTCAGATTCTTCTGGCACCGCCATGGGATCGCCTGCCGGCAGGGCAGTGGCACTCGCCCGACCAAGAGGTGACACCATGCGCTTCGCGTTTTCCGGCGTGTACCTGGCCGACCTGAGTGAGTACGAGCGCGGCATCGAGGCCGCCGCGCGCTGCGGGTACGCGGGTGTCACGCTCTCCGGCTACCGGGGCATCCGGCGCCGCGAGCCCGCCGACATCCTCAGCGAGGACGAAGCCCAGCGCCTTGCGGAGTCGGCGCGGCAGGGCGGCCTTGCGGTCCCGTGCCTGGAGTCGCACCTGAACCTGCGCGGCTTTGCGGACCTGGACGCCTTCTCGCGGCTGCTCGGCGTCGCGCGGATGCTCGGTGCCCCGCTCCTCCAGGTGCGCGGCGACGCCGCCGTGCTGCGCGAGGCCTGCGCGCGGGCGCAGCCACACGGCCTGCGCCTCGCGCACCTCATCCGCCACAGCCCTGATCCGCCCGGCGGGCTCGAGGTCACGCGCCGCCTCATCGAGCGCGTGGACTGCGCCAACTTCGGCGCCATCTGGGATCCGCAGCACCTCTTCTTCGAGGGCGGCGACTACGGCGTCACCGGCCTGCGGGCGCTCGGCGACTGCCTCTTCGCCGTAAGCTTGAAGGACGCCCGGCGCTTCGACTCGCCTCCGGCCGAACCGCACTTCGCGTTCGGGCGCGGCTTCTTCGCCAAGCGCCCGCTGGGGGAGGGGGAGGTGGACTTCGTCCAGGTCTTCCGCGACCTGCGCCAGGTGGGCTACGAGGGGTGGCGCCTGCTGAAGCGCGAGCGCGCCCCGCACGAATCCTACCCGATCGAGGAGATCGCCCGCGAGACGCTCGCCGCGGCGCGCCGCATCGCGCGGCGGGCCCAGGCTACAACAACTTCGTAATGAGGAACGCCGCCAGGAAGCCCGCCGTCGTCGCCAGGGCCACCACGTTCCCGCTCAGGTGAAACGCCTCCGGCATCATCGTGTCCGCGAGCATCGCGAGGATCGCCCCCGCCGCCACGGCCAGCGTCACGGCGATGACCGCCGGCGACACCCCGCTCAGCAGCGCGTACCCCACGAGCGCACTCGCGCCCGTGAGCAGCGCGATCATCGCCCAGAGCCCCAGGATCTCGATCTTGGCGATGCCCGCCTTCTTCATGCCGGCCGATCCGGAGAGGCCCTCCGGGAAGTTGCTCAAAAACACGGCCGTGAGCACGGCGATGCTCACCCCGGTCCCCGCCAGCATACTCACTCCGATGGCGACCGACTCGGGAATCCCGTCCAGTACCGCGCCCACCCACAGCCCGAATCCGGTGCACTCGGTCTGGCGGCCTTGCGAGCACTTGCGGTGCTTTCCTCCCAGCACGTCAATGGCGTGGTCGCCGGCCAGGAATGCGACCGCGCCCCCGAGGAACCCCCCGCACACGGCCCACAGACCGGCCCTGGCTCCGCCGTGCTCGGCCGCCATGTGGTAGGCTTCCTCCATGAGGTCCAGAGCGAGCACCGACACCAGCACGCCGGCGCCGAAGCCCATGATGATCCCCACCACGTGACGGTGCGGCGTGCGGTAGTAGCCGACGAGGGCCCCCAGAATGGCCGCGCTCCCCGCGATGAATCCCCACCCTGCAGCGGCGAGCATCACGTCTCCCGTCAGGCCGACCGGGCGGCCAGGCCGCTCAGGCGTTCGAGTTGCTCGGGCGTGCCCAGCGCGATCAGCACGTCCCCTGCGGCCAGCCGGGCCTCCGACGAAGGCCCCACGCGGAAGTGCCCCTCCTGCCCGCGGATCGCCAGGACAACCGCCCCCGTGAGGTCCTCGATCCGCGCCTCACCGAGCGCCGCGTTCTCGAGATGGGCCCCTTGTTCCACGCACACGTCGCCCATCTGCAGCGTCGGGGTCCCGTTGTGGATCATCGTCTCCTGCATGTCCACGGTTTCCAGGAAGTCGGTGAGCACCGGCCGCAGCAGCGCGTGCGCCATCCGCCGCGCGCCGATGGCATAGGGCGAGATCACCCGGTCCGCACCGGCCCGCGCCAACTTGCTCTCCGCCTCCGGCGAGTCGCAGCGCGCGATGATGGTCAGGTTCGGATTCAACTCGCGGCCGCTCAGCGTGATGAACACGTTGCTCTCGTCCGTGTTCGTGACCGCGACCAGCGCCCGGGCCGTCTCGATGCCCGCGTCGAGCAGGCACCTGTCGCTCGTGGCATCGCCCTCGACGTGGTGAATCTCCCGCTCCGTCAGCACCTCGATCTGCTCGGGGTGCCCCTCGATCACCACCACCGACTGGCCGTGCCGCAGGAACTCCTCGACGATCTCCTGGCCCATGCGCCCGTAGCCGCAGACGATATAGTGGCCCTTCATGCGGGCGATTGCCTTGTCCATCATCTTCCTTCTCCAGATATGCTTCGCGTAGGCCTGTGCCGCGAGATCGGCGGTCGCCCGCAGGGCCCACGCCAGCGCGGCCGCCCCCGCCACGATGAAGAACAGGCTGAAGACGCGCGCCTGCGGCGTCAGCGGGTGTACCTCGCCATAACCGACCGTGCTCGTCGTGATCGCCACCATGAAGAGCGCGTCGAGCAGCGGCCAGCCCTCGATCTCGGTATAGAAGAAGACCGCGACGACCACGAGCAGCGCCAGCACCAGCATAGCCAACTGCACCTGGCGCGCGGCCGAGAGCCCCCCGGACGCCTGAGCGGCCGGGCGGTCGGCGGCCTGGGCCGCGGCGGGGCGCGCACACACCGCCGGTCCGGCCGGGGCTCTGCGGGCGGCTGTCTCCGAATCGGCTGCCATAGCCATCAGTGACCTTTTCGGCCTGCGAAGGGTGCGGTTTGAGGGGTTTTTGCGACCCGCCGCGCCTCGCATGGCGCGCGATGGGCTGAATTCGTCCCTTCCTGGGCAGGGGAATCATGTCCCGCAGCGAATTCCCGTCTAATTACGCCGAAACGAGAGGGCCATGACATACGAGAAACTGGTGGGCGAAGGGTTGACCTTCGACGACGTCCTGCTCCTTCCGGGGGAGTCCGAAGTGCTCCCCGGCGAGGTCAGCGTCAGCACCCGCCTCACGCGCGACATCTCCCTCAACATCCCCCTGGTATCCGCGGCCATGGATACCGTCACCGAGTCGCGCCTGGCCATCGCGCTGGCCCGTGAAGGCGGCATCGGCGTCATCCACCGCAACCTCTCCATCGAGGACCAGGCCACCGAGGTGGACCGCGTCAAGCGCTCCGAGGCCGGCATGATCGTGGACCCCGTCACCCTCGGCCCCGATCGCCCCATCTCCGAGGCGCTCGACCTCATGGCCCGCTACCACATCTCAGGCGTGCCCGTCACCGAGGACGGCAAACTCGTCGGCATTCTCACCAACCGCGACGTCTGCTTCGAGACCGATCTCACCCAGCGCGTCAGCGACCTCATGACCAAGGACGCCCTCGTCACCGCGCCCGTGGGCACCACCCTGGAGCAGGCGCAGGAGATACTGGCCCGCCACAAGGTCGAGAAACTCCCCGTCGTGGACGACGAGGGCAACCTGGCGGGCCTCATCACCGTCAAGGATATCCGCAAGCGCACCCAGTTCCCGCTGGCCACCAAGGACGACCGCGGCCGGCTGCGCGTCGCCGCGGCGGTAGGCGTGGGCTCCGACAGCCCCGAACGCTGCGCCGCCCTGGTCGCAGCCGGGGCGGACCTGCTGGTGGTGGACACCGCCCACGGCCACTCCCGCGCCGTCCTGACCACCGTCGAGCACATCAAGTCCCAGTACGACATCCTCATCGTCGCCGGCAACGTCGCAACCGCCCAGGGCACCGAAGCCCTCATCCGCGCCGGCGCCGACGTGGTCAAGGTCGGCATCGGCCCCGGCTCCACGTGCACCACGCGCATCGTCGCCGGCGTCGGCGTGCCCCAACTCACCGCCGTCGCCGAGTGCGCCGAGGCGGCCGCCCGCCACGACGTCACGATCATGGCCGACGGCGGCATCACCTCCTCCGGCGACATCGCCAAGGCCGTCGCCGCCGGCGCCGACACCGTCATGGTGGGGAGCCTCTTCGCCGGCACCGACGAGAGCCCCGGCGAGATCTTCTTCCACCAGGGCGAGCGGTTCAAGGAGTACCGCGGTATGGGCTCCATCGGCGCCATGAAGGAGCGCGGCTTCAGCCGCGACCGCTACGGCCAGGAGGGCGTGCAGCAGATCGCCAAGATCGTCCCCGAGGGCATCGAGGGCGTCACGCCCTACAAGGGCCCGCTCGCCAACGTGGTCTATCAACTCCTGGGCGGCCTGCGGGCCGCGATGGGGTACGTCGGCGTGCGCAACATGGACGAGATGAAGCGCAACGCGCGCTTCGTCAAAGTCACCGCCGCCGGCGTCCAGGAGAGCCATCCCCACGACATCATCATCACCAAGGAAGCCCCCAACTACGGCCGGACTTGACGCGCACCTGCCAAGCACAGCGAGCACCCGCGGCCCGGGATTGATTCCCGGGCCGCGCTGCTTGGTGCGGCGAGCCACTCCGTGGGGCGAACAGCCGTCTCCACTGCGGCGCAGAGCGCGGCCCAGGGGGCGCCTGGCTCCCTTGCCGCCGGGCTGCCAGGCTGGGTAGTCTGAGCGGGTCGCCGCGGCCGCCGCGAGAAGGTGTGAAACCAGGCGCCATATGTGGAACAAGATTTCAGACCAACCTTAGCCTTTCCGCATTGTGACTGAGGCGCCGACACACTTCGCTGGCGGCGCTTCAGTCTATGCGGGCGACGCAGCACCGTTCACAGAACGGGCGCAGCCGCGCCCACCCGGAGGACCGGATGCGCGACCTCGTTCACACCCTCACCCTGGGCGGCCCGGTCATGGTGCCGCTCCTCATCTGCTCCCTGCTCTCCGTCGCGGTCATCATCGAGCGCTGGCTCTCCCTTCGCCGCGCCGCCGCCAACGTCGCCCCGGTCGTCGAGAAGATCCGCCATCATCTCCTTCGCGGCGAAGGCCCGCTGGCGCTCGCCGCCTGCGAGCAGACCAGCGGCCCCGTGGCCGAGGTCCTGGCCGCCGGCCTGCGCGGCCACTTCCAGAACGGACGCTCCGAGCAGGCCATGGAAGAGCAGGCCATGGCCGAACTACCCCGCCTCAACCGCTGGCTGGTGGTGCTGGACACCATCGTCACCCTGGCGCCGCTCCTGGGCCTGCTCGGCACCATCACGGGCATGATCCGGTCCTTCAACGTCATCTCCAGCACCGGCGTGAGCCATCCCATGGGCATCACCGCCGGCATCGCCGAGGCCCTCATCGCCACCGCCACCGGCCTGGTTATCGCCATCTTCACCCTGATCGCCTACAACTGCTTCCTGGAGCGCGTCAAGCGCATCGTCGGCGAGATCGAGCGCCGCTCCACCCAACTCGTCAACTTCCTGGCCGCCCTGCAGCGCTCCGGCGAGCGCCGCGCAGCCGAGGAACTCGAGCACGTCGAGCAGCCGCTGGTGGCCGCCACGCATTAGCGCCATGAGACTCCCTCAGCATCCCGAGAAGAAGGCGCGCATCGAGATCATCCCCATGATCGACACCGTCTTCTTCCTCCTCGTCTTCTTCATGATCGCCTCGCTCGCCATGACGGCGCAGAACGGGCTCCCCGTCAAGCTGCCCAAGGCCGCCAGCGGCGAGCGCGAGGCCCGCGCCTCGATCACCATCACCATCACCGAGGCTCAGGCTCTCTACGTGGACAAGCAGCCCGTGACCCTTGGAACCCTGGGGCCGCTCCTTGAGTCTAAACTCAAAGAGAACCCGAGGTCATACGTCGTCATCAATGCCGACAAGCAGGTCAGGCACGGCCAGGTCATCGCCGTGATGGATGAGGCCAAGAAGTACGCTGCTCATATGGCCATTGCCACCGAGCCGATAGGGGACTTGTCCGCCGAAGCCCTTCGCCTGAGGGAATCGGCGAAGGCGGAGGACGCGCGGTGACCCGCGACGGAGCCTGGGCGGCCCATCCCTTCTGGCGCTACGCCCTGATCGCCTCGGCGGCGGTGCACGTCGGGCTCTTCGCCCTCTTCACGCAGATTCGCGTGCCCGACGCGCCCCGGCTGCCGAGCCTGCGGGCGAAACCTATCCCCGTCGAACTCGTCACCCCGCCCAAGCCGAAGCCCGCGCCGGTCGTCGTGCCGCGTGTGGAGCCGGAACCCGAGCCGGCCAAGCCCAAGCCCGCCCCGGTCGTACGGACCACCAGGCCCGCGCCCGTGAAGCCGGCGGCGACCGCGCCGCGCCCGACGCCGACCCCCCGACCGGCTGCCACCGCGCCCGCTCCGCCTCGGACCGACCCCAAGCCACCGGCGAGCGACGGCTCGCCGCCCTCCGGCGGCGGCGCGCCTGTCGGGCTGGGGACACTGGCCCCAGGCGGCGACCTGACCGTTGAGCCGGGCCGCGGCTCCGGCGGCACGCCCGTCGGCACAGTCCCCGGCAGCGGCACAGGCACCGGATCGGGCACAGGCCCCGGCTCGGGCGAAGGTCCGCCCGGCACCGCAGATCCCAAGCCCAATCCCACTCCTGCGCCGCCGCCTCCGCCGCCCCCGCCGCCTCCGCCCGAGCCCAAGCCCAAGCCGCCCGAGCCGCCGAAGCACACGTCCACCCTGGCCGACCGCGCCATCCCCAAACTGGTCAAGCGCGTGAATCCCACCTACCCGCTCTCGGCCAAGGAGGAGGGCGTCCAGGGCACCGTGCAACTGCGCCTGCGCGTCGAGAAGAACGGCTCCGTCAGCAACGTGCGCGTCAGCAAGTCCTCCGGCGACCGCCGCCTCAACGACGCGGCCGTGGCCGCCGTCAAGAAGTGGAAGTACGAGCCCGCCGTCCAGAACGGCGTCCCCCGCGCCGTGGACACGTTCGCCTCCGTCTCCTTCCGCCTGCAGTAGGCCCGACACTCCTGTCGGGCTGTGTGTCGTCCTTCGCTCCTCGCCGCCGGTTGCTGGCCTCGTCCCGCGCTTGACTGCCCGCGCCGTCTTCGCGTATCCTCGCGATGCGGAGGTGGACTCAATGACGCGACTCACGCTCTGGCCGCGCGGCTTCGGCCTTCGGGCCGCGGCGCGCGAGGATGTCGCCCTCTACGTGTGGTTCTACGAGTGGACGCTCTGGGACGCCATCCGCCCCGGGCCCCACAGCCGCGGCGCCTGGGACCACCCCTGGCAACTCAGCCCCGCCGGCGACCGCGCCGCCATGTCGTCGCCTCCGTTCTCCCTCGAGGCCGCGACCGTCGCCGACGGCGCCGACCTGCGACTCACCGTCGCCAACGAAACCGACTACGCGTGGCCTGAGGTCGCCGGCATCATCCCATGCCTCAACCCCGGCGGCCCGCTGGAGGGCGAGCCCGAGATCCCCGTCAGCGAGCCGCTCCTCGACGAGGCGCACGCGCACACCTACTTCGTGGGCGAGCGCGGACTCGACCGCCTCGAAGCCCGCGAGATCCACTTCAACCACGACCTGCGCGCGCGGATAGACGACCTGGCCGACGACGGCGCCTTCGTCTTCTCCGACAAGTGGCCGACCTCGGACAAGGACGCCTACGCCGGGCTCATCATCCGCGAGGCGCCGGAGGCCGGCTGGGTGGGCGGCATCGCCTGGGAGCGCTACCTCTCGGCCCAGGGCCACAACCCGTGGCGCTGCATGCACCTGAGCGTGCACCTGGGCCCCCTTGCCCCCGGCGAGACCCGCACCGTTCGCGGCAAGGTGTACCTGTTCGAGGGCACGAAGGACGACTGCCTCTCACACTACCGCGCCGACTTCGCGTAGGGGAGGCCCTCCCTTGCTCCGACCTCCTGTCATGCTGAGCGCAGCGAAGCATCTGGCCGCGGCCCCCCTGTAGGGCGGCCTTGCCCAAGGCCGCCGCCTGCGCCCTCCCTCACCGAGGGACTTCTGCGCCTCCGGCGCAGAGGGCAGGGTGAGGGTGGGCGTCGCGCCATCTCCTTGCCCCGAGGTGGGCCAGGCGTTGCCTCTACGCGCCCCCTGTGGTACAATCCCGGTGCGCCCCCGTAGCTCAGAGGATAGAGCACAGGTTTCCTAAACCTGGTGTCGCCTGTTCGAGTCAGGCCGGGGGCGCCATCTTCTGCAATGTCATTCTGAACGAGGATTGTCATTCCGAGCGACTTGTCCGCCGTAGCCTCTTGGCCGCCGAAGCCCTTGGGCTCCGAAGCCTTGGCGAAGGAGGCTCGGCGAAGGCGGCTGGCGAAGTCGGAAGCGAGGAATCTCGCATCCATGCTCAGGCGGGACCCTCCAGTCGCCTCGGCAGGATATCGGAACTGAGCCGGCGCAGCGTCCGGCCGCGCTCGCCGGCTGGGGAGGGATCGGTGCTGACCTGTACCGCACTCGCCGTCATCGCGCTGCTAGTCATGTTCGCCACACCGGACGGGGCTGCGGAAGATGACCCGCTCTCCACCCTGCGCCCCCATCCGCGCCTGTACGCCACGGACGCCGACATCGAACGCCTGCGCGAGCGCATCGCCGCCGACGCCGCCGCGCGCGCCTACTACGACGCTCTGCGCGCCCACGCCGACCAGATCCTCGATGAGCCGCCCGTCGAGTACCGACTCATCGGCCCCCGCCTGCTGCACGTCAGCCGCAAGGCCTTCGACCGCATCGCCGCCCTCGCCCTGATCTACCGCCTCGACGGCGACCGCCGCCATGCCGACCGCGCCGCGCGCGAACTCGCCGCCATCTCCGCCTTCGCCGACTGGCACCCGCCTCACTTCCTCGACACCGCCGAGATGACCCACGCCGCCGCCATCGGGTATGACTGGCTCCACGACGTGCTCCCTCCCGAGCAACGGGACGTGGTGCGCGCGGCCATCGTCGAGAAGGGCCTCGCGCCTGCGCTCGAGGCCTACGAGAAGGGCGGCTGGTGGGTGTCCTGCCACCACAACTGGAACCAGGTCTGCAACGGCGGCATCGCCATCGGCGCCCTGGCCATCGCAGACGAGGAACCCGCGCTGGCCGCCACCATCCTGGCCCACGCCCGCCGGTCGCTGCCTCGTGCGCTCGACCAGTACGAGCCCGACGGCGGCTGGGCCGAGGGGCCGGGCTACTGGCACTACGCGACCTCCTACACCGTCTATCTCCTCGCCGCGCTCGACACGGCTCTGGGCAACGACTTCGGCCTCTCCGACCGCCCCGGCCTGGCGCACGCGGGCGACTTCCGCATCCACTGCGTCGGCCCCCTGGACCGCACCTTCAACTACGCCGACGCCGCGGATCGTGCCGGCCACGCCCCCGAGATGTTCTGGCTCGCGCGTCGCTACCAGGAGCCGCGCTACGCCTGGCACGAGGAGCGGCGCGCCGGCCGCGGGGCCCCCTGGTCGCTCCTCTGGCATCGCTCCCTCGACGAGGCTCCGCCCAACCCGCCGCTCGACAAGGCATTCCGCGAGATCGAGGTGGCTTTTCTCCGCAGCGCCTGGGACGACCCCGACGCGGTCTTCGTCGGCTTCAAGGGCGGCGACAACCACGCCAACCACAGCCACCTCGACCTGGGCGCCTTCGTGCTCGACGCGCTGGGCGTTCGCTGGGCGGTGGACCTGGGGGCAGACGACTACAACCTGCCCAACTACTTCGGCGACAAGCGCTGGACCTACTACCGCCTGCGCACCGAGGGCCACAACACGCTCACCCTCGACGGCGAGAACCAGGCGCCTGCGGCTCGGGCGCCTCTGATCGGCTTCGGCTCGTCGCCGGAGCGCGCCTTCGCCGTGGCCGACCTCTCCGCCGCCTACCCCGGGGCGCGGCGCGTGTGTCGCGGCGTTGCGCTGCTCGACCGCAGGCACGTGCTGATCCAGGACGAGATTGACATCAAGAGGCCGGCGGATCTCGTCTGGGCCATGCACACCTCCGCCGGGGTGGCGCTTGCCGGCACGTCCGCCGTGCTGACCCAGGACGGCAAGACGATGCACGCGCGCATCCTCTCCCCGCAGGGCGCGCAGTTCGAGACCGCCTCGGCCGACCCCGGCGCGCCCCAGAAGCGCAACGAGGGCGTGACCAAACTCGTGATCCGCCTGCCGCAGGCAGCCGGGGCCGTGCGCGTGGCGGTCCTGCTCACCCCCGATGCCGACGCGGCCGCGCCGTCCCTGGCGCCTCTGAAGGACTGGCGCGCCGCGGTTGGCCCGCGCAGCGGCCCCTAGGGTGCCCCTTGCGGCGCGGTTTTTTCCGCCATCGGAAGGGGAGAATCATGTGATGACGGGGAAAGGGCCACACAGGCAAAAGCCCTATCTTTGCCAGAGAGGTGGCTCATCATGGAACAGGAAGCCGTCAGCGCCGAGGACAAGAACCTTGCACTGCTCGCCCATCTCCTAGTGTCCTGTCACGGAAATCCTGATACTGGGTGCAAGCCCGCCTGAGGCGGGCAAGAGATAGAGCCTGGACAGCGAACGAGGGGTTGCCACATCTCCACAAAGGAGGTAGCCCCTCATGG
>Ga0180434_10007336_pt1 | contig 12427 bp, 17 predicted proteins | sample SS_ome_7_FD_132453 | JGI IMG/M metagenome (GOLD analysis project Ga0180434, IMG submission 132453) | Hypersaline lake sediment archaeal communities from the Salton Sea, California, USA - SS_1_D_2 metaG | ecosystem: Environmental > Aquatic > Non-marine Saline and Alkaline > Hypersaline >... | reverse complement strand
TTTTTTATATGTGCCATAAAATAATCAATAGAATGAGCCTTCTTCATTGTATTACAAACAAAACAACAAGGAACGCAATTGTCAGATTCGTAACCCCTATCGTTATCAACTCTGTCAACTCCATTATATATGTAACTCCCATTTGTGTATATCTGAGGTTTCATTTCATAAGACGGGAGGCTCCCGCAATAAAAACATTTCGATGACGTTATTCTTCTAAATTCTTCAGTAGTCAACTCGAAAGACAGCCCTCTGCCTGGAGAGGAGCGTTTATAACCTCTATATAATCTCCTAAAAGAAGCCTCTCCTTCTGGTAATGTTATCTTTTTTATATGCTCTTCGAGCAGACATCCACAACTTTTTACTCCTTTAGAGGATGTTAAATGCCGAGCATCTATATCTTTTTCATTACCGCAATCGCAGCGACAAAGCCATCTAATATCCTTATTTACTTTATCCACTCTTTTTAAGACAACTAGCCTGTTAAATCTTAATCCTTTTAAATCTCTACTTTTTCTCTTATGTTTTTGACATCCGCAACTTTTATTACTACCATTAACTAAATGGGATGCACGAATCTCTTTAATGTTGCCACAATCGCATTGACAAATCCATTTTAGATGTCTCTCTTTTTTAGGGGCGATAGAAATAGCTACTAATTTGCCAAAACGCCTACCGGATATATCTATTGCAGTACGCCCCTGTGAACATCCGCAACTTTTTGTGCTACCTTTAATTAAACTGTCTTTTCGAATAGATTTTTGATTACCACAATCACATACGCACGCAATATAGATATGTCTTCCTCTTCTCTCATCTTCTTTAATAGCTGTAATCTTCCCAAATTTTTTACCAATAACGTCTATTTTTCTCATTTTCAACTCCACAAAAAAAGGGATAAATCCAATCATCGACACGACTCGATGACCGAAAAAATCCCTTAAATATTTGTTTTAAAAAACACCTTATGTCGTGTACAATGTTTCCTATACATTAACATTATACAAAAAATCTATTTTTCCTTTTTTTAAATAAAAAACTCCCATATCTAGCATTAAGCTAAATACAGGAGCTACTTGAATTAGGGGTCATTAACCGCAGAAAGATTCTGAGCCATGTAATAGTTCTACATCCTTTTCTTCGTCAAAAAACTTCTTAATCTCGTCGTGCATTTCTTCATCCATAATCTTCATCAAGAACTGCATCAAAGCTTCGTTATCTTTGTGGTTAGACCTACTAACTTGTATTCCACCAAAATTCGGTATTATTATTTCTATCTCTTTATCCACCTGGAGTGTGTTCTCTTTTATTGAGACAGCATTTCTTATACTTCTTTTTACTTCCGCAAGGACAAGATTCATTTCTACCTATCTTGTTACTTGGGGTTACGGGCATAGCTTTAGGTGTGTTATCTACCTTCCCACAATCACAGTGATCGTGAGTACATTCATTACCATTCGATTCCATCATATTCGCTCTTCTCCTCATCTTTCTTAGGTTCTTCCTTAATTTCTTCCTTAACAACTTCAGGTGCAGCAGTGGCATCAGTTGTATTCTTCCCATCGTTAAGAACTTGTGCATCTGATTCTTTTAGATCTAAATCAATAGATTCCAATGTCATTATCTCTACATTACCATCAGAGGTCACAACTCTCCTCATTTCTGAACCAGTGTCCTTTGTTACGTCTTCTCTTACCCTGTAGATAGTTTTCCCTACTAGATACTCGAAACCTACAGGATACCTGCTCTTGTCCGATGACCCGATGATAAACATGCCATCCGTTTTCGAATTTATTACTTTCTTGAAACCCATACTTCCTCCTTATCAGCCTATATTCTGATTTATCTCAACATGTTGCTGATCGCCATGCTCCATTTTATTCTGTACCGATGTTTGTTTACCAAGACCCTCAGTTATAAACTTAATCGCCTCTTCGCAGCCTTGACCATGAAAACCAAAAGCCTCCACATCAACTTTGCCATCTTTATCAATTTTTATTTCTATTTCTTTTTCTGGCATCTTTTTTCTCCGTTATTATTTTATTAAATATCCATCGCCTTTTTTCTCTATATCGACGACATCTTTATCTACTCTGTTCACCAATTCTGCTACACTCTTTTTTATAGAAGTTAGATCTTGGTCTAATTTTACAATAGCCCCTATCATCATAGTTCCGTTATCTTCTGATGGATTTTGGACATACCTCTCGCAAAGCTCCGCTACGTTAACGATTCCTTTGTTTAACGCTAAAGCCCTCTTATTTATCTTATTTAGATTAAATATATCCATATCATAACAAATAGTTACTCTTTAAAATTTCTTCCGCTGTATCATATGGTACTTGACAACAAATCACTAAGCAAAGAATTTCTAAGACTATTCTTATTTCTCCGTCAGTACAACCTGACCTTATCTTTCTTAAACACATTTGAGTAATAGGAAGAAGATGCGACAAATGCTCTTGCGAATAGCAAGAAATAGTAGATTTTCCTCCATTATTATAAAACAACATATCGAAAGCTGGTTTAGAATACATCGCAATATTCTTATCATCTTTTTTAGTTTTTTTAGGAGAGACTTTTCTCCTAACACCTTGACCAGTTTTATCCCATTTAACCAACTTATTCAATTTAGACCATATCTCATCTGGCTTCAAACCATTATCTATTCCAGACCTAACAAAAAGTAACAATCTAAACTTCCATATCATTGTACTTACAGCCATGACTATCTCATGCTCAAAAGCGAGGCTACGACTAGCTATCTTATCGACCAAAAGCAATGATTCCGAAAAATCCTGAGTATCTAGAGCATTAAAAAGATTCCATATAAGAAAATCAGGAGACAAAGAACAGAGAGATATAACATCATCATGAGTAATTTTTTTACGACCACCCACAAGATGTTCTATCTTCTTGCCCATTAAAAAGACCTTATCTAAATTAGCGTCCTTGCTGTTATAGTTAATAGAATCAACCATAAGATAAGCATCATCATACTCTATGGTCTTATCTAGCATCTCAAAGTAACCAATAAGCCTCCGAGCGGCTTTAGCTTTAGGCAAAACCAACTCGTAGGTCATTACTTTAGCCTTACCCTTGCCATTAACGGCATCTCTAAAGGACTTAGCCGTTATCGTAATGCCGTTAAGGACTATGCACGTATTCTCGTCAACGTTAACAAGTATCTTCTTCAACTCATTGAGAACCTTTGTCCTAGATGCAGACGATGACTTCCCCTTAATCGTAGGTAAGCTCGTCATGATTATTAATCTAGTATCACCGAAACAAGAATTTTCGGAGAGTTCCTGTCGGGCGTACTCCCAACTACAAGAATCATCAAGAATCGTAAGCTCGTATTCTCCAAGCTGACCCTTAATCTTATCAAGTGCAGCAGTACGCTCCAGCCAGTTACCCATCAATATAAAAGCATTAAATTTCATCTCTTATTTTTTCTTTGAAGTAGTAAAGAAGATACTGTACTTTTCGGTTGTATCTTTAATCCCATCTGTAAGTTCAGGGTAATCAACGACAACCGGCTTGTCTTGATCTATAAATCTTATAGTAACGCTACCGCTGTCATACCCTTGATTTACCATCTCGGCAAGATACAACGAATTGCATCTAAGTGTTATCTTATCAGAGCCAGCACAGACTTGTTCTACGTCTACGTATCTCTTAGACTTCATATTAGTGTCTGCTTTTACAATAAACTTATCTTTCTTTGCCCCAACTTCTATCTCAGCATTATGAACAAGACTATCTGATTTCATTTCTTCGCTATAGGTAGCTCTAATACCCTTCGTAGGATAAACCCAATTCTTAATATCAGATTTATATTGATAAGGATGGTCATAGCCAAGTATCTTATCAACGTCAGCGTATTTAGTTTTAACCTTTGTGTCGATACCTAAGATTACCAAAACGGTTTCTTCGAACTCGATAACAATCTGGTCGCTATTTGTCTTAGTTGCTAGACCTTCTTTAATAGAAATATTGTCGGCAGAAGATGCTTTAAGAACACTGATAATATTCGTAATATTATTTTTAGGGAAAACAATCCTTTGTTTCTGATCTGTCTTTACAACGCTTTTGCCTGTTATCTCATTGATAGCAAATCTTGCTCCATTACCCGCAATAAACCGAGCTCCATCCTTAGAGACATCTAGTATCTGACAAAGATACTTCGTTCTGTATTCTTCGATACCTACAGAGAAATTAACCTTCTGCATCCCTGCAATGAATATCTCTCTATTAGCTTCAATATCTATAGAAAAGGTGTCAGCCATATTCGGGACAGATACTTTGTTCTTAGATGATGGGAGAGACTGCATCTCATGACCATCACATACAACTTCGAGTTTACTTCTGTCTGCACCATCTTCATCCTGGTCTGTTTTCTTTGAGATAGTAATATCTTTATTAGGAGGGAAAGAACTCAAAGTCATCATTAACTTCTTGGCTTCTACAACGGTTGCCCCCTCTACGATACACTCATAATTAAGCTTATCTACCTTAGAGTTCATTAGCTCTGTTTTGATACAGGCGTTACCTCCATGAGCGATAAGTTCAAGCCTATCTCCATTCGAGCCGATCGCAACCATGTACGCCCCCTCAAAATCCTTAACAGTATTCTTCATTGCTACATCTATTACCGGTGCCAAGGCAACTAAAAACTTGGTAACATTAATCTTAAATTCCATGCTATGCTCCTATTTATTTTTACATTATTTACTTCATCTAAAGGTGATATGTCTTAACGAATAAGACTTCTTTTTATCGTCGCTCTCCCTAATGGGAACCGCTCAAAAAAGCTTTATTTATACTAGAACCTGTATCCTCAAGTCCTAGTTTCGGTACTAGACCAAATTTCTTTATATTCTTAGCAGCATTCACATCTCTATCGTGTTCCTCATTACATCCAGAACACCTCCATACACGCTCACTAAGTTTTAATTCTTTATAATACTTTCCACAATTACTGCATATTTTTGAACTAGGTTCAAATCTACCTATCTTAATTAAATTTTTACCATACCAGTCACACTTGTAGATTAAAAAATCTACAAACTTGCTCCAACTAGCATCGGAAATACTTTTAAAAACTTTAAGAAATTGTAAAAAATATTTAATTTTTAAAAAGCTTATCTAAAGATAACATTTATCTTTTCACTTTTCTACATTTTATTCTAAAAGAAACACAAAATCTAAGGCATTATTCTTCTTCTCCATATTTACTATAAACTTCTTTAGCTTTTTGCTTCATTCTGGAGAGTGCATTATCTACACTTTTGACAATATCTTTCATCTTCTTATTTTTTGCTTTTACTCCGTCTTTCTTATATTTCTTTTTTATAAGCACAGATATTTCTTCGTATGAATATTTTTGCGAATAAAGAAGAAATACTTGCTTCTCAAATTTTGACAATCTTTCGTATAGCTTATTAAACAGGAAATTGTGATACTCTTTATCTCCGATCTCGTCAACTATTGTGCCCTCAGTTTTGGGTATAATATCCACCAAAAATAACGCTTCCTCTGAAGAGTCATTTCTGTCTTGATCCAACGAAAGGCTGGTATTTAGGGTTTTCTGCTTATTCTGATAGCAAGTCTTAGACAAAGTAGAAAGATGTCTTCTGATGCATAACGATGCGAACTTATCGAATGGATAAGGACCATTTCTACCAATTACCTCTTTGTTGTAATCTGGTATAGCCTTATAACGAAGAGCGAATAATGCCTCTTGGTTAATGTCTTCCATCGTATGCCCAGGCAAATAAAACTTATGAACTAAATAATATATTCTAGTCTTCATCCTAAAGTATATCTCGTTATAAGCGTCATTCACTTTCTTTTTATCTACTCTACCTCTACTCCTTACAATATCAACCAAATCAGAGTAATCTAATTCCTTTAAAGGAATATCTTTCTTTTTCTTCTTTTTATCTTTTGCCATATATATCCTTTTATGTTATATCGATATTCACTTCTATATCGACACAAAAAAGGATATACTGCCACTAATCTGTTATTTTATAACTGACGCTGCTTTCGCTGCTTTTACTTGCTGTGCAGCAGAAATAGCAAACTCTTCTAATTCTGCTTGAGGATCTAGATTGTAATTAATACCAAAAGATATCTCTCTCAGATGCTTCATCATAGATAAGAGTGCTTTTCCACTCGCCATTGCATCTGATTGTTCACAATATCTTTTAGCCTCTTCCTCGCTAAAGGCATACTGAGACAAATCTTTTTTCAACGCCCTAGCCTTTAATAGATGACTAACGTGAGTGTTGATACCATTAATAATAATTCCGACCTCTTTGCCATCCATAAGGAGGTAGTTGATATAATAAAGAGCTTTAGCGTCATCCCCCTGAGCAATAGCATCCATCAAGCCAAAATACAACTTATCATCTATAGCTCCTAAAGCTTCGGCTGTTTCTTTAACAGTGACCTCTCCATCGCCAACGTAGTTCATGACTGCTTGTAAATTCTGCAAAGAATTACGAACGCTACCTTTAGCGGATTTTGCACATAACTTTAAAGCGTCATCTTCGTATTTGATACCTTCTTTCCCGCAAATAGTTTTTAGATGATTGTAAAGCTCTGTCCAGCCAACCTTATTAAACTTCCACATAATACAACGACTTTGAATAGTATCTTTAATCTTATGAGGATCAGTTGTGGCAAGTATAAAGCGAACGTTCTCAGGAGGCTCCTCTATCATCTTCAAGGCTGCTTCTGCCCCTTCTTTAGTCAGTGAGTGAGCCTCATCGATAATGACGTATTTCGTCCTACATTCCAGAGGAGATTGGTATATCTCTTTCTCTAATTGCCTAACATCATCCACTCCCCTATTCTTAGCAGCGTTCATCTCTCTAACATCAAAAGAATTCCCTGCTAATATCTCTTTACAGTTCTGACATTCTCCGCATGGACTTTGATTTGGAGTTTTAAGACAATTCTCTGTTGCTGCTACAATTCTAGCGACTGTGGTTTTCCCGCAACCAAATTTCCCAGCAAGAATATATGCATGGTGAAGCGTTTTGTGCTTAAAGGCATTTTGAAAAGCCTTGACTACTACTGGCTGACCGATAACGCCTGTTAAATCTTTCGGTCTATGACTTACTGATAATGGATTCTTTATCGCCATTTAAATCTTCCCCTGTTTCCCAAATTTTAGTTTCTTTGATATCTATATCCGTATCAACATGTATACCAGTTTCACCTTCTTCTAAAGTAAAAATATTATTACTTATTTCGACTGTTGTGCCAACGCATAAAGCTCTAGCCAATTGCTCAATTGCCGATGCCATCTTATTAATAGCATGTAATCTATCTTCCTGCTGTGTCGTAACCTTAATCATTAATTATTCTCCTTTGCTCTGTGAGGAGCACCGTGTTGCTCTAAAGCATTTACTCCCATAGACACTACCTTACGCATAATGTTACAGCATTGAGGGTCAGCGTCTTGCCTCGCCTCTCTGGACAAAAGGTGTTTTGCTTCTGCAAGGTAATCTTCCATATACATAATCCAATCTTCAAAAGAATGAATATTTTCGCTTACTGTCGTATCTTTATTCCACCTTGACTCTTGATAATCTCGTTCGCTGTCAATCGCTTTATAAACTTCTTCTCTAGTACTCATTATTATCTATAGTGACCTTATCTCTATCTGGAAATACATATGTCCTGTATGTCTATTTTCCTCTTATGTCTACCTTTTCATAAAAAGGTATTAATGATTTTTCTGTCTGTTTCATGCTAACGCTCCTTTTCTGATGAAACCCAATAAATTAGCTACATGTTCTGTAACTTCATCGATTTCCATTTGCTCGTTATCGATTACAAAACCGTTTTTAAGAGACCTCCAATCAAAATCGTCTAAAGCGTTTTCGCTCTCATGAACATCGCCCTCGCAGACATTTCTAAGGAGTCTAAAGATATAGCCATCTTCTTCCTCTATCTTGGTAACTTCGCTTGGAAATCTAACATCAGAAATAAGAGCAAAATGAAATCCATCTTTCTCGATACTGCGAAATGTCGCATCAACCCAAATAGTATCTGAAAACATCTTTCGAAAGACATCTGTTCCAGCAACTTGCATTATTTCCCTAGCTGTCATGTTCTCGCTTGCGTCCCATTTCCCGTTGTCTCTTAATACTTCTTCTGGAAAATTAGACCATTTGTATTGAGTCAAGGTGTTTTTCTGTTCGTCAGTGCCGTAGCATTGCTCCCGAGTCAACCCTAAGACCTCAATACAAACCTTTTCTTTTAAAACATCGGCATAGCTATATATCTTTACGCATCCTTGTCCGAACTTAGTCTCAAGCCATTCAAAGAGTCCATCGCATAAGGTATCTTTTCCAGACTGTTTTTTGCCGGAAGCTCCTATTACTATTGTCTTTGCCATTATTCACTCTCCCAAGTAACCGCCACAGCTTTGCCTTGCAGAACTGCCCTAGCGTCTTTTCTTCTTTGCTTTCGTTCTCTCCAATACCTTTTTGTAAACAAGTCTCCAATACAATTATAATATGGTAAAGGTTGAGCGTTAACCCAAACCTTACCATCATAACAACATTGAGTACCTTTCAAGCTATCGTAATATTGTAAAAATTTATCTATCCTATACATTTAAATATCCTTCAAAAAATTCTCTCAGATGTCTATCCATATCGAGTTTAACTTTACTAAAATACATTATACCAATTTGATAAAATAGACGTTCTTTCCTTGCAACGTTTCATGGGTTAAAGCAGTTACTTCATCCTCTTTTCCTCTTACAGTTCGACTAGGAACCGAAGCGTACCAATCCTCTCCGTCAAGAGTTCCACAGTACATCTTTAATTCGACATCGACCTCCGAAAGCTTCATAGTAGTGCCGCTAGAATCAAATACCTGATCAACACCTCTACCATCTTTTCCGGCATAGGTGTACTCTCCATCAATCTCGACCATATAAGATTCCCAATTCCTCTTCTTATCGGCAATCGTCAAAGCGTTATCTACATTTACCGCATTGACCTCTCTCTTACATCTCTTGATAACTTCGTCCAAGTCTTCATTGGTAAGGAGAATGCTTCCTTGACCATATTCATCTCTCATACATAACTGATAAGTCATAATACTTATTCTCCTTCTTCCATTACTGTGTTAGGCTTTGTTATCCATTTGATGTCGGTTTTAAGAAGATGAGGGACATCAGGGTCATCAATGTAATCGATACCGTTAAAAGTTCTTACCATAGTGCTATGAGCCTTAACATCAAAAGCTACTACTTTGCCTTCGTCCTTAATGCCATCGGTAGGAATATGCAACAGAGCATCGCTAATCAAAAGCAACTTCTGGTTTTCTGTAAAACCATCCCAATAATTATGCCAAACTGTGATATACCACCCATAAGGTGCATCTATCAAAACAGGCATTTTTACAGGAAGAACCTCGTAAGGTTTCTTATCTTCTTTTCTGTCCTTATTAGTAACCTTAACGCAACGAACTTTGTTTATGTCGATGCCATAGAATACTTCAGGATACTTCTCGATGAGACCTCCAGCCAATTGTGGAAATTCATCTACTGTCTCATATACAGGTTTATCTTGTGCCATTTTTTACTACTCCAATAAAATTTATTAACTTATATTATATTACTATAAACGTTTTCACTTTACTACTAATATTTGATGGATACCCATCTTCTGTCAAAGTTTTCATTGCCTTTATTCAAATTATCCAAATAATCTAGACATTCATCTTCTGTCTCAAAGATTTCTTTAGGATTGATAAAAGCAACTAACCAGGTGGGAATATTTTCTTTCTTTTGCCCTTCCCCCATAATGATTAAAATAGGTTTCTGCTCACGCTCGGCCGTGAATAATTCGTCGTAAGTTCCACACATATGGATATCTAAATCTACCTTAACAATCAAGAAATCACTTGTATCAACGCCTCGTAGGTCATACCTTCTAAACATCTTGACGAAATCTTGAGCTTCTTGCCATTTATTTTGCGAGATAAGATCCTGAACCTTAGTTTTCTCAACCCCTATCTCAGAACCAAGACCTTCTGGTTTGTCACAAGGGTCGAAGAAGTTAAGACCTAAATCCCTCTTCTTTGACTGCTCTTTAATGTAATTTCTCCACTGAACGCCATCGTCTGCAACCCTGTCTATCGGCCCGCTCAAGAAACATGAAGCCCCTTTTAAAAGACTGTTATCATCTGTTGGTCCAAAATCTACTATAATTCTTTCTACATCTTCTTTCATTTTATTTCTCCATCTAAATATTTAACTACGTCTATTATGACAAGTATCTAATCACATTACTATAACTTTTATGAGGAGTCTCTTCAATTTCATCTGCCTGAACATATATTACTGGCTTGAAATGCTCTAACATGAATACCATGCCAAAGTCGAAATGACTTCCTTTACTTTCTTTATCCCACCAAAAATGGACTTCATCGCAAGCCGCCATAGCTGACCTATGATCATTGCAGATACCGAAACCACTTTGGTCTTGCTCTACATCTCTTGGAGGAAAATGCACTACATAATTATTATTTTCTAAATCAAGTACATAATCTTCTAACTGTTTTTGAACTTCTTCGCTGCAATTTCTTACAGGGCAAATTAAATAAACTTTTCTTTTCATAACTAATCATCCAATATAATATTTTTTATACATCTTTGACCTAAGTCTTTTATTTTATTATTTTCTACTACGACTTCTTCTTCGCCATCATCTCCGAAAAGTATTTTGTCAAAATGATAAACCTTCTCCTGTTTTCTAGGATCGAATCCTGGCTCGCTCCAGCGTACCGTAAGATTATCATCACCTATATCTTTGCCATAACTAAAAGTTAAATCATGAGTGCTTAGAATTATATTCTTAGGCAATCGGGGGGATTTCTCTCCTCTTTTAACAGCAAGCAGACTAATGACCTCTCCAATTACCTCAAAACCCCACTCGTACATATTGACGCTCTTAACGGAATCTATCCTGATATCTACACTAGAATCGATACCGTCCATCTCTCGTTCAGTAGATACCCATCTATTGCCCATTACCACGTCTTCAAGCATATTCCTCTTCGGCCCGAATTCAGGAATCTCATCCCACTCTAGTTCTTCGCAACCTTGCTTCTTCTCTATCTTAAAATATTCCTTTGGTAACAAATACCCTAATGCTCCTGCAGATCTCCATTCTGAACTCAACAGTATAGTCCTGGAAACTTTAAAAACGCTAATGCTTTTAAGAGGATAGGAATGTATCTTTTGAAAGATAAAATTCTTCCCCAATGCATTGAAATTCAAGAAGAGAGTCATATCTGGGAAGTCTTTTTTATATCTTTTTTTAAGAGCATTGATAGCCGCATCGAATTCCGAGATGACAGCCTCTCCGTATCTTCCTGCCTTATTAAGTTTTTTTACTCTAGTATTTCTACGTGCCATATTATCACTTCTAGATGCAGGGATATGAGTACCTATGTACCTAGCCATTTCTTTTCTTCTTTGAAGCAGCTCGAAGTATTCTAGGTTCACTGGTGCTGTACCCAAATCTGGTTTCGACTATCTCTGTCTCTCTATTTTTTTTAAATTCATCAAATTTAATACTATATCTACTCAATACCGATTCCTTTGGAGGAACGACCTTGATATCTAGGTCATACTTCTTTGCAATCTTCTTAAAGTCTACTGGCTTAATATCTCCGTCAGTAACTAATTTCTCTACAGTTGCTTGGAACAAATCAAGATAGTCTTGAATGATATCTCTTGCTTCTGCCTTGCATTTCGTAACCAATTTTTCTATTGACTCGTCTGCTCTGAATATATTGAAATTACCTTTTCCTTGGTGATCTATATAAGGATTAATAGCGTGAGAGTTAGTATCTGCCATTCCCCATTCTCTGCAATAAGCTGATGCTTGGGCACTGGCCTTCGCGATATCGCCTCTGCAACCCGAAGTGGAGTAATCCTCTCCGAAGACCATCTCTTCTGCGACCTTACCAGCCATCATAACAACTATCTTATTATAAGCGTCCTTCTGAGAATTAGTTATCTGATGCAATCCTATAAAACCATTTGTATCGCTTGAAGACATAGAGCTAACGATCTGAGTCGGAGCTATGCCAAACAAAGCAGCATAAGTAACAGCGTGTCCAGATTCGTGAACAGATGTCAAAATAACTTGATCCTCATTGTTGTCAGCTTTTATCTTATCGATAGAACATTCAATAGGATACTTATAAATACTCTTACCAATAGTAGCAACGATATTGCTGTCTCTGTAAGATATCAATATTTGGCTCTCTTTTTTAACTATCGCTTGCAAGATAAATGTAGGAATAGAATTACCTAACAATGCAGATACCGACGAAAAGACGGGCCTTACTCCTTGAGCAGGAAAAACTCCATTACGATAAATAC
>Ga0180434_10007333_pt1 | contig 12431 bp, 9 predicted proteins | sample SS_ome_7_FD_132453 | JGI IMG/M metagenome (GOLD analysis project Ga0180434, IMG submission 132453) | Hypersaline lake sediment archaeal communities from the Salton Sea, California, USA - SS_1_D_2 metaG | ecosystem: Environmental > Aquatic > Non-marine Saline and Alkaline > Hypersaline > Sediment... | reverse complement strand
TGGAATATAAATTATAATAGAAATCTAGCCGCGTCCGCCCGCGGTAAAAGTTTTTATGCTTCGCCTCGCCTTTCTTCAAAATCTGCTCGCTTGGACCGCCAATGATCACCACGGCTCGCCCGTTGTCGCTCAACTGGCTTAATGCCCGGCCTACAATGGCATGGTCTAATTCCTTCGTTCTGACCTTTCCATCAAAAATCGTCCATTGATCAGCCTTCAATTCCCCCTGTTCGTTCCGCCGTCGAAGTTTACCGAAAGGCGGATTCATTATCTCCAGGCCGTAGCGCGTTCCGCCACCTTTTGTCTTGGTCGCGTCCTCTGATGTGATTTGCGCCCCTGGCCCAACCGTCAACTCCAGCGTTTTAGCCCGCTCCGTGTCCAACTCATTGATGTGAACAAATTCCGGGTCCGCCAGCGTTACCAAGGCGCCCTGCCCCCCCGAAGGCTCATAGAGCGTGAGATTCGGGTTGTCGTTGGGAAGTCCGAGTATAACCTGCGCTGCGAACGACAACGGAGCCGGCGTCGAATACGCCTGCAACTCAATGCTTTCCGAAGTCCGCACCCCGAGGTTCGGCTGACGGCGATACAGATCAACCATCTGGTCGAACGCTTGCGAGTAATTTAGTGTTCCTTCGCGGAACGCTTCGCCAATTCGCCGCGCCGCGATAATCACCCCGACTTCAACCGCCTCGTCAACCTCCTTGGCCGCTTTGGTCCCCGCCTTCACCGGCCCGCCAAGAAGCCGTTCAGCCGCCTTCCTTGCCTCAATGATCGTCGAATAGGACACCAGGGAATCAAACTCATTACCGAAAAAATTCCCGAGCGCAACCCGGTCCGGCGCTCCGGGCGTTCCGTATTGCCGAACCGAAATCGGCTCTCCGCCTTCCCCATCGTTGTCATAGACCACCAGCGCCGGAAACGACTTGACCCCGAGAATGTTCAAGGCGTCCCAACGGTGCCCGCCCTCAAGAATATAAGCCCCGTCTTTGTCAACCGCCACGATCAGCGGGTTAATCTCCCCCGACTGCCGTATCTCTTCCGCCAGAGCCCGCGTCCGGCTGTTGACATCCGGCTCGCCCGGAAACTCAGACATCGAAACCTCGCGCACCCCCCGGAGAATCCGATAATTGTTGAAACTCGCGCCGATTGAATCTTGGTTCGGTATGTCATCCCGAACTTTCAGGCTACCCACAACATCCTTGGCCGCAGGAAACCTCTTATCTTCAACTTGCTCGCGGGTCACTTCCGCGTCCCGAGATACTTCCACCCCTTCTTGTCCGGCCTCTCGATCTCCAGCCTTGTCCCCTTTGGCTGCGACTTCAACCAATCCAAAAGGCTTTGTCCCTCGCTCTGCCCTTTGCCCTTCATCTGTAGCCTGCTTTTTAAGTTCATTCCGCCTCGCATCGGCTTCCGCCCAATCTTTTCCTGTGGCATAATCGAAACTCGCTCCTTTGAAAACAACGGTCTCCCCATTGGGCCTGTGTCCCCGAATGGGCCTTTTCGCAAAATTCGCTTTGATTCGCTCCAAGGCTTCAACAGCCTGCTCTTCCGTATCGAATTGCGAAGCGAACTCGTCCCCGCCGTATCGATAAACCTCCACCCCTTCATCCTGAAAGGCTCCAACTATCTCCTGCAAAAGTTCATTGCCGGCTGCGTTTGAATACTCGTCATTGAGAAATTTCAAGCCTTCCAGGTCGGAACTCACTTGGACAGGCTTGCGCGTTTCTTCGGAAGCCATTTCGAGAAGATAGGCAAACTTGGTTTTCGCGCCCGTCGTTTCATCCCTCAAAACCGCGTCCTCAAGTTCCTCTCGGGTCATGTCCTTGGGATTTTTGACCCGCTTTACCTGCTCGTCAAACTCCGCCCTCAACTCCTCCTCTTTACGCCGCTCTTCGCCGCTCCTGCGCTCCTCCTCCACCGGCTGTTGCTGTACGCGCCTACCCGAAGGCTCTTGTTCCCCTTTCCCTGTATAGCGAATGCGGTTCCCCTGGAAATAGTCTGTTACGGGCTGTGCGCCTATCCCCATCTCAGCGATCTGATCGTTGATCTGCTCCATTCCTACATCGCCAAGGCGCTGCCCCGACTGCTCTCTGACCGCGGCTTTCCGCGCCTCCAACTCGGCAATCCGGCGCTCCCGGGCGGCAATTTGATCCCCGATGTCCCCCGGCTTCCCCCAAACTCGATCCCGAATTTCTCTCGCTTCTTCCCGGCTCCTCAACCCCAAAACTTCCCTGATCGCATTGACGGTCTTGGCGCCGGCGCTTCTCACCAAGTCATCCTGCGTCGGAATCGCCTCGACTTCGCCCTGAATGTATTCCGCAAGTTGCTCCGGCCCCAACTGCTGCGGCTGCGTTGGCTGTCTTGGCGCCACTTCGTATGGCTCGGGCGGCGGCCCCTCCATGCCTCTCTGCAACTCTTCCCGCCGTGCCTCCCTGTTCGCTGCACCAACCGGTTCTCCCCCAGGCAACCGCGTTTCTCCGCGCACGACACCCCTGAGAGGCTCCGATTGCAACGGAACATTCTCAAGCAGGCTGCTCAGTTCTGGATTGATTACCGCGCCTTCCGCCGTTTCAGGCAAAAGCGCTATTGGCATATTTGTGACAAGTCGCGGCGGTCCTGGTGGTTGTTGACCTGGATCAAACCCCGGCTCTACGTCGCCAGCGTCCCCCCCAGGACGTCCGCTTACTCCGCCGGCTGCCCCAAAGCCTATCAGTCCACCTAGGAAAAACTCGGCAAACCGCGTCTGTGCATCGGCCAGCCCTTCCGGATCGTTCCGGTATATCCACTTCAGCAACGCCTCTACCTCGCCCTGAACGGCTTCCGTGGCCCCCTCGGCGTATGCCGCTCTCACGCGTTGCTGAAATGGCGTGAACATGCCGGTCAGCGTTTTTCGGTCTACGTATTTTCCAATCTTGTTTGCCGCCAGTTCCCCTAGGCTTTGAAGCCCGGCGTTCAACGTCGCTTCTCGCGCCGCTTCCCATTTGGCCCTATCCGGCGACATCCCATCGGCTATGTGTTTTTCCTTGGCTTCTTCAAACGTTTGACCGCCGATCTGCACCGCAATGGGACCCAAAAAGCCCCCCGGTCCAGCAACCGACCCCGCTGCCAACTGTCCTGCAAATTGCCCGGCTGTTTGTGGGACATGGTATGAAAGCCATTCCAAGCTTGTTGGTGCAAATTTCTCTTTTGCCCGCCCTTGCGGCTGATATTGCGGTTGCGAATATCTCTCCTGCAACGGCTTCGAGATATACTTCTCGGCGACATTCGCCGCGCCTTCGACTAAACGCTTGGCCCCTGTCGATTCTGGTTCGTCAAACAGTTCATAATCCGGCCTCTGCACGTCCGGGATAAATTGGGCGCCCATCCGCATGAAACTTGGCGCCTGAATAAGCGGTTGCGCCATCCCCGCCTCGAACGCATGAGAAGCTCGCGCAATCGGTGTCTTGCCGAAATTCTCATCCATCACCCCCGGCAATTCACTCCAAACGCTTGTCCGCTCCGGCTCCGGCTCCTGACGCAACTTCAAGAGTCGCGCCTTTGCGTTCCGCCGATTGATCAAACCGTTCAACCGGTTTTCCAGTTCTGCGATTCGGCTCATCAATTCATTTGGCATTTTTGCTCTGCTTTTCCGCTAGTTTCTTCAGTTCTTCGATTTCACGCGCTAATTCCGCGATCTCCGCATCATCCCGCGCCAAACTTGCTTGTAGCGCTGCATCATCCATCTGCATCGCACTTTGCGGCCCTTGGCTTGTCTGCTGTCCCATCAGCCCCGAGCGCTGATACATGTCTTGCGTGGCCCCCTCCAACGCCATTTCCTGTTCCCGTAACTCATTGTAGGCTTCTTCCACGTCCTCAAGAGTCCATCCTTGAACCGCCAATGCCTTCTCCAATTCCCCAACGTCGAACCCAAAAGACCCCCGCTTTTTGATCTCGCCCGTTTCTAGGTAATTTTGAAGAATCTGCGCCGCCTTTGGCCCCAACGCCTCCTTTAAGCCCATATACGCCTCTTGCCCCGCGGCAACCTGGTCCTTCAAATACCCCATGGCCTTTTGCTGTTGGCTGTAAAACTCCTTCTCGGCTTTCTCCTGCTGCGCCTGCTCATCCTGCATCTGCTCATAATAATGCTGTTGCGCTTCCCGCCGCTCCTGGCGTCCCTGCTCTACCCGCTGCATCCACGTCACTACCACCGGGTCTTGCAACATCGCCTCATCAATCGCTTCTGGAGGAACTCCTTGCCGTAGCAATTGTCCACGCCTCACGTTTACGATCTCCCCCAACCCTGCCTCCAAATCTTCCGGCCCCCATGTGAACAGCGCTTTGGCTGCCCCATCTTGGGTCAAGCGCTGCCGAAGGCCAAACACCTGCTCACCTTCAGCCATGAACGCCGCCACGTCCGACTCTCCCTCGAACTCATCCAAATCCTTCATTCGCCCATTGGCATTCTGTAGAAGAACGCTCCCATCTTCTGACGTGATGAATCCTCCGCCGTAAGATTCGACAAACTCATGCAACTTCTCTTCCATCGGGTTTGACGGCTGCACCGTTGACGGCGCCATACCTCCCGAAGCATTCGCCTCCCGGATGTCCGCAATATACTGCGCCGCCGGCCCCTCGTCCTCAGCCTCTTCAGGCGCCTCGACCGGATAATACAGCCCCTTCCGGTTTTCGACCAACACGCCGCCCAAACGCTCATACTTCGGCTTTGTCATATCCCTCTGGACCGCATTCAAAATCTGTGAGCGCCGCTGCGCCACATGATCCGCCACGCTTTGCGGATAGCCCTCCGGCTCGCGCATCCCCTCGAAATCTTCATCCGTTAGAGAAATCTCGATGTTCTGTTCCGGGTCCGGATCAATTGTCTGCACCGCCGGCCGTGGCGCTGTCCCGGTCAACTGCTGATTTAGATATTTCTCGAATCGTCCATCCGGCGTGTCCTCGCGCAACCCATGAACGTAATCCGTCAAACCCACCGGAATATCCTTGCGCCGCAGCAACTCTTGAACCCCCGGAACCCGCGTCAAATCCCTCCGGTTGCGCTCAAATTCCAGCCCCGGCGAACCTCGCCGGATTGTAAGTGTTGGAAAAGGCATTGTTCCCCTCGTTCGGCCTACCCGATCAGGCCCAAGTTTCTCGCGATCCGCTTGCGTTTCATTGGTTCGCGTCTTTCCTTCTCTGCCCGCTCCCGCTCCTCCTCCATGGCTCGCCGCAACGCACTCATGCGGCTTGAAACATACTCGTGCTCGTCTTTGCGCATCGGTCCGCGCTGCTTCAACATCTGCCGCGCCTCGCTGCTCGGCACCGCATTCGAGCGCAACGCTGCCAAAACCTGCTTGCGCTTCTGCCGCGCAATCGCCCGCTGCGCCGCCTTCGGCGAGTGAATCGAAGCCTGCTCAACCTGCTCCGGGCGCAATCCGCCAAGACCCGCCCCGGTTTTTTCGCGCATCAGTTTGCGCCGTCTCATCGTTGACATTCTTCCATCTCCTATCGAATTGGCCGCGTCATCGACTGATACGCCGGCGCTGTGCCCAACCCTGTAAATCCTGTGTGTCGGCCAGACCGCAAAAATGACGCTTGCGGGGTGCGTCCGCCGTATCGACCTCCGCCGCCTCCGCCACGGTAAGTTGTCGTCGTTTGCCTTCGCGCCCCTGGCGTCATCGGTTGGAAAACCGAATTCCCTAAGCTGATCCGATCCAGTAAATCTTGGCGCTTGCTCTGCGCAACCGCCGCCGCCGTGTTGATCGCATTGTTGCCCGTCGCGAACGCTGAAGCCAACGATCCACTCCCGCGACCCGTCTGCCCCAAAAACTGCCGGTTGGCCCTGGCGCCACCAGCCCGGATCGCCTCAGCCTGGCTCATCTGCGCTTTGCCGCTCAGAATGTCGCCAATGCCCTGCATCGCAACCTGCTTGCCCTGGCGACCCAATTCCCTCTCCTGCTTCGCCAAAGCACCGTATTCTTTGAACTCGCTTTTCTTTGGCAGGAACCCATGCTTCTTGCCCCACTTCGGACTCATCATTGGCGAGAATCCGCCGCCATACGTAAAACCAGCCATTATTCTCTCACCTCTTCTCCGGTTTCGGCCGCGTCAATCTTCTCCTGGACGCGGGTTTCGTGCGCTTGCAATTTTGTGACTACCTCTTCCGCTTTAGCCCGTTCCGATTGCACCGCCCGAAGTTCCCCGTTGCGGATGGCCAGTTGCTCCAGGCTGTAGTCGTCCTCGTCCCGGACGTCCGGTTTAGCCAGCGCCGTCCATGCGCCGGGACCGTCCGTTACCATGGCCGTGAGGATATTGCTGATGATCACCGCAGGATCGTCGGGCTTCAGCGGCGGATCGGCTTCTTCGACCAGGGCAGCCGCTGCATTGGCGACAATCACCAGGTCCCCCCGCAGTTGCCGCGCCGTCATCAAATCTTCCTCTGCCTGATTCGGCTCCCGTTGCGCCAAGGCCACTCCGGCGCAAAGTAGAAGGACCATGACAACAAACCAAAATACCTTATCGACCTTTTTCATCCGAATTCTCCTGTCTTAAAAGTCTGCTGAATTGTCGCAGTAACCCACGACATCCCTATACATGGCGTTGAACGCCACCAGCGTGATTCCATCATAATTACCAATGGTTATAGGCGTCCCGGCAGGTGATTTCTGGTCAATAACATCCCCGGTGTTTGGCCAGATTTTCAGTGAGGCTGGATAGGCGTTTTTGATCATAATCATGCGACCCGCTACAGCGGATGGGAGTGTCACCCCATTTGATCCCGTCGCATTCACCACATCCGCCAGTACCGTGTCGCTGCCGATCACCACATCGAGCTGATTGGTGTCGCCTGCGTCCAGTTCAATCGCCTCCACACTTACAATGGCGCGACTTCCCAAAGTAAGTGCCCCGTCCACTGTTAAATCACCTAGAATAGTCGTGTTCTGGCTGCCGTCGAATTGAATGGCGTCGCCGCTGCCGCTGTCCCGGATTGTATTGCCCTGGACTTCGATGTCGTTGCCAAATAAGGCGTCCTCGTCGGCCTCAATGGTCAGCACCGGGTCGCTGGTGCCTTCGCCCTGGGCAATGAAGAGCTTGTTCACGTCCGACACGATGGACCACAATTGCCCCCCGGTGTCGTCGATCTGCACCTGTGGGAAGGTTCCCGTGACCCGGGCTTTGGTCGTGCCCGAACTGCTAACGTGCAAATCCGTCGAAGGGGAATCCGTTCCAATCCCGAAATCCCCGCCGTTGTCGATCCAGTTGTCATCGCTTGCGACCGCCGACAGCCGGACCTTTTCATCCGGCGTCGTGGCCTCGAACAGGCTCAGCACCCCGCGATTGGCTGCTGAGGAATCGGAACCCAAAAACCCCAATGGCCCCGTCGCGTTTTGCACATCGACGCCGACCCCGGTCCCGACAACGATAATATTCGTGTCCGCGTTTGCGCTGTTTATACTTACTCGATTTGCATTTAAGGAGTCCTCATCCCGGAAAAGCCAGTAGTTCCCGGCATTGAAGTATTGATGCTGCCCGCCGGCCGATCTTAGGTATACGTATCCGGTTGTCGATTGCACGGAAGCATGATTGTCCACCCCTTGCAGGAGGAACGTACTGTCGTCATTCCGCATCAGCCCATAATCGCTCTCCGTTCCCCCATTCAGCCTAATCTGCCGCGTAGCCACGCCGTCCGTTCCAATGGTCAGGTCCCCGGTCAACGGGTCGTTGCTGGCATCCAGAGCCAAGTAGGTCGTTGCCGCATCAGCCTCGCTCAAATACCCGGCGCTTGCATGATCGCCCCATCCGTAGGCTGTGTCCCAGTTTAGCACGTCGCCAGCGTCGATCCCGAACGCCGTGCTCGCCACATACAGCGGATCGCTCTCGCTTGTCAGGTAGGATTGCAGGTCACTAATATCCGCCTCCACAAGCGGCCGGTCCACCCAAGCGCTACCGTTATATATGAGCGCGTCTCTGTTTTGGAGCGGCCCGGTGATGGTCGTGTCGCTCAGCCCGTCCAAGCCGATGCTCAAACTGGCCGTCAGCGTCCCGTTTACCGTCACATCGCCCGAGAAGTCCGTTGAAGGCGAGTTGATGTCCAGCGCCGTGTCGGCGTCCAACCGCATGTTGACCGCGAATATCCGCACATTGTCAATCGAGCCGTCTGCTGTCCCTCTCCGGCTGATCGCCAGATTGGCCCCGGTGTCCCCGGAACTGGCCCCGATCTGCATGTATTCCCACCCGAAATCATCCGCGAGAAACCGGATGTCCGATGTGCTGCCGGTTACAATGACTTCATCCGCCAGGTTCAATGGCGACTCCGCTTCGACCGCGCTCACGGCTTCGGCGTCTGTATAGCGGCTGTGGTGTGCGTCGCTCACCCCGGCATGAGCCGAGATCGCGCTTGTGACCTCTGAATCCCGCGCCAGTGCCGCGTCCGCCGTGATTGTGACCTCATCGCCGCTGATCGCCGTGGTGATGTCCGTGCCGCCTGTGATCGCAAATGAATCGTCTGTCGCGTTCGCTGTCGCGCTTCCCGAATCCGCAGTAAATGTCTCCCAAAGATTTTGCGTGTCCCCAAACGATGAATAATCGAGCCACACCATCCCATCGGTCGGGTCCTCGTCCCACGCTAAAATTCTATCCGCCCCCGGATCGCTCAGCCCCGCGATTAAATCCAATAGCGCATCCTGGTCCTGGAAGGCTGCGGCGCTTTCCCCGTCCAGCAAATCCGCATTCAAGTTGGTTACGAGTGTTGACGACGCCACTGTAAACGGCGCTGTTCCCGTTCCTACATCGCTTTCAAGCGTTTCTGCCCGGACTTCCCATGATCCAGCATCCCAATTCGCGCTTAAACCTCGTGTCCCGTCTGCAAGTAAATATTGCGTATGGTCGTCGTGCCCCAACCCTGCCAGCGAACCATGGTCTGTCACTCCACCCCCACCGACCGTTGATTTTCTCAAAGCCACATAATCCAAAATCAAATCATGCGATGCGTTGCCATTTTCCAAATGCAGGAACCGGACCGTCGCTGCCCCTGTGTCCAAGTAATCGCTCGAAAGAAAAATTGGAAACGCAAACCACTGGTAGGCCGTAGCCACCGACATCAACCCCTGTGTCTCAAATGCCGTTGTTGTGTAGTTGTAAATCTGAATCGCCACGTTGTGATCTGAGCCACCGTCATAATACCCGCGCACAATCAACTGATTGATTTCGCTTCCGACTCCCGTAAAGCCAAATTCGAGATCAATTGAACTGGCACCTGCCTCCTCATTTATCACAAAATCGTTTGTCCCAATATCGTCCAAGTCCTCATACGATCCTGAGTCCGTTGTGCCCTCGTTCAAGGTCTGTGATGCCGGGAAATACTCCGTCTCCGAAAATCCCCCGCTCATCGCAGCGTCAATATCCTCCAAAATCGCCTGAACATCCGTCGCGCTTGAATACGTCAATGCCGTCGGATTCGCCCCGATCAATGACGCCCCACCATCCCCCGCCGAGTCGTCCAGCCGCAACGTCCCGATTGAGAGCGTCCACGATGCAGGCAACTCCAGTTGCTCATCTGTCGAATCCGCCACAAAAGACGGCTTATCGCCCGCCCCGTTTAGAATCACCGCGCCTTGGGTCGCCTCAACCGCCCGCATATAGAAATCCTCAGCCCTCGCTGAAATCGCGGATGCTAGAATAAGCGCCACAATGACAAGAGTCTGTTTCATTGGTCCGGTCCTATCGGTCGAATGATCATCTTAACCTTCCCACTTTTTGCTGTCCCAAGGGTAAATCCGACCCAAGCCCAAAACTCTGCCGTTGCCGGGTCTGGCGGCGTGTCCGAGACATACCCCGAAGTCGCGCTTGGATAAACCAGGGAACCCGCCACAGGCGATGAAATAATTCGAACCTCGGCTATCCCTGTAACCTGCACAACTGCCGTTTTTTTCGTTACCGCCGTCGCCACTCCCCGCGGCCAAGCCCCCGCCGTGCCCGTATTGCATGGCAACCACGTATCCCCGGCCAAATAACACACCATCCCTTCGGTTAGCCCTGTCCCCGCTTTACCCTCGACGGAATTGGCTTCAAGGATCGGTTTGATCTTGCCCGCCAGCAATTCCAAAAAATCAAGCGCTTGTTGCACGCTACGGAACGCCTCATGCAGCGCTCGAATCACTTCCCGCTGATCCGTTTCCGGTCGCAATAGGTTAATCACATCGAGGCGCGGAGCCGTGAAAATGTCTATCTCGGCCATATCTTTGCCCCCACTCGCATTTGCCGGATCGTGATCGCCGTATTGCGAACCATCGCCTTCAGCCGCATCCGCAGCCGGCTTGATCGAGGATTCGCCGCCGGCGCCGCATCATAACCCAAGCGCCGCCACTTCACGCTGTTTCGCTGGCTCTCGTCTACCTGAGTAGATCCCACCTGAATCAATGGCGTGTCTGGCGTCAACCCTTGGCTGAACACCTGCGCATGAAGAACGGCCACCTCGTCCGCGCTCTCTGTCCCATCCGCTCCATTGTGGTCCACCAGAATCCGGTCGAACTTTGCACTTCCCTCCGGCCGCAAATACGCAAAATCGCGGATTGCGTGAATCCGCCCAATTTCGACCGTATCTCCAACCGCCCCGGCAAACGTGTCTGCCGTCACCCCTGCAATATAGATATAGTTCTCGCTCGTGTTTGCCCAATCCACCTTATACCAGGTGCCAATCCCATCTCCATCGGCCAAATACAGCCACGCGCCGTTGTAGCGCCCCCCCGTTGTCCATGAAATTCCTGAAACCGTTACCCGCACATTTGACGTGCTGGCCGTCTCCAGCGCCGTTATCGTTCCTTGGTGAGAATGCCCATCATACGGATAATCACCACTGATGATCCCCACGATCCCATCCGCGGTAATGAACGGAACCCCTTTCGCAACCGCATTGTCCGCGCTTGCCGCCGTCGATTCGTTGCCCGGTTCAACCGGGTCTCCGTATCCGCTGCCAACGGTCATCGTTCCCACCTCAAAATATCAACCACGAATTGTTTGCTCTTATCCCAATGCGGACGCATGTCATCGTAGCAAACAGCATCGGCTTTGGCCTCGTGGACCCTGCTTTTTTCATAGACTCCGCACGTAAGCCCGAATTCATCCGGCCCCCGGTGGTTGATTGCCAATGCGCTATATCGCAAAATCATGTTCTCTGGAATGGATGTAGTATTCACGTATTGCCATTCCTTCGTGCTGATCCGGTGTTGAATATCGGGCGTCCTTCGCGCAACTTCACAAATGCGCTCGAAATGCTCTTCCCCCTGCAAATCCCCGGAATCGTGCCAGAACATCCTTTGGAAAGGTTGGTGCTGGAGCATGTAAACCAAAGCGTCAATCCATTGGCCCGCCGGCAGATTCGTTATCGCATCAATCCGCTTCTGCTGTGCCGCCGCTGCCGATGCTTCGATATACCGGCTGCCTATCTTTGCATAGCACTGCGAGCAAATCACCTTTGGATTCTTCGAAAGCGCAACTCCTGTGTGACAGTATGATGTCGGCAAGGTGAATGCTGCGCAATTCATCGGCTCAGCCCAATACGTCAGCCGCCCCGCCATATCCCTCGCTTGCATTAGATTCATAATAGATATTCAAACCTCGCCGTGATCGATCTGGCTTGATCCATGGTCACTGTCAACGGATTGGTTGTTTCTTGCCCTGCCGGCACATCGCCCAACCAGGTCTGAAACGCAAAACCTATTGCCGCGTTCGCCTCCAACTCCACCTCGGTTTCGTCGGCAATGTCCTCGATTGAGGCTGGAACATCGACCGGATAATTGTAAACAACCGTTTCCTCTCCAATCGTCACCGCAACATTATTTCCGCCTCCAACGCCCATTTCGGTCAGACCTCTTCTATGTCAATCGTTAGTGTCCATGTATTCACAATGTCATCCTCGACCACTTCCTCGAACGCGGGAATAGTCCCGGCCGCCACTGGCGATTGGTTTGCGAGCGCCATTGGCGCCACATGGTTTGTTTCCCACCAATCCCCCGTATCGAAGGAAAACGCGAACCCATGCCCATCTAGGCTATGAGGGAAGAACAGTCGGTAAACTCGCTTCTGATGATCAAACCCGCCAACCGCAAACTTCTGGTCCGCAAACTCCAACAGCCGGCGCTCTAAAATGGAATCGCTGATCGAGCGAATTGAAAGTCCGTCCGTCGTCCATACACCGCCATTTGGCCCGCCATACCCATAAGCGTTCCCGTCCGCATCCCAACTCAACGTCTTGGGCGCCGCGAGTCCAATTCCGTTTGAGATATAGCGCCATTGCCAGTCCGGAAACACGTTGCCGTTTTCGGCGTTGTCGGCAAAATCCCCCCCATGAATCAAAAACAGCGCTTTTTCGTAGCACCCGAGAAGCGCATCGCGCATCGTCCCCAATCCCGTCAATTCCCCGTCTGTGTCCTGCCCCGGCACGATCTCATAAAGGA
>Ga0180434_10007331_pt1 | contig 12433 bp, 13 predicted proteins | sample SS_ome_7_FD_132453 | JGI IMG/M metagenome (GOLD analysis project Ga0180434, IMG submission 132453) | Hypersaline lake sediment archaeal communities from the Salton Sea, California, USA - SS_1_D_2 metaG | ecosystem: Environmental > Aquatic > Non-marine Saline and Alkaline > Hypersaline >... | reverse complement strand
GCATCTGCCGCAGGCCAATCAACCCACGCTCCACCCATCGAATAGTGAACAGCAGGAGCGATTCTCATGGGAACTTTGCGCGGATCTTCTCCAGTGAACTTCTGATAAATATCCAGAACCGATTCGAGTTTATGAACGGTTTTTTCTGGGAGGTGGGTGACGTCAAGATAGACCTCATCTCTCCCTTCAACTCCAAGGCCTAGCTCAATCACGCGAAGGAGCTCGCGTGCTGCAATATCTCGAGGAACAAGGTTTCCAAAGGCTGGATAAAGCTCTTCTAGGAAGAACCAAGGCTTTCCCGTTTCGCCGCATGGAATCATCTTCCCATCAGGAGTTTCAATGGATTTTGAGGAGTCTCCATAAACCCAAACTCTTCCACCTTCACCGCGGATTGACTCAGACATCAGACGGAGTTTGTCTTCTGCAGGAATGGCAGTTGGGTGGATCTGGATGAATTCTCCATTTGCATATTTCATTCCTTGCATGTAAAGCCGGCCATTTGCCGCCCCTGTGCAGAAAGTAGAGTTTGTCGATTTTTTAAAAATGAGCCCCGGACCTCCCGATGCAATAATGACAGCATCGGCCTTAAGAACATCAAGCTTGAGATTGAAAAGGTCCATCATAACAATGCCCCGAGCCACCCCTTTTTCATCTTGAATCAGGCGGAGGAATTCATGATGCTCAAATTTTTCCACGTTTCCTTTTACTTCATGGCGGCGAACCTGCTCATCGAGGGCGTAAAGAAGTTGCTGCCCTGTCGATGCTCCACAAAAAGCGGTACGATTGTAAAGGGTTCCTCCAAAACGTCTGAAATCGATATTTCCCTCTGTGGTTCTATTAAATGTACACCCAAAGCGATCCATCATTTGAATGATCAAAGGAGCCGATAGACACATTTCCAAAATTGGGGCCTGCTCGCACAGGAAATCTCCCCCTTTGATCGTATCGTAGGTATGAATCATCGGAGAGTCATCCTCTCCTTTAAGATTCACGGCAGCGTTGATCCCTCCCTGTGCGCATACAGAGTGCGACCGCTTCACTTGCGTGACGGAAACGATTTTGACATGGCACCCATTTTCAGCTAGACGCATGGCTGCAGCAAGCCCTGCAAGTCCACCTCCAACAACGATGACTTCTTTTTGTTTCATATCAGTTCCTTAAATTAATGAAGTAGGTGCCCCATACAGAGGCGAGTCCCAAAAGACACAAGATAAACATGATGCCATAACACCAATTGACTGCTTGGGATTGAGAACGCATTTTCAAAACGATTCCCCAGGTAATTAAAAAGGTCCAGAGCCCGTTAAACCCGTGGTAAACAGCTGCAAGGACAAAAAGAGTATAGAGGATGCACTTAAAAGGACTTTTGAATGAGTCTCGAACGATCAAGAGCGTTGCTGTTCCAAAATCTGATGCTTCCGCAATGACTTGATTTTTATCAATGGAACGCGATTCAAGCCCTGTTAGATAGGCATTTTGATCTTCCAGGATTTGGTATTTGTTCATAAGCTCAGCAACATTCTCTTCGTAATGATACGGGGGAGCGCTTTCCTGAATGTGCTCCCCTTGCTTAACAATCCCTTGCATCTGGGTGTCTTGGGATTCCATATGCTCTTTAAAGGCTCTGATTGCCTCTTGATTATAAAGTTTGACGCCTAGACGATCACTCACGGTATAAAGCCCTGGATCCATACTGATCCGCACAAAATAGGCATCTTTCTGCCCCATTTCAACAGCGACTGGATACATGTAAAAACGCATGTACCCCACATGAGCAATAATTCCAATTAAAAGAATCCAAGAAGTGATCCTCTGCCATGAATAGGCATGATTTCGAGAGTATTTTTTAAGGGCAGGACGAGATCCATCAGAAGAGGTAGAATTCATTTTCGATGTGAGAAGAATGCGAATTCCCCATACCATATGCAATAAAATGGGCACCCCTAGAAGAACAATTTCTATGACATGGAGATAGGGAAGGTTTTTAAGAAAGTTCACCGCACGGATAAAACCTTCGCCATTTGCACCAATCAAAAGAGCCGCTTGGGAATTCGTGAGCAAATGTTCCATGAGAAAAATGACAATCCAAAGCCCAAAAAGCGAGTGAACTCTTCTCCATGCAAAAGCGCGGTTTATAGGAAGGGTTGCTGTTGCCATCTAATACTCCGAAGTAAAAAGCCTTTTTTGCCATTAAACCGATAATGTCAAATTAGAAAAAGAAAAAAATTCTATTATCGTGTACCATCGCTCCCGATGACTGATCCGATAGACAGAATTTTTAACTATTGCCACCAAAGACAGCCCCATGAATGGGAGGTTAAGTTCATCTCTGTGCTTCCCATCGTTAATAACATTTTTCTTCAGATAAAAAGTGAGCAGCTTTCAAATACAAATCGAAAAGCACTGCAGGATTTTGGATGGGTGTTTAAATGCGGATTGTGTGCACAAATTTTGATCTGTGGAAAGCCTCTTGCAATGATCTTAGAACATCTCACCTTTAAAGATCGGGTAAGAACGCTTTTCAATACCACCATTTACGTTATACTTTCACATGAGCATATCAAAGCCCTGACTCCAGACTAAAAAAGTTTTGGGCGTTGGCCGTTGTTATTGCCGCCACTTCCTCGAGGGGGATCCCTTTGATATCTGCAATCATTTGTGCTGTTTCTGAAATGAAACTCGGCTCATTTGTTTTCCCACGCATCGACTGTGGCGCTAAATATGGGGTATCGGTTTCTATCATCAAATGGTTTAGAGGAACTTCCTTTGCCACGGCGCGGAGAAGATCGGATCTTTTAAACGTCACGATACCACTCATTGAAATCATCCACCCTTGTTCCAAAGCCTTACTAGCTTCTTCCATTGTCCCAGTGAAACAATGCAGAAGAACGCGCCCTTTTGGGAAATCATTTTGAGCAATAGAGAATAAGTCTTCAAAAGCATCCCGGCAGTGAATCACAACTGGCAACCGGCAAGAGGCAGCGAGCTGGAAGTATCGAGATAAAAACGTTCTTTGAAGGGCTTGAGGTGAATGTTCATAATGATAATCAAGACCTGTCTCACCAATCGCAACAAGCTTCCCCGTGCGCGCTGCTTCTTCAAATAGAGGAAAATACAACCCACCTTCTTTCTCGACATCATGAGGAGTTGTTGCGCCTACATTGTAAATCCAACTGCATTCTTCAGCAAGTTTCAGTCCTCGTTCGAGAGAGATTTTATCGGTGCAAATATTGATCACCGTTTTGACTTTCTTATCCTGAGCCCGTTTCAATATTTCCTGAAGGTCAGGATATACAGGATCACAGGTAAGGTGTGCATGTGAATCAGTAAACATGTCCTCATGTATACTCTCTTTTCGATTCCTTGACAAATAGCTTTTTCTCACGTATGAATCTCACTAGTATCGTTAGGAGTATTCATGGGAACTTTTTTTCAGGCTTTTGCTGCCGCTGATTTTTTTGGGAAACTTATCTTTTTGGGGTTATTTATCCTTTCCTGTGGATCGTGGGTATTTATTCTCCAAAAGTTTTGGATGCTCAAAAATGTTCGAATCCGCGCAAAGCGGTTTAAAACAATGGCGGAGATGCACAAGGAACAGATTCTCAACTTAAATTCCCGTTCGAAAAACCCCTTCAGTATTCTTTATAACACTTTAAAGAAACAAACTCTCATCGTCCTCGATAAAAACAATTACTTTTTTCAAGGAAGTGAAAATTATCTTTCTGGGCTCGACATTGAATTTCTAGAGTCCCATCTCCATACTGCTATTGCGAAAGAGAAGGGGAAAGTCGAAAAAAATCTATTTATTCTTTCCACTACAAAAACTCTCGCTCCCTTTTTAGGGCTTCTGGGTACAGTGTGGGGGATCCTCGTTTCTTTTGGGGAGCTGCAAGCAGGCCATTCTGTGACTTCGAATACTGTCATTTTAGGCGGACTTTCAACAGCTCTTACAACCACTGTTTTAGGGCTTCTAATCGCTATTCCCGCCCTTATTGCTCACAGTTACTTAAAAAGTCTCAGCAAGAAATTCACACTTGAAATGGTTGAGTTTAGCCACTACCTTCTTTCCACTGTAGAGCTTCAGTACCGAAAAGTTGACGTAGGCTGAAGATGAAAAGTTTCCATGCTCTTTTAAATTCTAATGACGAAGAAGAGGAAGATGTTAATCTTACTCCTCTCATTGATGTGGTATTTGTTGTTCTTATCATGTTTATCCTGGTTGCTCCCTTAGTTGAAATTGATCGGATTCATCTGGCCTCTGCAGGAGGAGAGAAGAAAGCAGATATGACTTCCTTCCAGGAAAATACAGCGATAAAAATTCACGTATATAATGACAACTCTATTTGGTTAAATGGGGTTTCAGTCACGGTCGACGAACTCAGTGATCAACTCCAAAAGATGCATCCTTCTCTCCAAAGAACCTCTCCCCAAATTTTTCATGACCGGAAGGCTTTTTTTGGAACCTATCAATCGGTAAAAAATGCTGTGGAAGGTGCAGGATTTGATTCCGTCGACGTGATCTTACAACCAGGATAGTTTCATGAGACGAAAAACCCTCATCCTCACCTCATGCGTCGTCTTTGTTCACCTATTCTTTTTCTTGTTTGATTTTAAAGAAAAGCACTCTCCTCCTCCAAAAAAATCAATCGTTGTAAATACTTATGTTCCCCCTCCTCCAAAAGCCAAGCCCCCTGTTTCAAAACCCCACACACACAAAACAACGAAAGTCGCGCCGAAGAAACCTGCAGCCTTGCCAAAGAAATCAACACCCTCAAAGAAAAATGAGATTTTAAAAGATCTAAAAGAGACCCTTTCAAGGATTGAAACACAGGCTCCCCCGGAAACATCTTTTTCCCTTCCGAAACAAATTCAATCTCTACAGATTGATCATACTGACAAGAAAGAGGAAACCGATTATCTTATCTCTCTTGCCCACGCCTTGAAAGAAAAGCTTGAACTTCCAGAGCTTGGCGAGGTAAAATTAGAGCTAACTGTGAGTCATACAGGGCAGGTCCTCAAGTTGCGGATTCTCCAAGCACTGTCGGAAAAAAATCGGCGGTATTTGGAGTTGAACCTTCCTCAGTTGAGGCTCCCCCCCTTTAGTGAGGATTTGAAAAACGAAAACGCGCATACCTTTACTCTTACTTTTTGTAATGCAACTTAGTCTTCTTTTTTCTTTTGAGGAAAAAGAGCTTGTTGTTCCGCTATCCACTCGGAGTTTTCTATCAACCGTCTCGGTTTCCCCCCTCAAGGGATCTTCTTTTTCGGAAGAATATTTAGCAGAGCTTCGAAATGTTCTCCTAGTGGATATCAATAGAAATGGAAGTTGCTTTGTTGAAGCAAGGGATGGAACAGACTTTCATGTTGACCTAGAGCTTACCGGAAAAGGTCTCTCGGCTCTGGTTGAGCTAAAGCGAGGAGGAGTGACAAAAACACTTGGTCCCTATTCTCTATGTGGTTCCCTCCCATCAGATCGACGCATCCTCCACACTTTTCATGATGATCTCGCTCAAATCATCACCGGAAAACGGGGAATTGCTTCTACCCGCCTTCTTTTTGCCATTCAATTCCCTGAAAAAACTCCTCAAGGCTATGAGTGGCGCTCAGAAATTTGGGAGTCAGACTATGATGGGGAAAATACAAGGCAAGTGACACAGGAGCGTAGTTATTGCATTAACCCTGTCTTTTTCTCCTCTGAAGGAGAGTTTACTAAAGGGAAATTTATGTATGTAAACTACAAAAAAGGACAGCCAAAAATCTATATCTCTTCTTTTGATTCTCCCCGTGGTAATCCCTTTCTCTCCCTTCGGGGAAATCAGCTCCTTCCAACTCTTTCACAGAAAGGCGATCTCATTGCTTTTATCTCTGATGCAAGTGGGCGTGCTGACCTATTCATTCAACTCTTCAGTCGCAATCATGGACCCGTGGGAAAACCCATCCAAGTCTTCTCCTATCCAAAGTCTGTGCAAGCATCACCAACCTTTCGCCCTGATGGAAAGAAAATCGCTTTTGTCTCCGATAAAAATGGCACTCCCCGCATTTTCTTAATTGACACTCCCTATCCCGGAAGAGATGTTTCGACACACCCTATATGCCTCACAAAGAATTACCGTCATAACACTTGTCCTGCCTGGTCCCCTGATGGAACAAAGCTCGCATATAGCGCTATGATTGACGGCATTAGGCAGATCGTGGTATATGACTTTCTGACGCAAGAAGAAATTCCGTTAACAAGAGGATCAAGCCACAAAGAAAATCCGACTTGGGCTCCAAATAGTCTCCATATTATTTATAATACAGTTGACCACTCTTCTTCGGAATTATATATTATTAACTTAAAACAAAAAGAACCACTGCAAATTACAAGTGGACCTGGAAAAAAACATTACCCAGCTTGGGAACCAACTAGAGGGCCTTTATGAAAAAATATTCTTGGCTGTTTGCAGCACTCGGCATTGCCTTTCTCACGTCTAGCTGCCAAAGCAACTCCAACACGGTCTGGGAAGACACTAAAACCATGGGGCGTTACCTCCATCGAAAGGGACAATTGCTATGGAAGCAGGATGTCGATTCCAAAATGATTGAATCAGCCGATGAATTTAACGGACCTCAAGAAGAAGAGTATATCCCTCTAAAAGACGAGGATCTCAGAAGGCAATTTGCTGATACGAGCATTCCTCAGCCAAAAGAAGTTCCAGGGGCTATCGGAAGCTCTATTCCAAGTATTGATCAATTTGTGAAACCTGCTTCCCATCTAGCCAGCCTATATCAAAACCTTTATTTCAATACTGATGAACATGTCCTCCGCTCCAAAGAATATTACAAAAACATCGCGAACATTGCTGAGTACATGAAGAAAAATAACGACACCTATATTTTTGTTTCTGGTCATTGCGATGAGAGGGCTTCCGAAGCATACAATTTAGCCCTTGGGACAAGACGCGCAAATACCATTAGAAACCTTCTTATAAAGCGTGGTGTCAATCCAAACCACATTTACACCATATCTTTTGGAAAGGAAATGCCCAGCGACCTAGGTCACACACAAGAAGCTTGGGCAAAAAATCGCCGCGTAGAATTTAAAATCTTTGAAAAAAAAGGCTCTAAATGAAAAAACTCTTGCTCTTGCTTCCAGCCCTCATCTTTACAGGATGTGGCAGCGTCGGATCGTCTAAAGGAGACAAACATCAAATGGAGCTCAGCCTCCATAAAGTGCGAACCGAAGTGGAAGATGTCAAACACGACTTAAACACCTACGAAATTGAGCACCATGTCATTGAGGGAAAGCTGATTGATCAAGAGCAGACTATTGCCTCTTTGAGACATCAGGTTGCTGAGCTGAAATCAGGGAAACTCGATTCTTTTGTCCAAGAGTTGCAAAACTTAGATAAGAAGATCCACCAGATTTCAAAAAAGCAAGATAAAATTGTCACCGACATCCGGCAACTTAGCTCTCACGCTAACGATACAACGACCGCCTTAGCACAATACAAAGATAAAATTGCTCAGTTTGAAAAGGCGATACAAGGACAAAACCTCCAGTTAGGCGAAATCCAAAAAATTAAAGATGGGATCACAAAACTTGCGGAAGCTGAAAGTGGAAAGTCTTACATTGTAAAACCTGGAGATTCTCTCGAAAAAATTGCACGCGACCATCATACATCCGTAGAAAAAATCAAACAGATTAACGGAATGACCTCTGATTTGATTGTTGTTGATCAACAGCTTTCCCTTCCGTGATATAACGTATAGTCGGTATAGCTAATAATTCTTTGATTGACTATTCTTAGCCGAAACCACTTGATGAGGACTCTATGAAACTATCTCATTATTCTAAACACCATCCTGTCGAGCCTTTTTTCCCAGAATCTGAGATTTCTTTTTACCCTACTTTATTAAGTATGGTGTGCAAAGAAATCTCAGATTCTGAAAAAAAATACTTCAAAATTCTGGAATTTTTAATAGTGAGATAGGTTCATATGGCACCAAAAAAAAGGATATTACTTATTGAAGATGAGGAGGACATCGCTGCACTGATTAAACTTCAGGCCGATCTCTCAGGATATAAACTCCATGTTGAAGTCGATGGAGTGAATGGATATCGAGCTGTTGAAAGAGAAAAACCTGATCTTGTTTTGGTTGATATTATGCTTCCTGGACAGAATGGTTTCGATGTTTGTCGAAAAATTAAAAACAACTCAGAGCTTAAAAATATCCCCGTGATTATTTTAAGTGCAAAGAGCGAAGAGCTCGATATGATTTTAGGGCTCGAACTTGGAGCCGATGACTATGTCAGCAAACCTTTCTCTCCAAAAGTTCTCTTTTCACGTATCAAAGCAATACTTAGGAGAGGAAAAGAGCCAGAAAAAGCGCCTAAACTTCTCTCATTTGGCGATTTTACACTCGATGTCTCCCGTTACCTTCTAAAGAAAAATGGTGCGCCTGTCACAATAACCCTTTCAGAGTTTGGAATCCTAAAACGGCTTCTCATTCAACAGGGAAAAGTTCTGACACGAAACCAGCTCCTCAATGATGTTCACAATGACGACGTATTCATTGTCGACAGAAATATTGATGTACATATCGCTTCACTAAGAAAAAAGCTGGGTCCCAACTTTAATTGGATTGAAACCGTCCGAGGAGTTGGATACCGCCTCCGAGAAAAACCTGTTCCGAGTCATAAGACCTAAGTGACTGTTGCACTGCGGCGCTCCTTTCGGGCAATACTCTCGGTTCTTTTTCTTGATAACTTAGGGCTTACAGTTGTCTATCCGATCTTTACCCCCCTTGTTCTAAAGCCCATTTATACCTTGCTTCCAAGTGAGTATCCTCTTTCAACCCGCTTAATACTACTAGCAGTTCTTATCGCTTCATTTCCTTTTGCCCAATTTCTTTCTGGCCCCTTTATTGGCCACCTTGCAGATATCAAAGGAAGAAAGTTTGCCTTAACCCTTGCGCTCATCGGGGAAGGGATGGGATTTCTTCTTACAGGACTAGCCATTCTTCAAATGAACTATCTATTTCTTCTTTTTGGGCGGGTATTTACAGGTTTTTTTGCTGGCAACATGACTATTTGTCTTTCTTCAATATCAGACATGCAAAGGGGCTCTCAAGGGCGCTCCAAAAACTTTGGGATTGTCTCCAGCGTTGTTGGAATCAGCTTCGTCGTTGCAATTGTTATTGGAGGGACTCTGTCAAATGACAACCTAAACGCATTTTTTAATTCAGCACTTCCTTTCTGGGCTTTAACCTTTTTTTCCATCATCAACCTCACCATTATTCGTCTGCGATTTACTGAAACACATGCTTCTTCTCCAAATGAAAAGCACTACTTTCGAAATCAACTAAGAGAGCTAACTTCACTTTTTAAGACGGAGCAGCTTGGTTATCTTTACTCCTTATTCTTCTTTTTTATGTTAGGTTGGATTGTTTCTCTCCAATTCCTCTCTTCTTTTCTTATTGAGCATTTTATTGGGACCAAATTGGCCATCACACTGACTTTTATTGGAGTGGGTCTATCCTGGTGCATCGGAAATATGCTCATTAACAGGCTTCTCATACGCTACTTAAGGGTAGGAACCATCCTATTTTACACCTTGATTCTCTCTTGTGTTTGTCTATTTGTTGCCTCTGAGACTTCCCACTTTCTCATTTTTGTCCATTTCATCCTTTTCGGAGCTCTTTTTGCCTCGCTTTCCTGGACAAACTGTTTAGCGCTCATCACCAGCAAAGCTCCCCCCTACTTGCAGGGTAAGCTCCTAGGGCTCAACCAATCTATTGCAACAATTTCTATGGCCTTTGCCCCTCTTTTCGGAGGAATGGTAGGAGAATTTGATATTCGAACTATTTATCTCTTTGCAAGTTGCTCGTTATTAATATCGACACTGATATTAATTATATATAAGATAAAAAATCGTTTCTAATTCATTATTAAATGTGATAGTTATCAGATTAGAAGGAATTAATTTTGGTCAGTTTAATCAATTGATCAAAAGGGAACAACGCAATTATCTTAAGAAGAGGCAATTATGAAAGCAAAATCTTCAATTCTTATCCTCGCTGTAGGAGTCGCTCTAATTTCAGGGTGTGAATCAAATACTGGAACGGGCGTCCTTGTTGGAGGCGGAAGTGGAGCTCTTATTGGAGGACTCGCAGGTGGTGGAACCGGAGCTCTTATTGGGGGAGCAGCTGGCGTCATTGCCGGGGGGCTCATTGGGTCATACCTCGACAATAAAGAGCAAAAAAGTCTTAAAGAGCAAAGCCCTCAGACCTATAGACGTGTTGATAATGGAGAAAAGCTCAGCGTTAATGACGTAATCAACCTATCGAAAGCTGATGTTGATGACGATAAGGTTATTGGACTCATTCAGAAAACGAATAGTCATTATACTCTCAACAGCTATCAGATCGATAAGCTAAGAGATGCTGGTGTTTCTGAACGTGTCATCAATTACATGATGTATAACACCTAAAAAAACTATCGAGGAGCGCCTTTAGGCGCTCCTTTCGATTTGAAAAAGTTGCGCAGGTGTTAGAAATAGTACTTGAACAAAATACAGAAAGTTGGGATAAATGTGTTCTAAGACCTTCTGTAGATTTTGGCACACATAGATGAGCGTTAAAGAGATAAAGAGTGACACCTTTTGGCGGTTCAACCATGAAGGATTCCACAAAAATGTGGAGTCTAACTGTTCGACCGGCACTAAGCAGTTTAAGAAAATTGTTCGCTCCTATGTCTTTTTTCATTTGTTCTTTCTAGGATTACTTACAGCCGAAGTCATCGCATTTTTCTTTTTCCTAACACTGCTGTTTCAAACGTCTCTCATCGCTTTTTCTCTTGCAGCAATCCTACTTACCGGCTTTGCCTACCTCATTCTCCTTTTCTATTTTCAGACAAAAAAGCCTGAACAATTTCTGGAGCTAAGGAACTTTTTTATGCTCCTTTGTAAAAAGGGCCTTCCTAAAAATATTCTCCGTTCTGAATATCACCTCTCCCTAGCAAATGCCGCCTACCGCTTTGCTGCCCACCTTAGTAAAGATGAATTGACTTTCCACCCATTGCCTGAAAAAATGAACTCTTTCAACCAGGTGATGCGAAAAGTTACCCACCTCTGCCATAAAAATGATATTAAACGAATGAAAGAGGTCCTCTACCTTGTTTCGATCAGCGAACATATTCAACTCATAAAAAATGCACCCACAAACCTTGAAGCACATGCCTCACTCGCCAATGCTTACGTGGCACTTTCACGCCTCTATAAGGCTCAAGGTACTTCCAAAGAAAAGTTTGAAGTCGCCGCTGAAAAAGCGATCCAAGAGTTTAAAATCATCGACCATTACTCCCCAGAAGATCCTTGGGTACACGCTCAGCTAGCTTCCTGCTACCACGACTTAAAAAAGCATAAGGAAGAAATTACCGAATACGAAACTATTTTGAAACTTTGTCCTGAAGACAAACAAATCCTTTTCCGCCTTGGCATCCTTTGCTTTCAGCAAGGAGAAAATGCTCGCGGTCTTCAAATCTATGAACAACTAAAAGAGATGCAGTTCACGCGTGTGGACGAACTCATCGACTTTTACGACGCCAACATCAAACAAGAATATTTCATTAGCTCCCTATAATGAGAGTTCCGTCCTGGGCTTTGGTCCGGGCACCCCGACGAAGGTCCGACTTTCTCAACATCCTTGTTTAATGCGACCTCTTTGGGCTTCTCAAGGCAATTGAGTAATCTAGCAGGGTATCGACTAGACGCAGATTATCCTCGATAAGTGGCTGGAGTGCTTCATCAGAAGTATTTGAGCCTACTAATAATCGCACAATAGAGCCGATTGAATTACTCACCAAAGCTCAGGCATTAATAGGAAAAGCGGTTCTAGAATGCAAACAACGAGAAGAACTAAAAGAGATCGTTGATAAACTAACCAAGTTTTCCCCAGATCAAATAAAAGATCACGATATGATTAATCTTTTTATAAACTTTTGCTTCAGGGATATTAGAGCTGCAGTGGAAACTTTCTCGTGTTGGGAAAGGTGCTCTATTCAAATTAAAGGAGATGCCTGGGTCTTTAGTATACCTCAATGTTTTGAGATGACACAAAGCTTTCCTGGTTTAAGTCTATTGGAGCCTATCCAAAAAGCTTTGGAAACGGCAAATAGAAAAGAAGTCGACTTTCTCGAAGCGCTCAAAAGTGATCTCGGCTATACTCCTGAAACAGAGAAGGTTCTTTGGCCCTTATTGATGATCAGTCTTTTTGAAATCAAATGTCAAAATTTGGATTCTATTGAAAAAATGCTAAAAATTGTTGATAAGCATTGTGGCATGATTGAAGATGTGGATGATCGTCTGGATGTTTATACAGAATGTGCAATGATTCGTGCTAAATTATGTTTGATGAGAAAAAATAAAAATGAATTTGATCATCAAGTTTCGCT
>Ga0180434_10007329_pt1 | contig 12434 bp, 12 predicted proteins | sample SS_ome_7_FD_132453 | JGI IMG/M metagenome (GOLD analysis project Ga0180434, IMG submission 132453) | Hypersaline lake sediment archaeal communities from the Salton Sea, California, USA - SS_1_D_2 metaG | ecosystem: Environmental > Aquatic > Non-marine Saline and Alkaline > Hypersaline >... | reverse complement strand
GTCGGCAGAATCAGGGCCGGGGCGGTTGCCGCCAGCCACAGGATACCGGAAAAGGAAGGAGTGACCGGCCGGGTAGAGGAGAAGGAAACCGCAATCGATGACCACCATCGCCATCGCCAGCGGCAAGGGGGGAACGGGTAAAACCTTTGCGGCCACCAATCTGGCCCGGGTTCTCCAGCAATCCGGTCACCGGGTGACCCTGGTCGATTGCGATGTGGAGGCTCCCAATGCCCACCTGTTCCTGAATCCCGAAGTAGTTCAAGAAGAATCGGTGGTGCTCAAATCCCCCCAGGCGGTGGACCCGGAGCGGTGTACCTTCTGCGGGGAATGTGCCCGGCAATGTCAGTTTAATGCCATTGCCGTGTTGTCGGACCGGGTCATTTTCTTTCCGGAACTCTGTCATGTCTGTGATGCCTGTACCCGGGTCTGTCCCACCGACGCCGTGATCCAGAAAGACCGGGAAATCGGTACCGCCATTCAGGGCGACAGCGGGGGAATTGCACTGAAATACGCACTTTTGAAAACCGGGGAGGGCGGAATGGGGCCCCGCCTGATCAAGAAACTCCGGGCGCATCGGGGAGAGGGGATCTGCATCATCGATGCTCCTCCCGGGACCACCTGCCCGGTGGTGGAAGCCGTCCGGGGAGTCGACCAGATCGTGCTGGTGACCGATCCCACTCCCTTTGGGGTCCATGATCTTAAGCTGGCGGTGGACATGTGCCGGGAACTGGAAATGGAACCGGTGGTATTGATCAACCGGGCAGATGCCGCCGAGGGTGAACTCCGGGAATACTGCCGGGAAGAGAAACTGACCGTGGTGGGAGAAATTCCCGACGATCGCGAAATCGCCCGCATCTATTCCCGGGGTGAAATGCTGGTGGAAAAGAGAGCGGATTACCGCCAGGCCTTCGAACGGATCGGGAAGACGGTCCTGCAACATGCGAAACGGCCGAAGTCCCCGTTCACCGGAACCGGAAAGATGAAACGGAGTGTGACTTCCATCAAAGGCGAAAGTGCCGCCCAGCGGCCCGCGCAGAACCCGGGGAAGGGACGGGAAGTGGTGGTGATCAGCGGCAAAGGAGGCACCGGCAAGACTTCCCTGACCGCCTGTTTCTGCGCCCTGGCCCGACCGCAGGTGACGGCGGACTGTGATGTGGATGCGGCCAACCTGCATCTGATTCTACAGCCGGTCATCCGGGAACGGGGGGCATTCTCCGGGGGGCTGGGCGCCCGGATCGATCCGGAACGTTGTACCCGCTGCGGGGAATGTGAGTCGGCCTGCCGTTTCGAGGCCATCCACCGGGTACCCGCTGACGACGGAGAGATTTTTCAGGTGGATGACACCGCCTGCGAAGGTTGCGGAGTATGCCGGCTGGTGTGCCCCGCCGACGCCGTGAAGATGGATCCGGTAACCAACGGGGAATGGTACCTTTCCGATACCCGGATGGGCCCTCTCAGTCATGCCCGCCTGGGAGTGGCGGGAGAGAACTCGGGCAAGCTGGTCACCCTGGTGCGGGAAAAGGGCCGGGAACTGCTGGATCCCCCGGAGGGCCGGCGGCAGCTTTTGATGGACGGTGCGCCGGGAATCGGGTGTCCGGTGATCGCCTCCCTGACCGGTGCGGACTTCGCCGTGGTGGTCACCGAGCCCACCGTTTCGGGGGTGCATGACCTGGAACGGATACTGGGACTGACCGGGCATTTCGGCATCCCCGCCGGGGTGGTGATCAACAAGGCGGATCTCAATCCCGCTCAGAGCGAGAGAATCCACCGGATCGCAGGCCGGCGGGAGGTAAAAATCCTGGGGGAAATCCCCTACGATCCCCTGTTCACCCGGGCCCAGGTAGAGGGACTCTCCCGGGTGGAATACGCCGATGACCACCTGCACCGGATTTTGCAGCGGGTGTGGGAGGCCATTATCGGCAAATTAAATCAACACCAGGAGAAAAGAAATGAAAATAGCGATCCCCACTAACCAGGGGAAAATATGTGCCCATTTCGGTCACTGCGAGGTGTTTACCGTATTTGAAGTGGAGGAAAAACCGGGACGGATCACCCGGCAGTTTCACTTAAATCCCCCGGCCCATGAACCGGGCATTTTGCCCCGCTGGCTGCAGGGGGAGGGGGTCCACCTGGTGATCGCCGGCGGCATGGGTCGGAGGGCCCAGGACATCTTTGCCCGCTACGGCATCAAAACCATGGTGGGGGTTTCCCCCGATCAACCGGCGGAAGAAGTGGTCAAGGCCTACCTGCAGGGAGACCTGCAGGACGGTGAAAACCTCTGCGACCATTGACCATGACCGATCCGAAAAAGCCGGATCACCCGGTATTGACCGGTGAAATCGTCGAATCCTCCGGCGACCTGCAAAAAAAAGAATCCCCCCCGGACCGGTTGAGCCGGCTGGTAAATTCGGTGGCCTTTCTGGGAGGCGTGATCTACCGGATATACCAGGCGGTGGCCCGATCCAATTCCGATTCCCCTGCCGGCACCCGCTCCCCGAAAAGCGACGGATCCCGACAGCGGCGCCGCCAGCGTCGGGGGAAAAAACAATAGGAGCAACTGCCATGAAGATTGCCGTTCCCACCTGCCAAGGAAAATCCTGCCGGGATTTTAACCGGTACGAAGGCTTTGCCATTTTTACCGCCCGTCACCGACAGATTGAAAAAACCGAACGGGGATTTCCCCCCGGCGACAATCCGGCGGCCCTTCTGCGCTGGTTGAAAAAAAACCGGGTGGGGATGGTGATCGCCGGTCACATCCCTTCAAAGGTCCGGCAGCTTCTGGATGCCCACCGGATCGTGACCATCGCCGGCGCTCCCCCCGCCGATCCCCGGCTGCTGGCCGAGTTCTATCTGATGACCGGGGAAGAGCCGGCAAAAGAACCCAACCAGAGGAGATTTTCATGAAAAAAATTGGAATTATCATATGCGGCCGCTACCAGGATTGCGGGGGCGGCAAGTGTTTTCGGGCGGTCCGGGAACGGGTCGGAGGATTTGCCGGCTATTCCCCCGAAGAGGACCTGGAAGTGGTGGGGTATTCCTACTGCGGCGGATGTCCCGGCGGAAACATCGAGTACGTTCCCGAAGAGATGATCAAGAACGGGGCCCAGGTGATTCACCTGGCCACGGGAATGGTGGTGGGGTATCCCCCCTGTCCCCGACTGGGATTCTTCAAGGAATTCATCGAGAAGGCCTTTCAAATCCCGGTGGTGATCGGAACCCATCCCATTCCGGAGAAGTACCTGAAGAACCATGCCCAGCTGCCTCCCTGGAAGAGCGAGAAGATGCAGAAGTTGATCGCCCATCTGCTGTCGGAAGATCCCGAGGTGATGAAGGCTTACAATTAATCCGCTCGGGGGAGTGAATGGGGTGAGTGACGGGGATCGAACCCGCAACAACCGGTTCCACAGACCGGCACTCTACCATTGAGCTACACTCACCGTCTGAAAGGATCTTATTTTATAGGAAATTTCAGGTGTTGTCAATCGGGAAAGGCGGGTCGGCCTGCAGTCCCTTATCCCGGATCCAAACCGCGTTGTGCACCAGGGAAAGGATGAACCGGTGGACCGGGGCGGGAATCCCGTGCTTATCTGCGCAGCGGACGATCTCGCCGGTGATGAAATCCACCTCGGTCGGTCGGTTAAAACGGTAATCCTGGTACATGGAGGTGATGTTGTCCGAGCGGACCATCCGGTTGAGTCGGGTCAGGGTCAGTTTCGGCTCCACCCCCTCGGCCCGGGCGATCCTCAGTCCTTCCCGGAGCAGGGTTTCCTTGACAGGATTGAGCCGGGCATGGGAGATGGTCCGGTTGGAAATCCGGAGCAGCAGGGAAAGGGGATTGTAAATACTGTTGATCAGTACTTTTTTCCAGAGGGTTTTTTCCATGTTCCGGGAGATCTGCACATCGAAGAAAGGATTGGGGAAACGGTCAAACCAGGGGGAAGAACGGAATTTTTCCTCCAGAACCACCTTGCCTCCGAAGTAGCGAACCTGGCCCGGCGCCGTGAGAGTGGCCCCGAATCCCACAATGCCACGAAACATCTGGCATGGCGGGATCCGGTCCTCACCCCACCGGCGGATCCGGTCCCGTATATGCAGGCCGTTGGTCAGCACCAGCAGGCGGGTAGTGGGGGTGAAACGGTCCTTCAGTTTCCCGATCACCGCAGGCAGATCGTAGGCTTTGACCATGGGAATCACCAGGGTATGTTCCAGGGGAAAATCGATCCGGCTGGTGGGATGGAGGACATAGGTTTTGGTGAGCGGCCCCCGGAGGGTCAGAGGCGATTTCCGCAGGGCCGCCAGGTGTTCTGCCCGAACCACCACCCGGATACCGGAGGGGTCCTTTTCCAGCAGGGCGGCGGTCAGCACGCTTCCCACCGCACCCAGTCCGATCACGGCGATCCGGGGAGGGGTTCTGGCGTCCATGGTCAGTGACCTTCATTATATCATGGATCCCCGGGTATTTCCATGGGGTTCGCGGGCGGCCGGGGCCGCCCGCGGAATGGGGGCGACGGGCCGGACTTACTGAAGACCTCTTTTTTTCAGCAGTCCGTCGATCCGGGGTTCCCGGCCCCGGAATTTCTTGTACATCACCATTTCATCTTCACTGCCTCCCCGGGCGAGAATATGGTCCCGGAAAGACCGGGCCGTTTTTTGATCGTAAAGGCCCTTTTCCAGGAAGGCTTCGAAGGCGTCACAGTCCAGCACCTCGGACCAGATGTAGGCGTAATAACCGGCATCGTAGCCCCCGATGATATGCTGGAAATAGGTGCTGCGGTAGCGGGGAATGATCTGGGGGATCAGGCCGATCCGATCAATGAAATTCTTCTCGAAGCTGGCGGTATCCACCGGTTCGGTGGTGGTGAGGGTATGGTAATTCATGTCCAGCAGGGCGGCGGCCACGTACTCCACGGTGACGAAGCCCTGGTTGAAAAGGCTGCTTTTTTCCAGCTTGTCGATCAGTTCATCGGGAATGGGATCCCCGGTCCGATAATGCCGGGCGTAAGATTTCAGCACCTCTGGATGGGCGCACCAGTGCTCCATGATCTGCGAGGGAAGCTCCACAAAATCCCGGGCCACCCGGGAAATTCCCGGATATGTGGTCCGGTTGAACAGAACGTGCAGGGCATGACCGAATTCGTGCCACAGGGTCAGGGCCTGGTCGAAACTGAGCAGCGAGGGGGTGTCGCCCACGGGTTGGGGAAAATTGCAGACCGTGTAGACCAGGGGATGGCGGGTATCGCCCTCGATGTTGCTGTATCCCTGCAGGCTGCCGCACCAGGCGCCGCCCCGTTTGCTTTCCCGGTAGAAATAATCGGTGAAGAGGATTCCCAGATGGGTGCCGTCGGCTTCCCGGACCTCAAAGACCTTGGCGTCGGGATGGGGCCGGGGCAGATCATTCCTCTCGGTGAAGGTGATCCCGTACAGCCGGTTGGCCACCTCAAAAGCCCCCTCCCGCACGGCGTTGACCTCAAAGTAGGGTTTTAATTCCCCTTCGTTGAGGGCATACTTTTCCTGGCGCAGTTTTTCGGCATAGTACCACCAGTCCCAGGACTGCAGGTTGAAATCGCCCCCTTCGCGATCGATGATGGCCTGCATCTGGCGAACTTCTTCCCGGGCCATCTCCAGGGCCGGTTCCCAGACCCGGTTGAGCAGCCGGTAGACATTTTCGGGGGTCTGGGCCATGTTGATCTCCAGCCGGTAGTCGGCATGGGTCTTGTAGCCCATCAGGTTGGCCCGTCGGACCCGCAAAGCGGCCATCTGGGCGATGATCTTCTTGTTGTCGAATTCGTTGTCGTTGTCGCCGCGCATGAAATACCCCCGGTACAGTTTTTCCCGCAGCTCCCGGCGGGGGGAGTTTTGCAGGAAGGGGATCCAGCTGGGTTTGTGCAGGGTAAAGAGCCATTGGCCTTCCCGGCCGGCGCCGGAGGCCGCCTTGGCGGCGGCATCAATCAGGTCCCGGGGAAGTCCCTCCAGGTCCTTTTTGCGGTCCAAAAACAACTTGAAAGAGTTGGTTTCCTTGAGCAGGTTGTTGCGAAACTGCAACGCCAGATCGGAGATCTGCTCGTTGATCTTTTTTACCTTTTCTTTGGCCTCGGGGGGGAGATCGGCGCCGCTGCGGATGAAATCACGGTAGGTTTCTTCCAGCAGCCTGCTTTCCTCAGACCCCAGCTCAAGGGACTCTTTCTGGCCATAGATGGCTTTCACCCGCTGAAACAGGGGATCGTTGAGGGCGATATCATTCTGGTGCCGGCTCAACAGCGGGGTCACCTCGCGGGCAATGGCCTGGATGCCGTCGGTGGTGTCGGTACCGTTCAGGTGCCAGAAGACGGCGGATACCCGGGAGAGCGTCCTTCCGGATTTCTCCAGGGGGATCAGGGTGTTGGCAAAGGTGGGGGGCTCGGGGTTCTGGATGATGGCGTCAATTTCCTCCTTCTGTCGTTCCATGCCCTTCTGGAAAGCGGGCATGAAATGGGCTTCCTCTATGCGATCGAAGGGTGGAATCTGATAGGGGGTATCGTATTCCTGAAGGAAGGGGTTTTGGGCCAGATCGGTTTTTGCTTCCCGCCCGTCGCCCGGGCCCTTACCGCAGGAAGTCAAAACCGCCAAAAACACGCAGATGCACAAAAAAGAATAAAGCTTGATGGTTTGATTTGATTTTCTCATGACCCATTATACCCGATTCGGAAAAATATGATAAGGTCTCCGGGCCGGGAAATGAAAGGAAGAGGACTTTCCATCGGGCGGGTTTTCTGCTATCATTCTGGTATTGTCAGAGGAGCCCGACCATGCCCACCAACCTGCCGGCCGAGTATTTTGAAGTGGAAAAAAGGCACAAGGCCGCCACCGACCTCCCGGAGAAGATTGCCACCCTGGAAGAGTTGATCAGCACCATCCCCAAGCACAAGGGCACCGATAAACTGCGGGCCGGGTTGCGCCGAAAGCTGTCCAAACTCAGGTCTTCGGCCCAGACCAAGAAATCGACCTCCAAGCAGAAAAGCGTTTTCAATATCGGCAAGGAGGGAGCCGGCCAGGCGGTTCTGATCGGGGCCCCCAATACCGGTAAATCATCCCTGCTGGCCGCCCTCACCAACGCCCGGCCCAAGATCGATGTCTTTCCCCAGACCACCTGGGATCCCACCCCCGGCATGATGGATTTTGAAGATATCCAGATTCAACTGATTGATACTCCCCCCATCACCCCCGATTATACCGACCCGGAACTTTTCAACCTGTTGTTTCGGGCCGATATTCTGCTGATCGTCATCGATATTCAGGGACATCCGGAAAAACAGCTGCTCCAGACCCGGGATATTCTGGCCGCTCATCGGATTATACCGGCCCATCTCAGGGACCGCCATGACCGGCCGGAGCAGAAAAAGACCTTCAAAAACTGCCGGTTGCTGGTCAACAAGTACGACTCCCCGGATCTGGAGGAAATCGTGGAACTGCTGGAGGAGATGCTGGAAGATCCCTGGCCCCTGATCCGGGTATCCGTCCGCCAACCCGACACCCTGGAGAATTTTAAACGGGAACTCTTCCAGGCCCTGGACATTATCCGGGTCTATTCCAAATCGCCGGGCAAGAAGGCCGATCTGAGTCAACCTTTCGTGCTCCGAAAGGGCGATACCGTGGCGGATTTCGCCCGCCGGGTGCACAAGGATTTCGTTCAGCAGATGAAATCGGCCCGGGTCTGGGGAAGCGGAGTATTCGATGGTCAGCCGGTTCCCCGGGAACATACCCTGCACGATCGGGATATCGTGGAACTGCACCAGTAGGGTTGGATTTACACCTGGAGAATCTCCCGGGGGGGGACGTCTCCCTCCCGCAGAATGCGGAGGGAATTATGGGAAATATCCACCACCGTCGAGCCCCGGGAGGGGGGAAGGACCGGTCCGCTGATGACCACATCCAGGCCGGGGAAGGCCCGGGGAATTTCCTCGGGGCAGTGGATTGGGGGCTGGCCGGAAATATTCAGGGACGTGGAGATCAGGGGCGTCTGCAGGGAGTCGATCAGCTCCAGAAGGGGAGGGCATCCGGGCATGCGGATCCCGATGGTGGAGCCGCCACCCAGCAGGTCCGGGTCAATCTGGGGACCGGCAGGAAACAGCAGGGTCAGTTTTCCCGGAAAGTGATCCCGGTTGATCTTCCAGAAGATGGGAGGGATGGTCTGAACCAGGGAGCCAAGCATCTCCAGGCCGGAGACCGCCGCGGAGTAGGGTTTGCGGGAACGGCCCTTCAGTGAATCGATCCGCCGACGGGCGGTACGGGAGAAAAAATCTCCTCCCAGACCATAGAGGGTATCGGTGGGGTACGCGATGATCCCGTGGGCAAGGATCACCTGCCGGATGGTGTTTTGGGTCTCCGTTTGCCGGATCTGGGTATAGGGAAGGATAATCAACGGATTTCGGGGCGGCAGGGCAGCAGATAGGCGGGGAAGAAATGACGGTACCGCTTGAGATCTTCCCCCAGCTGCCGGGGTCCGGGCAACCGGCTGATTCCCAGGTCGTCCTGGGTATTGTATTCGATCACCGATTTGATGAGGAATTCCGCCAAAGTCATCCGCGGGGGGTAGACGATCAGGGAGACCGGATCGGACGGGTCGATACCGGCCAGTTCCCTGGCCACTTCCAGGGCCCGGGAAAGCCCCCCGAATTCGTCGATCAGTTTTCGCCGGATGGCGCTTTCCCCCGCCCATACACGGCCCCGGGCAATCCGGTCGATCTCCTCGGGGGCGATGGGCCGGAAGTTCAGAACCCGGGCAACGAAAGACTGGTAGATTCCCTCCATGATCCGGCGGTACTTCACCGACTCGGCCCGGGTGAAGGGCCGGTAATCCGTGAACATGCCGGCGTAGGGACCGGTGGAGAGCATTTCTTTGCGCAGGCCGATCCGGTCGTAAAAATCCTTCAGGACGAATTTCCCCCCGTACACGCCGATGGAACCGGTAATCGTCTGGGGAAAAGCCAGGATTCGGGAGGAAGACAGGGAGATGTAATACCCGCCGGAACCGGCCACCTCGGACATGGATACCACCAGGGGTTTTTCATTGTTGACCAGCTCCGCTTCCCGACGGATGATGTCCGAGGCCACCGGGGAACCCCCGGGGCTGTTGACCCGGAATATCACCGCCCGGATCCCGTCATCCTTGCGGCATTTTCTCAAATATCCGGAAATGGTATCCGATCCCATAATCTGATTGCCGGTGAGGGAAGAGGAACCGCTGGCCCCCTCATGGATTTCACCGCCGGCGAAGATAATGGCGATCTTCTGCTCACCGGTGAAGGGTTTGGGTCCGCCGGCCATGCGGTAGGTTTCCAGGCGGGTGACCGGAAGGGAAATGTCCTCCCGGGACAGGATCTCGTCCTCGTATGCGATTCCATCGATCAGGTTGTGTTCCAGATAGACGGCGTTGGAGGTGGGAAATTCCCCGAACAGGGTGGTGAGCGTCTCCCTGGAGACCGGCCGGTTTTCGGACAGGGTACGCAGGGAGGAGGCGTAGATGTCGTCCAGCAGGGCCTGGTAGGATTCCCGGTGGGCGCGGGTGAATCCCTCCTCGGTGAACATGTTGGGACCGGTTTTGTATTCGGCGATCTGGAAGAACTGGGGTTCGATCCCGATCTTTTCCAGGGTGTTCTTTAAGAATACCGCCTGGATCGATATGCCGGGAATGGAGATGAAATTGTCCCGCAGGGCGTAGACCCGGTCGGCATAGCTGGCGCAGAGCAACTCCTTGAGGCCGCCGTTCTCGATAAAGGCGAATACCTTCTTGCCGCTTTTCTTGAATTCCGCGGCCAGCTGTCCGATTTCCTCGGCCACGTCGATGCCGTTGTAAAGGGGGGAAATCTTGAGGATCAATCCCCGGATCCGCTCATCTTTCCGTGCCCGGTGGATCTGGTAAAAAAGCTCTCGAATGGTGAGACGCCGGGGGGAAAAAAGAGAGGAGTCGGTATCGCTGATTCGCCCCTTCAGATGGATCTGCAGGTAGGAAGCGGTGGGGATTGACGGGCGCTGGTTTACCTGGAGATAGAACAGGCCGCCGATGATGACCAGGACGGCCAGCAGGATGATGATCACCAGCAATGCGGTTAATATTCCTTTTTTCATGTCAGGGTTCCTTATGGGTCAGGTTGCTGTATCATTATACTCAATTCAGGCCAAAATGTTCGGTGAAACTTCATTTTTTTCTGCCCATCGGTTCCCGATCAGATGTTGTATTCCGGCGGTTTGCCGTATATTTCCATGAATCGCTGCCGAAAATCGCTTTTTCCTCCCAGCAGCATCGAAGCATGGGGAAAATACCGCCGGGCGGCCCGGCTGACCCGGCGGGCCAGGTCGCGTATATCCCACTGGGCGTGTTCATCCTCCCGCAGGCGGGAGAAGTGATAAATCTCACGCAGATTCATTTTCATCTGGATGGGCCGCCGATGGGAATTGGTCAGGATGTAGTCCGCCCGGGGGCCCAGGATACCGGCCAATTTACGGTGACAACGGTTGGTCTTCCGGATGAGGTCTGCGAATTCCGGTTTCAGCCCCGTTTTCTCCAGGGAGGGGGGGATGGTGTTGCCGTGGTCGGTTCCATAGGGCCCGCTGATCAGGGTGGCCATCCGGTGCCGCTTGATCTGGGCGAAGGCCGAGGAAGAAACCAGGGCCCGGAAGGTGATATCGGCCAGCTCGAAGGCGCGGGGAGGCCGGTCAAAAAATTCCCAGGAAGAGAAAAAATCGGTGAAAAACTTTTTTTTTCCGGCGGGGGTGGTCTTCCGGAGGGCCTCCGCCCCGCGGCCGGGATCGATGTACCCCCGTTCAAAGAGCAGGGCGTTGAGGATTTTCCGGTCTCCGGCGACGGTGTGGTCGAGGACCTCAAAATTTACGTTTTGAGGTGAAAAATCCCCAAAAGGACCGGTGGCGGCCGGGATCTTCTGTTTCTCCTCCCGTTCAAACCGGGAGGGATCGGCAAACAGGATGATGGAGGGTGCGATCTTCATCACCTGGCGGTAGAGGGCGTCCCGCAGCCGGTGGATCTCCGGCAGTTCCGAAAGGGCGAATTTCCTGAAAAGGTATTCCAGGTTCCGGGCATTGATGGTCATCCCCACCTGACCCAGGGTGGCCAGGGACAGGATGTACCGGGCGTCTTCCTTGGCCCAGCCTTCCAGCAGGCGCTTGTTTTTCGTTTCCGCCGCCAGCCGGGGATATTTCCCGAAAATATATTCTTTCAAAACACGATAGGACTTGCGGTAAAAGAGATTCTGTTGCTCGATGGTGTCCAGGTATTGTCGTCGCAGAGTATCGGAGGGCAGGGATTCGGGAAGATAAAAATCACCCTTCAGGGTCACGTATCGCTGGGATTTTTCAGTGAAAGACACCAGTCGGAAACGTTCCAGTTCCTCCAGGGCCAGCCGGGAAATTCCGATGATATCGAAATTAAAAACCGCATGTTCGGCCACCGAATGATGGCCCATGTCAAAGATGATATTGCGGTTGGATCTGCGGGCCTGCCGGATGTCGATGCGGGCCTGCCGGCGCAGGGCCTCGATTCCCCTGGCGCTTCGGCTGATCCGGGCGTAGGCGGCGCTGAATACCTCCGGGGTCAGGGGGAGGTCCCCGGGAACCGCCGGCAACTGCCCGGCTTCCACGTTGTATCCGGCGAGAATGACTTTCACGGATCTGTCCGAACTGGAAATTTGGAGGGGATGAAAATCATCCTTCTTGGCTCTGGGAGATGATCTCGATAATTTTATGGGCGGATTCGTCCACCGAGGTGTGGTTGTAGACCTCATGGCAGGTGAACCCATACTCGTCGATGGTCTGCAGGTAGGTCTTTTCCATGGTGTTGACGTAATCGGGATCGATGTTCTGGTTGATCTCGGTTTTCAGTTCACCGTTTACCTTATGGTTTAATTTCACCCGGATGAAAAAATGGACGTCATAGGTCTGGATCCAGAACTTGAAAAGGTGCTTGAGCAGATCGTCTTTTTCCACCATGGAGGGGGTTCTTTCCTTGTCTGAAAAAAACTTCTGCCACTGGATGTAATAGTCCAGGATCGTGGTATCGCAGAGCAGAAAACCGGTGGAATTATTGAAAACGAGATTCTCCTGATTGATGCACTGGCTGAAATTGAAGAACTGGCTGTTGAAGGATAACTTCTTGTCCTCGTCGAAGGGGTTGTTGATGTCGGATTTGGAGGTCAGCTGGGTGTTGCTTTTCAGGGAGAGGATCTTTTTGACCTCGCTCAGCAGGGTGGTCTTGCCGCAACCCTTCACACCGGAAAATCCTATTTTTTTCATGGTAGTAAGATTCTAAATCAAAACCCGGTGATTGTCAAATGGATCGTGCGGATTGAAATGGGAAGGATGATCATCTATAATCTGGAGGGAGGTTCCATGAAATTGAAGCTTCACTGGCAGATCCTGATCGCCATGGCCTCCGGTGCCCTGAT
>Ga0180434_10007328_pt1 | contig 12434 bp, 7 predicted proteins | sample SS_ome_7_FD_132453 | JGI IMG/M metagenome (GOLD analysis project Ga0180434, IMG submission 132453) | Hypersaline lake sediment archaeal communities from the Salton Sea, California, USA - SS_1_D_2 metaG | ecosystem: Environmental > Aquatic > Non-marine Saline and Alkaline > Hypersaline > Sediment... | reverse complement strand
GCCTGGACCTCCCCAGGCACGAATTCCACCAGGTCGCCGTGCTCGTCATAGACGGCGAGACTGCCGAACGCTATTGTGGGGTCGCCGCTGACGTTCTCGAACTGAACCTCGAAGGTCCCCTCCTCCCCCACCCACAGGGTCTCGGGCACCACCGGCGTTCTGAGCTCTCCGGCCCTGATGGTGATCGCTCCGCTCGCGACTGCCTGAACCTGGCCCCCCTGCGAGACGACGAGCCAGACCCGGTAGGCGTCACCCTCCAGCGGCCCGGTCCACGTGACACTCAGGTCGTGCGTTCCGCCGGAGGGCACCTCGATGGGGGCTGCCTGCTGTAGGCCGACCACCGTCCCGCTCGAATCCTGAACGAGGAGCGTAGGCGTTACTGTCTCGGATACCTCGCCCACGTTCGCTATTGATGCCGCAATCTCAATGGTCTGGCCGGGCGCGTACTCGGTCTTGTCCGTCCCAAAGTCAGTCAAGGCCAGCGTCTCCGGGGATTCGTACGTGACAGCTACGTCCACGTGCCTGTAGAGGGTAGCCTGGTCGCTCGTCGCGTCGTACGTCACGGGCGTGACGACCACCCGCGCCGACTGATAGCCTTCGAGCATCCGACTCTGCACCGTGGCGCTCACCGGATAGACGCCGGGCATCGTGGCGGTGTAGCCCCCGGTCGGACCGTCGGGGATAGCGACGCCGGATTGCAGGGTGGGGATGTCCAGGTCTGGCAGGGCTACGTCCTGGGTGGGAGTGAAGACCAGATTGCTGATCGTGGCGCTCAAAGGGAGCACCAGATCGAGCGTAGCTTGAGGCAGCACGACCTGGCCATCGATGGCTCGCTGCGCCAGGTTTTGCACGTCGATGAGATCGAAGCCGCCCGTTGTGGTGGTGATGTCGTAGGTGGATGCATCGACACTGGCTGTTACCACGTAGGATGCTGCGGGAGCCGTCACGTGCTGCCACTGCATCGGGGCCATCGTCGGCCCTCTGTCCGATGGATCCTCGGCACGACTTCGTGCTGGACCCGATAGGTCGCCGAGCGCTGCTGGAGCTGACCACAGGGGCGATGCCCCGTCGACCTGCTTGGGCTGCTCGGATGCCCCGGCCAGGGTGACGCCGTGGCCATGCAGCCGCATCCACGGCAGACCGAAGTAAGTGAAGGTCTGCACCGTCTTCCGATCCCTGTCGGTGGTCACGGCGTATCGGCGCTTGGCCTGCTTAAGACACCATCCGAGGGGATCGCTCAAGGTGGGGCGGGCTTTGGCGAGAGTCCAGACGTCATTGTTGAGGATCTCGCTGGCGCATAGCACATTGTTGTCGAAACTGCCATATACCTTTCCTGCGGGAGCGATGATGCCCGACGCCCCGTTGTGGATCAAGCTGTAGACCATGGTGTCGTCGTAGGCCTCATCTCCGTGCCATCCGTCGGTGTAGCTGAAGCCGACCCGGGAGGCGTTGAAGTGGAAGAAGGGCCGATTCGTGGCCATCAGTCCGTCGGGATCGTAGTCCGGGATCTCATACGAGACGAGGTACCCGGCAGGGAAACCTCCTCCCGCGGGAACCTTGCAAGTGTACGTCTCGCCTCTCTCGGCCGCGGCCATCACCGCGAAGCCCTTCTCCATCTCGGCGAGGACCTCAGCCTTGGTGGCGTTGCTGTCCAAGAGGTCCTCGTTCAGCTGGTAGCCCATGTAGCCCTTCAAGACGTTCTGCGGATCGTTGTCAGCGCCAGGGACCCACCAGTCCAGCCCACCGCTCATCAGGATGGCTCGGGTCTGGTCCTCGTTAGGGCCCTGGGATGCGTTCTCGAAGAAGGTCCGCATATCGGCGGCGGTCGCTCCCACGATCCGTCCGACCGCCGCGTCGACCTGCCCGTGCTCCCAATCTCTGAGCTGCACTGAGTTCACGCCATACGGGTTGTCGGTCAAGTAGAAGTTGTGGCTCACTAGCTCGTCACAGAGCTCCTCGTCACCCCAGCAATTGGGGGAATCGTCCTCGGTCTGATCCCCTATCGCACCGGGAGTGCCGTAGTCCCACTTGCGGTAGAAGGGGATGACATTGTCGTCGCCGAGAATGACCACATAGGGCGGGAGGGCGTCGACGCCAATCATAGTGACCTCCGCTCCACCCTGCCACGTTAAGATTTCAAAGGTACGCCACGCATCCAACCAGGATGCCAGTTCAGCGGCGACTACGTTGGCGGTGAGTTCATCATAGTAGTTTACGTCGGTGTTGTCCCACTCTGAAAGGGATGGCACGTACCGATCGGCGTAGATCACGGCAAGGGTACGGCCCGAGGCCTCGATTTGCTCAAACACCTCGGCTAGCAGGTCCCGCACCTCGTACCGATGGTAGGTGTCGTAGAGGAGAGACCGATTGACGACGACCCAGCCCTGGGGGCGATTCTCCCGACGAACCACGGCGGTCTCGCTGACGGTCCACGGCCAGTCCGCCGCGCCGGCTTCTACAGATACGAAGGCGTCACCCAGCCCACCGCCCGTGCCATAGGCGGTCAGGCGGGTCTTGAAGATGACCTGCTTTCCGAATCCCTGCACCGGCTCGGGGGACAGGTCCACCGTGGCCGTGTAGACGCGCGGCGCGGACGTCAGGTACGTCATAGGTGTTGTGGGCGCCAGGATTCCCCAGCTGACGGCGTCCCACTCGTCGGAGCGCGTTCCCGCGTCAATCACCTCGAACTGCGTTGGTATCGCTGTGAGAGCTACCTCGACGTCATCGGCCCACTCCATTCGGGTGGTACGGAGTGTCACTACGAACCAGACCTCCGGGAGGAGGTCCGGGTTTGCCGGGTCGTCGCCTTGCCAGGCGTAGTGGACGGTGACGGGTGTCCCTGGAGGAGCATCCTCAACGGCTAGGGAGGCGTCGGGGGGAAGAACCGCTTGGGACGGCGCGGCTGTGCTCGAGGCCGCCAACGCAGAGCCGCCGGGCAGCTGTGGACTCAGCTGTGTCCAGCCCGAGGATGCAAGATCGAGAGACCACTGGGCCTCGCCCTGGAGGCTGGACATGCCGCGACCGCCGATGACGAGCACGCGACCATCGGCGTCGTCCATCGTCGCCGAGTGCCAGGCACGCGTTCCCGGCGTGGAGCCAGCAGGAGAGAGCTGGGACCAGGTCAGCGTGCCGGGGGCCAGCGACAGCGTCCACGTGTCGTTCTGGAATCCGGCGCTTCCCAGGCCTCCAAAGACGATCATGCGGCTGTTGTCAGGGTCGGCTACGGCCGTGTGACCCCGCCGGGCGTCCGGCGGCGGACCAGCAGGGGTGGGCTGTGACCAGGTATCGGTCGCCAAATCAAGCATCCACGTATCGCTCAGCACCGCGTCTGCATCCCGGCCTCCGAAGACGACCATGCGCTGGCCTGCAGCGTCATGGACTGCCGTGTGCTGGGTGCGTGCCGCGGGAGGCGCGCCGACAACGGTCACCAAGCTCCACGCCTCGGTGCCGGGCGTCAAGTCGAGTGCCCATACATCGTTGAACATCGTTCCACTGCCTCCGCCGCCAAAGACCACCATTCGGCTCCTGGGCGCGTCGTAGATGGCGGTGTGCCAGCGGCGGGCACCCGGGCCATCGCCGTCGGGGAATAACTTGGACCAGCGCTCGGCGCCGGGCGTCAGGTCGAGCGCCCAGACGTCACGGAAGTTGTGGTAGCGGCTGTGGCCTCCGTAGACGATCATACGCTGGTTAGCACCGTCGTAGATCGCCGAGTGCTGTCCCCGGGCGGGTGGAAGCGGGCCCCTGGTGCGCACTTGAGACCACGCCTCGCTGCCGTCGGTCAGGTCCAGGGCCCAGACGCTGTTGAAGAACTGCCACCCATTCGACCCGCCAAACACGATCGTGCGGTGATTGGCTGGGTCAGCCACAGCGGTGTGGCCAAAGCGGACGAAGGGAAGCCGGTGGGCGATCGGCGCTAGGCGCGCGTCAAGCGAAGTCTCGACCCTCTCCCCCCTTTGCTCCGCGGACACGGCAGCAGGGAGCAGCAAGGCCAGGCTCAGCACCAGGGCAAGTCCCCGGTGCACCCCCACGGGTCTCCGGAAACCATACATAACTACACCTCCTCTTTTTTGTGCCCGGCGAGAGACTTCCACGCGCCGAGCCCTTTGTTGAATGTTGGGACAGACCCCGCGATCCGCAGGTTCAGCGGAATCGACTTCCGGCTGACATCGACAGTGGAGATACGCAGCGGCAGTACAGTGTGGATGGATGTCGACGGGGCCGTGCCACTCCATGACGGCATTCGGCAGCCACGCGATGCCGAAACGGGCATGGCGCTGTCTCCAATCAATCTCTCGCTTCGCCCTCAGCCGACGGCCCGCGTGTGCCACGGGTTGGTGCATTCCGCGAGGCCACGGGGCTTCCGTCCAGACGGTTGGACGATCTGTGGGAGGCTCGTGAGCATCAGTCCGGGTTCAACGCTTGTCGACCGCTCCCAAGCGATGCGGAGGCCCATTGCTGCCCCGGGACGAGCCGTCGGACGCGAGGTGCTCCCACTGCGCCAGAACCCACGAGTCTCTGAAGGATGCCCTATGTCGCACCAGTGTGGCAAAGTTGAATGAACGGGCTTGAGCTCAGGGAGCATGGCCTGTCGGCGTCTCGGCGAATTCAGGTACATGCCCTCCGGCATAGGCGATGCGCGGTAACACATCCACCGGCTTCAGGTTACACCTGGGGCCTTCAGCGCGCCTAGTTTGAAACCAACAGTTTGCCAACAGTTGGTAGCCTAGGCTGGTTCTAGAGGGGAGGTCAGAAGAACGTAGCCGCGGCCCCGGCGGGTTAGGATGAGCACCGGGTCGCGAGGATCAGGTTCGATCTGCTCACGGAGTCGCTTGACCAGACTCTCGATCTGGTAGTCATAGACCTCGGCCTCGTACTCGGGCCAGACAGCGTCGGCGATTTGCCGTCGGCTGCAGACCCGGTCACTGTTTCGGTAGAGCAGGTCAAAGAGAGCACGTTCCTTGGGAGAGAGGTGAATGTGCTGGCGATTCACCCATACCCCCGGCGCGGAGCCCGTCGGGCCCTCGTTCTGATCGACTACGAGCAGAGGAAAACCCGGCTCGCGGATGGTGGCCTCGGGATCCCGAAAAGTGAAGACAGCGTTGCCGATGCTGATTCGGTCACCATCGTGCAGCGTCGTCGAACCTTCGATGAGCCGACCATTGACAAAGGTTCCGTTGGTGCTGTTGAGGTCGCACAGAGTGCTCATCTGTCCATCCCAGCGAGCTTCAGCGTGGCGGCGTGATGTCCGCCGATCCGGGATGAAGATATCGCAGCTACGCGATCGACCCAGCGTGGTGGTGGGGCCAACGAGGGGGAGCTTCCTGCCCGCGGAATCTACCAGGAAAGGCGTGCTACCACTCACGGCGTCATCTCATAGGAGATGCTCAGCGTGGGGCGGTCGGCCGAGCGGGGCTGCTCGCTCATCTGGATCCAGTGGTGGGCTTGATTGTGGCTGTCTTCTGACGCCTGGATCAGGAGGCCGCAGTTGGGCTCTCCCCGCTCTTGCCAGGCGCTAACGGCCTCCGCGACGTCGAAGGTGACGCAGCCCTCATCCGGCATAGGGACAAAGTCCAGAGGGCTGGCGTCGTAGTCGACACCAGCGGCGAGACCCGGGGCGCTCCACGGCGCGGCGTAGGTGGTGGATTCGGGATTCCAAGGCGTGAGCACTCGATAGGCGACGGCGGCGCTGGGAAACGAAACGTCGCCCCACAGGCTTGCATTGAGGGTCAGCGTGGCGGAGACTACCCGGGCGTCCTTGGGGAGTGCGGAGGTGTCGAAGCGGAACAGCAGACGGTCGGGTGTGAGTGGGCCCTGAAGATGGACCAGATCGGTCTCGTGCCAGGTCTCTTCGGGCAGGTCAGGGTTCAGCCACGTATCGACCACCACATCTGGTCCCTCAAGGACGAGGACATTGGTGTCGCGGTAGGACACGGGGGTGGGCGGTGGTGTCACCCGCGCCAGAAACCGGCGCACCCGGAAGGGCCGGGTGACCCACAGTAGGAGCAAGCAGGCGAAGCAAGTGGCTGCGACAATCCCTACACCACGAAGGACTGAGTGCTGCCGGCGTAAGGTCCAGAGGCTGCGGAGCCGGTCCGCAACGGGGGTGAGCACACCACGACGGTTGGGAGGAGTGGACGAAGGAGACCCGATGGCGACTCGAAGGGCCCGCCCGAGCTCGGAGGCTGCTTGGTACCGATCGTTGGGGTGCTTGCTCAGAGCCTTCAAAATCACCTTCTCAACAGCCACGGGCAGCTCCGGCCTGACAGATCGTGGAGACGGCAGCGGCGCGGTAATGTGCTTGAGGATTACGGCGTACGGCGTGTCCCCCTCAAAGGGCACACGCCCGGTGCAGAGCTGGTAGAGAAGTACCCCCAGGGCGTAGATGTCCGAGCGAGCGTCACCGCTCTCGCCTTGGCCCTGCTCCGGGGACATATACGCGGGGGTACCGAGCGTTCCGCCGCTCTCAGTGATGACGGTGGTATCCACCATGCGGGCGATACCGAAGTCCGTGAGCACCGGTCTTCCGGTGGGCGTGGATAGAACGTTGGATGGTTTGAGATCCCGGTGGACGATGCCGCGTCGGTGGGCGTGATCCAGCGCGTCCGCCAAAGCGCCGACAATGCGCTCCACCTCCTCCAGCTCCAGAAGCTTGTCCCGGCAGTCGAGGTCATGGAGCATGGATCGGAGTGAGACGCCCTCCAGATGCTCCATAACCAGGAAGGCAAGGTCGTCCTCAGTGTCAAAGTCGTAGACGCGGACGATGTGGGGATGGTCAAGTGCAGCCACCGCGCGGGCTTCACGCTGGAAGCGGAGGGCAAAAGCCTCGTCAGCCGTGAGGTGTGGATGAAGGATCTTGATCGCGACGTAACGATCAAGATCTGGCTGGTAGGCCTTGTAGATCTGGGCCATGCCGCCTTGGCCCAGTTTCTCTACGAGCCGGTACTTTCCAAGCGTCTTGCCGGCGACGTTGAACATGCGCCCCCTCCAGGCAGGGCAGCACTTGGCGGTCGTCAGGGTCCCTACCCCGGCGAAGGTTGCTGCAGAGAGTCGCTTCGCTCCGTGCGTCACGACCCGTGACGCACGGCCGCCGTCAATTTCGGTGCTACTACAGGTTCTACTTGTGTGGTGACACGCCGCCTGCTAGCGGAGCGTCGCAACGAGTATACTGGCGACGGAAGAACCTGTCAAGCATACGGATTTCTGCATCAGTCTTTGGATTGAGCGTCGTGAGCTCGGGGGCGTTGCTTGCTGGTCTCTCTGGGAGGGGGAGGCGTACGGGGATGGGGCTTGCGCTTGCGCGGTGCATCTGTCGATGGCGTGCAGCTCAGCGAAAGGGCGCGAGGAAGAGGTGAGGGTGCAAGAATCGGGGGTGTTGGAGGATGAGCAGCCGGCGCGAGTTCGTTAGAGGGTACCTACGCTGGTGCCCTCCGAGTGGACAATGGCTCCGCACCCAGAAAACAACAAGAGCCCTGCTACAAGCAGGGCCCCTACCGGTGCAGTTTGGAGCCGAGACCCCAGAACCGCGCTAGACTGCCGAAAAGAGAGGAAGAAGTGGGCCGGGAAGGACTCGAACCTTCGAAGGCTGTGCCAGCGGATTTACAGTCCGCCCCCTTTGCCGCTCGGGACACCGACCCACGATGTGCTGCCTGCTGCTCGATTGTTGCGGGTTGCGCTAACAACCCGCAACCCTGAGCCGGCGATGGGATTCGAACCCATGACCTACTGATTACAAGTCAGTTGCTCTACCGACTGAGCTACACCGGCAGCAACGAAAATTATACCATGGCCGGTCCGAGCGTCAAGTGTGAGCATCGAGTTCCAACCGTGTCATCGGTCTTCTGGGGGATCTTGCCAGAAGGCCCATGGCGCGCACACGCGCCACTTTGAAATGGAAGAAACTTGTGCTCCGCTGTAGAGGCAGCCCTAGTTGAGACACCAAGACCGACAAGCCAATGGTGCGAATGCGCCCATCCCGGCTCAGCCGATGACAGTTTCTGAGTAGGGATAGCTGCGCTCTACCGGGTGTTCGATACCCCTTTTCCGGCACGAGCCATTGCATCACCTGACGGAACCCTCGGAGGGCTGTTGCACCTCGACCAGCGTGTCCCTAGTGACGTTTGTGCGCCCTGATGTCCCTGGTGGTTTCCATCGGCTGTTGCTGCTCGTCTAGCCTGGGGGCGTGAGCTTGATGGGCTCCGGGTCGCCGAGCACGGGAACCGGGTGCCGGACGTTGATGTCCCACCAGGCCAGAAGGAGGGCCAGGTATTCCCTCGTCCTCCAGATCACCTGCTCCGAGGAGTAGACTCGCCGGTTCGCCGTCACGGCTACGGCGTCGATACCCATGGCGTTACAGGTGTAAACGGAGCGCGCGATGTGGAACCTCTGGGTGACGGCCACAAGCTTATCGACGCCGAAGATTGCTCGCGCCCGGTAGCAGCTGTCGTACGTGCGCCGCCCGGCGTAGTCCAGGACGATGTCGGCCTCTGGGACGCCGAGGCGCACGGCGTAGTCCTTCATCGCCTGGGGCTCGTTGTAGTCCACCCGTCGGTTGTCCCCGGTGCAGAGGAGCTTCTGGACTTTGCCGGCGTGGTAAAGGTCGACAGCGGTGACCACGCGGTCGGCGAGAATAGGCGTGAGGGAGCCGTCGGGCCAGAGGCCGGCACCCAGTACGAGGGCAACGGGCCGCGAGGGGACGTCCTCGACGGCCTCGTAGATGCGGTCCTGGTAGCGCCGCTCGACCCACGTGCGCAGGCCAACGATGAGCCCGGCGGCTGCGATCGACATCGCGACGGTCAGCAAGAAGAGGCGTTTGATAATCCTCAGCAAAACCCCAGCTCCTCCCAGAGGTCATCGACGCGCTCCTTGACTACCGGTTCCATACAGGCCACCTCTGGCCAGCCACGGGTGTACCCCTCCTCGGGGAGCTTGGCGGTGGCGTCGATGCCGATCTTGCCCCCGAAGGAGTGGTGATACGAGGCGTGGTCCAGGTGGTCGACAGGCCCGTTGTTGATCATCACGTCCCGCGCCCAATCGACGTTCCCCAAGGCCTGCCAGGCTGCCTCATTGGGATCCTGTACATCGACCCATTCGTCGAAGATGACGATGCCCTTGGCGAGGCTGAGCAGCGCCAGCCCCCAGAGCCCGTGGATCACCTTTCGGGCGTGGCCGGGGAACTGCTTGTCGATGCTCACGAGCACGAGGTTATGGAAGACCCCTGGGGCAGGCATCGCGAAATCCACGACCTCGGGAAGGAAGAGCTGCACCAGGGGCAAGAAGAGCCGCTCTGTAGCTTTCCCCATCCAGTAGTCCTCCATCGGGGGGATACCCACGACGGTGGCCGGGTAGATGGGAGTTTCTCGCCTGGTGACGGCAGTCACGTGGAAGGCGGGGAAGCGCTCGACCGGGGTGTAGTAGCCGGTGTGGTCGCCGAAGGGGCCCTCGAGCCGCTGGTCGTTGGGGTCGACAAATCCCTCGATAACGACCTCCGCGTTGGCAGGCACCTCCAGGGGTTGGCTGACGCACTCGACCATAGGAACCGGCTCGCCACGCAGCCATCCGGCCAGCAGATACTCGTCGATGTCCGAGGGGAGGGGGGCGGAGGCGCTCCAGATCGAGGCCGGGTCGCCGCCGAGGACCACGGCGGCCGGGATGGTGTGTTCCCCGGGTTCCGTTGGGAGGGGTCGGCCCAGCTCTTTGTGGCTGACCTGGCTTGCCTCGGTCTCCCTGGTCAGTGCGGCCCGTTCGTGTTCAGCCCCACCCTTATGCCGCTGCCAGTGCACGATGAGCGTGCGGGCATCGACCTTCTGGAGCCGGTACATGCCGACGTTACGCACCCCCGTTTCGGGATGCCGGGTAACGACCTGCGGCAAGGTGATGAACGATCCGCCGTCCTTGGGCCAGCAGGTGAGTATGGGCAAGATATCGAGGGAGGGTGCGTCCGCCTCGACTACCTCCTGGACTGGAGCCCGTCTCACCCGCCGCGGCCTCAAGCCCGCTGCCCGGAGGGCATCCAGAAGGGCTTTGCCGCGCTTCAAGGCTTTGATCGGTCCCTGTGGAAGATGGACATCGAGCAGGGTGGCCAGGTTCGTTGTCAGGTCCTCAAGCCGGGCCACGTGGAGCGCCCAGGCAGCCCGTTCGGCGTTGCCATACATGTTCATTAGCACAGGTACGTCGTAGCCCTGCGGGTTCTCAAAGAGGACTGCCTTGTTCTGCTCGGCCGGCCCCTTGGACAGGCGGTCTACAATCTCGGTCATCTCAAGCGCCGGCGAGATGGGATGTGTGATGCGTACCAACTGTCCCCGGTCTTCAAGGAGCTCGATGAACTCCCTTAGATCTTCAGCCGTGTTCTCGGCCATTGTTCCCTCCTGTCCTACCGCTCGAAGAAGTCAATTCACTGGGGTGGCTTGACCCGCGGCCATTCTCCCTGGTGATCCTCATAGGCGGCGCCGCGGCGTTGTCTCTCAACGACTTGGGAGGGGTGACCCGCCCTCGCGCTGCCGTCTTTTGGTGAAAGGTTCTCGAATCCATGGTTCGTTCAGGCGTCGATCCAACGGCAAACCCGCCTCTCTACAGCGTCGACGGCGAAGTAGAGCCCGAGTCCCAGGGTACTCATCGCGATGACGCCGGCATACATCTTCGCGTAGTTGAAGAGGGTGCTCCCCTGTAGATAGATGTAGTAGCCCAGGCCGTATCGCGTGGCGAAGAGCTCGGCGATGTAGAGCACGGCAACAGCGGTGCCGATCGATTGGCGGACCGCGGTCAGGACTGCCGGGAGGCTGGCCGGCAGATAGACGAAGCGGAAGAGGGCGCGGCGCCCGGCTCCAAGGCTCCGCACGCTGGTCAGGATCTCCGGGCGGATAGAGGCGGCGCTGTCCCGGACCAGGACGAGGACCTGGAAGAAGAGAATCATCGTTACGATCACAATTTTCGGCGCATTGCCCACGCCGAGGAACAGGAGCACGATGGGGACCAGGACCACCTTTGGGATCGGATATAGGAGATAGACGAAGGGGGAGAAGAGTCGGTCGAGCCGTTCGCTCTGGCCGAGCATGAGCCCGGTGGGCGTCGCAAGCGAAACGGCTAGCGTGATGCTAGCGACCACGCGGAGGAGACTGGCGAGGAAATGCCGTCCCAGCTCCTGGGTCAGCTCCCGCCCCAGGGTACCCAGAGCAGCTAGGGGGGTGGGGAGGATGGGGATGCGCAGGACCAGGGCCAGGGCCTCCCACACCAGGAGGATGACAAGGGCTGCTCCGAGGACTGAGAGTCCGCGAAAGGGGGTCCTACCTTTGCTCTGGCGGCCGCCAGGATTCCCCGGGGGCTGCGGGACCGCGCTCATTGGGTTTTCCACCTCCGCGAAGGGCGCCGAGTGTCCGCGGCTCCCGTTTCGTCAATGCGTTGGCGGAGCGACGAACAGGCCCTCTGATAGGCTCCGGCACAGCGGTAGGCCTCGTCGGCGTTATGGGGGTTCTCGATGATTCGGCGTTCTCGGTTGGGTGGATCACCGAGTAGTAGAATCTGTTGACCCATGAAGGCGGCTTCCTCAATGTTGTGGGTGACGAGGATGACCGTCAAGTTGGCCTCCTCACACAATTCGAGGGTCAGAACCTGCAGCGATTCTCTGGTTGGAGCGTCCAGCGAGGAGAAGGGCTCATCCATGAGCAGCAGGTCGGGCCGCAGGGCCACGGTGCGGGCGATGGCTGCCCGCTGGCGCTGCCCGCCGGATATCTGGCCCGGATACTTGTCCCTCACCTCCTTGATGTCAAGGCGAGAGAGCCAGTGATCGACCCGGGTCTGGATCTCGGGCCCGTCGATGTGCTCGTCCTGGGGGACGTGCCGACCGTCGGGCCCGTAGAAGCGACGGATGCGCAGGCCTAGGGCCACGTTGTCGCGAACGGTTGCCCAGGGGAGCAGCCCGTATTCCTGGAGGATCAGTCCAGTCCGTGGGCGCGGGCGCTTGATCTCCTCTCCACCAATCTGGACCATGCCCGCCTGTGGGTGGACCAAGCCGGCCAGTAGGAGGAGCAGGGTGCTCTTTCCGCAGCCGGAAGGTCCAAGGACCGACCAGATCTCACCGGCACGCACATTCCACGAGAAGTCTGCGAACACCCGGGCGTTGTTATCGTAGGCGAAGGTGACGCCGTTGAGCGCGATCATGCTTGCTCCCATCTTGACCGGAAGCCCGGATGGGCCGCCCGATGCACTTGGACGGACCGACCGGGAGACGATTTGAGACCGCCGGCCGAGATCCGTGGATCGGGATCCAGCATCGCTTGGGCGGCTCCTGACGATACGGCGTCCCACGGCTAGGGAAGGAACGAGGCATCGACGGCATCAGCGTAGGAGGGCGTTTCGGACATACGTCCGTTCGTCTGGAGCCAGTCCAAGGCATCGGTGAACTGCGCCTTGGTGGGAGCTTCGTCGACCGGGTAGTCTGG
>Ga0180434_10007327_pt1 | contig 12437 bp, 6 predicted proteins | sample SS_ome_7_FD_132453 | JGI IMG/M metagenome (GOLD analysis project Ga0180434, IMG submission 132453) | Hypersaline lake sediment archaeal communities from the Salton Sea, California, USA - SS_1_D_2 metaG | ecosystem: Environmental > Aquatic > Non-marine Saline and Alkaline > Hypersaline > Sediment... | reverse complement strand
TGAAGGCGGAAATGGCCTGGGAGGCCATGTCTGACGGGGCTGAAAACATATTTTTGCGCTTGCTATCCACTGATGGCCGGGAGCTTGAGTCAACCGACATGTCGTTATGGAGGAACATAGGCTCAAGTACCAATGCTTTGGAGAAGCTGAAAAACGGTGCCAATCATGTCCTTGAAACACTCACCCTCCCGGAACATGAGCATCGAGTGCGTATGGTCTACGGCATCATTGGCCCTGACACGATTATGCAAATAGGAGAGCTATTAGAGGAAGACGAGGAATTCCTGGCCATATTCCGCGAGGTCTTCCTCCCAATCATGGCCGTCATGACGATTGCTGCTGCCCTAATGGGTTGGTTTATGGCCAGATGTGCCATGGCCGGTGTAGAAGAGGTGACTCAAACAGCCGTCGAGATATCGAAAGGTGCCTTTGACCGGCGTGTTCCTTTAAAAGTCAGAGGAGACGAAATCGAACGGCTAGCAACGACTTTTAATCATATGCTGGATCGCATAAGTGTGTTGATCAGAGAAATGAGAGAAATGACTGATAATATCGCCCATGACCTGAGAAGTCCCCTTGCCAGAATGCGAGCTGCCAGTGAAATGGCGTTGACTACCTCCTCCGTTGACGAACATAAGACCATTGCTGCTGGCATCATAGAGGAATGTGATCGTCTCTTGGGCATGATCAACACCATGCTGGATATCGCAGAGGCAGAGTCTGGGGCGGGCGAGCTTGTATTGGAGGAGGTGGATATGGCCGACATGATCCGGCAGGCATGTGAATTGTTTCAGCCAATAGCCGAGAACAATTCTGTAACGATGACAACTGAGTTACCTGACGGCTGTGTTTTCCGCGGAGAATCTCGGAAGCTTCAACGGATGATTGCCAATCTTCTGGATAATGCGTTAAAATACACACCATCTGAGGGAACCGTCAAGGTTGCGCTCACCGTCACGAACGAACAGATTGCGATTTCCGTCAGTGATACAGGCCTTGGAATCTCTGAGGAGGATCTGCCCCATATCTTCAAACGGTTCTATACATGTAATAAGAAGACTCAGCCACAGCATGGCACCGGTCTTGGCCTCAGCCTGGTCAAGGCCATTGCCCGCGCCCACGGTGGTCATGTCCATGTCACAAGTCGCCCGGGTAAGGGAAGCACCTTCACAGTCACGCTCCCCCGGTCGCCTCTACACCACCCAGGCCAGCCTTCTATCTAAATTAAACGTTATCAAATAGTAGTCTTTGGCAACACAGGGAAACTTTTTGAAGTGCTTGATATTAAATAGAATAGTCAGAGCATGGATTCCTATCACAATAAGGGGGTCGATGGGAAAGCATCCTGAATTGTTGATAATACCCTCTTGCCATCTCCATTGAGACCAAACGACAGTTGTGATTTCTCTTGTGAAGTATTTACCGAACAGTCCATTCTCCGAAATATAGGTGTCTGGCATGAACTGTATCCACACACGGACATTCCTGACTCTACTTGCCTCGAGGTCCGACCGCAGAATTTGGGAGAACAGACCCTCTTTGTTGATCCTCACTCAAACAGCACACATCCAGATGAAAACTTGCTGTCATAGGTCTGCGCTTCCGATTTCAATTTGAGAATCGGGATAGGCCAAGAAGCCTGGGATCTTATGAACGCGTCATTTGGCTCACCCCAAGCAAAAACTACTAGACATAGAACAATAGGCAGGATGCTCAGTTAATGGGACTCCATACTTGCGTCTGCGAGAGAGCGGGTTACTTTGGTTTTTCCTCCCCAGTGGGGACGCCTATAACCTTGAAGGGAAGTTGGACCGTTCTCTTCATGATACCTAAGAGGCCCGATCCAACCGATGAAGGGGAAAGGGCTGTAATCTTTGGATCTGCCCAGGGGCCTGTCACCTTAACCGGGATGGAAACCAAGGTTCCATTGAGCACATCGCTTACCAGGGGAATCTTCTTAACAACGAGGTCCACAGTTTTCAGAGGGGCCACGAGATATGTAAGATCCAACTCTTTGTCGAGGAGATCAATATCTCCCTGACAAGCAATTTCCATAGATGGACTGTCGATCTGTCCCTCTGTTAGCACGAGTTTGCCCTTTTGAAGACTCCCTTTGGCCTTTATGGACTGGTAGGGAAACCCTTCCTGTGTGATGTCAGGGATCTGTCCCTTGAAAATCCCGGCGACGTTGAGAAAAGCAAAGATCTTTGCCAACAATCCATGGCGGTAAATGCGCCCATCATTGGCGAGAAACTCGACATCCCCACGTAGTGACTTGAGCAACCCTTCGGCCTCTCCTCCCGACGTGACCGCTCCTTTCAAGTCAAATTTGCCTGTCACCAAACCTTTTTTATCTCCCAGGCAGGTCAGCGCCGGAGCCAAGTCCTGATCTTTGGATACTGTTTTTAAATCGAGTCTTAGCCCTTCAGGCGATATTCTTAGGGTTCCTGGCGTAGAGATGCCGCACAGATTTGCCTCGGTGACTGCAACATCGACGCTGTTATCAGAAAAAGAGAGAGCGGCGTGCAAAGGGCTCCAGGTAAACTGATCATATTTGAAGTGTTCTGTTTTACATCTGAGACTTCCTTGCACTGGCAGGTTCCATGAGCGTTGGCCCAAGGGAACATCTTCTTTACTCTCTTCTCGATCCATGATTTTTTTCACGTTGTCCCATTCTAGATAGTCGGCAGAGACATCCATATCCACGAGCCAGCTATCGGCCGAAGACTTCACCGTTCCCCAAAGGGTCACGCGGTTTTCCCCTAACGCGAAAATAGCCGACTCGACGCTGACATCATCTTTTTCGGCATTCAAAGCAAAGCTGTCTATACTTATGGGCAAGCCCAGATCCAACGGGAGTATCAGATTCTCACCCTTCAGCTTGCCCCGAGCCGTGGATAGGCGGGGTGGATCCAGAAGAATCTGTCCGCCGAGATCGCCTTTGATCCATCCATGAAAAAAATCATTGGTAGCTAAGAGTCTGTCCACGGTTGCCTTGACCAGGTGACCGGCAAATTCCAGGCTCAAGCCCTTGTCTTTGAGATCAAGCTTCAATGAAGCCTGAGAATCCCCATCTTGAACGAGCAGTTTCTTGATCGTTAGCTCTCCAGGATGACGCAAAACATCCAAGGAGAGTTTCGGGCCTTTTTCTACCATGAGATCCCCGGCAAAAGATGTCTTAGTGCCCCTATCCCATACCAGGTGCCCCTGCGAAACGGACACCGGTGGGCGGATATGGTATGCTTGTGGCAAACCAATAGCGTCTGAAACCCACTGGGTGGCCACGAGTCCCATCTTTCCCTGAAGCGTTACGTCTGTTTTATTCAAGCCCTTCAGAAAGTTGCCTAGAACACCAGACACGCTGAGCGAAGCGTCCAGCATGGTCAGATGAACATCGTTGAAAGAAAGCCGTTGCTCAGTGGCATCCTCTACGGCACCAAAGTTTCCCCCGACGACTTCTATGGGTCCCGTCAACAGGCTTGTGTCCGCAGCAAGATGTTTGATGTCCCCTTTGGTTTGCCACTGCCAGGCCTCAGGCCTAAACAATGGTCCTTTGAGCTGCAGCTCAGAAAGTGACACGGTACCGTCCACACGCTTGAAGTCTTTGAGATAGGCTTTCGAACGGTCCAACGAGGCAAGCCATGAATAGATCTCTCCCAAGAAGATATCCAACATTGGAGATGTGACCTCAAGGTAGGGCTCTTTTTGCCAATCTAACCGGAGAGACACCCCAGAGAACGAGGATTTGCCCAACTTGCCACGCAACTGCCCTACATGGAGGGTTCTTTCATCATAGACGTAATCTTGGCCGCTGATTTCTAGAGGATAAGGGATGCGTTCGTAATGGCCAGACAGATTGAATTCTGAAAGATCCAAACGTGTTTTGATCGCGTCTCTCCTTTCCCCCAGGACCAACTTTCCCGTTGCATGGCCCTCAATCTTTTTTATGAGGTCCATCTCATGTGAAAAAGACTGGTTTGAAACCAGGCGTTTTAAAAGGGGGTGAAGCTGAGCCAAGTCCGCCTGCATCAGCATATCTAGGTGAAAAGGGGCAGCTTTTCCCCTGAACCCCAGTTTTAAGGTCCCCTCACGTCCCTCGATGCTGCCCATGCGTGCTTCAAGATTGGTTCCTTCAAGGATGTTTTTAGCAATGATGACGTCTCCCTTGACCGCCTCCAAATCCAGGTGAACGCCTGGGACGAAGACCTTCCCGTCGAGCAGACTGCCTTTGATCAGAATGTTTTCTCCCTTCCCTAAATCATGCCACGAATTCCCATGGGTCCTGAGATGGATGAGGGGCGCCTGGCCTCCTCTGAGGATGTCGAAAATCCTACGGGTGGTGGCCATATCGCCGGCCAAAGCGAGGGCCGCTTTCCGGGTGGAATCAACGTCTGCATCCCTGCCTTCCAGTTCCAGAGTGATCTGCGGAGCGCTGTGATCCAGGGCCAATTTTCCCATGATATCAATCTGAGGATCATCAAGATCGATCGCCTGGAGAGAAACCACAACTTTTTGGTTATCCACCTGAAAAGTGGCCCGCAAGCGCCTGCCTCTAATGACCCCTGGCTCAGCTGCCTCATGACGGGTGCCCTGGGATAGGCCATCTGCCAACGTTCCATGAAGATGCCTGAGTCTGTCCGCCCTGAGCCGAAAATCCATGATATCCAAGTTGACGCCCTTGGCTGAGTCATCCATGGATACATCCACGCCGTGGAATTCAAAAATGGGCTGCGTGTCTTTACCGTGACGCAGTCGGCCGTTTTCTATATGCACGACCAGGCCTGGGGCTTTCGATGCCAAAACAGCTAACGCAGCAGCGGCCTTGTCCTGAAAGGCCGAAAGAGAGGTCGGTTTGAGTTCCTCCTTGGTCTTGTCTGGACTTTTGCCCTGGACCTCCACGGTCAAATTGAGGTCTTTAGCCTTCACGCTGGCAAGACGCACGTCACCCACCAGGATGGGTAAAAGCCTCGGATGCATTGTCAAAGACTCTAGACTTGCACTGACTTTCCCTGGGATGGACAAACTTGCCTGATAAGTCGTCACGTGAGGACGGGGCAGAAAAGACAGATCAAACCTCCGAGATTCCACTCGGCCACCCACAACCTCGGAGATGTTGGCAAGGATTATTTCTCTGATGGGCCCAAGGTTGGCGAACATCGGCAAAAGAGCCATGAAGACGGCCAGCAAGATGACAAGGACGCCCAGGCTTCCCATGATCCAGAGGGATATCTTCTTATGGCGGCTCACTGAGGATTTCCACCTTGTTTTCAAGTCATTGCAAACGGTTTACTTCGTGATGGCCGATCAGACTCATTCAGCTCTGGCCTTAATCCTTCATGCTTCAGCATCGTAAACTCAAAAATGCATCCCCATATTTAAAAAGAAGGTGAAATCTGCCGATGCATCAACAGAGCCCATGACATCCTCCACTCCTCCCACTTGAAGGAAGAGTCTTTCGCTTGCTTGATAGTGCAACCCAGCCAAAATCTCAAAGATCCGTTTGTCCAACAGGTCGATGTTGGTATGTTCAAAGGGTCTTGTCACATAGTTCATCTGGATTAAGACCGACCATGGAGGCCTGAAAGCGTATTCCACGCCGACCATGACGGTATAAAACTCCCTGAGGGAGACGTGGGCTTGATCGAAGGGCTCCCCTGGAAAGGTGACATCGGCATTCAAATAGAGGCTGAGGGCCTTAAAATCCTTCTCCAACAACAGGCCCAACCCCCAGTCTGTCTCTCCACTCCCGAAGGCCCGATCCTCATCGCCTGTGGGGAGCTTGAGGCAGGCTCTCGCACTCAATGTGGGCCGGTGATCGCCTTGGTTCCAGATCTTTGTCTTGGCCATCAATGTCAGGTCACCGATGCCGGTGCTGTGGTTCGAACCGGAGATGAGAACCTTGTTATCCTTCTTAACAACATAGGTAAATTCATCGGCCCGCTCCTCGCCTCTGATCTCGCGCTGGGATCCAACAGCTTGTTCAACATCCAGGATCAAACGGTCCATAAAGCCAGGATAATGGTGGATCACCGGAAGGGACAAAGCGACTTCTATCCGCGGCAAGAAACCATAGGTGACCGACAGGGCTGTCCTGACCGCCTCCAAATCTAGCGTGGCGGCATAGGGTGGGCAGTCTCCGGCAACCAGCGTATTGGTCAAGGTCGTGTTCAAGCGGATGGCGCCGTGTCCCGCAGGGATCATGTTTGCCCTGTCTGGCTCGGGTTGAAGAAAGAGGCTTTGAATGGGGCTCTGATTGACCACGGGGATGGGACCAGATCGGTCTTTCCACCTTGTCCAAACATCCTCCGCCAAGGCCACTCCCCCTTGTAGCCAAAGCCACAGGCTGATCATCATGCCTATCCAACACGAAAGTTGCATAATCTCCTCCTGTGGTCCCTTCTAAGGGAGGTTCTGACATCAATGGCGTCTCTGGCCCAATCGTCATACATCCCGGGATGGATGGACTTTGAACCCAACCCTCCAGGCGCTCTGCTTTACCAGATGCCTTGGCAGTCACTGTTCTGACCTCATAAAAGGCCTCACGCGTCAGAGACCACATTATCATGTATATTAACCCCCATACGAGATTTGTACACATTTTTCCTCCCTCGAGGCACATCACCGACACCGGAAGGACATGATTACACAGGGCCAGATAAGAAGGGTCGGACACGCAGTTGCTCACCGTCTGTGGTGATCGTGATGGCGCCTCCGTGATCCGTGCGAAATATCTGACAACCTCGCAATTCATAACGTTTGACAATCTTTTCATGAGGAAATCCGAACATGTTTTTATGGCCTGCTGAGATAACGGCTATGGTCGGATTGACCTGGTCTAAAAATGCTGGCGTGCTGGAGGTTTTGCTTCCGTGGTGCGGAACCAAGAGCACAGTGCTCTTAAGGGCGCTGGCTGCAAGGCGCGAGAGCTCCTCTTCTGCCTCGGCTTCAATGTCTCCTGGTAGAAGAAATGAAACCTTGTCAAAGGCAACCTTCAAGACGAGAGAGTTGTTGTTGGCCGTGCGCCAGAGATCTTGGGTTTTTCGTTCCAGGAAATCTTTTGGAGGATAAAGCACCTGGAATTGAACGCCGTTTATGCTTTTGGGCTTGACTAATTCTTCTAAGGACGCAATGCGGATATCTTTTTCAGCAATGATCTTGAGAAAATCCTGGTAGGGCTGGCTGGGAACCTCCTCTTGGGTCATCCACACCGTCTCCACGTTGAAATGTCGGGCTACAAACAAGAGCCCATTTAAGTGGTCCGCGTTTGGATGAGAAAGCACGAGGGTCTCCACGGTAGCGATCTTTCTGTGCCACAGCAAGGGTGCCACGATCCTTGCTCCTACGTCAAAACGATTGTCGTAAAACCCGCCGCCGTCAACCAACATGCACGCCCCCCCGGGGAGTTCCAAGAGGGCGGCGCTTCCCTGTGCGACATCGATAAAGGTGATTTTTAGCTTATCATTGCCAAATCGTTGCTCAACCCAATAGGCGCCATCCGCCAAAGCAACCAATACGACGCCCAAGAGCATGGCCCTGGCCAGACGGGTTTGCCGCACATTGAACAGGGTCCATGCGAGACCATAGTAGAGTCCAATCTCAAGCAACGTGGGGGTAACGGTCTTTACTGCTGCAAAAGGGCATTTTGAAAACAAAACGGCCAGGCTCAAGGCCCCTTGCATCAAGGCGACCGCCGTTTCCATGATCCACAGGGACCCGGTTGGGGCAACGGGCAAGAAAAAGACGGCGAGGAGTCCCAACGGCACGACCAGGAATCCCACCAGGGGCACTAATAGACAATTGGTGAAAAGCCCGATGAGGGATGTCTGGTTAAAGTAATAGAGGCTCAGGGGGAGGGTCCCCAAGATGGCGGCTAAAGAAACCAGCAAAAAGAGGGCCAATCTTTTCAGCACAGTCAATGGGCCAGTTCTTAGCTTTGAAATAAAGGGAAACTTTTTCAACATGTACAAAATAGCAAACACGGCGGCAAAAGAGAGCTGAAAAGATATCTCAAAAAGGGCCGTGGGATTCATGATCAGAATGACCAAGGCGGCAACAGCCAAGGTGTTGATCGTGTCATGCTCCCGTTCCAGGAGCATGGCCATGAGAAAGGCCATCACCATGATCACAGCGCGCTGCGTAGGAGGAGACATGCCGGCCAAAAGACCGTAGGCAACCACGGGCAAGGCAGTCATCAAAGCGGCCCCCCGATTGACCCAGGCAGCCAGAAGAACCCTTTGGGATCGCGCCAGCAGATAGCGGAAGGCAAAAAAGGCCAGGGTGGCCACCATACCTATGTGAAGTCCTGAAATGGCCAGTAGGTGGGAAATCCCGGCCCGATTGAAGACTTCCCGATTTTCTGGAGAAATTTCACTTCGATCTCCAATAATGAGGGCTTTCAACAACCCCCTGGCATCTTGTGGAGGAACCCTTTCAAGCAAACTGGATACGGCCCCCCTGGCTCGCTTGAGCCCTTCGGCAAGCCAGCCAGTGCTTGGGGTATGGAGTTTTATCAAGAACGCTTCCTTGGACAGGTATGCCGAGGCCCTGATGCCTCGAAAAGCCATATATCGTTGGTAGTTGAACCCTCCTGGATTGTTGAAGTTTCTGATTGCCTTGAGCTTTGCCAAACAGGCAACCCTGTCGCCTGAACGAAGATGGTCAACATTTCCCTGCACTGTGACCCGTATGGCGCCGGTGACCGGATAACACACCTGTTTTCTCGTCAGGGATTCGACCCTGAGGTTGAAACGCGTCCGGTCTGGCATGCACTGAGGACGTCCATATAAACGACCAATGATGTGCCAGGGATGGTCGTCAATAAAGCGGACGACATGGTTGGGTGGAAGATTGGGTGCTACCCAACCTTGGAGGCTCCAGTAGCCCAAAAAAAAGACAAGAATAAGGGGGAGCAAACGAACCTTTCGACCCGTCCAGACGAGGAAAATGGAACCAAGGAAAGCAGCAGAGATGGCCAAGAACACGCCTGGGAGCCCAGGCCAATAGAGACCTATGGTGATCCCGGACATGAGAGCCAGAAGGGCGGGGATCAGGGGCCTGGCATAGACCCTTGGAGGATCGCCAGCATGCATAAGGCGCGGCTTTATATCAAGGTCTCTGTCGGACGGGAACAACGGGAAACCATCCCGTTTCTTCGGCTACCCCCGTGTCCGCCATAGCTTGGCTCCCAATTGAGCCAGCTTTTGTTCAATGGCTTCATACCCACGGTCTATATGATAGACCCGGGAAATCTCAGTTGTGCCTTCTGCTGCCAAGGCCGCCAGGATCAATGAGGCGCTGGCTCTCAAGTCCGTGGCCATGACAGGGGCCCCAGTCAAGGGTTTGCCACCCTGGACCACGGCCGTGTTGCCTGCCACTTTGATGTCTGCGCCCATCCGCTGGAGTTCACTGACATGAATAAACCGATTTTCGAAAATCGTTTCAGAAATGACGCTCAAACCCGAAGCCAAGCACATGAGTACCATAAACTGGGCCTGCATATCGGTCGGGAATCCCGGATAAGGCAGGGTCTTGACATCAACGCTGGCAGGGGTTTGTTCACACACGACCCGGAGACCATCAGGCTCCTCTTCAACACTGAGGCCCGCTTGCCGCACTTTATGGAACACAGCTGCCAGGTGATCGGGCTCACACCCCACAATCTTGATATCACCCTGCGTCACACCTGCAGCCATCATGAAGGTGCCCGTCTCGATCCGGTCGGGTATGATGGTGGCAGAGGCTGGCTTCAGCGCATCCACGCCAGTTATGGTCACCACAGGGGTCCCAGCCCCTGTTATCCGTGCCCCCATCTGATTGAGGGTTGCGGCCAGGGCCACCACCTCGGGCTCACGGGCCGCATTTCTTAGAGTGGTGACGCCGTGGGCCAGGGTAGCGGCCATCATGAGGTTTTCCGTGCCGGTGACGGTCACCATATCAAAATAGATGTCCGCCCCTTTCAGGGACGGCGCCTTGGCATCCACATAGCCATGCTCAAGGATAACATCAACCCCCATTTGCTCCAGCGCCTTGAGGTGTAAATTGATGGGGCGGGCACCGATGGCACATCCTCCAGGAAGGGAGACCCGCGCCCTACCCAGCCGAGCGAGCAAAGGCCCTAGAACCAGGACCGAAGCACGCATGGTTTTGACCAGGTCATAAGGGGCTTCATGGCTGTCGAGGTTACTGGAATTCACCTGAACCTGATGGCCCTCAGTTTTCACCTGAGCGCCGAGGTCGGTCAAGAGCTTCTTGATCGTTCTGATATCTCTCAGGTCGGGGACGTTACGATAGACATTCCATCCCTCAGCAAGAAGGGCCGAGACCAATATAGGCAAGGCTGCATTCTTTGCCCCGCTGATGGTCACCGTGCCTTGTAAACGGTGGCCCCCTTCGACAATGATCTTTTCCATTCGAGGTCCTCTTTCGGAGTCAATCAGGTATGCAAAGGTGATGAGCCGGGTCCAAGCCCGTCTTGTATTTGATATCGGTCTATGGCAGAATGGTCAAGGATGTTTGTCCCCCCCTTGCCAAAAGGGGAAAAGCTGTCAACATATAGCGAGCGTATAAACTGTCCCTTGGATTCATAGCCTATTCATTTCTGGGAAAGCCCCTTCGCATGAAAGGCGAAACAAGCTGTTTCAACACTCGCGCTCTCATCCACTATGTGAGAGCCAAACGCCCTGAGAATCTGCCCCTCCTCTGGGAACCCCTAAAGGGGAAGATCGCAGACGGGGAAGATCCCGAGCGCTTTTTGAGTGATCCGAAAAATCGTGTCAGTATCGAGATCTGCCGGGACATCATGGAGCAAGCCAAAAAGGCCACCTCCGACGACATGGCTGTGTATAAAGCAGCCTTGGAGCAAGGAAGGCAAAGAGAAGGCAGTCGCACCCAGCAAAGATGGGCCCGGGCCTTTTCTGGCCCGAGGCACGCCATTCGGAATGCCCAAGAAATGAATGGCAGGCTTCTCGGTGGCACAGAAATCGAAATTGTCTCAGTCTCCGACACTCATGCTCTGGTCCGATTCCACTGGTCTAAGGATCTTCCCCTGACCCGTGATTTTTGTCTGTTCGCCAAGGGGATATACCAGGCCATACCTACCACGTTTCATCTTTCCCCGGCGAGACTGTGGGAAAGAGTCTGCTTTTTTCAAGGGGGGCCTTACTGCGAATACGAAATGTGGTGGGATAAGAAGCCCTCGCCCACGATTTCTCGCCTGATGCCTGCATTTCGAAAAAGGGTGTCTCGGTCGCCGGAAAGTCGGAAAGGAAAAGGCGAAAACCAAACCAGTATCCCGAATGAGGAAGCCACAAGTCTTCCTGAGAGCCCCCCAAAGAAGGTTATTGACCAGAATCAGATGGTGAGTCCTCCTGCCAGCTCTGACGCTCAAGAAAAGGCCACACATGTTATGGGCACTGATCAACCCATAACCGAGAAAGGCCCATCCCAGGCCCCCACAACGCCTCAAAGGCCAGCAGCCGTTATCTCTCAATTGAACAACCTTTTCACTGGCATTCAGGAACGTCTCTCCCTGATGCTCATGGATATGGACCCTCGCCATTCTCATTTTGAACACCTTAAGGGCATAGAGGAGATGATTCAACAGGGGACGAAGCTGACCAAACCCCTCTCGGGAGTTCCCAGTGAAAGCCAGGATCAGATCGAGGTGGGTCATCTAAAACAAAAGCCAAGGACTAAAGAACAAAGATGGCCTAGAGAGATCATGCCGGCAGCAGAGACGGTCCTTTTAGTCGATGATGAAGATATGCTCGTTGATATTGGCCGGCAGATGCTCAAAGCGCTGGGTTACCAAGTGATGGTAGCAAGAACGGGTGGAGAGGCAGTGGAGATCTACGAGAAAAACCGGGACAGGATAGACATGGTCATGCTTGATATGATCATGCCGGACATGGGCGGCGCGCAGGTCTGTGATCGAATGAAGGAGGTCAACCCCGATCTTAAGATTCTTGTTTCAAGCGGATACGCCATAGAGGGTGAGGCCCAACGGACCCTGGCAAAGGGGTGCCATGGCTTCATACAGAAGCCCTTTTCCCTTAAGCAGCTTTCAGAGAAAATCCGGGACATTCTGGATAGTCATTCATAGATTCGGCAGTGAAGGGATCAAAAATCCCTAAATCTCTGAGATGGCGGGCGCCCTTCTTTGTCCCACCCCCGGAGGTGGTAGTAATCAGCAACCATCTCATCGAGTTCAGCCTCGTGGATATGGTGCCCGGTTTTCAGGGCCTCCTTGTAGAGCCGTGCGGGTAGCCTGTCGTCTTTTCGCGTTAATCCCTCTTGCAGGTTGAAGTTGCGCACCCTGTCCGACACATGGGCGCTGATGGCCGCCAGGCTGGCCTGGTCGGTCTTAAGGCCTGTGGTTCCTTGCACCATCTCGCCCAGAACCTCCCACGGGTAAAGGTCCCGATAGAAACGGCACAGGA
>Ga0180434_10007326_pt1 | contig 12438 bp, 7 predicted proteins | sample SS_ome_7_FD_132453 | JGI IMG/M metagenome (GOLD analysis project Ga0180434, IMG submission 132453) | Hypersaline lake sediment archaeal communities from the Salton Sea, California, USA - SS_1_D_2 metaG | ecosystem: Environmental > Aquatic > Non-marine Saline and Alkaline > Hypersaline > Sediment... | reverse complement strand
TGATCCTGCTGCTCGGCTTCCTGCTGGGCTCGGTCGCAGCGGTGGCGATGATCATTACCGGTACCGCTCTGAACGAGGCCCACCGCACCGGTCGGGCGGACTTCAGACAGATCCGGCAGGGCTGGTCGACGGTAGCCGGTGATTTCCGCCGGATATTCCGGCGCTGACATGTCCGCCTGGCCCGGAGAGGGTGCCGGACGCCTGCCGCTGTCGATACGAGTGGTGCTCGTCCTCTTCGTTCTCGCTCTGCCCTTTCATACCTACCGGTTCCTCCAGGTCGGCGGCAGCGGTCTGATCAGGCTCGACTGGCTGGCCGGGGGGCTGCTCTGTGCCCTGGTCGTGATCGACCTGATCCTGTCGGCGCGGACCATCCGCCTCGGCTACGTCGGGAGCGGCATCCTCGCTCTCTGCGGCATCTTCCTGCTCTCGCTGACCGGTCTCGTGATGAGTTACCTGAGCGACCTGCTCCGCTTCATGCTCTTTTTCATCCAGGTCCTCGTGCAGATCCTGGTGGTCCTGGCGATCCTGAATATCGCCGACAGCCGGGCTGCCCTGAGGATCCTCCTGAAGACGTGGTTCTTTCTTGCGGTCGGGATATCGCTCTACGCTCTCTATCAGACCCTGGCACGCAACTACGGTCTGCCTCTGGCTTATCTGCCGGTCCTGAACCCGGGCATAGACAAGATCTGGCAGTCGGGAGGTACCTTCGGCCTGTTCACCCGCCCGTCATCGGTTTTCGCAGAGCCCAGCTTTCTCGGCTCTTTCCTCCTCGGGCCACTGCTCCTGCTCGGCTATCTGCATGCCGCCAGCCGGAGCGACTCGATCATTTTCAGGACCAGGCAGAGGCAGATGCTGGCCCTCTCGGTCATCGGGGCGGCGTTCATCCTGACCTTCAGCCTTTCAGCTTTCCTGGCTCTGGCGCTGACCCTGCTGACAGTGGTTCTGATGCGACTCGACCGGAAGGTGATGCTGCGGGCTCTCAGAACGAGCGGTCTGGTGATCGTTTTCCTGGTGGTGGGGATCCAGGTTTCGGGAATCCTGGATTTCGTCTCCGCGTTCGAACGGGTTTCCCGGATATCGGGATCGATTACCAGCCAGGGTATGGAACAGGTCGCCGACGGTTCCTTCCAGGCGCAGTGGGCCCGGAACTCGACCGCGATCGAGATCTGGTGGAGAAGGAATCCCGTCACGGGTCTGGGTTTCCGTCGCTACGAGATCCTCTCCCGGACGGTCCAGGGCCCGGACTGGTACGGCGGCAAGGCGGATGTGTCGATGATGCACGGTCTGCATCTCAGGGTGCTCGTAGAAACGGGGCTGATCGGTCTCACGGCCCTGCTCATCTTCTGGATCGGTACGGTCCGGACCCTGCGCCGGAGAGCCCGGGAACTGCTCCCCCGTGCCGAGGGAACCCTGTTGCAGGCCATCTCGATCGCCCTCCTGGGATTCTTCTTCTTCTCGATCTTCCGGGGCGGCCTGGCCAGACCGGAATTGTGGACCCTGCTGGCTTTTGCCGGACTCGGGCTGCAGATGACGGCGAGTACCGGCCGCGGAGGAGGTCCGGGGTGGATTTCCGGCTGATCGCGTTCTACCTGCCGCAGTATCACCCGATACCCGAAAACGATCGCTGGTGGGGCCGGGGCTTCACCGAGTGGACCAATGTCAGACGGGCCGAACCTCTTTTCCCGGGCCACCATCAGCCTCATGTACCGACGACGCTGGGGTACTATGACCTGCGCGATCCGCAGATCCGGGCGGCCCAGGCCGGACTGGCCCGGGCGGCAGGAATCGAGGCCTTCTGCTACTGGCACTACTGGTTCGCGGGCCGCCGGCTGCTCGACCTTCCCTTCACGGAGGTCCTGCGTTCCGGGGAACCCGATTACCCCTTCTGTCTGGCCTGGGCCAATCAGTCGTGGACCGGCATCTGGCACGGTTCTCCCGGCCGGATCCTCATGGAACAGACCTATCCCGGGAAGTCCGATCACGAGCGGCACTTCCGGAGCCTCCTGCCGGCTTTCACCGATCCCCGGTACCTGACCTGCGAGGGCCGGCCGGTCTTCATCCTCTACGCTCCCGGAGAGATGCCGCGGTTGAAGGAATTCACCGATCTCTGGCGCGAACGCGCCGTCCGCGAGGGGCTGCCCGGACTGCATCTTCTGGCGGTGGCCGGACCGCGCTTCGATTTCCGCCGCCACGGTCTGGACGGGATCGTCCTCGACAATCCGACGATCATGTTCGCCGGGAGGAAATGGGCTCCGGGCCGGCTCGTGCGCAGAGCCCTCCGCCGGCCCGGTCTGCGCACGACCGGTTCCCTCTCGCACGGGAGCCGCCGGGGACCGAGGATCATATCCTACCGGCGCGCGATCGCACGCGGTCTCCCGCGCCCGGGTCCGGGGCGGTATCCCTGCGTGATACCGAACTGGGACAATACTCCGCGGGCGGGCAGCCGCGGCGTCGTTCTGCAGGGCTCCACCCCGGGCCTGTTCGAACGTCACCTCGGTGAAGCTCTCCGCCAGGTCGCGGAGCGGGAGTGGGAGGACCGGTTCGTCTTCATCAAATCCTGGAACGAGTGGGCCGAGGGCAATTTCCTGGAACCGGAAGAACGTCATGGTGAGGGCTACCTCGAAGCCGTACGCCGGGCCCAAGACGGAGTCGCGGGATCATGACGGAGAGAACCCGGCAGAGGCGGGTGCTCTTCGTGAGTTCGGTGCATCCCGAGCCCCCTTTCGGAGGCGAGCGCATCCGCTGTTACCATCTGCTCGACGGCCTCTCGCGCGAGTATGCAGTTGCCTTCCTCTCGCATGAGGAACTGACATCGGAACCTCTGGCACAGAGAGTGCGATCTCTGCCGCTCCTGCCTGCTCCCCTGCAGGGGCGGTCACCCCGGGCGCGGTTCACGAGGATCGGCGGGCTCTTCCGTCCCCGGCCGGCGTGGAGCGCTGCCCTCACGGAGGCCTGTGATCGTTTCGATCCGGCCCTGATCTGGTTCGATTACGGGTTCTGGGGACAGTACCTCGCAGATATCCCCTCCCCCCGGGTTCCGACCGTACTCGGAACCCACAACGTCCAGTCCGATATCGTGAAAGGGAATCTGCGGCCTCTGCCCCCCGGTCCCCGGCTGGTCGCTGCCCGGGTGCGGTACCATGCCCAGCGGTGGCACGAACGTCGCTATACCGGCCGTTTCGATTGCGTCGTCAGCGTCAGCGAGGAGGATCGCCGGCACTATGCCCGTTTCTGCGGCGACGGGCGGAGCCGGCTCATCCCCAACTTCATCGACGAGGAACGCTACCGGCCTGAACATCCCCTGCCCCGGGGAGACTCAGAGATGGTGATGACCGCGAATTTCGCTTCCTCTCAGAACCGATTCGGGGCGGAATGGCTGCTCGAGGAGGTCTGGCCCCGGATCGCGGCCCGGAATCCGGAAGCCCGTCTGGCACTGGTGGGGCGGGGATCGGAGGAGGTGGGCCGCCGGTTCGGTTCCCTGCCCGGGGTATCCGTCACGGGCGAGGTTGATTCGGTTGTGCCCTGGCTGCGTCAGGCCGCGCTCGCAGTGGTCCCGATACGTCATGGCAGCGGTGCCCGGCTGAAGATACTCGAGGCTCTGGCCTGCGAGACACCCCTGGTGAGTACCACCCTGGGAGCCCGGGGCATCGCGGTGACGAACGGCGAGAGTGCGATCATCGCCGACGATACGGACGCTTTCGCCCGAGCCGCAGTGCGACTCCTTGCCGACCGGTCGGAAAGAGAGATGATCGCTGCCGCCGGGCTCGACGTGCTGCGCCGGGAGTACACCCTGGACGTCAACACCGTCAGGCTCGTGAATCTGGTTGAAGAACTCGTCGGGCCGTGATACGTCAGGAATGGTCACCGGAGGACGGAGAATCCGGGGCTGATCGGCCGAAGGTGTCACGCACAGTCCGCCGCGGCAGGAGCATGCATGACAGATTCCTCTCCCACCCCGACTCTCTGGGCCGGGATCTCCCGGATCGCAGCCCGGTATCCCGGACAGCCGGCCATCACGGCTCCGGGCCGCCGGGCGCTCGACTATCGCGGGCTCCACGACCACCTCGAGGAACTTCGCCGGTCATTCCGGGCCCGGGGGATCGGACGGAACGACCGGGTCGCGATCGTGCTGCCCAACGGTCCGGAGATGGCTGTCGCCTTCGGGGCGGTGGCGGGCACAGCCACAGCGGCCCCGCTGAATCCGGCCTACCGCGCCGAGGAATACGAGTTCTACCTGAATGATCTCGGCGCCCGCGCCCTGCTCGTCGGGGAAGGTGCCGACACGCCGGCCCGGACGGCTGCAGCGATCCTGGGTATCCCGGTGGTCGAGATCGCGGCCGAGAGCGACGGGCCTGCCGGCCGGTTCACACTCCGCTCGGAGACCGGGTACCCGCCGCTGGAGGACGAACCTGTCCGGGCCGGGGATATCGCGCTCGTTCTGCACACCTCCGGCACCACCTCGCGACCGAAGATCGTTCCCCTGAGCCAGCAGAACCTGGCAGCTTCGGCCGCCAATATCCGGCAGACTCTGAACCTGACCGGGACCGACCGCTGCCTGAACGTCATGCCTCTCTTCCATATCCACGGCCTGATGGGTGTGGTGGCATCCACGCTCACCTCAGGGGGATCGATCGTCTGCTGCCCCGGTTTCGATGAAGAGCGCTTCTTCGACTGGGCCAGGGAGTTCTCACCCACCTGGTATTCGGCCGTGCCGACCATGCACCAGGCGGTTCTGGCCCGCCTCAGGACCGAACCCGGCCTGGCGGAGGAATTCGGATTGCGGTTCATCCGTTCCTCCTCCGCCTCCCTGCCGCCGGATGTCATGGAGGAACTCCGGACGCGTTTCGGCGCACCCGTCATCGAGGCCTACGGGATGACCGAGGCGGCCCACCAGATGGCGAGCAATCCACTGCCGCCCGGCAGGCAGAAGCCGGGTTCGGTCGGGTGCGGCACCGGGGTTGCGATCAGCATCATGGATCCCGCCGGTGAGATGCTGCCGGCCGGTGCCGAAGGTGAGATCGTCATCAGGGGACCGAACGTGACCGCGGGATATGAGAACAACCCCGAAGCGAACTCCGGGGCGTTCAGGGGGGAGTGGTTCCGGACCGGTGATCAGGGATACCTGGATGAGGATGGCTATCTCTTCATCTCGGGACGGATCAAGGAGATCGTCAACCGGGGTGGTGAAAAGATTTCCCCCCGGGAAGTCGATGAGGTCCTGACCGCCCATCCGCACGTGTTCCAGGCGGTTGCCTTCGCCGTGCCGCACGAACGCCTCGGGGAGGACCTCGCCGCCGTGGTCGTACCGGAGCCGGGGGCCGGGGTGACCGAAGGGGAGCTCCGGGCGTTCGCCCTGGAGCGCCTGGCGGAATTCAAGGTGCCGGGCCAGATCGTCTTCACCGACCGGATTCCGAAGGGCCCGACCGGCAAACTGCAGCGGATCGGCCTCTGGGAACAGCTCGAAGATCTGCTGTCACCGGAACATGCCCGGCCCGAGGGCGCAGTCGAAGAGACCATCGCAGCCCTCTGGTCAGATATCCTCGGCCGCACCGGAATCGGGCGCACAGACAACTTCTTCCGGCTGGGAGGCGATTCGCTCGCAGCCACGCGGGTGACGACCGGTCTGACGGATGCTTTCGGGGTACAGATCCCGATCATCGCGCTCTTCACCGAACCGACGGTGGCGGGACTGGCCCGGGAAGTTTCGGCAGCAGGAGCCGGGGCGGGCGAGCCGGGTGAGGCCGACCTGCGCCGCGCTCTCGATGAGGTCGAGAGCCTCTCAGAGGATGAGGTCGATCGACGTCTGGCGCGAACCGGTCGTGACGAGGCGGAGACCGGTCCGGGGACAGGGTGATGACCGGCGATACGCGGGATATCAACGATCGTCTCGCGCGTCTCTCTCCCGGGCGCCGCCGACTCCTCGAACAGCTTCTCGCGGAGAGGTCCGGGCGAAGTCCGGACGGGGGAGGCATCCCGTCCCGGCGCGGTCCGGGACCGTACCCGCTCTCCTCCACCCAGAGGCGGCTCTGGTTTCTCGACCGTTTCGCACCGGGAAGTGCCGGCTTCAACGTCTGGCAGGCGCTCCGGCTGACCGGAGAGATATCCGTCCCGGCCCTGGAACAGGCTCTGGCCGATGTATGCCAGCGGCATGAAACCCTGCGGACGATATTCGATGAGATCGACGGCGAGCCGGTTCAGAGGGTCGTGGAGAGTCCGGGAGAGTGCCTCACGATCGTTCCGGTCGGCCCCCGGGGAGAAGGCGGGGCTCTCGAGGAGGTCCGCCGGCTGGCTTCGGCGGAAGCCGGACGACCGTTCGATCTGCGGGGAGAGGTTCCGTTCCGGGCCGTTCTCTATCAATCCGGCCGGGAGGAGGCGGTGCTCCTCCTGGTCATGCACCACATCAACTCCGATGCCTGGTCGCGCCGGATCCTGGCCCGCGATATCGGCCGTGCCTACTCTGCCCGGCTCTCCGGCCGGGAACCCCTGCCGCTGCACTACATCGACTATACCCTCTGGCAGAATGAACGGCTGGAAGGAGAAGATGTCCGGGCCCAGCTCGCGTGGTGGTATCGGGAACTGGAGGGGAGCGGTGATCCCCTCGATCTGCCGACCGACCATCTGCGGCCGCCGGTTCTCTCCGACCGCGGTTCCGAGGTACGGATCGCCCTGCCGCCCGACACTGTCGGGTCACTCAAGGAGCTCGTCCAGGCAGAGGGGGCAACCCCGTTCATGGGGCTGGCGGCCGCCTGGGCCGCGCTCCTGCACCGCTACTGCGCCCAGGAGGAGCTCTGCCTCGGATTCCCGGTGGCCGGCCGGCTGAGGCCCGAACTCGAGGACCAGATCGGATTCTACGCCAATACCCTCGTACTGCGGGTCGATTTCCGGGCTGAGCCCGGCTTCAGGGAACTCCTCGGTCAGATCCGGGAGAAGACCCTGGGCGCTCTGGCGAACCAGGAAGTTCCCTTCGACCGGGTGGTGGAGGAGATCCAGCCTGAGCGGGATCCGAGTCACTCCCCCCTCTACCAGGCGGCGATCACCTACCAGGACATCCCGGTCGTGGAGCCCTGTTTCGCCGGTTGCGGTGTCGAAGAGCTGGACATCGAACCGCAGGTGGCCTCCCTCGAACTCTATCTGGCGGTGAAGTCGACTGCCGCCGGCTTCGATTGCCGGCTGCGATTCAACACCGATCTCTTCGCCCCGGAATCGATGCAGCGGTACCTCGAGCGGCTCTGCCGGTTGATCGAGAACGGCGGGGCCGATCCCGACCGGCCGACGGGCAGGCTCTCCCTGTTCCTGCCCGGCGAGAAAGAGCTACTGCTCGAGACCTTCAACGATACCCGGCGGGAGTACCCCCGGGAGAGCAGCCTGCCCCGGGAATTCAGGCGGATCGCAGCTCAGCACCCCGAGCGCCAGGCCGTGACAGCCGTGGACGGTTCACTCTCCTACCGGGAGCTGGACCGGGTCTCCGACAGGATCGCCGATCGCCTGGCGCAGGCCGGCGTCGGAAGGGGCGCGGTAGTGGCGATCGGGGCCGGGCGTACGGCGGGGACCATCGCTGCCCTGCTCGGTGTTCTGAAGAGGGGAGCAGCCTATTTTCCGCTCGATCCTGATGATCCCGAGGCCCGGGTCCGCTTCATGCTCGAGGATGCCGGGGCGCACGTACTGCTGCGCCACGATCGCAGCAGCGGGGAGCCGGCCGGCCTCGACATCACGTATCTGGATGCAGGAAGGCCGGCTGCCGGGACCGGTCGGGAGGGTGCCGGGAGCCGGTGCGACCCGGAACCCGACGATCCGGCCTACATCATGTACACTTCGGGATCCACGGGAACCCCGAAAGGGGTGGTAGTCACGCACCGGAACATCCTCCGGCTGGTGTGGGGAACGGATTATTTCGATCCCGGGGCCGAGCAGACCTTCCTCCACCTGGCGCCGCTGGCCTTTGACGCCTCGACCTTCGAGATCTGGGCTCCCCTGATGCACGGTCACCGCTGTGTGGTTTCTCCCGACCAGATTCCATCAGCTTCGGAACTGGGGACGATGATCAGGGACGAGGGGATCACCGTCCTGTTCCTGACGACGACGTATTTCAACGCTCTGATCGATGAATCCCCGGAGACCCTGCAGGGGCCCGCGACCATCTCGATCGGCGGCGAGGCGCTGAGTCCCGATCACATCCAGCGCGCCCTCGAACATCTGCCGGAAGCGGTCCTGAAGAACGGGTACGGTCCGACCGAGACGACGACCTTCGGGACCACCTGGACCATCACCCGCCGGGACTGGACCGGCGCCCGGTCCATCCCGATCGGCCGGCCACTGGCGAATTCGACAGCCCATATCCTCGATCGGGCGGGTCAACTCTGTCCGATCGGGATCCCCGGAGAACTCTGTCTCGGCGGTGACGGTGTTGCCCTCGGATACGTGCACCGCCCTGAACTGACAGCCGAACGCTTCATCCCCGATCCCTTCAGCAGTGAACCGGAGGCCCGGCTCTACCGCACCGGTGATCTCTGCCGCTGGCTCGAGAGCGGAGATATCGAATACATCGGCCGTATGGATGAACAGATCAAGATCCGGGGGCACCGGATCGAACCGGGCGAAGTCGAGAATGTGCTCCGCCGGCACCCCGATGTGCAGGACGTCGCGACGGCGGTCCGCACTGGCCCCGGCGGAGGCCTCAGGCTGGAGGCCTTCTTCGTGCCCGAGCCCGGCACCGCCCTTTCTGCCCCGGTGCTGGGAGAGTGGCTCCGGGAACGTCTCCCGGCCTGGATGGTGCCCGCCGCCATGACGCCCATCGATGCTGTTCCCCTGACCCCGAGAGGGAAACTCGACCGGAGGGCTCTGCCGGCTTCCCGTCCGTTGGAACATGACCGGGAACGAGCGCAGTGGCGTCCGGGCACGACCCTGGAACTGCAGCTGATCACGATCTGGGAGGAGGTCCTGGATACCTCGCCCGTGGCACCCGATGATGACTTCTTCGATCTCGGCGGTCATTCCCTGCTGGCTCTGAAGCTCTTCAACCGGATCGAGCAGCAGATCGGGCCGAAACTGCCTCTGGCCACCCTCTTCACGGCTCCGACCGTGGCTGCTCTGGCCGGGGTCATCGAACGATCCGACTGGGAAGCAATCTGGTCGTCGCTCGTTCCGATCAGCCGGAGGGGCGAGGGGCGTCCCTTCTTCTGTGTTCACGGCCTGCAGGGCAATGTCGTCGGGCAGGTGGGAGTGGCCAGGAGCTTCAGATCGCAGCGGCCCTACTACGGGTTGCAGGCAGTCGGTTTGAGCGGTGATGATCCCCCCTTCAACACGATTGAGGAGATGGCGGCGCATTATCTCGAGGAGATCCGTTCGGTGCAGCCCCGGGGTCCCTATTTCGTGGGTGGTCTCTGTTTCGGGGGTCTGGTAGCGCTGGAGATGGCCCGGATCCTGGCCGAAGAGGGAACAGAACCCGGTCGCCTGGTGCTCATCGATCCCCCCCCGCCCAGAGTACACTACCTGGGTGCGACGGCTCTCCTCCGGACTCTCGGCAGCTCGCTCGTTCCGAAACTGCGTCATACGTTGCTGCGCCGCTATCGGACGACCCCTGAAAACCCGGCCATGACGGATCTCGGACGCCATCACCTGGCGCTCAGGAAGACATACCGGCCCCGTCGGATTCGGGTTCCGACGCTGCTGATCACCTCGCGTTACTACGGCCCTCATCGCGAGCCCGACCGGGGCCGGCTCTGGCGGTTCCGCCTGCTCTGCGGGATGGAAATCGAGCACTGCCGCATGCCGGGCAGTCACGATCAGCTGCTCGAAGAACCGCTGGTCGGAGAGGTCGCGGGACTGATACGCGACTACCTGCGTGCCGATGTTCACCGGTGAACCGGATTCCGGCAATGTCCGGGCGGGACTCTGGTACCTCATGCCGGAGGGACCGGATCGGGTCGATCGGGATCGATCCGATGCCGACCGGATCCTCCCGCCCGATGAACGGAAACGGGCGGCAGCCTTTCGCGATGACGAAGACAGGAACAGGTACCTCACCTCACGGGTATACCTGCGGCTGATCCTCGGGGCCTGTCTGAGACGCCCCCCCGGATCCCTGCTCCTGGGGTACGAAGCCGGTGGACGACCGGTTCTCCAGCCGGCTGACCCGACCCCCCGAATCCGCTTCAGCCTGTCGCGATCGGAACGCGCGGTCATGGTCGGAATCTGCCGGGAGAGTGACCTCGGGGTGGATCTCGAGGCGGTACGCCCGCTCGACGATCTGGATCAGCTGGCCGGGAGGGTTCTCGACCCCGAAGAACGGTCCCGCTGGAGTGGATTCGAGGGTGAGGATCGCCTGATACAGTTCTACCGCTACTGGACCTGCAAGGAAGCGATCATGAAGGCGCTCGGCAGAGGACTCGCCCTGGCACCGGACCGGATCGGTCTGGGGTTCCATGATCCGGCGCCGCCCCGGGTGGAACGGCTCTCGTTGAGTGAGGGTGTCGCCCCGGCGGGGTGGACCCTGCGGAGCACGGTGATCGGGGGCTGTGCCTGTGCCGCGGCGCTGCCCCGCGCCGGAGCGGATATTGAAACCCTCTGGCAGGGTTCCGAACTCTTCGAACCGGGATCAGAGATACCGACACTGTAATCATCCCGGAAGCGGGGGAGTATCCCTCCCGGTTCCATCCAGGTATCCGAAGGCTGCCAGAACATCGTGGAAGCGGTGATTCAGCTCACTGATCGTCCCCGGTGCCAGTTTGCGCCGATGGTCGCCGGGTTCGACCTGACGCCGGTGGCGGGTGACATCCTCGACTGCCGGCCGGCTCCGGGCGGCTTCCGCGATCAGTCCGGTCTTCAGGCTGGATGTGATCGGGAGCCGGCAGTGATCGAGGAGAGCCTCGAGCCAGCCGGAGAAATCGCCGATCATCTGCTCGTAGGTGAGAGTCAGAACGTGGGGGTCGGGCAGGAGATGTGCCCGGTACTCCTCGTAACTCGTCAGGAACGGTTCGTATTCACCCAGGATCCAGGTGTCGATGTCGAGCCGGCGGGCCGCCCTGATGCGGGCCTGGAAAGCCCGCCGGCGGTCCCGCCGGGAGGGCAGGGCATGGGTGTGCCGCATCGAGAAGTAGAGCGAAGTGAGAACGTCCCGGGGATCACGGACCATGAGGACTGTCAGCGGAGCAGGGTTCGCAGCATCGGGATGCGGGAACCACGGCACATACCGGGTGAAGACGCTGTAGAGGAAACCGCGGGGATGGAAGAGGGGGGGGGTGGTGTCCGTGCCGGTTGCGGGAGTCATCTCGTACGGACAGGGGTGTTCGCCGGCGAAGGCGAGGTTCTCGAAGTCCACGGGGATGAGGCCGGCTTCAGCGGAACACCTCATCAGGATGTGGCGCGTATACCGGGTGGCGGATTTGCCGACGCTGTAGTGAGCGATGCTGGGATGGTCACCGGCGGCCGGCGGTCTGCCGGCAAAAAGACGCAGTTCGACGGCGAAGGTCCGGTCGAGGTAGCGCCGGTGCACGGGACCGAACCGGTGGAGCCGGTATTTCAGGCGGCGTTTGATCCAGCGGGCGGTTTCCCTGAGGTGCGACGGTTTTTTCATCGGCTCTACCCTGCCACGGTTCACTCTGTAACTTATATCGTGCGGATGACGCGGGAAGTATCTTCGCTCGGCAACCGGAGGGAACCCGTCGAACCATGTCCCGGAGAAGAGGATTCGAGTCTGTGCCGGAGATCGTGAGTCCCCAGCATGATCTCCTGCTGGGGGCCGCCCTCTTTCCGGGCGGGAAGGCGGTTCAGGCCTGGCGGGAGTGGCAGGCTTCGGTCAGGGAACACGGCCTCGAACCGGGATCTCACAACCTCTTTCCGATGGTTCTGAGAAACCTGCGTGATCGGGTCGAAGACGATCCGGTCCTGGACTCCCTGCAGCCATACCGGCACAGCGTCTGGCTCAGGAACAGGCAGCTCTCTCACGACCTCCTGCCGGCGGTCTCCCGGCTCTGCGAGGCCGGTTTCAGAACACTCCTGCTCAAGGGCGCCGCGCTGACGGCCCCCTACTATCGCGACCCGACCCTCCGCCCGCAGTCCGATCTGGATGTCCTGGTCCCCGCCGCTGAATTCGCCGCCGCCTGCCGATATCTCCCCGATCACGGCTGGATGCCGAAGGGACACGGGTTGGCAGTGATCGACCCCCGGTTCAAGAGCGAGATCCAGTTCGCCGGTCCCGCGGGCATGATCCTCGATCTCCATTCGCGTCCCCTCGATGATGCTGCCCCGGATCTCCGGCTCGAGGATCTCTTCTGGGAGGCCTCGGTGGCGGTGTCGGTCGAGGGGATCGAGACACGAGCCTTCTGCGCCTCGGACAACCTGCTGCATGTCTGTCTTCACGGGCAGAAACGGGATCCGATCCCTCATCTGCAGTGGGTCACCGACGCCCTGATGATTCTGGATCGCGGCGGAGACGATATC
>Ga0180434_10007323_pt1 | contig 12442 bp, 13 predicted proteins | sample SS_ome_7_FD_132453 | JGI IMG/M metagenome (GOLD analysis project Ga0180434, IMG submission 132453) | Hypersaline lake sediment archaeal communities from the Salton Sea, California, USA - SS_1_D_2 metaG | ecosystem: Environmental > Aquatic > Non-marine Saline and Alkaline > Hypersaline >... | reverse complement strand
TGCTTGGCGATGCCCTCCCGGACCTCGTAGGTCAAATTCAGGCCCGGAAAGGTCGGATACTTCACCTCCAGCTCATCGACGATGCGCAGGCTGTGGATGTTGTGGTTGAAGCCGCCGTCTTGGGCGAGGAGCTCGTTGAGGGTTTTTTCCCCACTGTGACCGAAGGGGGGGTGCCCCATGTCGTGGGCCAAGGCCACCGCCTCGGTGAGGTCCTCGTTCACCCCCAGGGCCCGGGCGATGGAGCGGGCGATCTGGGCCACCTCTATGGTGTGGGTCAGGCGGGTGCGGAAGTAGTCCCCCTCGTGGTAGACGAAGACCTGGGTCTTGTATTCCAGGCGCCGGAAGGCGCCGGTGTGGATGATACGGTCCCGATCCCGCTGAAAGGGGGTGCGGATGTCGTCCTCGTCCTCATCGAAGCGGCGTCCCCGGGTGCGGGCGGCAAAAGAGGCATAGGGCGCCAGGTGCTCCAGCTCCCAGGCCTCGGTCTTTTCCCTGATGTTCATCGGCTTTCGTCTCCGTCCGATCTCGAGGCGCGGGTGAGAAAAAGAGGCCCCGGGCGGATCAGGACTTGATATCGAGCTTTTGGACCGTGGCGCCGCCCACCGGTTTCACGGAGAACACCTCGGGGAGGGCAGGCCCCTCCTCCTGTTTTTTTTCATCCGCGTTCTCGTCGTCCGGTTGTTCGGGGGTGAAGGCGGCGGCGATCTTCTCGGCGAAGAGCTTTTCCGCCCCCTGTTTCACCAGCGCCACCGCGCATCCGCCGAAGCCGCCGCCGGTCATCCGGGCGCCCATCACCCCGTCGGTCTCCCGGGCGATATCCACCACCCGGTCCAGCTCGTCGCAGCTGACCTGGTAGTCATGCTGCAGGCTTTCGTGGGATTCGTACATCAGAGCACCGAAGCCGCATGCGTCCTTTTTCTCCAGCATCTGAACGGCCTTCTGTACCCGGTCGTTTTCGCTGATGATGTGTCGTGCCCTTTTGATGATGACGTCGTCCACGTCGCCGGCGATTTTATCCAGATCCGCCGTCTCCGCGTCCCTCAGGGCCGTGACCCCCTTCTTCTTCTTCGCGACGGCGGCCACCGCCGCCTCGCACTGGGCCCGCCGCTCGTTGTAGGCGGAGTTGTCCAGCTCCCGCTTCACCTTCGTATCCACTACCACGAAGCCGGCGTCCTTGAACGCCACCGGCACCTGTTTGTAACTCTGGTCCCGGCAGTCGATGAACAGGGCGTGGTCCTCGGTGCAGAGGAGCGTCGCCATCTGGTCCATGATGCCGCAGTTGACGCCCACGAAATTCTGCTCGGCCCTCCGGGCGATCTTGGCGAGCTCCAGCCGGTCGATGTCGTGCTCGAAGAGCGACGCGATTAGAAGCCCGCTCGCCACCTCCAGGGCCGCCGAGGAAGATAATCCTGAGCCGATGGGGACGTCGCTTCGAAGCAGCACCCAGAAGCCGTTGAGGGAATATGAGTCTTTTTTCATCTCCTCGATGACGCCCATCAGGTAGTCCACCCAGCGATCCCGCTTTGTGAGCTTCTCCCGGATGTGAAACTCCTCCATGTCGTCGAATCCGACGGACTTGGCCTTCACCAGGTCACCGTACATGGGCCGGGCGGTGGCGTAGGTCCGCCGGTCTATGGCGATGGGGAGGACGAAGCCGTCGTTGTAGTCGGTATGCTCCCCGATCAGGTTGACCCGACCCGGGGCGGTCACGAAGTAATGGGGTATTTCGGCGAAATAGCTGCCGTATGCGCTGATCATCAGGTACTGGTTGTTGTCCATGGGACGCCTTTCCTGTATGAGAATTTCGTCTGTATATAAATGGATACTATGTTCAGCCCTGGGCGAACATAACATCGATTTATAGTAGAAAACGGCCGAAATGTAAAGGAGAAAAAGCGGGGAAGGGGAGGGCAGGGTATGGAAGCGACGCAGTCACTATTTTTTATTTTTATGTGCGATTTTTCTTGACAGCGGATGAAACTGTGGTATTGTTATCTTAACGTTGTTATGTTATCAATGTTACATGAAACGAGAGAGTGAATGTCACGGGAGGGAAAGGGGAAGGGGCGCCGGGTCGTCCGGAGTCGATTGGAGGAGGGCGCTGTGTATAGGAGAGCGGTGGCGTATCCCACAGAGAGAGATTAAAGATTAATCATAGAAATACGAGAAACACCAATGACCAGACCGGAAAATCCTGAATTGAGACAATCCATCCTCGATGTCGCCTCGGAGCTGGTGGCGACGGAGGGGGTCCAGGCCGCCACCATGCGGAAGATCGCCGACAAGGCCGGCGTCAGCGCCACGACCATCTACTACTACTTCGGTGATCGGACCGGGCTCTTTGAGGCCATCAAGTTCGACATTATCGATCGGCTCGTGTCCCATCTCGACGGGCGGGTGGATGGCACCGCCCCCCACCGGGAGCAGATCGATGCGCTGCTGCGGTCGTTTATCTATTGGTATATTGAAAATACGAACCTGGCGGATCTGCTGTTCGAAAAGCTCCCCGCCAACCTGGAGGTGACGGAAGAGGAGATGGGGCGATACTACCGGGCCCAGAATTTCTCCGTGGAGATCATGGAGCGGGCGAAGGACGCCGGCGTCGTTCGGAGCGACGATGTGGCCCTGGACGCATCGGTGGCCCTGGGGGCGATATACGGCATTGCAAAGCTCATCTGTGAAAACCGGCTGCCGGTCCAGTACTGGGAGAATCCGGAGCCGGTCATCGAGAGAACCATTGAGATGGTGCGTGTGTTTATGACATATCCCGACAGAGACGAAAAAGCAGGAGGAGACGAATCATGAAGATACTGATGCTCAACGGCGGTCCCCGAAAGAAAGGGAATACGGCGACGGTGCTCAAAGAGCTGGCTGACGCCCTGGAGAAAAACCACGAGGTTCAGTGGGTCGATGTCTACGGCCTCGAGCTGAAGCCGTGCATGGGCTGCCTCAAGTGTCGGCCCGACGGCGAGTGCGTTCTGCCCCAGGACGGCGCCCATGCCGTGGGGAAAATGATCGACGAGACCGACGCCCTGGTGGTGGGTACCCCCACCTACTGGGGCAACATGACCGGGCCCCTGAAGATACTGTTCGACCGAAGCGTCCCCCGGATCGAGTATATCGGCGGCGGGATGCTCCCCAAGCCGAACCACAAGGGAAAGCCCGCGGTCATCGTAACGGCCTCCGCGGCCCCCTGGCCGTTCAACCTGATAAAGAGCCAGAGCGGCGGCGCCGTGCAGTCGGTGAAAACGGTGATGAAGAGCGGGGGGTACCGGATCAGGGGGGTTGTCAACGTCCCGGACATGGCCAGGAAAAGCGAGATCCCCGAAAAATACCTGAAGCGGGCCCGGAAACTGGGGGAGCGGCTGTAAGCTTTTAAGGTGAATATACTGGAAGATGTCATTCAATCATACACGGAGGAGAGAAATGAAACGAACTATTGTATCGGCGGTATTGGTCCTGACGGCGGCGGCGATGCTGTGCTGCGCCGGAGATGCGGTGATCGCCACGGCGCCCTTCGAGGAGGGGCGGACGGTGACCATCGAGGTGACGGCGGGTGAGCACTTCATCCACGACATGAAGATCGGGAAGCTTATGACGATTCACAATCCCCCCACCACCGTCTTCTGGATCGAAGATATGGACGGGAATTACATCGAGACCCTGTTCATCACCGAGAAGGTGGGGACGGAAGGGTGGAAGAAAACGCCGGGTGAGGAGCCGGTGGGCACCGACCTGCGCCGCCCGGGGAGCCTCCCCACATGGGGATACCGGCGGGGGGTGGTCGCCCCGGACGGGGTATATCTCCCCACGAAGGACGACCCGATGCCCGACGCGGTCACGTCCGCGTCTCCCAAGGCGTCCTACACCCTTAACACGGTGATCCCCGAGGAGCTTGAGCGGTTTGTCGTGTTCGCCGAGTTCAACAACTCCACCGACTTCAACGACTACTACCGCTCGGATCTCACGTCCGGGGAGCCCGGGTACAACGGGAACGAGTTCACCGGCGGACAGCCGGCGGTGGTCTATGCCGCCGAGGTGGATATGACCTCCGGCGAGATGTCGTTCGTTATGGAGCTGATCGGTCACTCCAGCCCCGACAGCGCCGATGGAGAGATCGTCGATGATATGTCCCACCTGACCACGGCGACGGACATCGTCGAGAAGGTGACGATATTCGTGGAATAGTCCATCGTGCCGAAAACCATACGATGCCACACAAACGCCCCCGTATTCAGCGGGGGCTTTGTTTTGTAAAGAGGATTATACGAAATAGTCATACAGGCTATATGAAAATCATACACACTATTTACTTTCAGAGGGACGATATATACGTATTGGTACAGCATTCATACTGCAAAGGAGCACTCCATGAAGAGGTTCGCCGTTATACTGAGCGCCCTCCTTATGCTCGTGACCCTTTCGGCCGTCTCCCCGGCGGAACAGGTTCTTACAACCAGCCCCGAGACCGGGGAGATACCGATGACCATCACCGTGAAAACGGGTGATCACTACCTGCAGCCCCTGACGTTCGTGATGGTGCGCCGTGTCGACAGTCCGCCCCAGATGGCCTTCTGGATCGAGGACACCGACGGCGGGTTCATCGACACCCTATACGTCTCCCTGAAGGCGGGCACCCAGGGTTGGACCACCCTGCCCTGGGAGAAGGGGGAAATCCGCCGGGAATACTCGGTCCCCTTCTGGGCCCACCGGCGGGGGGTGATCTACCCGGACGGGCTGTATCTTCCCACCATCGACGAGCCGCTGCCCGACGTCGTGACCGGCGCCACGCCCACGGCCGATTTCACCCTGGAGACGAAGGCGCCGTCCGCCCCTCGCCGGTTCGTGGTGCTGGCGGAGTTCAACGCCCCGTGCGATTTCAACGACGTGTATCCCGCGGACAACAGGCCGGGGGAGCCCGGATACACCGGGGGAAAATGGGGAAGCGGCCAGCCGGCGATGGTCTACGCCGCAACGGTGGACCTTGACGACGGCGTCTTTACCTACGAGATGGTCCCCCTCGGCATCTCCAGCCCCGACGGAAGCGGCGGCGGGCTGACCCGGGACTTCTCCACCCTGACCACCGCGCCGGACATCCTCAAGGGCATTACCATCACCATTGGGCCAGGGGATTAGCAATCAGGCGGCATAGAGGCGACGAAAAAAATCGTCGAATGTTGTTATTCGCCGCGGATTCTCCTTGACGATCGCCATCCGGGGGGGTATACTCCACAGTCGAATCGGCCGGACAGCGGCCTGACCAACCAGGGGTGCCCGACAAGGGCTGAGATCATACCCTTCGAACCTGATCCGGATAATACCGGCGTAGGAAGGCCTGCATATACCCCCGGAAAGCCCCCGATAAGGGGGCTTTCTTTTTGGGTGCGATGGGGTGGGGGGGCTGCCGTTGAGACGGGGGCTGGTGCAGTCGCGTACCGATGGCAGCATTTGTCTCCACCCGGATGGGTCGCCGCACTGGTGCGGTCTGTGGATAACACCGGGGATAAGCCTGTGGATCGGGTGGGGATTCGGTGTGGACGGGGTGTGGATGAATTGTGGATATCTCCGACGGTCTCCGGCGACGTCATCCCCCGCTTTCCGAAAACTCCCTCATGATCGCGAGTATCGTCTCGAAGGAATCGTTCGGCGCGGTGCGGTTTTTACGGGTTGTACCACAGGCCTCGCACCGGTGCACCACCACGAAGGCGCCCCCCTTTGCCTCCATGGCCACCGGCCGCATCATACCGCCGCAGGTCTCCCGCCTATCTCCCGGGTGCCTGTCCACGTGCCTGCTCCAGAGACAATGGGGGCAGTGGTTGGTGAAACCCGTGCCCGTCACCTCCTTCCCGCACCGGCCGCAGGTGAAGTCCTCGATGCGCCGCTGAAATCTCTTTTCTTCCATCACACAATCGCCGAAAAATATGGTGTGAGCCGAGTATACCCGGTCACAACCGATCTGTAAAGGGACGGACGGCCCGGGAATCGCCGGAAATCCTTTTTCTTGACATCCCAATCGTCCGGTGATAAGCAGGGGGGAACCGGTTTTCTTTTTTTAATTCAACGAGATCCGGTGGACGCCGATCGACGGCATGTGCGGAGAAATCCCGCCTCCTTCGTTTTAAAGTAACATACTATATACTTTTTCATGAAACAGAGGAATGAAACATGAGTGATCTGAAAATCGATAAAGAGCTTCTGCTCGAGTTCGAAAAAGGACTCGACCCCCGCTATCCCGATAAAGGCGGCATTCCCGCCACCGTCCTGGGATACGGGGAGATGTCCACGGTATTCGCCATCGGTGAAGAGGGGCATCAGGACCTGGCCTACAAGCGCATGCCGATCTTCCAAACTCTGGAGGAGGTCGAGGCCTACGAGGTCATCTACGATGAGTACAATGAAATCCTGGAAAAACAGGTGGGGATCTCCGTGCCCCCCTACGATGCGGCGTTCATCACCACGGAATCGGGACGCATGGTGATGTTCGACGTCCAGAAGAAGCTCGAGCCCCTGTCCATCGGGAGCCGCGTCATCCATCAGGTCAGCGACAAGGAGATCTTCCTGCTGGTACGGCTGGTGCTCAGGGAGATGGCGAAGATCTGGCAGTTCAACCGATCGAACAATGACCTGGAGGTGGGCATCGACGGCCAGATATCCAACTGGGCGATCAAGGACTACGATCCGAACAACCCCCGGGTCACCGAGGATACGACGTTCTTCTATATCGATACCAGCTCCCCCCTGTTCAAAAAGAAGGGGGTGGAGCAGCTCAACCCGGAGCTGTTTCTCCGGGCGGCGCCCTCGTTTCTCATTTGGCTCGTCCGCTGGCTCTTCCTGGAAGACGTGATGACCCGCTATTATGATTTTCACCTTGTGGTGGTGGATTTGATCGGCAATTTCTACAAGGAGCAGCGCCCGGAGCTGATCGACGGACTGATAGACGTGGCAAACGACTTTTTTGCCCATGACGTGCCGGAGCTGGAAGTGGAGCCGATCACCTTGAAACAGGTGAAGTCCTACTACCGGGAGGACGCCTGGATATGGCGGCTCTGGCTGATGTTTCGTAAGATCGACCGGTTTCTCAAAACGAGGATTTTAAGGAAGGAATATCCGTTCATCCTGCCGGGGAAGATCAAGCGATAGGCGGCACGTCTTTTAGAGGTTCCGATCGATGCGGAGCTGCGCATGAAACAAAATTCATAATTTTTCAATCTGTCATATTGATTCAGGAGGTATTATGACGGAAAAAGCACAGGTGGAAAAGCTACCATTCTGGAAGATGCTCATGTACAACCTGGGGGCCACCGGCTGGTCCATGGGGTCATACGCCATCGCCAATCTGCTGATCTATTTCTATATGCCGCCGGAATCCGGGGGCGACCCGATATTCCCCGCCCGGATCTTCCAGGGTTCCATCTTGGGTGTCCTGACGATTATCGGGGTGATCTTCGCCGGGGGGAGGCTCTTCGATGCCGTGACCGATCCCATCGTGGCCACCTGGTCTGACCGGTCAAAATCCCCCCTGGGACGGCGGAGAAAATTCATGATGATCTCGACGATACCCTTCGCGATATTTTCCGTTCTCTGCTTCATTCCTCTTACCAGTGAAGTCAGCGTGCTCAATTCCATCTGGCTTGCCCTGACCACGGTGCTGGCGTATTTCTTCATGACGATGTACGTGACGCCGCATTATGCCTGGATAAGCGAGCTGGGACACAATCCCCAGGAGCGGGTGCTTATCAGCACCGTCATGAGCGTCTGCTGGATATTGGGGTACGTCGCCGGCTCTATGTCCATCGCCGTGCAGGCGATGCTCGAAAAGTCCATGCCCTCGATGCAGGCGTTTCAGGTGACCCTGGCCGGGGCCGCGGTTATTTCCGTCGTCCTGATGCTTTTACCGGTGATTTTCATCGATGAGAGTCGCTACTGCGAGCCCCACGTGTCCGAACAGGGGACCCTGGAAGCCCTCAAGTCGTGCGCGAAAAACAAGAATTTCCTCTATTTCGTGCTGTCGGACGTCACCAACTTCGCCGCCCAGATATTCCTCTTTTCCGGGATGGTCTATTACATCACGGTGCTTCTGGAATTTGAGAAGGAATTCTACTCGATGGTCATCATGATCACCGTCGCGGTGAGCTTCATCTTCTATCCCGTGACGGTATGGACTTCGAAGAAATTCGGGAAGAAGGCGGTGCTGCTTTCGTCATACGTGGCGTTCGCGGTGGGGTATCTGATCATCGCGTTCCTGGGCAGGCTGCCGATGTCCCAGATGGCCCAGATCGTCGTCATGGTGGCGTTTTTCTCGTTTGCCATCGCGGTATCGGGGATCCTCCCCAACGCCGTGACCGCGGATATCGCCGAGTCCGACGGCATCACCGGCGGGGAGTTCAAGGCAGGGATATTCTTCGGCGCCCGGACCTTCGCCTACAAGATGGGTCAGATGATCGCGGCCCTGATATTCCCGTCGTTCCTGCTTCTGGGGATGACCGTGGAGAACGATATTGGCATCCGCCTTTCCGCGGGGGCGGGGCTGGTCATCACGATCATCGGGGGGCTGTTGCTTTTCAAATACAACGAGGGGGAAATCCTCTCCATCCTGGCCACCCGGGAGGACGTCTCCGACGAGACACAGAAACAGATAAAGAAATAGCGGCACGTCATCCGGGGACATGAGGGAGGCAAGGTTGAGAGGGACGAAAGGGGCGAAATACCCCGGATATCAGCGCAGGTCCTCCCGGTAGTTCATGGCCACATAGAGGTTGAAGGCAAGCTCCGGCGGAAAGAGGGCAATCCGGTCGTCGGGGGCGACGGTGTCCTTCCGGGACGCGACGATCCCGTTTTTCATGATCATCTTCACCCGATCCGGGGGAATATCCAGGGCCGTGATGATGTCTTCGATGGGGGCGCCCTCGGTGATGTCCATGGTCCCGGTGCCGCGGTCGAAGGTCTCCGGGGAGTATTTCCTTAATGAGGCAAAGAGCCTGACGGTTACAGGTGGCATGTCGACCTCGTGATGTGTGAGGGTGTTGAGTGTTTCCGGCGATGAGTCCTACTATAACGGGCCGTCGCCGCTTTTATAGCGGAAGAATGTATCATTCCGAAGGGGGAGACGTTTCAGGGGCGTCTCCACTATCCCCCAGCCACCGGCGGGAAGATCGCCAGTCGGTCTTTTTCCTGCAGAACGGAATCGACGGTCCCGTGAACGCCGTTGATGAAGATAATTTTCTTTTTCTCCTCGGGTATGCCCAGGGAGTTGATGATGTCCCCGACGGTGGAACCGTCGGGGACATCCGTATACCGTCGATCCCGGGTATTCGGCGTGTATGCCCTGAATCCGGCAAAGAGTTTGATTTCCACCTTCATGAGCTGCCATCCCGGATCGCCTCGTTCCGGGCCGCCTCCGGTTTCGGTTAGAAGTTAAATACTGTGTCCAGCTCTTCGTCCTTCACCTCGAAGATCTTGTCATGGGGCGAGAGCTTCTCGGCAAGGAAGTAGGCCGGGAGCCGGTCGTCCTCTTTCGTGAAGCCCGCCTTCTCATTGAATTCCCGCTCGGTCTTGAGAACCTGCATGCCCAGGGCGCCCACGTCGTCGGCGGTGAGGTTCAGGCCGTACTGGGCGTTGAGCATCTCATAGACTCCCTCGAAGCCGCTGGGAATATCCAGGATAGCGAACGCGATGAAGAGGCACAGCCCCGCGGAGTCCACGGCGGCGGTGGCTATCTGGAGGTTTCTGGACGTCTCCACCTGTCCCTCGGGAACCAGGGGATTGACCTCGCCTCCCACCTTCATGATATTCGGTGCGATGGCGTAGCCCGCGGTGTGATCCGCCCCCATGGTGGAGGTGGCGTAGGTGACTCCGATTCCCATGATGGGGCGGGGGTCGTAGGCGGGCAGGGCCTGGTTCTTGACCACCGGCACCCGGGTGACGTTGTATTTTTTCCCGGTGGCAGCGGCGCCGTTGCCCAGGGTTTTCCCCAGCTCCGTACCCTTGGGGACTTCCTTGATGAGCTCGATGGCGCCCTTGGCGTCTCCAAACTTCTTGACGCCCGCCTCCATCGCCACGCCCACCGTCGCCCCCCACTCGATGGTGTCGAGGCCGTAGTCGTCGCACAGGCGGTCTATCTGGGCGATGGCGTCAAGGTCGTCGATGCCGCAGTTCGCGCCGTTGGCCCAGATGGTTTCGTATTCGGGCCCCTTGGTGAGGTATTCTCCCTTTTTATCGTGGTAGATGCGGGAGCACTGGATGACGCACCCGGGCATGCAGCCGTGCTTAATCTCTCCGCCCCGCTCCAGGATAACGTCGTGTTGGGTCTCTCCACTGATCTTTTCCACTCCCTCGAATCGCCCTTCCGAGAAGTTCCGGGTCGGGTACCCCCCGGCCTCGTTGATGATGTTCGCCAGGATATTCGTGCCGTAGGTGGGAAGCCCCTCGCTGGTGACCGAGTGGGTCTTCAGGGCGTCAAGCAGCTTCTTGGACGCCTTCTTGAAGCCCTCGGGATCCACGGGTTTTGGAAAGGCGCCGCCAGTGTCGTCCACCACCACCGCCTTCAGTCCCTTGGACCCCATCACGGCCCCCACGCCGCCCCTCCCGGCGTGGCGGGTCGGTCGGTTTTCCCGGTCGGTCACGGCGATGGATGAGCCGGTCAACAGCATCTCCCCGGCCTGGCCGATGGATACGTAGCCGGTCTTTTCCCCGTGCACGGCGGTGAGCTTCGCCACCGTGTCGTAGTTCCCCAGGCCCTTCAGGTCGTCGGCGGGCTCCAGCCTGGCGTCGTCCTTGGTAAGGATGAGCTTATAATACCCGTCTTTTTTCGGCTTCCCCTCCACGACGACTGCGGCGATGCCCATCCGGCCGAACTTGGTGCCCACGACGCCGCCGGCGTTGGCCTCCTTGATGCCACCGGTCAGGGGACTCTTGCACCCCACCGACAGGCGGCCGGCATTGGGCGCCGGTGTGTTGTTGAGAAGCCCCGAAGCGATGACCAGCTTGTTGTCCGGTCCCAGGGGATCGCAGGTGGGCGGCACCTCCGACGCCACGATGGTGGAGGTCAGGGCCCTGCCTCCCAGGCCCTGGTACTGCTTCGGCACCTTATCCGTTTTCACCGAAAGGTCGCTCATGTTCACGCGAATGATCTTTTCCATGTGTCCTCCTTGTGTCAATGCATTGATATGAATGAAATATAGAAAGTAGGATGACGCGATTGTGCCCCAAAAAAAATAAGGAAGAAACACCGGGCATGATATGTACATTCATGCCGATGCCTCTTCCTTTGCAAGTACGGCAGGGTGTCGGATTGCTCCGGCGCCCCTCACGTCCCGCAGGTCCTCAAAGGATAAGCGGGATCGGAAGATGGTATGTAAACAGAGTAGCTAAATATTACATAATGGATAGATGTTTGTCAAGGGGAGATTCGCCGCCCGGGTGTGAAGAGGGATATGATGCGGGCGGGGTATCTGAGGCCGCGGTTGGTAAAAAAATCTCCGCTTCCAGATATGGAAGCGGAGATGCGTGGATCACGATTTTTGTGGGATTCGATGACCTTTTCGCCGTCGCCTCAGGGAAGCCTCAGGGGAATGATTAATCACATCTCCGGTGGGATGCGAACACCCCGCCCCGGATTGTATCAGTCCAGCCCCCATCCCAGATCCCTCGGGTCCGGGCTCGGATCCCGCAGGGTGATGTCGTCGTTGATGATCTCGGGCTCCTTATTCGCCCGTACCTGCCAGATGTCCAGCGCCTCGTCCCGGTCCAGGTTCATCCACGCCCGGGCGATGAATGTCTCCTCGTCGGCCGCAAGAACATCCCACTCCCAGAGTCCCGGCTTCAACACGTCCGGGTTGTCCCCGATGTAATGTTCCGGGTAGACGCCGTTCTCTTCGTGGTATGTCTCGGCGTACTCGTTGAGGGCCGTCAACAGGCGCTGGGCTTGCGCCCGGTGATATCGCTTGACCTGGTGGTTGACCCAGAAAAACAACAAAACCAGCAGGAGCGCGATCGCGGTATACAGAGCGCCCCGCTTCAGCTTTGCGAGGGATGTCTTTTTATTTTCATCCGGCATTGTGCGTCTCTTTCAGAGAGGTTACCGATCCCGTTTTCCGGGGGATGTCCGGCTCGACGGGGTAAAACAGTATATATCACATTTTCACCCGTCTGCAAAGGGCACGGGACGCGTGCGGCCGCGGGATGCGACGTTTCTTTTCAGCTATCTCAACAGATACGCGATGGTGATCCCCAGGTAATTCCCGATAGCGTATCCGATGATGCCCGTGGCCAGTCCCGAAACCACCACCTCCTTGTTCTTGAGCTGGGCCGCCACCACCGGCACGAAGGGGGGCGAAAACAGCGCCGATGTCGCGGTGATGATGGTGGTGTCGGTGTCGATGCGAAACGGGATGGAGAGCAGCAAGTGCACCAGCCACGAGCCGTAGACCACCAGGGTGGTGTA
>Ga0180434_10007322_pt1 | contig 12444 bp, 16 predicted proteins | sample SS_ome_7_FD_132453 | JGI IMG/M metagenome (GOLD analysis project Ga0180434, IMG submission 132453) | Hypersaline lake sediment archaeal communities from the Salton Sea, California, USA - SS_1_D_2 metaG | ecosystem: Environmental > Aquatic > Non-marine Saline and Alkaline > Hypersaline >... | reverse complement strand
GAGGTGTGTTCGCTCAAACTGATCCTTGACAAAATCGAAAGCTAGACAAGTATATGTATTTTGTTCTTGTTTTTGATCTGCAAGACATTTTCCCAAGGATCAGTTTGAGCGAACACACCTCTAGTGTCCGAGACAATAATCGCCCATGACGTCAATTCTCTCTTTATTGGTGATATTTTTGTGGAGGCGATTCTTGGTCATTTTCTATTCAGTGAGAATATTTCCAAAAGACCGTGATTCTCTTCAGTAAAAGACCACTTCCAACTCGCATGGCAACATCTCTTGTTCTTGACCCAAGCGGGACTCTCTGCCAGCCCTTTGTGTCGGGTATCAAACCAAGACCTCTTTGGGTTCTCCACCCGATTGGGGCTCCCAAGCTTCACCCACAGACCAAAGTGGTTTCCAAGCCACGAACCTTGAGAAAGAAAATTCCCAAGAGGAAGAGGAAGGATGAGGAGGCAGTGCTCCCGCCGCCCAAGCCTCCCAAGGCAAAGGTGATGGCCAAGGTGGTCACCAAGAAGGTTATTTCTCCCAAGAAACAACCTAGAAAGGGCTACCGGGTGACGGTGCTCGGGATCCGCGGGAAGTTCTTTGATGATCCTCCCGTGTTTCCGTCCAAGACTGCCTGTCTGCGTCACTACATCAAGTGGACAAGGGGCAACGTGACGGACGACTTTGAGGATTGGGTCGTTATGAACGAGGTGGACTGTAAGGTCGAAAAATTCTGAAATGAATCCTGTTTTTTTACCACATTAAATTTTCATGGAAACCTCCCCATCCCACCTTGCCGATCTTGAAGGAGACGACTTGATTATCCTTTATGGGCCTTCAAGGTCAGGAAAGTCAAGACTAACTAAAATTCTCACCAAGGGGTCCGACCTTTCGGTTTGTTCAACCGTTTGGACAGAGGGCGACCCACACAACCGGGAGGCACTGTGGCTTTGGACCAAGTGTGACCGAGGACCTGGCTGGTATCTCAATCGCAAGCATCGAGACGCAGTTAGATTTTCATGTGAGTTTGAATCTACAGGAGACCCGCTAGTGGATCACCTCATCGTAGATGCTCTTTGGAAGGACACCAATTGGCAAACCTATCGAATTGTCTTTCAGTGTGTTAGTGAAGTCTGGTATGACCGCCTCAGGACTATTCTTCCCCAGGCTCAAGCATTTAAATTGATTCTTTAGAGTTACGGAAAAGGATTGGTTTTGCAGGCAATAAATACCATTTTCTCCCTTTTCTACAAACACCCAATGTGTACCGGTTGTGCTTGTCCCCACTGCTCGTGTTGTTGTGGGTGCAAGTGCCGCTTGTGTCGCTCAACCGTTTATGAAGTCTACGAAAAACGCAAAGAAGTTCCTTACCCGCCTCACTACGTGTGTTGGTCCTGCCTCAAGGGGTGGAAGGTGAAGGTGAGAGGGCTTGACGAGGATGAAAGTCGTCCTGGAAATCCACCACGCTGCCCAAAATGTTCGAAGGAGGGTTACAAGGTCGGGTGGGATTTTCGTTTACCAAAACAGTCGGCCAAGAAAAAATGGGAGCTTGCGGAATGGCTTTATTTTCGACCCATGGATGATGCAGCGAACCCAGTCCGAAGAACCTACTGCCCTGGATGTGCATACCGAACAAAGCCACGTCTTGCCTACCCCAAAACCATGAAAGAAGCTATTGAAATCTTCAATTGAATAAGAATATTGGTGCAAACGTTCACAGTTTCTTTTTCTCCGAAAAAGGATTGGTGTGACCAATAAAATACCACACAATCTAATTCAACCTCTCTTGTCAATAAAAAAATGCTTGGACCTTCTTCACTTGTTCACCAAGTATGGACCATGGATCAGTCCACCTATCTTGGATTTTCCTCCAAGCCACTTTATGGCAAGATAATGCCCTCGCTCTTTGGCAATGCCATTCTTGACCAGTGCTCCATGACCCCTTGGTATGTGCCGGGTCTCTACCTGATTTGGGTCGTAGCGGCTTTTCAGTCCTGGCTTCCCTTTCTTCTTGGCATCGCTTCATGGACCCTGCTTGAGTACGTTGTCCACCGCTTCATCTTCCACATTGACATGACCCAGCTGGCCCACTATCCTCCCGTCCGGCTTTTGCATTTTATTCTCCACTCTCAACACCATGTCTATCCGGATGACCCTCTCCGCCTAGTCCTTCCACCCGCCTTTACTCTTCCCTTTGCTTACCTCCTTTACAATGTCTTGGCGTCGTCCATTTTTTCGGGATTGGTGTTTGGCTATGTTGCGTATGACATTGGCCACTATTGGATGCACCACGTCAAGGATTCCAACATGTGGCCCTTTTCGACAAAGGAATGGAAGGCCTTGAGGAGCCACCACATGGCCCACCACTATTCAAATCCCCGTACCAAGTTTGGTGTGTCTTCGCCCCTGTGGGATTACCTTGGAGGATCAGAAGAATAAAACACTTGATGAGTTTGCTTGGACAATGTATAAACATAGAGGAAGTGATAAATGTTCAAGGCGACCCTGTCGGAACAATTGGCGTCCAAGGCTCAAAAGGTCAAGGTAGAGGAAAAGAAGGAACCGAAAAAGGTAGATGAACCTGCCAGTGTTCGACCATCGGCCAAGGGGAAAAGACGGGCGTGTATCCCCATTTGTATATTGTATGAAGACGAAGAGCGGACCGCGGATTTGATACGGGCCTTGGATGCGGCTGGGGCTCCAGAGATTCACAAGTGGATGGTGACGGCGGGGACGCTTGACCTTAAGAATCCGCCTAGGAAGGACATGCTTTACTTTTCACGCCTGTCTGCGTCGGCATCGACACGCAAACACGAAGCGGCCATTGCTTATGGGGAACATGTTCTTCAGTGGCTTGAGTTTCACGGATGTCGTGTCATCAATGGCGCCTCTGCCTTTTCTTTAGAGATTTCCAAGGTGCGTCAGTACTTGGCCCTAGCCGAAGCCGGCTTGACCTTTCCCGACACCCTCCTCATTGCGTCTCAGTCCCAGATTGCACCATCGGTAACTACCTGGGTAAGATCAACCAAGCCTCCCATTTTTTACTTGAAACCCGTGACGGGTGGCTCGGGAGACGGAGTGCGCCGCTACACCGCCTTGAGTGAATTTACACGTGATTTTCTTGACCGAAGGTCCAAAAAGTCCATGCGCGGACCTGGTTCTATTTTTATTGCCCAAAAGGGAGAGGAGGAGCATGAGACGTGGTATGACAAGCTCAAGCCGTCAAAGATCAAGGGTGAGAAAAAGGTCTTTTATCGTGCCGAGTTTGTGGACCGGCGCTTCCTATATTGTCTCAGGGTGTCGACCCCTGTGACCGTGAACTCATCCTGCCCGTGTGACGCTCCTACGCGCTTTGACACCAACTTTTCAGTTGTCCTTGACCCGGCAAGTCATTTTGAAGACCCGGAAGGCTGGCCCGTCTTTCAAGCCAATTGCGTCGATTTTATGGTCAAGCACGGAATGCATGTTGGTGCCTTTGAGTTTTCAAGACCAGAGCCTTCCAAGATTTACCAGATATATGACGTAAATGTGAATACCAACTACTCGGACCACGCAGAAAAGAAAATTCCCTATGACCAACGGGGTATGGCAAAACAAGCTGAAATGCTAATCAAACTATCTTGTGAGAAATGGGAGAAATAAATTATGATTTTCAAAGGAAAAATACCCAAATCTCCCTCTCGAATTCCACAAGGCACGCGAGGCCATCCTCGCAGCTGGTTCTTCGAAGGTGACGACCGGTTTCTCAAAGACGACTGTCAAGTCACCCGCCTCGCCACCCCCGACCCTCGCAACCTACCGGAAGCGTCGGGCGGCCATCGCGGCACGGGCACCCAAGCCTGTTATGCCGTCTATTGACTCTGTCGCCGACTTTCCGACCCTTGGTTGAGTGACTATGACCGAGGGTCGAGTGACGGTGACCAAGTTTCTCTTTTGTGTGACGAAAATGAAATGACTCGATTTATGTACTTGATTCCAATTCTTAGGGGAATGTATCGGGATGAAAATCAAACAAGCATAATTGGCAGGTAAATTGACACACATTGTCCCGCCTTATGGCCCTTAGATGGGTACTCGAAACCAAGGATGTTCTTGTGCGGTGTCCATTTTGTAGCTCTCAAGGGGTTGTCAAGGATTATGGCGGAACCTTCTTCTGTTGTGGGTATTGTGGCAAGGTCCAATCGATAAAAGGCAATATCGTTTCCGTCGGTCCGAAAGATTCGGTAATTGGAGAGACGAAATCCCTTCTACAAGCCTATTCCCGGTCGAGTGACAAACCACCTCGTCCTCTCCCAAATCCGGCCAGATCCAGTTTCGGAAATCTAAAGCATAGAGACGGAATCTCGTCTCGAAAGAAGAAGAATTCCCCCAAGGCTCAAGATCCACTGAAAGGTAAAGTGAAGGATCTCGAGGTACAAGTCGAACGGATGGAGCGAGAGCTGACGGAAATCAAGGCGGACAATGACCGGCTTGGGCGAAGGGAAGCTGATCTTTTGGCAGAAATTGGACGACTTGAGCGAAGCAAGACCATCTTTCAGAGGAAAAGTAAACGCCTTGGACAAGAGGTAATCCAACATCAAGAGGAAAGCAGAAGTCTACAACTCCTTCTCGACCAAATTATGGAGCCTTCAAGGAGCGGCCTAGAACTCTTGCGATTGGCCACGTCTGACACGGAAGTCGAGTACGCGCTAGATTATCTTTGGGATCACCTGGGTTTTCATTTTCCCAGAGAAGAGCTTATTTCTCAGTCAAAAACCAAGATGGGCAACGGACAATGGTCCCAAGCAAGTGCCAAAAAGCTTTACAAGATTCTCAGTATTTGTAAAAAGAAGTAATAAATTCAGTGAGGTAATTGATGTAAATCACAAACAAATCTACTCTGGAGGATGCGCATAGGAATTGGACGATTGAAAAGACTTCCTCCAGGCGTAACACCTAGAAAGGCAACAGGAAATGATTGGCGTTCTACGCGCAACCACGAGACAGGGAATCCTCTCTTGACCCTTCGTCATTGTGCGGGGTTTGTGGGGTCTCGCTACGTCAAGGATGCTGACAAGGTTTCTCCTAGTGAAGCCCGGAAACCCAAGCCTTGTAAGCGCAAACGTTGATAAACAAAAGCAATTTATTTCTAATGATTTTAGTTTGTACATCTATGTTTGGAATAACTACAGTGCCATTTAGCATTCGCTACCATTCAGCATTCGCCACCAGGGGGTGCCCCCGGGGAGGGCATTGCTGCAAGAAGGGCTGTGGCGGAGGGGTTCCCTTGACGCCCCGCCATGACAAGGTGGTCAAATGCCGCGTGGAGACAAGGGCCGGGGAGATGTTCGGTGATGAAAAGGTGGGACTCGTGGGATAGAGAGGCGTCAGGGTCATGGCCAAGTTCTCGGATGAAGAGGGCGAGTTCCAGACGAGAAGCATCAAAGGGTGAAGCTTGGTTGGCTTGCATGGTTGGAGTGCTTGGTTCGACTTGGGCTGGTGGTGGGAGAGGGTGATGGTGAAATGTAAAAATATCATTTCCAGTGGGAAGAATCTCTATGCCCAAGTCTCATTTCAAATGAGATTTCCTCTAGAAGTTTCCAAGGTAGAGGTTAGAAAAAGATTTTTTCTCGTGACCCTAAGTATCACGACCCTAAGTACTATCAAGTCTTGTTTTGCTTCGTCGAGCTCTCACAACTTTCCCTCTCCTCCATACCCTTCCTTTACAAAATGGAGAACCAACCAAGCAAGCCAGCCCCCACCCCTTCATCAGGCGTCCCCTGCCTCGTCATGCGCTTCAAGCGCGAGCGCGGGTCCCGCACGCTGTTCGACGAGTTCGAGATCGTGCCCGGGCGCCCCGTGTACGTCGGCCGGGAGAAGCTCCGCGCGCTGATCACGGGGGCGCACCCCGACGCGCGGTTCTGGAGCCCCGCCGAGAAGGAGCTGCAGGCGCTGCTGAGCTCCCGGCACGCGCACTGCGTCATCGAGTACCTGGAAGCCAGCGACCCCCTGGTCACCAAGGCCGGGTTCTACATCCGGATCATCCCCAAGAAGGACGGCAGCGCGCCGACCAACCCGCTGTGGATGCAGGGCCGCACCGAGCCGGCGACGGCGACGACGCCCGCCAGCACGCAGTGGCACAAGCTGGCCTTCAGCCCCGAGCCCATGCTGCTGCAGGCGCCGCAGAACTACTGCCTGGGCGGAGAGGTGCACTTCACCGCCTGTGAGATTGTGACGCACGATGCGTAAACACAACGTGGTTGTGCGCGCCGCTCTAATGATTTCTCTACGTATTGTACAAACTTAATCCATAACTTTCTATCTATTTACGATTGCTTTTTCTTTAGAGACGTGTGCAACCAAACAGGCGGGTGGGAATTTTGTAAAAATCAAAACCAAGGTTAATTTTGTTTGGAAAATGAAATTTCAATCCAGATTCCCACCTGCCTGTTTGGTTGCACACGACTCTAGTATGTTTTATGTCTGAACACTGGGTTCCATTTATTTTTTAACTTCACATATTAAGCCATGCTATACGTCAGCGTGTGCGCCATCGTCCCGGTGATGGTTTAGTCCCACGGGTGCAGCGTGTGCACCGTCGCGTTCACCTTGAGCGCTGCCGCCCCGTCGGCGCCCACCGAGTTGTTCCTCAGGTTCAGCGTGTGCACCGTCGCGTTCACCTTGAGCGCCTCCGCCAGCGCCGTCGCCCCGTCGCCGCCCATCCAGTTGCCCTCCAGGTCCAGCGTGTGCACCGTCGCGTTCACCTTGAGCGCCTCCGCCAGCGCCGTCGCCCCGGCGTCGTCCACCGAGTTGCCCGCCAGGTCCAGGGTGTGCACCGTCGCGTTCACCTTGAGCGCCTCGGCCAGCGCCGTCGCCCCGGCGGCTCCCAGCGAGTAGTTGTAACTCAGGTCCAGCGTGTGCACCGTCGCGTTGACCTTGAGCGCCTCCGCCACCGCCGTTGCCCCGTCGTCGCCCATCCAGTTGCCCTCCAGGTCCAGCGTGTGCACCGTCGCGTTCACCTTGAGCGCCTCCGCCAGCGCCGTCGCCCCGGCGTCGTCCACCGAGTTGCCCGCCAGGTCCAGCGTGTGCACCGTCGCGTTCACCTTGAGCGCCTCCGCCAGCGCCGTCGCCCCGGCGTCGTCCACCGAGTTGCCCGCCAGGTCCAGCGTGTGCACTGTCGCATTCACCTTGAGCGCCTCGGCCAGCGCCGTCCCCCCGGCGGCGCCGATCGGGTTATACCTCAGGTTCAGGGTGTGCACCGTCGCGTTGACCTTGAGCGCCTCCGCCAGCGCCGTCGCCCCGGCTTCGCCCACCGAGTTAAACCGAAGATCCAGGGTGCACACCGTCGCGTTCACCTTGAGCGCTTCCGCCAGCGCCGTCGCCCCTTCGTCACCCATCGAGTTGGTAGTCAGGTCCAGCGTGTGCACCGTCGCGTTCACCCGCAGCGCCTCCGCCAGCGCCGTCGCCCCGGCGCCGCTCATGTAGTTGTTCCCCAGTTTCAGGGTGTGCACCGTCGCGTTCACCTTGAGCGCTTCCGCCAGCGCCGTCGCCCCTTCGTCGCCCATCTGGTTCCACCTCAGGTTCAGGGTGTGCACCGTCGCGTTGACCTTGAGCGCATCCGCCAGTGCCGTCACCCCGTCCACCGAGTTGTACCTCAGGTCCAGAGTGTGCACCGTCGCACAGAGCCCCGTCAGCGGGTTGCGCTTCGCGGGGAGTGGGCCGGGCTCGCTGGCGCCCTCCGACGCCATGGCGTCGCGTCGGAAAACGGACGAGACAAGTGCCGCCAGCCGCGAGGCGAGGCCGCGAGGCGAGGCCGCGGTAGGCGCCGCCACACTGACAGCGGCGCCGTCCGGGCTCTTCTTCACTCTCACAGAGCTGAACCACGGGAAGGCGACCGCGAACCGCTCGGCGTCGCCCCACCTCACACGACCCGTGCTGGCGGTGTAGCGGAAGAGCGCCGGCACGATGCGGCTGCCCGTGCGGTAGTCCTTGCACGTCCCCGTCACAACCGCGATGTCGCGCGCCGTCAGGAACCCCAGCAGAGAAGCCCTCAGAACAGCCGGAAGGTTGTCAAGTGCCGACAAGGGTGCCGGCAGCCGCTGCTTGGTTGGCTCGAGCGCTTGGACGTCCGCCATCGTCTGGGCGTCGGGAGAAAGTGGGACGGGGAGAGGTGGACAGAGAGTGAGGGAGTGTGTTTGTGCTTGGTTGGAGTGAGGGAGTGTGTTTGTGGGAGTGAGGGAGTGTGTTGAGTGAGGGGTGGGGTCCCCTCAAATTACAACGACTTGTCACTTCTTTCTACTGGTGGCTTAGTCGTACTCGGTCTATCAGCCATCAACTTTTTTGTGGGTGTGGGTATGTGGGGTGGCTATGTGGGTCCTTTTGATTGTGCAACGTCCAGCGGCTCCGAGAAGGTCTTTACACTCCTCCTCGAAGAAAGGCGTGCGATTGCATGTGTCTTTTTTTTCCATCTAGTTCTTTTCCCATTTCTAGCTGTGTTTCTTGCATCGTCTTTTCTTGCATCGTCTGACACAACAAACGTGAATAGATAATATTGATCTAATTTTTTTATTGGTTCTTATTGGTAGGGCTCCGGTCAGATGAACTGACCGTTCGCCCCATAGTTGGGTTTTCCATAATCTTTTCTCTTTATGATTTCAAATCTTTGATTAGACAAACCAAATAACACACCCTTTTGCACCCGGCAATGAAGGGACACTTTGCGATTTTCTCTCTCATCCTCTTTGCCCTACCCTTGATTCAAGGTCGAATTCTTCGGGTAGGGACCAAGTACGTGCACCCGTTTTCTATCCTCAAGGGATCACCTGAAGATCCAGGTCCGCCTCTAACTCCTGGATGGACGGGGTTCTCTTGGTACTATTTTGATTTGATTTACGAGGACTTGGTAAGTGGCCAACCTGACATTACTGGTCTTGAAATTGTAGAGTATCCTGACAATAACGCTATCTTGGCTGCTGTCCACATTGGTCAAGTGGATTTCGGTCATGCAGCGATCACCCAAACGGAACAACGTGAACAGCTTGTTGATTTCTCTGCCGTGTGGTATTTTACTGGCTTCAAAGTCTTGACCAGGAACAAGAGTGAATTTTGGGACAAGACCTTTTCCATCTTCAAGACCTTGGGCTCGGCTGTTGGTCTCTATGCCGCGACCTTGCTGATCTTGGGTATTGCCGGGGCCTTGATTCTTGGTCCTGCGGAGCGTATTGCTCCAGGTGTCATTCAACCTTGGAACATGGGATCTTGGTGGGAAAACACACGCGGTGCCTTTCGAGCAACCTTGTCCATCCTCTTTAATTCTCCAACGATTGAACCTGACGGTAAATACGCCAAGCCAATCGTTGGTATCTTCAAGGGGTTTGCCGCCTACCTTCCAATTATGGCTACTGCCTTGACAACCCTTGTCTTGCTGATCAATTCCCGGTCCAATGCCATCAATGGCTTTTCGGACCTTCCCGGACATACCGTGATTGTCCCACGTGCAACGACTGCCTATACCTACCTCCGTGAAAACGGCAACGGCATTTCCTTGATTGAAACTGCCACAATTGCTCAAGTACTTGATCGTTTTGCCAACGGGGAAGGTGATGCCGTGGTTTTTGATCTTGGTGTTTTGGAAGCATTTGAATTGGAACAAGAACGTCTATCCGGGTCCGATGACTACATCATCGTGGGAGACATTTTTGCACGTCAACAATACGGCATCGCTGTCAATCCGACCCTTTCCCCAACCTACTTGGAACCACTGAACCGTGCGATTCTCCTACACTATGACACCCCCGAGTACATCCGTATCGAAGACCAGTGGTTTGGAGGTGAAGTCGACGAAGTCCATACCCAACTGGAAAACGCCAACGATCAACTTCTTGTCTTGGTGTTTATTGCCTCGATCTTGCTCGGTTTAGGTATCATTGTTACTCTGATTTATTTGGGAATCAAGTCCTCTGGCCTCATCAAGGAGCCCCATCTTCCACCAACTACTGATGCTTCCTTAACGAGACGTGCCAATTACATTGGCCACCTGATTGATCGCCAAGGACCAGTGGTCAAGGACTTGAATCCCCAGCATGTCACCTTTGCCTCTTGGGAATTGACGTTTGCCATTGCCAACTTTTTGCGCTCGTGGCAACCCGTCAAACACGAACCCTCTGCTGTTTAACATTTTCATCTAAGCCCTCATCCGAGGAAGTAAAACATAAAAACTCAAACATAATCATGAGAGAGGTCACCATAAAGGACGAATGAAATGTATCTAAATCATCTGACCGGTAGAGGGTGAGGGAAGTGTCTTCATAGGGATCGAGTACCCATCCAGTTAAAAGATGGAGTTTGGCTCCATACTCGTTTGCCATGACACCAAATAACTGGTAGATTCCTTGCATACCCTCTGCAAGACCATCCAAAATTTGGGAGGTCGTCGTAGGCCTGATGAGGCTTGAGTAGATGGGAATGAGGTTTTTGAGAGTAGCCGCAACGGCAATGAGGTGGTGAGACGATGGTCCAGCCAATCCAAACCATTAGGTTTGCATCTGAAATGAAAATCGAAAGGAACAACTTGGTTGATTCAACAAGGCTACACAACCCAGTCTTCTTGGGGTCATGACTTCCGCTCCTTCTGATCCCTCTTGCTGGGAATCGTTCGAAGAGCGAACCAAGCATCCTCTTGCCAAGCTTTTGGGCGTGGTCAGCATCCTGGCTACCTTGGCCTGTTGGCTCCTCCTCATCCCCGCGTCTGAACCGACAGAGGGCATCAAGACAGTCACCTGTTACTACGAGGTGGAACGTCGATACCGGGTGACGGCGGATGCGGCGGATGGTTTTCACATTGATGCCAACTACAACTTTCACCGGGTGACCGTCTTGGCCGATTTTCTCTCTGTTTGGAATACTTCAAGGTCCGCACACATCTACTCAAGCCAATGGCTTCCCTCACGACCAACGCCGGGGCTGCCGCCCCTCGCGCGCCCATCAGTACCGACTACTTTGATCGATTCGAGGATCTGACCAAGCACCCCCTCATCCAGTTTGTTGGCTTGGTCGGCACCTTTGGTGTCCTGGGTGGATGGGTCGTCCTTCTCCTCTCGTCCGAACCCACAGAAAAGATCAAGACGATGACATGTCACGAGGTGGGCCGGTTTGACCAAGTGGTCGATTCCTTCAACCCAGAAGGGAGCTACACTTTTTTCCGTGTCGTTGTCATGGCCGACTTGCTTGGTCTGTGGCTGGTCTGTGCTCCGACGTGTCTTGGTCACTTGTTCTACCCGCGGAAGGAGAACCAGGTGCGCGAGGACCGTGGCGAGGACCGTGGCGAGGACCGTGAGCAACGGCGGCGTTCTATTGAAAATGTGGCGTTTCCTTTTGCCATGATCGCGATTCTCGTCATTGTTATTCTTGGCCTCGTTTCCATTCTGTCTTTGGCAAATTCCGGCGACGCCACAAGGTGTGGGAACACGACGGTGCTCGGGTTTTTGATGGACGAGCGGCCCCTGATCATGGTGATGTTTTGGATTTTATTCCCTGGAACCTTTCTTGTGTTGATTTGTGTGTGTGCTGTGTGTGCTGCGGATTGTGGTTAGATGAAATACTGACCATTCTTTTCATTCGTGTTGGTGTTTAGCTATCTTCTGCATCATCCAGCCTTGGGGAGTAGGGATCGAGAAGGACGGAGGGACATTGTGAAGGCACCTTTCCAATGAAGGGTTGAGGCGCGGCTTGGCGCTTTTCAGGTATCGTCTTTTCACAAGGATACAACCGTCTCCAAGATGACCGTGCCTCGACTGAGGAGTGGTGATACCAAGGACGTGACCATCCGCCACCCAGATCCTCTTGGAGAACTTCCCACCCTTCTTGGACTTGAGAAAATTTGTCAAACGATTCACGAGGCAAGCATGTCAAGGATGCGTTACGAAGATAACGGACAAAGGCCTTGTCATCTTCTTTAGGATCCTCGGGTTTTCCAAAAAGCCAAGACCATCCAGAGACAAGGCAAGACCCAATCGAGGCTTCCTTCATTGGAAGGAGGGTCCATGCAATCACCATGTCGGTGGAGATGGGTGGGATAGTCTGGGTTGCTAGGGCAAAGGTGTGCTTGGTTTTTCCGTCGGTAGCCATTGGGATCTTTTATTGGAAGGATTTGGGTTAGCGCAGGGCGATTGGTGATCGAAGCCGTGGCATGGGTCGACCCTCATTTATATCTCATGCATGAGAAAGAAAGAGTTGGGCGAGGTTTTTCAAATTTACATATGAAATTTTTTTTTGTCATTGATTTTTTCATCACTCATCAAGAGCTTGAGGAAGGCAACGGAATGCAACAGAGGCGCGGCAACGGAATGCAACAGAGGCTTGCCGCCATCAAAACAAGGGCGGCAAGGGAAGGAATAAGGCAAGAAAAAACGTAGATCTGGTGAGTAACGGCATAACCATCCGACACAATCAACTGGCCGTGGGACTCGGCGTAGT
>Ga0180434_10007321_pt1 | contig 12444 bp, 10 predicted proteins | sample SS_ome_7_FD_132453 | JGI IMG/M metagenome (GOLD analysis project Ga0180434, IMG submission 132453) | Hypersaline lake sediment archaeal communities from the Salton Sea, California, USA - SS_1_D_2 metaG | ecosystem: Environmental > Aquatic > Non-marine Saline and Alkaline > Hypersaline >... | reverse complement strand
GGGTGGTATGCCCTGGCATCGTCGACGTCCACTCTCACGCCGATCTCACCATGTTCAGGGAGGACGCCGCGGAGCTGCTCCAGCCCCTGGTACGGCAGGGCATCACCACCTTCGTGGGCGGCAACTGCGGCATGTCCCTGGCGCCCGTCACGGACGAGAACCGCGAGGGATTGAAGACCTACCTCGAGATCTTCACCCAGATGGATTTCGACACCGCAATACAGTGGAAGACGACGGGGGAGTTCATGGACCACATGGACGAAAAAGGCCTTCTCCTGAACATGGCCCTTCTGGTCCCCCACAGCATGCTGCGGATATCCGCCCTGGGCATGGAGGACAAGCCGGCGGACTCCGAAGCGTTGGCCTTTATGAAGCGGCTGCTGGAGGAGTCCATGGAGGCAGGGGCCTTCGGCCTGTCCACCGGGTTGCAGTACTTTCCCGGCCTCTTCTCCGACACCGATGAGCTGGTCAAGCTGTCCGAGCCCCTCGCCCGATACGGCGGTGCCTTCACCAGCCACCTCCGCTCCTACACCTCGTCCACCCTGGGCAAGGCCATCGACGAGATCGGCGAGGTGGCGCGGGCCAACGGTATAAAGGGGCAGGTATCCCATATCTTCTCCCTTCCCTGGGCTGGGCCGCTGCACTCCATAGCCCTCAGGAGCCTCAAATGGATGTGTGCCCATCCGGATCTCACCCTCAAAGCCACCCCCGGCTTTCTCCTGGATATGTCAATGAACATTGTACTCAAGCGGCTGGATAAGAACCGAAAGGCCGGCGCGGACATTGCCATGGATATCATGCCCACCACCGCCGGTTTCACCCATCTCCTGGCCTTTTTCCCTCCATGGGTGCTCATCGGCAATCGGGGGAAGGTGTTGGAGCGGATCAGCGATCGTGGCTTGCGCAAGGAGATGCTGCACGATATAGAGAAGGGCAAACCCACCTGGCCCCACCGCGGCAAGAACGATTGGTCCTTGAACGTCATCCGCCAGATGGGCTGGGACGCAGTTACCATCATGGCCGTCCACAATGAGAAGAACAAGCCCCTGGAGGGGAGGCGTTTCGTGGATATAGCCGAGGAGCGGGGAGAACATCCCTTCGATGTCATGTGCGATCTGCTCATAGAGGAAGACGGTGCGGTACTGGTCTTCGAGTCCATATCCGAGCCGGACGATGCCTTCACAGAGCGCTACACCTTCCCGGCCATCCAGGACCCTAATACAATGATCACCACCGATACAATCCTCATGGGGGTGGGAAAGCCCTCCTACCTCTTCTATGGCTGCTACCCGAAGTTCTTCGGCCGCTACGTCAACGAGAAGAAGCTGTTGGACCTGCCGGAGGCGGTGAGGCGTTGCACGTCCATGCCCGCCGAGTTCTTCGGCATCGAGAAGCGCGGCCTGGTCAAAGAGGGCTACTATGCCGACCTGCTGGTGATGGATGCCGAAAACTTCCGAACCCAGGCCGTCTTCCGGGACCCGGAGCAAAATCCAAAGGGCCTGGACATGGTTCTCATCAACGGCACCCCGGTGGTGAAAGGTGGGGAGATGGTGGACAGTATCCTTGCCGGCAGTATGCTGCGAAAGAATCAATGAGCACTACCGCATAATCGTATTATCGGGAAAAGACCCGCGCTGCCGGATACCAACTGGATGCCTCAGTTCTCCTCGACGTCCTTGATAAAGCCTCCGACGACGTCTTTGAAACGAGACCAGTTGATTATGAGGGCCGAGATGATCCAGCCGATAAAGACCCATCCCCACAGGGGAGAGTTGATGAAGGAGAAGATGATGGGCACTGCGGCTATGGGTGCGGCGAAGGCCATCATCACCGATTGCTTGGTCCAGATGATGGCGGTGGCAGCGGCGATGATCCCGTAGAAAAAGAAGGGCCAGAAGGGAAGAAACCCAGCCGTTATGAAGTAGAGCAGGCCGGAATAGATAAGGATCATATCCACGGCGAAATCGTTATCGCCGATCCAGGTCTTTCTCCCCGCAGGGTCCCTGCGTGCCATATTCCCGTCCAGGACATCCGTGGTCCAGGCGATAAGCGTCAAGGCCACCACCACGGGCAGGAGTGACGGGTCCGCGAAGAGCGCGCAGATGATGATAAAGAATGCCAGTGTCAAACGCGTCGACGTCAGCACATCAGCTATGGACTTAGCGTTTACTATGATCCATTCCCTGAACCCTACGTATTTCATATCGCAGTATTATAACAGAGACCCACAGACAAAGGGGTCATATCTTTAATCTTTAATGCTGTCTCTTTCGCCGCTCAGATTCCCTCACTTGTTTCCATGTTTCTCGTAGAGTGCAGGCAGGAAGACCGTGAACTGGGCCATTTCCTCTGTATTATGTTTACGCAGCCCCTCGATGAACTCCTCGGGCATTTCAACAGGCAATCTGAAGGTGGAACGCATCTTCGTCCCCCAGTCCGCTGCCTCATATTCGTGCAGCGCCCAGCTGATAGGTTCGCCTTTATCGTCCAGGATACTGGCGGCATTTACGTGACTGTAGATCCTCTCGATCGGTGTCTTATCCGGGTCTTCCCATCGGATGCGAAGTTCTATGGTGGTGCCTCCGACCATTTCGGTCACGCGGTGGACCTTGCCGATATGTTCACCTCCCGCTTCCTCTTCCCACTCAAACGTCAGATGAGATTCCGGGTGCCACATGCGGTATCGTTCCGTGGTGTCGATATTATCCCACCACCAGTCGATCATCTCGGGGGTTACACCGCGGAGTTCATGGTGAACAACCAGGTCCATTTTCTTCCTCCTATCTCCTTAACCCATAACCCTCAATTGCCCCTCAACCTCAGGTAGACTTTCGGCAGTTCGGCGGGGAGGTCCTCCACGCTCTTCAGCACCATGTAGCCGTGGGGCGGGCACATGCGCCGCAGGTAGTCGTGGCCGGCGGCGTCCACGGTAACGCAGAAGGGGATGATGTGGCCCGCCTCCGCCTCCCGCAGGGACTGAGCCGTATCCCTGAGGCCGTATTCCCGGTCGGTGCGGTCATCACCGTAATCGAAATCCTGCGGGTATCCGTCGGAGAGAAGCAGCATCAATTTCAAGGTGGAGGGTTCTGAGTCCAACAGGTGGTGGGCGTGACGGACCGCCGTCCCCATGCGGGTGCTCTTCATGGGCTTGAGCCCACCCATGCGCCGCCAGGATGTATCACCCAGGGATTCGTCGAAGGACTTGATGCGCAGGAACTCCACCCTGTTTCTACCGTAGCCGGAGAAGCCGTAGACCCCATAGCGATCGCCCAACTGCTCCAGAGCGCGGGCCATGATGGCCACGCTGGCCTGGAGAACCTGGAGCACCGTCTCCCCCTTGTGGCTCCCCTCCTCGATCTCCGAGGAGGTGGAGGCGCTCAAATCCACCAGGAAGAGGGCGCTCACCTCTCGGGTGACCCGGCGCTTCTCCATGTAAACCTTGTCCGTGGGGGGGAGGCCGCACCTGCGCTCCACGTCTCGCTCCACCGCCTGCTGGATGTCGATCTCCTCGCCGAATTCCAGCCGCTTTCTCCAGGTACGTTCCTGGTAGCGCAGCATGCGGAACTGGCGGCAGACCTCGCGCACCAGGTCGTCCCACCCCTGCAGCAGCCTGTTGGCCGCCCTCTCGTCTCCCTCCTTGGCCCTCAGTTGGTAAAGGGTGGTCCAGTTGCGGCGGTAGCCCCCGGAGAGGTAATCCCATTCGGGATAGACCAAGCGCTTTTCGATCAGCATGTCGTCTTGCGCCATCTCCTCGGCGGCCTCCTTCCTCGCTACTTTCGCTCTCTGGTATACATCCATCTCGGAGGCTTCTTTAATCTTCTTCCCCAGTGCTTCCTGGGTTGCATACTCCCCGACGCCCATGGGGAGAAAGGTGGCGAGGAAATCCAACTCGAGGACATCGGCCAGCTCGGGAGGGATAAGGTCCTCTCCCTCCTTCTCTGAAGAGCGCCCGAAGCGGGTGGCCCGGTTGTCTCTGAGGCTGGGCATGGTCTCCCGGAAGAACTCGTCCAGGCCCTCGAAAGGTAATCCCTCCTCTCCTGGGGCGGCGGTTTTCACCTGCAGCTCCAGCAGATGGTAAATGGCCAGAGTAGCCTCAAGGCTGTCCTTCAGCCGTGAGTCGGGAAGGGCGACTCCGCGGGCTGACTCCACTATCTCGCTGTGCTTAGCCAGGGACGCGAAGACCTCTGTCGGGGAGAGGAGGGTGAAATAGAGGTTCCACAGCAGGCCGCCGTAGCCCAGGGGCTCCGCCAGGGCGTTGAGCCTGGGCAGGAACCAGGCCAGGTCAGAGGCCAGGCCGCCGAAGCGGCGCGACGCGGCCAGGGTTACCCGCGCCGTCTCCAGGGTGAGGAAGATCTCGGCCGCCAGTAAGGGTAAGGGAAAGCTCCCCAGGAAATAACGGATCCAGCCCAGAGGGTCCTTCTTCTCCATCCACGCCTGCCTGCCGATCAAGCTCTCCGCCTCCTCGACGCTTGGGCGGTCGAAGGTGCCCGCCTCCCACTGCTCCGCCTGGATGCAGGTATAGAGTCGGTAGGTTCTCCAGTTGTCTGTCTTCGAGTCGAAAACATCCATGCAGGCAGGGAGATATATCTCTTTTCCATCGCCGAAGGGAAAAGGCCGCCGGGGATTGGCCAATAAAGCAGGGGCCTGGTCCAGGGGTTTTGCCTGCAGGTACTTCTCACTCAAGCCCTTCCCGAGGAGAGAGAAGGAAGCCTGGGCCTCCTCCAGGGTCACCCGGGCGGGGTTGTCCACCTCCAACTGCTCGGCCGAAGCAACCTCATAGACAGCGATGTTAAAGGGGGAGGTCAATAAGTCACACCTTCTTCGCCCGCATCAGGGAAAGACGGCGGCCACCAGGTCCCGGATCGCCTGCTGCATGACCAGTTCGTCGCTGACGGCGGAGACCACCGCGGTCTCACAGGCGCGGCGCGGCTCGACGCCGCCGTCGATAAGGCGCGCGGCGTAGATGAGCAGCCGCGTGGACGGCCCCTCCTCCAGTTCCTTCTCGCCCAGGTTACGCGCCCGCTCGCCGAGCAATGCGAGGTCCCTGGCCAGATGGTTGCCCACGCCAGCCTCACCGGCGATGATATCGGCCTCCACTTCCGTATCGGGATAATCGAAGTCTATGGCCGCGAACCTCTGTCGGGTGCTTATCTTGAGGTCCTTGAGCATGCTTTGGTAGCCGGGGTTGTAGGAGACCACCAGGAGAAAGCGGGGATTGGCGCGGATGAAGCATCCCTTCTTCTCCAGAGGTAATATGCGGCGGTGGTCGGCCAGGGGATGGATGAGCACCATGGTGTCCTTCCTCGCCTCCACCACCTCGTCAAGGTAGCAGATTGCACCCTCTTTCACCGCGGTGGTCAAGGGTCCATCCACCCAGATGGTCTCCTCTCCCTTGAGGAGGTACCGACCTACCAGGTCCCCGGCGGTGAGGTCCTCGTGGCAGGCCACGGTGATCAATGGGAGATTGAATCCCCCGTCCTTGCCAAGCTTCCAGGACATGTACTCCAGGAAACGGGTCTTGCCGCAGCCGGTTGGGCCCTTGAGATTAACCGGTAAGCTCGCTTTATAAGCGGCCTGGAAGATCTCCACCTCGTCGCCAACGGGGAGGTAGAAAGGCTCCTCCTCGAAGACGTGCTCTTCATAGGGTATCTCTCTGGAAGATGGAGAGCTGTCGGTCATTTTTACCACCTTTTCTTCATTCAATATGCTCCGGGCAAATACATGACTCCTGATGCGACACTTTAAATCATTCTAACAGAGATTAGCAGCCTTCTTCCCCGCTTCTTGACTCGGGATGAGGAGCTGTGTATTATAGTACTGACGGTCAGTCATTAACTTTTAATCTATACTACCTGGGTTTTTGAGGAAAAGAAAGGGATTAAAGGATGAGGAAAGGATAGAGAAGGGGGAAACGGCCTTGAAAAAGCGAGTCAGGAAAGAGCCCGAGGTGAGACGGGCGGAGATCATGGATGCCGCCTCCCGCCTCTTCCTGAGCAAGGGTTATCAGTCCACCACCGTGGACGATATCGTGGGCGAGGCCGGCGTGGGCAAAGGCACCTTCTACCTCTATTTCGAGTCCAAGCCGCAGGTCCTGGTGGCCATCATCGAGCGCATCCAGGAGGAGATATGGGAGGAGATGCAGGAAGCGGCCGACTCCCCCGGGGATGCTCGGGCCCGTCTTTACATGTGCCTGGCGAGGCTCATGGAAGGGTACAGAAAGAACGAGGAATTGATGGAGCTTCTTCACATGGCCGGCCCGGAGACAGCTCACGAGCGGCTTAAGTCCCGCAGTTGGGAGAAGATGAGGGCTCTTTTCAAATCCCTTTTGGAGGACAGTATCGAGGAGGGGTATAGATATTTAGTCAGCGTGGATGAGACGGTCGATTATATCCTGGCCATACTCGACGGCGTATCCCAGCATGTGCATTCACCCCAGTCGTCTTTGACCATGGAGTCCGCCGCCAGGCTGGGAAGCCTTTTGATGCAGGCCTTTATATTGGATCCCGGTACCGAGGGCTTAAAACGGGAACGAGGAACGTGAAGGAAGAACGAGGAGAGGAGACGATATGGAAGCGACAAGCGAATCCGCCCAATGCTCTAAAGGCAAGATGAATTCCAACGTGATGGGCCAGGCCCTTATAATCCTTCTCGGGACGGTGGCCCTCAAGGATAAGCCCGGACAGTTGGCCGCGCTGTTGCTGGGTTGGACCCTCAACCTCACCGCCTTTCGCTTCAACACCTGTATGAACTGCGACTACTACGGTGAGGACTGTCACCTGGGATGGGGGCGGCTTACGGCAATGTTGTTCAAGCGCGGTAAGCAGCAGGATAGAGGGGCTTTCCGCAAGAGGTTTCCCATCAACTCATACTACCTCATGCTGCTCTTCGGTCTTCCTATCCCAGCCATGCGAAAGAACAGGAGAACGCTCGCTTTCTACATGGCCATATTGACCTTCGCGAACTTCAGCTTGGTGACGACCTGCAGAGAGTGCAGCATGAGGGACGTATGCCCTCTCGGCGAGAGGGTGCAAAAGTCCCTGCCTTCATGAGGATTCCGGCGGGAATCAATAACGGCGGTCGAACTCGATCCCTGTTATCCATAGCACCTTTTTACTGAATGAAATACAGTTATAACGGGTGAACGGTATGCTCGAGGTCGACGAGTTCGAAGGAATCACGCGCATCAAGATGAGCAGGGAGGTGGACGGCAGCCCGGTCTACTGGGTTGCCTCCTATCTCGTCGACGGATTGCTCATCGATACCGGCTGCAAACACACCGCCGATAAGTTGGTCGATTACCTTGATGGCAAGGGCGTCAAGCTGGTTGTCAACACCCATTTCCACGAGGACCACATCGGCGCCAACCACCTTATCCAGGAGAGGTTCGGGGTGGAGATCTTTGCCCACGCGGACTCCGTGCCGCTTATCAACCGGGTTCCCGAGCTCCATCCCTATCAGGAGTTCGTATGGGGCTATCCGGAGCCCACCCGGGTATCGGAGTTGGGAGACAGCATAGAGACACCCGGATTCCACTTCGAGGTTCTGGAGACGGAGGGGCACAGCGAGGGGCATGTGGTCTTATTTGAGCCGGACAAGGGTTGGTGCTTCTCCGGGGATATCTATATTACCGACAAGCCCAAGGTGATCAGGGCGGACGAGGATGCCTCCGGCCTGGTGAAGACCATGCGCGATCTGGCCGGGTTGGACACGGACCGCCTGGTCCTCTTTACCTCCATGGGAGAGATAATACCGCAAGGCCGCCAAGCCCTTCTATCCTGCGTCGAGTATCTTGAGGACCTGTCCCGGAAAGCAGGGGAACTTGCGGCTGAGGGCTTATCTGTAGACGCTATCATCGTTGAGCTGTTGGGCAGGGGCAGCGTCCTGGCCGGGCTGACCGACGGCCATTTCTCCTCCGATAACCTCATCCGGGGCATTCTGCGCATGTCCTCCTGATTGGGAAACACCAAAACGGATATAATCTCCCTAAAGCATGTATAGACGCGTTGCTGTCGTCGCGTAATTAAGGGGTGTTGCCAGTGATCGTCGATTCCCATTCCCATATGGATGCCGCTATTTACGGCGTTACATCAAATCCTCAAAGGAGAAAGTTTACCTGGCTGCTGATGAAAAACTATGAGCTCCTGGGATTCAACAATCCCCTATGGAAAGGAGAGCCGCCGGAGTGGGCCCGTATCATCATCGCCATGGAGGGCCAGCTGCGCATCTCCATGGGCTGCAAGGAAAACCTTCTCCATTACATGGACAAGAACGGTATAGACAAGAGCGTGGTATGCCCCGTGGCCCCCTTCGCGGCGCCGATGGATTATCTCGAGGAGTGCAAAGGGGAGGAGCGCCTCATCCCCTTCACCTGCGCCCATCCCTCCCGGGATTGGGAGAAGGAACTGCACCTGGCCATGGAGGGGGGCTGTAAGGGATTGAAGATCCATCCCATCCTGCAGCGCATCCCTCCCGAGGACCCCTTCTATTTCGATCTCCTGGAGGCCTTCGCCTCTTACGGCAGACCGGTAGAGGCCCATACCGGTGAGTTCAGTTACTACATAACGGAGGACGGCTACACCTGTTACGGTGATGCCCGCCGCTTCGAGAAGCTCATTGCGGCCTTCCCCGGCATACCCTTCATAATGGTGCACACGGGGCTGTATTATCCGGAGAAGGCCATCGAGATTGCCCGCCGCTACGAGAACGTCTACCTCGAGACCTCCTTCCAGCCCCTGAGAGTGGTACGCGAGGCCATCCGGGTGGCGGGCAGGGAGAGGGTCTTGTTCGGCAGCGATTGGCCGGAGAGCAACCAGAAGTATGCCCTGTCCATAGCCCGCAAGGCGGCGGGGGAGGACAGTGAATTGAGAGAACGATTGACGGGCGGGAATATCCTCGCCTTGATTTCATGACCGATAGGAATATAGGACCCACTATCCCCGGAGGTGAAAAATGGAGAAGATATGGCAGGGACAGTTGGACGAGTTGGTGAAGGTCCTGGGCATAGAGAGCAAGCCGGTGGCGGTGACCTTTACCAACGACGAGGTCGATTTTGGGGAAGGCAAGAGGGTGTCGATGTGCCGCGCACTTAAACTCGCCGCGCGAGGCAAGACCCTGGTCATCGAAAAAGAGACCTCCGCCTGCCCCGGCGGGTCCTGGCACTGCGGCCTGGTCGAGCCCCCCTCCGGGGATATGAGAAAAGGCATACAATGGTTTCTCACCCAGGGCGAGAAGTTGACCTATTCCATCACCACCTTTCAGCGCATGATGGACCTGACTACCCCGCCGCCCACCGGTTTTTGCCAGCGTATAGTGATGGCCCCGGTGGAGGAAGCGGAGCTGCGACCGGACATTATAGTGTTCGTGTGCAATGCGGAGCATGCCTGCCGCCTGCTCACTCTGGACCAGTTCTGGGACGGCATCCCTCCCCGCATAGAGCTGGCGGGCTCCATGTGCCATTCGGCCCTCATATATCCGGCGGTCACCGGGCGCAGCAACCTCTCTCTGGGGGACTGGACGGCCCGGCGCATGCAGAAATTCCCGGCAGATACCGTGTTCGTGACCATACCCTACGAGAGGGTGCCCAATCTCACCGCCGCCGTTCCGGTCTGCTCGGCTGGTTCGGCCGAGCTGGAGATACCGCAGGAGATCGAAAGTGTCATGGAGGAGGATGACTTCCCTGAATAGAGCTTATTGCCCTTCAATACTGAGTTTTAACGAAGCGAGCTAATCCGTAGTATTAATCTTGATTACAGCTTAGCGAAGCAAGCAATTTCATAATGAAATACATGCCCTGCGAAGGCCCGTGTGCCGCAGAGCCGCATCACGTGTAACCTTTCCGCCTTCTAGTGTGTTTCCCTTATGAAAGAAGAAGCATAAATAAGACAAGATCACATAAAGCAGCAGGGCATAGAATCATTGCGGCAAAAACCGCCTTTCTTCTTAAGAGGGGGATTGTTTTTGCTTTTTTCGGGAAAAGGACCGCATGAGATGCGGAGAAGAGAGAGGGAGGTATGCGTATGGCAAATGCGGACAATATCTGGCAGGGGATAGTCGAAGGTCTGTCCCGTTCCAAGCGGGGCTTAACCATATTAGAGGAAAGCGGGGAGATAAGATATACGCCCTCGGAGCTCAAGGCAGCTGCCGAGAGATGCGGAGTAGGGCTGATGAGGGCCGGCGTCAAGCCCGGCGACCGTGTGGGCATCCTGGCCCAGACGGCGCCCTCCACCATCCTGGGCATCCTGGGCTGTTTCGCCACCGGCGCGGTGGCCGTTCCTCTCCCCCTTCCCATGCGGGCCGTCGATCCCGCTGCTTTCATCGAGCAGACAGTACTCCGCCTGGAGAAGGTGGGAGCAGAACTGGTGGTGCTTCCCGGCGAATTGATCTCCATGGTGGGGGATATGGGAGAGCGCGTCAGGCTGCTCGCGGCCGAGGAGCTTCCCGTGGACGGCGACCTCCCCTCCCCAGCCTCGGGCAGGGAGGACATAGCCATCGTGCAGTTCACCTCCGGCTCCACCAGCGAGCCTCGCGGCGTGGTCCTCACTCACGGGAACGTCAACGCCAACAGCAGGGCAATAGCGGCTACCGTAGGGGTACATCCCGAAGACACCGTGGTATCCTGGCTGCCCCTCTATCATGATATGGGGCTCATCGGCTTTCTCATAACCGCCCTCAACTGCGGGACCTCGCTGGTGATCATGCCTCCCCAGAGGTTCACCGCCGACCCCTCCCTGTGGCTTCAGGCTATAAGCGACCACAAAGCCACCCTCACCGGGGGTCCCAACTTCGGTTTCGCCCTTGCTTCCCGCGTCCTGCGCTCCGGAAGAGCGGAGGGGATGGACCTCTCCTCCCTCCGCCTGGCCTTGAACGGCGCCGAGCCCGTTGACCCGGAGGTGCTGGACGGCTTGATAGAGGCGGGAGAGCCCTACGGATTGAAGCCCGAGGTGCCCTATCCCGTATACGGCCTGGCTGAGGCCACCCTGGCCGTGACCTTCCCGCCTCCCGGGAGAAGGTACGTCATCGATCACGTCTCCCGAACAGCAGTACAAGAGGGTGACTTCGCCGCTCCTTCCATTCCCGGTAAGGAAGATACCCAGGCCTTCATCTCCCTGGGCAAATCCCTTCCTGGGGTGAAGGTGTCCATTATCCGTTCCGACGGCCGGGAGGCGTCCGAACGCGAGGTAGGTGAGGTCTGCGTACAGGCGCCCTCGGTCATGCAGGGTTACTGGGACGACCCGGGCAAGACGGCGGAAGCCCTGCGGGGGGGATGGCTGCATACCGGCGACCTCGGCTACCAGGCGGAGGGAGAGCTCTACCTGGTGGGCAGGATCAAGGACATGGTCATCATCGGGGGACGCAACCTCTTCCCGGAGGACGTGGAACGCTGCGCCGAGCAGGTCGATGGGGTGCGCAAAGGCAACGCCATCGCCTTCGGAGTGACATCTAGAAAGGGCAGGGAGCGCCTGGTCCTGGTGGGGGAGACCCGCCTTAAAAGCATCGACAGGGCCCTGGAGGCGGCGCGGACCGTCTCCAGCGAGGTGAGAGAGAGCATAGGCGTGCCGGTGCGAGAGGTTGTACTGGTTCCCGCCGGGAGCCTGCCCAAAACATCCAGCGGAAAGAAGCGCCGCTTCCTATGCCGCGACCTCTATTTGGAGGAGCGGCTGCAGCCCATAGCTCGAAGCGGCGCTACCATACTTAAAAGCTGAGACATCGGATCAACAGGGAGAGGGGCGCGGACTTCGCGCCCCTCTTCGCTGCCAGGCCTGTTCAGGCCCGGGGGACGCGCCGGGATTCAGGCCCGAGGCTGGACCTTGGTTTTACCGCAGCGTTCTCTCTAGAAGGAGTTGAGTATCTTCTCCCCCTCCTCGGCCATGCTCCGCACCACCTCGGCGGCGGGCGTTATCTCCTTGATAGCGCCGGCGCACTCGCCGGTCATCACCAGGGTGGAATCGATGTCCTCCTCCAGACAGGTGATGGGGAAACGCATCCAGGTCTCGGTCACCTTCTGGGCCTTCTCCTCCTCGGACATCCCCTCCAGGCCGCGCACGAAGTCGTTAACAAGGGCGCGGATAGGGCCGACGTTCATGGGGAGGACCACGGTGTCCTCCGGGCCCGCCTCCAGAAGGGCTTGCTTATAGTTGGGATGGGCGGCGCATTCCTCGGTGAGGATCAGGCGGGTACCCAGCTGCACCCCTTTAGCGCCCAGGGCGAAGGCGGCGGCATAACCGCGGCCGTCGTAGATGCCCCCGGCGGCCACCACCGGTATGGAGACCATCTTCACGACCTGGGGTACCAGGTTCAGGGTGGATACGGCGCTGCGGGACTGCATCCCTCCGGATTCGCCTCCCTCGGCCACCACGCCGTCGACGCCGGCGTCGAGAGCCTTTACCCCTAAAGGAGGGGAGGGGACGACGTGAAGGGCCTTGATGCCGGCATCGTGCAGCACCG